>Ga0126309_10000785_pt1 | contig 10718 bp, 7 predicted proteins | sample Plot56_FD_92541 | JGI IMG/M metagenome (GOLD analysis project Ga0126309, IMG submission 92541) | Serpentine soil microbial communities from UC McLaughlin Reserve, CA, USA - Plot56 | ecosystem: Environmental > Terrestrial > Soil > Grasslands | place: USA: UC McLaughlin Reserve, Lake County...
CCCACGACGGCGAGCGTCGCGGGGCGATCCGGCGGCTGCCGTGGGGTCGCCCCTTCGTCGCGCTGCTCGCCTGCGAGTTCGCCGCCCTGTGGGTCGTCGGGGCGCTGTACCTCACGCTGCTGTCGCTGTTCGGGACCGAGGCGCTCGGGCTCTCGGAGCTCCGCGTCACCGTCGGCCTCGCGATCGCCTCGCTCACCGAGTTCTTCGTGATGTTCCCGGCGGGCTCGGTCGCCGATCGGCGCGGGCGAAAGCTGGTGCTCGTCCCGGGACTGCTCCTGCTCATCATCGGCCTGCCCCTGTTCTCTCTCGTCGGTGGCCTCGCCGGATTCTGGGTCGGGCTCGCGTTCGTGGGCGTCCTGACGGGGCTGTCCGGGGTCGTCCCGGCCGCGATGCTCTCCGACGTCGTGCCGGCGGCGCAGTCCGGGGCGGCGACCGGCGTGTTCCGGTTCACGAGCGACCTCGCGCTCACCCTCGGCCCGCTCGTCGCCGGGCTGACGGCACAGACGTTCGGGCTGCGCTGGGCGATCGCCCTGTCGGTCGCGCCCGCCGCGCCGGCCGTGCTCCTGGCTTGGCGGGCTCCGGAGACACGGCGAGCGCCGGCAGAACCACCCCGATCGCTCGAGGTCGGCTCGCGCGGGTAGCCTCGGCGGCATGCGGATCGAGCGCGAGGTCGTGCTGCCGGCCACGCCCTCCGTCGCGTGGGCGACGTTGCTGGATTGGGAGCGCCAGGCGGCGTGGATGCGGGATGCCGATCGTGTCATCGTCACATCGGCGGTCCGAGCGGGCGTCGGCGTCGCGGTCTCGGTGAGGACAAGGGTGCTGAACGTTCCCCTGTTCACCGAGCGGCTCGAGGTCATCGGATGGGATCCACCCCGCGAGCTGCGCATGGCCCACCGCAGCTTCATCCGCGGGGTCGGCACGTGGGCACTCGAGCCCGCGGGGGCCGGCACGCGGTTCCGCTGGACGGAGGACCTCTCCCTTCCGGTCCCCGTCCTCGGCGAGCTCGCGCTCCGCGTCTACCGGCCGTTCATGCACCGGCTGATGGGCGGGGCGATGCGCGACCTGCAGACCATCGTGGGGGCGGGCAACGACAGCTAGGCCTCGGAGCCCACGGCCGGGCGGGAGCTACCGGAACGCGATCGTGACGCGATCGCGGCCCGACTCCTTCGACGAGTACAGCGCGGTATCGGCGGCCACCAACAGCGTGGTGGCGTCGTTCGCGAGCTCGCCCTCCCTGGTCACGACGCCGAGACTGGCCGTCACGGGGATCGGCCCCACACTCGTGGACACAGGCTCTCGCGCGAGCTCCTCCCGGATCCGCTCGGCCGCGGCCTCGGCCTCCGCCTGACTCGTTCCCGGCAGCACCACGACGAACTCCTCGCCTCCGAACCGACCGACCCGGTCGTAGAGCCGCACCACGTCGGCGAGGCGGCGCGAGACCTCGCGCAGCACCTCATCGCCGACCATGTGTCCGTGCGTGTCGTTGATGTGCTTGAAGTGGTCGAGGTCGACCATCGCGACGCTCACCGGCGTCCCCAGCCGATCCGACCGCGCCAGCTCCTCCATCAGGTGCTCCAGGATCCGGTTGTGGTTCCACAGGCCGGTCAACGGGTCGCGGCGCGCGGCCTCCTCGGCCGCCTCCTTCGCCGCCTGCAGCTCCGTCTCGGCCCGCTTGCGCTCCGTGATGTCGCGGATCAGCCCCACGAACACGAGGCCGTCCTCGACCTCGGCCTTGCTCACGGAGATGTCGATCGGGAACGTCGACCCGTTCTTCCGCTTCGCGAGGGTCTCGCGACCCATGCCCAGGATCCGCTCCCGGCCGCTCTCCACGAACCGCTGGACGTGCACGTCGTGATCGCCGGCGTCGCCGTCCGGCATGAGCCGGCTCACGCTCTGGCCGATCAACTCCGTTCCCGTGAACCCGAAGATCTTCTCCGTCGCGGGGTTGACGGACTCGATGGTGCCGGCCTCGTCCGCGGTGATGATCGCGTCCACCGCCGTGTTCACGATCGCGGCCGTCCGAGCTTCGCTCGCGGCCAGCGCCGACGTCCGCTGCCGGACGGCGGCCTCCAGGTCGACGTTTCGGCGCACGATCTGCCGGCGGGTGCGCTTGGCGAACACGCCGACGCCCACGAACAGCAGCAGCAGGATGCCGAGGACGATCGCGTTCAGGCGCTGCACCAGGGACCGGTCGCGATCGGTGCCCGCGCCCACGTCGTCCGACAGCTTCGCGATCTGGTCGCGGATCTGCGCGTACAGGTCGTCGGATTGCGCGTCGGCCTCCGTGAGGATCGTGCCGGAGCCGTGGCGGTTGTTCCACCGGCTGGAGCTCAGGGCCGTGAAGCTGTTGACGAGCGCGCGGAGCCGCTTGAGATCCTCGCGGATCACGGAGTCCCGCGCCGCCGCCACCAGGGCGCCGTCGGCGGCATCGCCCTTCAGCGCGTCGTCGATGAGGTCCTGCGTCGCGTGCAGGGGTTGGAAGACCTGCTCCTGCACGCTCACCGTCGCGTCGCCGGCGAGCGCGCGGACGAGGAAGAGCTGCGAGGTGGCGACGCGCTGGGCAACCTCGCCGGCGACGGGGAGGACCCTCGTCTGATGCTCGATCACGCGCGAGGTCTGGAACTGCCCGTATGCGACCATGCCCATCGAGAGCAGGGCGGCCAGCAGGACGAACGGGGTGAGGATGTCCCGTCCACGCAGGCGAGTGCGTCCGCTCTGGGGCGGGCGCCGAGTCGATCGTCGTCTCAGCATCGTTGCTGCATACATCGGGTCTCGGCGGGGGTTCTTGAGGTCGAACGACCTGCTCGGGCGGGGTTTGCCGGGCGAACGGCCTCACCCATACAGTGGACATCGACGCGGGGGAGCCCGGTGCGACCGGGCTGAGAGGCCGGCTGCGGAGCCGGCGACCCTTCGAACCTGAACCGGGTCATGCCGGCGGAGGGACGCGATGTCGGATCTCACCGAACACCCGAGCGGGGCGCTCGAGCGGCCGGCACCGGAAGAGAGTCTCCGCCCGATCCCTCCGGCGATGCGGCGCTTCGGGGCGCTCGAGCTGGCGGTGCTGTGGGGCGATCTGTCGGTGGGGCTCCTCGTGCTCGTCTCCGGCGCGCTGTTAGTGCCGGCCCTCGGTCTGTCGCGGGCTGTGGCCGCCATCCTCACCGGGTCCGTTGCCGGGTGCCTGCCGCTGGCGTTGATGGCCTACGCCGGCGCCCGCGAGGGGGTCCCCGGGATGGTGTTGTTCCGGCCGCTGCTGGGCCTGCGAGGATCGTGGCTGCCCTCGGCGATGAACCTCGTGCAGCTCGTGGGCTGGACGGCCTTCGAGTTCTGGGCGATGTCGCGGGTGGCCGGTGCCGTCACGCGGGATCTGTTCGGCGTCGACGCTCCCGGATCGTGGCTCGCGGTCGTCGCCGTGCTCTGCACGGGTCTGGCCCTGGCCGGGCCGGTGTTCCTGGTGCGCAGATGGCTCGAGCGGTTCGGCATCTGGGTCGTCGTGGCGGTGGCGGCGTGGATCACGGTGCGGATCGCGGCGCGCGGCGACCTCGTCGCCCTCTGGAGCTCGCCCGGTCGCGGTGGGCTGCCGTTCTGGCTCGCCGTCGACCTCGTGATCGCGATGCCGGTGTCGTGGCTCCCGCTCGTGGCGGACTACAACCGCTTCGCACGCCGCCCTCGCACCTCGGCGATCGCCACGCTCGCGAGCTACACCGTCGGCAACGCCTGGTTCTATGTGCTGGGAGCGCTGCTCGTCACGGCGGCGGGGTCGGGCCCCGACGTGCTCGACATCGGCACCACGATCGCGGCGGCGGCCGGCGGCGCGGCGGTGCTGCTCGCGCTCATCGTCGGTGAGTCGGATCAGGCCACGGCGAACATCTACTCCGCGGCGCTGTCGGTGCAGAACGTGGTCCCGCAGCTGCGCCGCCGGGTCGCCGTCGTTGGGGTCGGCCTGGCGGGCGTCGGCATCGCGGCGACGCTGCACGACGACGCCGTGCCGACCTTCGAGTTCTTCTTGTATCTGGTGGGCTCGCTCTTCGTGCCCCTCGTCGCCGTCTTCGCCGCGGACTATCTGATGCGGGCACGGGGCCGGTACGGCGAGGCGGCCCTGTTCGAGGACGTGACGCCGGGCGTCCGCTGGCGCGCCCTCCTGCCGTGGATCGTCGGCTTCGTCGTCTTCCACTGGTGCGTGCCGACCGGACCGGCCTGGTGGTCGGCCGTGGTCGAGCGAGTGCTGCACGGATGGGGGCGGCTGCCGTTTCCGCTGTTCGGCGGCGAGCTGGGTGCCAGCGCCCCGGCCTTCGCGGCGGCCTTCGCAACCGCGGTGCTCCTGCTGCCGCGGGCTCAGCCTCCGGTGACGGGTTCCTCCGGCTGAGCCACCCGTCCGGCATCGCCTCCGGATCCGGACGGTCCGGCGTCCTCGCCGGGCACTCCGGGCGGTGGCGCCGTCACGAGGAGCACCACCGCGGGCTCCTCCGAGGCGTTGCGCAGCGTGAGGTCCGAGCCCGCCGGTACCAGGACGGTCTCCCACTGCCGCATGCGGCTGCGTCCGAGACCCACCTGGGCGGAGACCTCTCCGGCGAGGACGAGGCAGACGGCGTCGGCGAGGGCGTCCCCCACGGGTCCCAGCCCCTGGGCCTCCTGCAGGCAGATCACCCGGCTGAACAGCCGGTCCGTCTCGTAGAGCGTCTGCTGATGCGCGGCGTCCTCCTCGAAATGCACGAGGTCGCGGACGTCACGGGTCTTCATGCGACCAGCGTACCGGCCACCTGTGGAGCAGGAGGGCGCCGGTGTCTCGATGCGTGCCGCCGGCACGGGGCGTCGTCGGCGAGCGGCTACACTGACCCGTCCGGCCGACCCGTGGCCGATCGTCGAAGGCGCACGCATACGCGAAAGGACCCCGCTGTGTCCGACCTCACGTTCTCCACCGGATCCGCCGCCGCCGCGCGAGCGGACCTGCTGGTTCTGCCCGTCTTCGCAGGTCCCGAGGCGGGGCCGGGCGTGAAGGAGGTCGGGCTGCAGGGCGCGTTCGCCGCCGCCAAGCTCACCGGCAAGCGGGAGGAGCAGCTGCTGGTCACGGAGGGCCACCGTGCCACCGCCGGTGCGGTGCTCCTGATCGGCGTCGGTGAACGGCAGGGGTTCGACGCCAACCGGCTCCGGGTGGCGCTCGCGAAGGCGGCGCCGACCGTGGCGCGATTCGGCACGGTCGCGACGACGTTCCCGCTGGCGATCGGCGGCCGAGGGGCCGACGAGGCGCTCCAGGCGACGGCCGAGGGCCTCCTCCTCGGGAGCTACCGGTTCGACCGCTACCGCACCACGGCAACCGATCTGCCGTCGCCGATCCGCAAGATCACCGTCCTCGGAGCGGCCAAGGCCGACGCGAAGGCGGCGAAGGCCGCCCTGGAGCGCGGGCGGGTGGTCGCCGAGTCCGTGAACTGGGCCCGCGACCTGGTGAACACCCCGGCCGGCGACATGTCGCCGGCGCAGATCGCGCGCGAGGCGCAGAAGATGGCTCGGCAGGTCGGGCTTCCCTGCAAGGTGTGGGGTGAGGCAGAGCTGAAGCGCGGCGCGTTCGGCGGCATCCTCGGCGTCGGTGCCGGGAGCGTGAACCCGCCGCGTCTGATCGAGCTCACGTACAAGGGCGACGGGGCCGCCACACCGATCGCGCTCACCGGCAAGGGCATCGCGTTCGACTCCGGCGGTCTGTCGATCAAGGATGCGAAGAACATGGAGTCCATGAAGGACGACATGGGCGGCGCTGCGTCGATCCTCGCCGCGATGCGGGTGATCGCCAGGCTCAAGCCCAAGGTGAACGTGATCGCCGCGATCCCGTGCAGCGAGAACATGCCGAGCGGCTCGGCCACCAAGCCGGGCGACGTGCTCGTGCACCGTGGCGGGAGGACGTCCGAGGTCCTGAACACGGATGCGGAGGGGCGGCTCGTGCTGGCGGACTCGCTCGCATATCTGGTGGAGAAGAAGCCGCGGGTGATCATCGACACCGCGACACTCACCGGCGCCTGCATGGTCGCGCTCGGCGAGGACATCACGGGCGCCATGGGCAACGACAGCGAGGTGATGGGCGACGTGCTGTCGGCCGGCGAGGCGGTCGGCGAGCCGGTCTGGGAGCTGCCGCTGTGGGCCGGGTACAAGCGCCAGATCGAATCCCCGATCGCCGACGTGAAGAACATCGGCGACCGATGGGGCGGCGCCATCACGGCGGCGCTGTTCCTCGCGGAGTTCGTGGGCGACGTGCCGTGGGTGCACCTGGACATCGCGGGGCCCGCGTTCCGCGAGCGCCCCGGCGACCTCGGCCCCCGTGGCGCCACCGGTGTGCCGGTTCGGACGCTGGTTCGCTACGTGCTGGACCACGCGTCGAGCTGACGGCGCGGTGAGCGACGTGGAAGCTCCCTCGGCGAAGACCGGCCCCGTGCTCGGCGTGTTCGCCCATCCGGACGATGCCGAGATCGGAGCCGGTGGCACCCTGGCGAAGTGGGCGGCCGCGGGCCGCGAGGTGCACCTGCTGATCCTCACGAACGGCGACCGTGGCTCGGCCGATCCCGGGATGGACCGGGCGGAGCTCGCCGAGACCCGGCTCGCCGAGACCGAGGCCGCGGCGAGCGTCATGGGACTCGCCGGCGTCCGGATCCTCGGCGTGCACGACGGCGAACTCGAGAACACGCACGCGATCCGTGAGGCAGTGGTCCGCCGCATCCGCGAGGTGCGCGCCGAGACCGTGCTCTCGTGCGACCCCACCGCATGGTTCTTCGAGAACACGTACTACAACCACTCCGACCACCGGCGCGCGGGTGAGATCGCGCTGGACGCGGTGTTCCCGGGCGCCGGGAACCCTCACTTCTTCTCCGAGCACCTGGCCGAGGGACTCGAGCTCGCAGCCGTACACGACGTCTGGCTCGGCTGGACGAACGAGCCCAACCACCGCGAGGACGTGAGCGGCAACTTCCGGACCAAGGTCGACGCGCTCGCGGCGCACGCGAGCCAGCTCACGGAGGGCATCGCGTTCTTCGACGAGTTCCTGCGGCGGGACGCCCGCGAGGCGGGGGAGCGGATCGGCGTCGAGTTCGCGGAGCCCTTCCGCGTCCTCGACCTCGAGGAATGACCGGGCTCTTCCGACTCGGATCGGCGTCGGCGATCAGTAGGCCGGCTTCGTGGCGACGGCGAGGATGACGTCGCGGAAGTCGTTCAGCGGATCCGCGAACCGCTCGGTGAACGTGGCCCGCGCGCGCTCCCGGAACGACGCCCATCCGGCCTCGCCGAGCATGGAGCGAACGAAGCGCCCGGTGGCGGCTGCCTCGCGGCCGTCCAGGAACTCCTCGATCGAGTACACGAACCGGTAGCGCCGTGGCTCGGTCCGCACCCGGTTCAGCCCCGCGTCGATCAGCGCCTCCTCCAGCGGTCCACGCTGCGCGAAAAGGTCCTCCCAGGGCACGGCCTGCTTGAGCACGTCCCGGAGCATGTCGCCGCCCACGACGGTCGAGACGAGCTCGCGCCAGGTGCGCTGCAGCTCGTCGACGCCCGGACCCCAGGTCGACACCGCGATCCGCCCTCCGTGGCGGAGGACGCGAACCATGTCGAACAGGGCCGTGTCGTACTTCGCGACGTGGTTCAGCACGAAGGAGGCGGTCACCAGGTCGAAGGAGCCGTCGCGAAAGGGCAGGTCGATCGCGCGCCCCGCCACCGGGCGGAACCCGTCGCGGACGGACGCACCGGTTGCAAGCATGGGGACGGAGGGATCCAGTCCCACGACGAGCGCGGCGCCCGCCTTCGAGGCCTCGCTCGCGGTGAGGCCGGTCCCGGTCCCGACGTCGAGCGCTCTGGCCGCAGCCGGCAGGTCCCCGGCCAGCGCGACCAGGTCGCGGGCGGGTTCGGACAGGCGGCCGCCGTTGGCCCGCTCGTAGGCGGCGGCGACGCCGTCGTAGGAGCGCCAATCATCCATGGGCTCGACAGCCTACCGGCCGCCGTCGCGAACGAGGGGCCGGCGTGCCGGCCCCTCGTTCACGGTCGTTCCTACGTGTCGGTCGAGACCACCACGGGCGTCCGCGAGGGCTCGTTGTTCGGGAACAGGACGAGGATCGCGGGGTCGTCCGACGGCGTGGCCGACCCCGTGGAGACCACCACGGGGTTCGCCTTGGAGCAGGCGCCGCCGTCCCAGAAGCCGCCGCACACGAGCGGCGAGATCTCCAGAGCCGGGTCGACCGCGTTCAACACCGCCGCGTACGTGCCGGTCGTGGCGTCGAGCCTGCCGGCCGTATCGCAGAACTGCGCCGGCACGTCGCCCGAGAACCTGCCCGTGCACGCCGTGACCTGGTAGGAGAACGTCGGCTCTTCGGTGGTGAGGCCGATGTCGCCGGCGTCCACCACCAATCCGACCAGATCGCCGTTGTAGTTCGTGTAGTCGGCGAAGTACAGCGCCGCGCACGACGCGAACGGATCGGCCATCGACAGGTCGTAGACGCAGACGTTGCCGCCCGCGTCCGGCGTCTTCACCACCAGGTAGTCGGCCTGCAGGTCGGGGTCGGCGAACTCGCCGTCGGCGCCCGCGTCGATCTTCACGTCGACCTCGAGCGTCTCCGTGGTGTTGTGCACAGCGGCGGTCTGCACGCCGATCTCGACGGGCTCGTCCGGGTAGTCGCCCTGCGTGAGGAAGCTCCGCCAGCTGATGCCGGCGAGCGGGTCCAGGCCGTTGGGCTGGCCGGCGGCGACCCCGTTGATCTTCGCACCGGTGAACGACCGGGCTCCCACGGCGACGATGTCCTCCTCGCCCGTGGAGTTCACGGAGTCGGTGGCTCCGAGCAGGTAGAGGTCCGCGTAGTCGACGGCGGCACCGCCTCGGGTGATCGCGAGGGTGTCGCTTCCGCCCGTGAGGTCCAGCTCGTCGGTGGAGACGCCGTCGTCCGACGCCGCCAGCGGCGCGACGTGCCACGGCACGCGGAACTGATCCACCGGCCCCTGCGACTGGATGATCCGAACGGCGCCGTCCACGTTCGGATGGAAGTAGTACCAACCGAACTCCTGCTCCACGGGTGAGATCACGCTGGGGTCGAGGGTCAGCCGCAGCCACACCCGCTGGCGTTCGCCGGCGGCGAGCGTGAACGCCGCCGATCCGGAGAACGTGGATCCGTTCGTCGACAGGGCCGTGTCCGCGATCGCCGGATCGAAGTCGGAATACCGTGTGCCGGCGGCCATGGTGTAGTGGTGCGACATCGAGTCCTCGTTCTCCACCCAGAACGCCCTCGTTCCCGACCAGGTCCCCGGCGTCTGCGCGAGGCCGAACGACAGGCTCGACGGGTAGGCGATCGACCTGGCCCGGGCGGACGCGAACGCCTGCACCCGGCCCGCGCCCATCACGGTCGCCGAGACCGGCGTGGACAGGTCGTTGTTCTTCATCCGAGGCGTGGCCTGGTTCATGAGCACCGCCTTGATCTTCACCGGCGGCCACGACGGATGGATCTGCCGCATCAGGGTGGCCACGCCGGAGATGTGCGGGGCTGCCATCGACGTTCCCGACAGGACCGCCGCGCCGTCGCCCGTTCCCACGCCGGCCGACGTGATGTCCGAGCCCGGCGCGCTGATATCCGGCTTGAGGTCGTTCGTGACGCGAGCCGGCCCCTCCGAGGTGAAGTCCGTCATGGCGTCGTCGAAGCCGGGCACGGGTGTGGTCACCGAGTTCAGCGTCACGTTGACCGTCCCGGTGTTGTACGGCGGCGGGCTCGGGCTGAGCACGTCGAGGATCGCGTCGCCGTCGGGTCCGGAGATCATGACGGCTGGGATCGTGACGGGCTCGCCGTTGGAGCCCAGCGCGAACGGGACCCCACCGAAGCCGGACTGCAGGATCACCGCGACGGCGCCCGCCTCCTGCGCGTTGAACACCTTCGTCGAGCCGGAGCAATCGCCGTTGTTCGTGTCGCCCTTGAAGACGATCGGCACCAGCCCGGCGAGCGAGTTGGCGGGCAGCGGCGAGCAGAACTGCTCATCCGAAGGCTCGACGTCACCCGGCGTGGCGGGTGGATCGAACTCGCTCGCGTCCACCACGTCCGTGGTCAGGCCCTCGGGCGGCAGGTCGGCTCCCCAGTCCTGCGTCACCATCAGGCCGTTGTCGGGGAGCGTGATGCCGTCGGGGGAGTTCACGCTGATCGTCTGGGCGAGGAACTCGTCGATCGAGGCCGCGACGGCGATCACGCCCCGGGCCGTTGCCGGTGTCCCCACGATGTACGCGGAGGCGCCGACGGCCTGGTTGCCGGAGTTCCCGGCCGACGCCACGAACACCGTGCCGAGGTCGACCACGCGCTGCGCCGCGATCGCCTCAACGGAGTTCAGCGTGCCGTAGTCGACCCCCCCGGAGAACTGCAGCACGTCGACCTGGTCGCCGGTGTCGCCGTCGCGGTTCGGGTCGACGGCGCGCTCGTACGCCGCCACCAGCACGTCGTCGGTCGAGTTACCGACGTCCCAGACCTTGAACGCGTACAGTTTCGCCCGCGGCGCCACACCGGGTCCGACCGAGCCGGGCACACCGATGCCGCAGCAGGTCCCGGCAACATGCGTGCCGTGCCCGTCACGGTCCAGCGGATCGAAGTCGGGCCGCGGGATGTCGTTGGACGTGTCCTCGTCCAGCACGTCGTAGTTGCTGCCCACGAAGTCGAAGCCGCCGATCACCTTGTCGGTGGGGAACGTGCCTCGCTCCACGACGTTCGGATCGTTCTGCTCGTAGGCGG
>Ga0126309_10000786_pt1 | contig 10714 bp, 15 predicted proteins | sample Plot56_FD_92541 | JGI IMG/M metagenome (GOLD analysis project Ga0126309, IMG submission 92541) | Serpentine soil microbial communities from UC McLaughlin Reserve, CA, USA - Plot56 | ecosystem: Environmental > Terrestrial > Soil > Grasslands | place: USA: UC McLaughlin Reserve, Lake County...
AGCTGCGGACGGACGGGATCCGTGCCGGCCGCTGCGCGATGCGCGTCGCCGCCTGGGCCGCGGTCGCGGGGACCGAGTTCGCGATCGAGGGCGCCCAGTCGGCGCCGCACGCCGCGATGGCACGCCGCGACTGGCTCGGCGCCGCCGAGGCGTTCGGCGAGGCGGGCTGGACGTACGACCGGGCGCTGATGCTGTCGCTGCTCGACGAGGAGGAGTGGCTCGTCGAGGCGATCGAGCTCGCCCGCGGCCTCGGCGCCGAGCCGCTGACGAGGCGCGTCAGCGGGCGCATGCGCGAGCTTGGAATCCGGGTTCCCAAGGGGCCGCGCGAGGCGACGCGTTCCAACCCAGCCGGCCTGACCCCGCGTCAGCTCGAGGTGCTCGAGCTCATCGCCGAAGGACTCACGAACGCCGAGATTGCCGAGCGGCTTGTCGTTTCCACGCGCACGGCGGAGCACCACGTGGCCGCCGTCTTGACGAAGCTCGGCGCGCCGACGCGGCGAGAGGCCGCGCGGCGCGCATCCGAGCTCCGCTTGGTCGGGCGTGCCTGACCCGTACGCGTCGGTTAGAGGATCGCAGTAGGGGAGTGCATGACGTGTTCTCCTCTCGTGAGTGAGCGGCGCTCAGCGTTTGCGCGCCACCGCTTCGGTGTAGGTGGCCGGGATGGCGACCGCATCGCCGCCGAGCCGGTCGTATCGCCTCACGAGCTCAACGAGATCGCGCTCGAGAGCGTCGCGTGACTCGCCCTCGAGCGCCGCGAACGCCTTCAGCGTCGGGCCGTACCAGCGCCGGAAGAAAGCGACGAACTCCGCGGCGGACGCGAACCTCCAAGTGAAGGTGCGCTCCTCGACCTCGAGCCACGCGATCTCCTCGCCGAACAGCTCGCGCAGGTGAGCTTCGGTGCCCCAGAGCATCGGGGAGGGAACGCCCGCCGGCGGCGGGACGTGCGCGGCCTGTGTCCGGAAGAGCTCGCCGATGAATCCGTCCGGCGTCCAGCTGGCCAGCGCGATCGTGCCGCCCGGGCGGCAGACACGAAGCAATTCCGCGGCCGCCTGAGCCTGGTTGGGCGCGAACATCGACCCGAACACCGAGGTGACGGCGTCGAAGGACGCGTCAGCGAATGGCAATGCTTCGGCGTCTCCCTCGAGCAGCTCGATGTCGAGCCCCTCGGCGGCCGCCCGCTCGCGGCCCCGCTCGAGCAAGGCCGGCACGTAGTCCACGCCGACCGCCGTGGAGCCGAGCCGCGCCGCCGCGATGGCAGCGTTGCCGCTGCCGGTGGCGACGTCGAGCACCCGCCACCCGGCATGCAGGTCGGCGGTGTCCATGAGGTGCTCGGCCACGAGCATCATGCGGGCGGCCACGGCGTGGAAGTCGCCGCTCGCCCAGGTCTGCTGCTGGCGTTGCTTGATTGCGCCGAAGTCGGGCGTCGTCGGTTCAACAGTCTGTGTCATCGAATGCCTCCTGTATGTGTAGTTCGGACTCAGCCGACGGTATGGCCGGGCCGCTTCGCCGTCATCGGCGGCGGCTACCCATCTTCAGCCGGGCTCCTACCTATCTCGCTTGGCGCGTCGCCGCGATGCTGGTGCTCTCGACGCCGTAGGTCACACAGGCCTCACGAGCTCGTTCGCTGACGAACCGGTACTCGTTCCGACGCGTGCCGGTGATCGTGAAGCCGGCCGTGACGACGAGGTACGCCGCCGTCGGGATCGCCCCGGCGATGCATGCAGCCCAGAGGTCGGTGTTCCGACGTGTGGACTCCTTCAGTGGCGTCGCGCTGACGATGTCTGCGATCGCGAGGCGGCCGCCCGGGCGCAGCACGCGGGCGGCCTCCGCGAACACTCGGTCCTTGACGGGGGAGAGGTTGATGACGCCGTTCGAGATCACGACGTCGAAGCTGCCGTCGTCGAACGGCAGGTCGTCGATGCTCGCCGTCACGAACTCCACGTTGGCGATGCCTTGGCTCTCGGCCTGGCTCGTGGCCTTCGCGACCTGGGAGTCGGTGAAGTCGACGCCCACAACGCGTCCGGTGCCGCCGACGACGGCCGCCGTGCAAAACGCGTCGGTGCCCGAGCCGGAGCCAAGGTCGAGCACACGGTCGCCGGGCGCCAACGCGACGAGGTCGAGGTGGAACCCGACGCCTGCGAAGGACGAGAGCGCCGGCTCGGGGACGGCGTCGAGCATCGCCTCGGGATAGCCCAGACGAAGGGCGAGGGGGCGGCCGGTTTCGAAATGGCGTGCCGCAAGCGGTTCGCGGGCGACGCTGCGGTAGACCTCCTGCACGCGGCGCTCCAGCTCGGCGCGATCGACGAGCGTCGAGGCATCGGCCTGCGGCAGCTCGGAGGACGACATGTACGTCACGAATATCTCCCTTGTCGTGGTGCGGGAGGTCCAACGTACGACCGCGGTCGCTCGCGGTCATCGGAAGCGGCTACCCATCTTCCGCGCGCGGGTACCTACCTGAGCGGCGATGATTTTTCGCCGGCCGGGCGGTCCTAGGAACAACGAAGGGAGGCGAACCGGATGACCGAGCACAACGTGGTGACGCGCGACGACTGGCTGGTCGCGCGCAATCAGCTGCGCGAGGAGGTGCAGAAACGGACGTCCCTCCTGCTGCTCGGAGCCGCCGGCGTCGCCTGGGTCGTCACGTTCGAGCGCATGCGCGGCATGGACGAGGGCCCGGGCACAGACCTCGGCGGGCTCGGGTGGTACCTCGGAATCTGGGTGACGATGACCGCTGCGATGATGCTGCCGTCGGCACTACCCCACGTTGCGCGGCTGGCTCGCCAGGTTCCCGCGCTTGGGTTCGCGGCCGGGTACCTGGCAGTGTGGACGGCCTACGGCCTGGCCGCGTACGGCCTGTTCTGGGTCGGGACGACGTTCGACATCGGATGGCTCGCATGGGACGCGGCCGGGCCGTACGTGGCGGGCGGCCTGATCGTCGCCGCTGGGCTCTACGAGCTCACGCCGCTGAAGCACCACAGCCTTCGCCGCTGCCGCAGCCCTGAGCAGACCGTGGGCGCCTTCCGGGGCGGCCTCGGGCACGGCCTGGATTGCGTCGGCTGCTCGGGTGGGCTGATGGTCGTGCTGTTCGCGCTGGGCGTGATGAGCCTCGTGTGGATGGCGATTGTCGCCGCCATAATCTTCGCGGAGAAGGTGCTGCCGCGGGGCCCAGGGCTGACCCGCGTCTTCGCCGTCGCTCTGGTCGTCCTGGGGATCTGGGTCGCGGCTTCACCGGGCAGCGTTCCGCGCCTGACGGAGCCCGGCGGATCGTCGCCGATGATGGAGATGGAGAGATGAGGATCGGAACCAGAGAGGAGTGGCGCGCCGCCCGCGTCGCCCTACTCGACCGCGAGAAGGAGCTCACGCGCCGGGCGGACGAGCTCGCGCGCGAGCGGCAGGAGCTGCCTTGGGTGCCCGTCGACAAGGAGTACCGCTTCGAGAGCGACGCGGGGACGAAAACGCTCGTCGACCTATTTCACGGGCGTTCGCAGCTCCTGGTCTACCACTTCATGTTCGGGCCGGAGTACACGGCGGGCTGCCCCACCTGCTCGGCGATCGCCGAGTCCTTCGACGGCTTCCTCGTCCATCTGAACCAGCACGACGTCACGATGCTCTGCGTCTCGAGCGCGCCGCTTGCGAAGCTCCAGGCGTACAAGCAGCGGATGGGCTGGCGGTTCCCCTGGGTCTCGTCGCAGGGAAGCGACTTCAACCTCGATTTCGGCGTCTCGTTCACCGAGGAGCAGCAGCGCCACGGCGGCGAGTACAACTTCCGGTCGTTCCCGACGATGGAGCCGCTCTTCGAGGCCGAGACCGGCCCGATCGCGGAGCAGGCGGTGGCAACAGGAACCGACCCGGCGGGCTACATGCGGCAGGCGCCGGGCATGAGCGCGTTCGCGCTCTCGGACGGCGTCGCCTACCACACGTACTCCACCTACGCGCGCGGCCTGGACGTTTTGATGAGCTTCTACCAGTGGCGCGACCGGGCGCCGCTGGGACGCAACGAAGGCGACCCACCGCAGCTCTGGCTCCGCCGCCACGACGAGTACGAGGGGGACCGATGAGAACCGGAACGCGCGAGGAGTGGCTGGCCGCCCGCGTCGAGCTGCTCGAGCGCGAAAAGGACCTGACCCGCCGCAGCGACGAGCTGGCGCGTCAGCGTGGCGAGCTGCCGTGGGTGCCGATCGAGAAGGAGTATCGGTTCGAGACGGATGAGGGCGCCAAGACGCTGCCCGAGCTCTTCGAGCGTCGCACGCAGCTCCTCGTCTACCACTTCATGTTCGGTCCGACGGTCGAGGGCTGGCCGGAGGCGGGATGCCCCGGCTGCTCGTTCACCGCTGACTCGCTCGACGGCGCCGTAGTCCACCTTGCGCATCACGACGTGACCTTTGTCGCCGTGTCCCGAGCACCGCTCGAGCGGCTGAACGCGTACAAAGAGCGCATGGGCTGGAGCTTTCCGTGGGTCTCCTACGGCGACAGCGATTTCAACCTCGACTTCGGCGCGTTCACCGAAGAGCAGCGGACGACCGGCAAGGGCTTCAATTTCGGGACCCCGAAGCATGCGGCCGAGATCGACCTCCGCCGAGACGAGCTCCACGGCCTCAGCTCGTTTGCCGTGGAGGACGGCGTCGTCTACCACGCCTACTCCACGTACGACCGCGGCACCGACGTCCTGAATCTCACCTGGCAGCTGCTCGACCGCACGCCGAAAGGGCGCGGCGACGACCCCGAGGGCTGGCCGCAGCGACACGACGAGTACCCGGCATGAAGCTTCCCCCGGTCGTCTCGCAGGAGGAATGGGAAGCGGCGCTGGAGGAGCTGCGTGGGAAGGAGAAGGACGCCACGCGGGCACGAGACGCGCTCGCCGCTGAGCGCCGCAGGCTGCCCAGGGTCCGTATCGAAAAGGACTACGTCCTCGAGGGCGCGGACGCGGAGGCCGGATTGGGGGACCTCTTCGAGGGGCGGCGGCAGCTGATCCTGTACCACTTCATGTTCGGCCCGAACCAGGATGCGGGCTGCGACGGCTGCTCGATGTTCGTCGACCAGATCGGTCACCTCGCCCACTTGCACGCTCGCGACACCTCGTTCGCCCTCGTGTCGCGTGCGCCAATCGACAAAATCGAGGCATACAGGAAGCGGATGGGCTGGACGATCCCGTGGTTCTCGTCGTTCCGCAGCGACTTCAACGTCGATTTCGGCCGCTCGCCCGAGACGCCGCGTGTAGGCGAGTACCAGGATGGCGAGTCCTTCGGCCTCAGCGTCTTCATGCGTGGCGGCGATGAGGTCTTTCGCACCTACTTCACCACGAGCCGCGGCGTCGAGGCGCTCGGCAGCGTGTGGACGTTCCTCGACCTGACGCCGCTCGGGCGCCAGGAGGAGTGGGAGGACTCGCCTGAGGGGTACCCGCAGGGGAAGCCGTACGAGTGGTGGCGCCGCCACGACGAGTACGACGCCTAGCAGGCGAGGCGACGCGAGGCGGCCGGCGCCCGGCACCGAGTCAGCGAGGGTTTACGCGGGCGTAATGTTCCGAGAGGAGTCGGGACTATGCTCGGCAACGACGTCGAACGGAGGGCCATGAACGCAATCCTCGTGACGATCGCCGCCGCCGCCTCCGCGCTGGCCGTGGCGGCGCTCGTGCATACGACTGACGGGAGCGGTGCCGGCAATCCGAAGGCGGCCGAGTCCGCGACCCAGACGCTGACTTTACGCTCGACGCGCTACGGCCGGATCCTCTTCGACGGCCGCGGCCGCGTCCTCTACGGTTTCACGCGCGATCGTCGCGGCGGCCCGAGCCGGTGCTACGGCGCATGCGCCAAGGCCTGGCCGGTCTACTTCGTCAAGGGCGTCAATGTGCGTGCGGGCGCCGGGGTGAAGAAGTCGCTGATCGGCACGACCCGTAGGAGCGACGGACGTCGCCAGTACACGTACCGCGGCTGGCCGCTCTACTACTACGCGCATGAGGGCCCCGGCGAAGTGCGGTGCCAGAACGTCAACGAGTTCGGCGGCCTCTGGCTGGTCGTGCGCCCCGACGGCACGCTCGTTCGGTAGAAGGACGGGCCACCGGGAACGTTCCCGGCGGCCCGTGTTTTCCGAGCGTTGTCAGTTGAGCGAGATTGCGACCTGCTCCAGGAGGTCCAGGGCGTCCTGCATGCCGGCCTCCATGCCGGACGCGATGATCGCGTCGCGGACTTCCTTGCTCGGCGCCTCGATGAGGATCGTCAGCGTCGTTCGCCCGTCCGTCTCGGTGAGCGTCAGCGTGTTGACCGTTGCGTTGGCGTCGGCCTCGGGCACGCCCTCGTAGGCCTCCGTCGACACGAATCGCTCGTTCGGGACGAGCTCCCGGTACTCGCCGTGGAAAGCGACCCCGCCGCCGTCGGGCGACTCGCCCACGTACCGCCAGGTGCCACCGACCCGGAGATCGATCTCGGCGCTCGTCACCTCGCCGCGGTTGGCATGCCACCAGCGCTTCACGAGCTCGGGCGTCGTCCAAGCCTTGTACACAAGATGCTTGGGTGCATCGAACTCGCGCCTGATCAAGATCTGATCGTCGGCCGGGAGGGTCACCTTGGCCGTCCCACTACTCGTCATCGGCATTTCCTTCCTCCTGTCGTTTGAGATCCCCCAACACGAGATCCAGCCGGTCGAACCGCTCCGACCACGAGCGCTCGTACGCCTTGACCCAGTCGTGGATGGGCTTGAGCGCGTGGCCGTTCAGCCGGTACAGCCGCTGCCGCCCTTCGTCGCGCACGTCGACCGCCCCCACTTCTCGGAGCACGCGCAGGTGCTTGGACACCTGCGGCTGGGCGAGGCCGAGCACCCGCACCAGGTCGTTCACGGGGCGCTCGCCGCCGGCGAGGGCGTCCAGGATCTCCCGCCGCCGGGGCTCGGCGACGGCGTTGAACGCATCTGCCGTCGTTGCTGCTCGTGCCATCTCGTGAGAGAATATATGCTCATATCGGAATATGTCAACTCCTGGGTAACGTCAACGCGACAAGAACAGAGGAGGAGGAGCGATGGACGACCCCAAGATCCACGGCACGATCGAACAGCTCGTGGCCGAAGAGCACGAGCTCTGGGACCGCGAAGCGGCGGGGAGCGCGACCGACGCCGACCGGCGCCGCCTCGAGCAGCTCCAGGTCTCACTCGACCAATGCTGGGATCTGCTGCGCCAGCGCCGCGCGCTGCGCGAAGCCGGCCGCGACCCGAAGGGAGCTGATCTCAGGCGACCCGAGGTAGTCGAGCGCTACGAGCAGTAGCGCGGATCGACGAGTTGCGCGTCAGCCTTCTCAGGCCGGACGGCCTGGGCCCGGAGCATTCAGACGCCCTGCGCACGGAGACCGGCGGCGCGGCCGTCCTATTCGCCGCCACGCTCGCTGCCTCTCGTGGGTAACGTCCACGCATACGGTGGCGACGTGGTCGACCTCGCCGAGCAGGCAGAGGAGGCAGGCGAGGAGTAGACGAGCCGGCCGACGGAGCCGTCAGACGTACTTGCCCATGCCGCCCGCAACGTCGATCGAGGCGCCGGTGATGTAGCTCGCCCGCTCGCTCAGGAGGAAGGCGACGAGTCCGGATACCTCGCCGGGCGTCCCGAACCGCCCGAGCGGGACCTCCCGGGCGGCGAGGGAAGCGAAGAACTCGTCGCGCTCGAGCTCCGGCGCCCGCTTCCGATGGATGTTGTCCCACTGCGGCGTGACGACGAAGCCGATATTGACGGTGTTCACGAGGATGTTGTCCTTGGCGACCTCCAGTGCCAACGTCTTGCCGAACGAGAGACTGGCCGCGCGGTTCACCGAGGTCGCAAAGAACGCCGGGTCCGGATAACGGCCGTAGACCGCGCTGATGTTGACGATGTGCCCCCCGCCCGCGGCCCGCATGTGCGGCAGCACCTCGCGGCAGCAGCGGATCAGCGAGACAGTTTGACGTCGAGGTCGCTGCTCCAGTTCGCGTCGGTGAGCGTCTCGAACGTGCCGGGATGCGCGCGACCGGCGTTGTTCACGAGGCAGTCCACGCGTCCCAGAGCCTTGGCCGAGCGCGCAATGAAATCCGTAACCTGCGCGGGGTCGGTGACGTCGGCCCTCTCCGCGTGGGGGACGGGCCCGTCCCGGCCGAGCTCCGTCGCCGCAGCGAGCACCTCCTCCTCACTGCGCGAGCAGATCGCGACCGAGGCTCCTTCTCGAAGCAACTCCTGCGCGATCGCGAAGCCAAGCCCCTTGGAGCCGCCGGTGACGATCGCCTTGCGGCCCTCGAGTCCGAGATTCACTCGGGCTCTGCGGAGCCCATCGTCTCCAGCAGGGCCCGCCTCGGCGGATGAAAGACGTCCACCTCGAGACACGGTCCGTCATGCGTGCGGGCACCGTGCGGCACGTTCGGCGGAATGACCACGGCTTGTCCCCTCGTGAGCAGGCGGGTCTCGCCTGCTACCTCGAATTCGAGCTCGCCGTCGAGCACGAACGAGATCTGCTCCTCCTCGTGCCAGTGGAGCGGCGCCTCCGTGTGGGCCTCGAAACGGACGAAGTTGGTCATCACCCGATCCCCGACCACAGGCTGGAAGAACAGCCCGGGCACCATCTCGATCGCAGCGAGCGCGTCCCACTGCACGAAGGAGCCCGAGCCCTCCTGCGCGCCGGCGTCGGTCCCGAAGTAGGACTCCGTCATAGCCGTCCTTTCTCGTCGGTGACGAGGGCGGCGAGTCGTCCGATGCCCTCGTCGATGAGCTCGTCCTCGACCCTGCTGAACGACAGCCGCACGTTCTCTCCTCCACGCCCGTCCGGGAAGAAGGGGATGCCCGGGACGACCGCGACTCCCCGCGCTGCGGCGCTCCTGGCGAACTCGGCCGACTCGACGCCTCCCGGCAGTGTCAGCCACGAGAAAAACCCGCCTTCGGGTCGGGTCCAGGCGACCTCGCCCGGCATATGTCGCTCGAGTGCGCCCAGCATCTGGTCGCAGCGTCGCCGGTAGAGCCGGCGTGACCGCTCGAGCTGCTCGTCCATCCAGCCGCGGCGGGCGTACTCCTCGAACAGCCGCTGGCCCAGCGCGCCCGCGCACTGGTCGGTGTTCTGCTTCGCTGCGACCAGCTGGGCGATGACGCTCGTCGGGCCGACGGCCCAGCCCAGCCGGACGCCGGGGAAGAACGTCTTGGAGGTGGTACCGGCCTGGACGACGACGTCCGGCGCGAGGCTCCAGATGCTCGGCGGCGGCTCGCGCCCGAAGCCGAGCTCCCGGTAGGCGACATCCTCGACGATCAGGAAGCCGTAACGCCGCGCCAGCTCGACGAGCTCTGCCCTGCGGTCCGCTGCCAGGGTCAGCCCCGCCGGGTTCTGGTAGTCGGGGATCGTGTAGAGCAGGTTGGGCCGGAGCCCGGCGGCGAGCCGGCCCTCGAGCTCGTCGACCTGCAAGCCCTCGCCGTCCATCGGCACGGCGACGACGTCGGCCTCGAAGCTCCGGAACGCCATGATCGCGCCCAGGTAGGTCGGGCCTTCCACGACGACGACGTCTCCCGCGTCCAGGAAAGACTTGCCGATCAGCTCGAGCGCTTCGATCGTGCCGCTGGTGACCATCACCTCGTCGTCGGCAGGGCGACGCCGCTGGTGGGCGTCGAGCCGGTCGGCGACGACTTCCCGTGGGCCGGGCAGGCCCTGCGTCGGCGCGTACTGGAGGACGCTTGTGTCCCCGACGGCGACGAGCTCGGCGAGCAGCGTCGCGGCCGCGGCGCCCGGGAACGTCTGTGCGTCCGGGAAGCCGCCCGCGAAGGGAATCAACGTCGTGTCGCCGGCCAGGGCGAGGATGTCCGCCAGCCCCGCGCCGACCCCTGTGCGCGTTCGCGCGGCAAACAGGTCGTTCCAGCTTTGCGCCTCTCGAGTGACTGCCATCGGGCTCGTCCCGCGCAAACCTAACATCGGCTCGTTTGTGAGATCCTGAGCTCGTAGCGTCATGAGTTCGAACTCATACGAGCAGCTCTGCGCGGAGGGAGCTGGCGTGGGGCGAGCTCCCGGACGGCGTCACGCTGATGCGCGCGGCGACGAAGGTTTTCGCGTTCGATGTTCGAGGGGAGACCACCCCCTGCGGGCTCACCTGCGATGAAAGGAGCTTCGGATGGCGAAATCGGGACGGCGGGATAAGGCGGAGGGCACGCTCGACAAGCTTGCCGGACGGGTGCTCGAGGCGTTCTCGAAGCTAACTGGGAGGCGGTCCACGGCTGCGAAGGGCAAGGGCGCGCGCGTCCGCGGAGCCGCACGGTCTGCGAAGGGCCGGCTCAAGAGGAAGCGGAAGTAGCTCTCGGGCCCGATCAACACCGTGCGGTAGCGCGACGTGCGTCTTGTGATGCGTCCGGAACGGTGAGATCCTGGGTCCGCAGCTCATGAGTTCGACCTCGTATGAGCAGGTTTGCGCAGCGCATCGCTGGGACGTGCCGGCGCGCTACAACATCGCGTCCGACGTCTGCGACAAGCACCCTCGCGACAAGCTCGCGATGGTGTGGGAGAGCTTCGACGGCTCCTACAGGGAGCTGGCGTGGGGTGAGCTCCAGGACCTCGCGAACCAGGTGGCGCACGTGCTCCGCGAGCTCGGGATCGAGCGCGGCGACCGCGTGGCCGTCGTGCTGCCGGCGACGCCCGAGACCGCGGCGATCTTCTTCGGCGTCTGGAAGCTGGGCGCGATTCTGCTCTCGATGTCCGTGCTCTACGGCGACGACTCGATTCGGCATCGCCTCTCCGACTCGGGC
>Ga0126309_10000787_pt1 | contig 10711 bp, 11 predicted proteins | sample Plot56_FD_92541 | JGI IMG/M metagenome (GOLD analysis project Ga0126309, IMG submission 92541) | Serpentine soil microbial communities from UC McLaughlin Reserve, CA, USA - Plot56 | ecosystem: Environmental > Terrestrial > Soil > Grasslands | place: USA: UC McLaughlin Reserve, Lake County...
CACGCCGACGAGGTCGAGCGGGTGGCCGCGCGGGCGCGCGAGGCCGGCGTCGCCGCCACGCCGGTGGAGGGGGGCGTCGGGATCGACGATCCGTCGGGGATCCGCCTGGTCCTGACGGCCTCGGGGTAGCGGCTCGGGCGCGGCGCCCGCCGCCGCTACGATCGCCCGGTGACCGGCGACGGCCTGCGCGCATGCGAGGAGAAGATGCGCGCCGCCGACGTGCCGAAGGCGGCGATCGACAGCTTCCGCCACTACTACCGCCAGCTGGTCGCCGGGGAGTCCGGTCTCCTGCCCGAGGACGAGCTGGAGCCGCTGGACGCGGTGCCCTCCTGGGACGATCTGCCCTCCGCGGACGGCGGCGGGCGCGAGGAGCTCGACCGGACGGTGGCGATCAAGCTCAACGGGGGCCTGGGCACCAGCATGGGCATGACCCGGGCCAAGTCGCTGCTGAAGGTCAAGGACGGCCTGACCTTCCTCGACATCATCGCCCGCCAGATCCTGGCCCTGCGCCGCCGGCACGGCGCCCGGCTGCCCCTGGTGCTGATGAACAGCTTCTATACGCGCGAGGACTCGCTGGCCGCGCTGGCCCGCTACCCCGAGCTGGAGTCCGACGTGCCGCTGGACTTCGTCCAGAACAAGGAGCCCAAGGTGCGCGTCGACGACCTGCACCCGGTGAGCTGGCCCGCGGACCCCGAGCTCGAGTGGTGCCCGCCCGGGCACGGCGACGTCTACACCGCGCTCGTCACCTCCGGCACCCTGGAGGTCCTGCTCGACCGGGGGTACCGGTGGGCGTTCATCTCCAACTCCGACAACCTGGGCGCGGTGCCCGAGCCCCGGATCCTGGGTTGGCTGGCGGCCGAGCGGGTGCCGTTCCTCATGGAGGTGGCCGAGCGCACGGCCGCCGATCGCAAGGGCGGCCACCTGGCCCGGCTGGGCGATGGCCGGCTGGTGCTGAGGGAGATCGCCCAGACGCCCGAGGAGGATCTCGACTCCTTCCAGGACGTTGAGCGTCACCGCTACTTCAACACCAACACGCTGTGGCTCGACCTGCGGGCATTGGCCGACGAGCTGGCGCGGCGCGACAACGTCCTCGGCCTGCCGATGATCGTCAACCGCAAGACGGTGGACCCGTCGGACGCCTCCTCGCCGGACGTCTACCAGCTCGAGACCGCGATGGGCGCGGCGGTGGCGGTGTTCGACGGCTCCCGGGCCCTGCGCGTGCCCCGTGAGCGCTTCGCGCCGGTGAAGACGACCAACGAGCTGCTGGCGCTGCGCTCGGACTGCTATGCGATCGACGACGACTGGCGGGTCGGCCTGGCACCCGGGCGCGACGGCGGCCCTCCATTCATCGACCTCGACCCGGCCCACTACAAGCTGGTGGGCGAGTTCGAGGCCCGCTTTCCCTCCGGACCGCCCTCGCTGGCGGCCTGCCGGCGCCTCGTGGTGCGGGGCGACGTCGTCTTCGGGGCCGGAGTGGTGGTGCGCGGCGCGGTCGAGCTGCACCACCCGGGCGACGGCCGGGTCCGCATCGATGACGGCGCCGTGCTCGAGGGGTGAGATGACGCGCGAGCCACCGACCGTCGCCGCCGCGCTGCGGCGCAGCCGCCGGCCGGCCGAGGCGGTGCTGGACCACGTCGGCGACACCGGCGATGTCATCGTGGGTCTGGGCAACGGCGAGCCCGCCACCGTCGTGGACGCCCTCGAGGCCGGCCACGAGAGGCTGCGCGACGTCCGCGTACACCAGATGTTCCCCCTGCGCGAGCGCCGCTACATGCTCGGCGAGGTCGCCGGGCTGCGGCACGTCTCGTGGTTCCTGTCCCCGGTGGTACGCGACGCCTTCCACCGCGGCGGCTGCGACCTGGTCCCCAACAACTTCAGCGACGTGCCCCGGCTGATGCGGGCCTCCACCGGGTGCTCGCTGGTCCTGGCCGCCGTGTCGCCGCCGGACCGCCACGGTTACTTCTCGCTCGGCTGCCACGCCGAGTACGTCGCCCCCATGGTCGGGGCGGTCCCGTTCTTCGTGGAGGTCAACCACCAGATGCCGCGCACGTTCGGCGAGAACCAGGTCCACGTCAGCCAGGTGCTGGGCTGGTGCGAGGCCGACTACCCGCTGGTCGAGGTGCCGCACCCGCCTCCGCGCGACACCGACCGGCGGATCGCCCAGCACGTGGCCGAGCGGGTGCCCGACGGAGCCACCGTCCAGGCCGGGGTCGGCAGCGTGCCCAACGAGGTGCTCAAGCTGCTGAGCGGCCACCGCGACCTGGGGATCCACACCGAGCTGCTGGCGGACGGGTTCGTGGATCTGGTCGAGCAGGGGGTGGTGACCGGGACCCGCAAGACCGACCACGTCAACAAGATCGTGACCACCTCGGCCATGGGCAGCGCCCGCCTGTACCGGTTCGTGGACGAGAACCCCGGGGTCGAGTTCTGGCCGGTCGACCACACCAACGACCCGCGCAACATCAGCCGCCAGGCGCGCATGGTGGCGATCAACGCCACCCTGGAGGTGGACTTCCTCGGCCAGTGCGCGTCCGAGTCGCTGGGCAGCCAGTACTGGTCGTCCACCGGCGGCCAGGAGGACTTCGGCCGGGGCGCGATCCACTCGTCGGGGGGCCAGTCGTTCATCGTCCTGCACTCGACCACCGCGGACGGCTCGGTGTCGCGGATCGTCCCCCAGCTGCATCCGGGGGCGGCCGTCACCACGTTCAAGAACGTCGTGGACCGCGTGGTGACCGAGCACGGCGTCGCCGAGCTGCGGGGGCGCAGCATCCGCGAACGGGCGCGCCGGCTGATCGACATCGCCGCGCCGGACCACCGCGAGGGCCTCGAGCACGAGGCGCGCCGGATCGGCTACCTCTAGGACGGCCGCCCGGTCAGGTCCTCCATTTGACGCTGCAGCCGACCGGTTCGGTCTCGGGCCGGCGAACCTCGCGCCCCGCCAGCAGGTCGTCGAGCGCCTCGCGCAGCCAGTCGGCGCGCTGGGAGGGGTCGGCATAGTCGGCGTCTGGGGCGCCGCGGTAGCGCAGGCGCCGGTCGGAGTCGACCTCGAAGACATCGGGGGTGGTCCGGGCGCCGAACCCGCGCGCGACGTCCTGGGCGGCGTCGTGGAGGTAGGGCAACGGCCAGTCCTCCGCGGCGACACGCTGCTGCATGGCCTCGTAGGAGTCGGCCGGATAGCGGGAGCCATCGTTGGGGTTCACGGCCAGGAACCGCACCCCGCGCGGCGCGTACTCCCGGGCGGCGTCGAGCAGCCGGTCGTGCCAGGCCAGCGCGTACGGGCAGTGATTGCAGGTGAAGACGACGACGGTGGCCGGAGCGTCGCCGTCGAGGGAGTGCGCGCGCCCGTCGGTGTCGGGCAGCTCGAAGTCGGGGACCGGGTCTCCAACGGCCGGGGTCATGCCGCCTGATCGCCGGCCGCCGCGTGCAGGGCGTCACGCAGGTCAGCGGGATCGGGAACGGGCGAGAAGCGCCCGTCGCGCAGCCGGTAGATGCGGCAGGTGAGCCCGAGAGGCTCCTCGGGACCCGGCGGCTGGATGTCTCGTCCGGCCACCCGGACCGTGGGCGAGCCGACGAAGCCCGCCCGCCGGGCGTCCCCATCGGTCGCCACCTCGCGCAGCTCGATCGCGTCGGGGTTCAACCCGGCCTGCTCCATGGCCTCGCGCAGATCGGCCAGCGCGCGTCCCCACGAGGGGCACCCCTCCCACCACAACAGCTCGACCCTGGGCTGACTCGCGCGCACGGACCCCCCGAGGCTATCGGCCGGCGGTCGCCGGCTGCCAAGATGTCGGTGTAACACGGGCGCGGCCACGAAGTCAGAGCCGTGAGCCGACCATCAGGAGGAATCGAGTGGCAACCGAGAAGGCGACGTTCGCAGCCGGATGCTTCTGGCAGGTAGAGGTGGAGTTCCGCAACACCCCGGGGGTGGTGGCGGCCCAGGTGGGCTACTCGGGCGGCCGGACCGAGAACCCGAGCTACCAGGACGTGTGCACTGGCCGCACCGGGCACGCCGAGGCGGTCGAGGTCGAGTTCGATCCCGAGCGCATCTCCTACGAGGAGCTGCTGGAGACCTTCTGGCGCTTGCACGATCCCACCCAGCTCAACCGCCAGGGGCCTGACGTGGGCAGCCAGTACCGGTCGGCGATCTTCTTTCACTCGCCCGAGCAGGAGCGCGCCGCCACGGCGTCGCGCGACCGGGCCCAGTCCCGCTTCCGGCGACCGGTGGTCACCGAGATCACGCCCGCCGGCCCCTTCTACCCGGCCGAGGACTACCACCAGCGCTACCTGGAGAAGCGCGGGCTCGCCACCTGCGCGATCTGAGGCGCTCGACCCAGCTCCGGGCTAGAGTGCCCGGCGTGGGGCGGCTCGCGGGCCACGGCAGACTACGATGAGCACGCCGTACGGGCGCTTCGCCCGCTGGCGGGCCACCCGGATCTGGCTACGCGACCCGCGCCGCGCCATCGCGCGCCTGTCCGGCCCCCCCGGGGGCCTCGACGGCCCGCAGCTCGCCCTCCGAGCCTGGCTGGCGCTCACGTTCGAGCGGGACCCGGCGGCGGCCGAAGGACTGGCGCGCGCCGGGCTATCACGCCCCGGCGACACGCGCTTCGCCGCGGCCGCCCTGGCCGAGGCGCTCATGCGGCGTGGCGCGCACGACGAGGCGGTGGAGGTCATCCGGGCCGCCCGCGCCCGGCTGCCAGACGTCCCGTGGTACGAGCTGACGCTGACCGATGCCCTCGAGGACTCGGGTCGCACCGACGAGGCGGTGGCGATCCTGGAACGCTCGGCGAGCCATCCCAAGCTGCGCCGTCACGCCCTCAAGCGGCTGTCGCGAATCGCGCTGGAGCGTGGCGAACGGGCCGCCGCCCGGCGGTGGTTCGAGGCCCTGGTGGCGCTGGCCCCGGACTACCTGGTGTACGCCTCCGACTACGTCGCGCTGGGGCGCCTGCAGCTCGAGGCCGGGGATGCGGACGCCGCGCGCGAGACCTGGCGGCGCGGCGCGCGGATCTACCCCCGTCACCGCGAGCTGCGCGTGCTGCGTCAGGAGCACTTCGGCGAGGCCGAGTCGCTCGCCGCGCCGCGCGTCGCGCCGGTGGCCGAGCAGCAGGCCGGCGTCCGGCGGATCCCGATCCCCACCCCGCTGATCACCAACCGAACCGACCTGGCCCGGCTGGTCGACGGCGCGACGGCCGGCAAGCGCCGGCCGGGCGACGTGATCGCGCTGGCCGAGAGCCCCACCGCGGCGGCCCAGGGCCGCGTACTTCCCCTGGAGCTGGTGCGGCCGGGAAGGCTGGCCCGGCTGCTCAGCCGCTTCGTGGGTGAGATCGGGCCGCTGCACAGCCCCGAGGGTATGGAGGGCGCGGTCATGGAGGCGGGGCGGATCCGGATCGTGCTGGGGGCGGTCGCCGGCGCCGTCGGACGGCCGCTGGGGCGGCGCGGGTGGTTCTATCGGGTGGCCGGCCCTCGCACGGCGATGATCGACGACGTCGCCGCCTGCCTGCCCCCGCTCGACCATCACCTGATCTTCGGGCCGATCGAGCCCGGGGCGCTGGCGCGGGAGCTGGCCCGGGCGCTGGACTGCGAGGTGGCAGTGGTCGACGCCAACCACCGCACCGGCGCGTGGGTGCTGGCCGGCTCGGACGGTGTCGACCGCGAATGGCTCGCCCGCGCGCTGGCCGACAACCCGGCCGGTAACGAGGACGAGCAGACCCCGGTCGTCCTGGTCCGGCCCACGGCGCCGTCCGAGGCGCCCGCCGCGGGGCCCCCGCCCGACCGCCGCCGTCAACCGGTCAGCCGCTGAGCGCGGCCCTCGCTGCCGCGGCCACCGCCTCGACGTGCCAGGGGTCGAGCTGCTGGTGGACGGGAAGGGCCAGGAGCCCGCGCCGCAGCGGCTCGAGCTCCGCGAACCGGCGGCGATCCAGGAGCGGATGGGCCACCGGCCAGATCTCGATCGACCGCACGCCGCGCTCGAGCAGCCGGGCGATGGCGCGCGGGCGGTCGGAGGCGAGCACCGGCAGGTAGAGCGGCGTGGTGCCAGGCGGCAGGGAGCGGAAGGGCTCGAAGCAGAGCTCGCCCAGCTCGGCGGCCAGCGCGGCGTAGTTCGAGCGCCGCCGGCGACGCACCCAGGAGGCGTCGGTGCGGACCGCGAGGTGCTCGGTGACGCGCGAGGGGCCTGCGGCGGCCGCCTCCAGGTCGTCGACGCGAAGGTCCCACTCGCCGATCACGGTCTCGGTCAGCGAGCCGGCGCGGGCGGCGGCGTCGGCGCGGCTGGCGCGTGCGATCACCCGCGACGCGGCGGCGCGCAGCGGCGCCAGCCGCGACATGGCGGCCCGGGCGGCCAGCAGCGACAGCGTCGAGCGGGCCATCGCGCCGGCCTCGGGACGCCCGGCCATCGCCGACGCCCGCGCGCCAGAGACCAGCAGGCCGCCGCCGTCGGGAACCCCGAGCGACTTGCGCGGACAGAAGATCGCCGCGTGGGCGCCGGAGCCCAGCGGCCGGCCGGCGGGATCGTCGGAGAACAGCCCGTGGGCGACGTCCTCGATGACCGGCGTGCCCGCCGGCGCCGGCGCGATCGGGAACCCGAAGTGAGAGATCAGGTAGGCGGCGTCGGCGCCCGCCGCGGCCCGAGCCAGGTCGTCGGCGTCCACCCGCAGCGAGGCGTCGACCCGGTAGAAGTCGATCTGCACGCCGGCCAGCCGGGCCGCCTCGACCTCAGAGCCGCAGTGGTAGGAGGGCATGGCCACGCGGCTGCCCGGTCCCAGCCCCAGGGCGCGGAGGGCCAGCCACACCGCACCGCGTCCCAGATGGGTGAGGGCGAAGCCGGGCTGGTCGAACGGATACGCGGCCCGGGCCGGCGCCAGCGCGGCCAGCGGAGACAGGGGCGGGTAGACGCCGAGGTGCAGGCGCGCACTCATCCGGGCAGCAGCCGGCGGAAGACCGAGAGGTCCTGGACCGCCAGGGCCCGCGCGGCGGCCAGGAAGGTCGCCAGCCCCGCCACGCCCGCGGTCGCCAGCTGGACCAGCGCGCCCAGGTCGCCCTCGGCGGCCAGCCCCGCGGTCGCGCCGGCGACGACGACCATGACCGCGGCCGCCGCGCCCGAGGCGACCGTCACCTTGGCGATCTCACGCGCCGTCCGGCGCAGCTCCAGCCCGCCCATGCGCCGGGCCAGCAGCCAGCCCATGACCGCGGCGCCGGCGAAGTAGCCCAGCGAGTGGGCCAGCGCCAGCCCCCGGACGTCCAGCCCCGGGAACAGCGCGAAGTCGAGCGCGATGGTGACCAGGTTCTCGAGGACGTTGACCAGCGCCGGGGTGCGGCTGTCCTGGCGAGCGTAGAAGGCGCGCGCGAACAGCAGGAAGGCGGCGAAGGGCAGCAGTCCCACCGCGAACATCTGGAGGGTGGAGGCGACCAGCCCCACGCTGCCTCGCCCGACCACGCCGTGCTCGAGCAGGACCTGGACCAGAGGGCGCGCCAGCACCAGGTAGGCGGCCGTCGCCGGGAGCATCAGGAGCGCAGTGGTGCGCAGGCCGCCCGCCACCGCGGCCCGGAACCCGGCAGTGTCGCGGTCGACGTGGCGGGCGGCGAGCCGGGGCACCAGCGCGGTGATGATCGAGACGGCGGCGATGCCGTAGGGCAGCTGGAAGAAGGCGAACGCGGTCACGTAGGCGGTCGGGCCGCCCTGCTTGGCGTTGGCCAGGTAGAACGAGACGCCGAACCCCAGGGTGTTCAGCGCCACGTAGAGCAGCGTCCAGGCGGACAGCCGGGCGACCTTGCGCACGGCCGGGTGCGCGAGGTCGAGGTGGGGGCGCAGGCGTCCGGGCAGGCGGCGCAGAAACGGCCAGTTCACGGCGGCCATCGCGGCCACGCCCCCGGTGGTGCCGAGCGCCAGCAACAGCTTCTGGGCCGGATCCGCGGCGACGCTGGCGTTGGTCGGCACGCCACTGGTCAGCTCCGCGAAGCCGAGGAACATGACGATCACCACGAGGTTGTTGACGATCGGCGCGAACATCGGCACCGCGAAGCGCCCGTGGGCGTTGAGCAGCGCGGCGGCGATAGCCGCGAACCCGTACAGCGCGATCTGGGGCGCGAAGAAGCGGAAGAAGAAGGTGGCCAGGTCATGCTGCTGGCCGGCCTGCGCGCCCGTCACCCGGCCGGTGAACAGCTCGATGATCAGCGGGGCGGCGGCGATCGCCACCAGGGTCAGCGCCAGCAGCACAGCGAGCGAGGCGGTGACCAGGGCCGACACCGAGCGCCAGGCCTCGTCGTGCGGCTTGGTGCGCAGCTCCTCGACCAGGACGGGGATGAACACCGACGTGAGCACGCCGCCGAGAACCAGCTCGTAGAGCACGTTGGGCAGCGTGTTGGCGATGTTGTACGAGTCCGCCAGTCGCGACTCGGCGACGCCGAGCGCGTAAGCCATCGCCACGACGCGGCCCAGCCCGGTCAGGCGCGAGAGCGCGGTCCCGACCGCCATGACCGCGGCCGGGCGTGCCAGGGGCAGCGTGGCGACGTCGACCGCGGGGCGCCCTTCACGGGCCTCGGCGCTCATCGCCGCGGCAGGCTACAAGAGGGCGTCGAGCGGTCCGGGCGGGCGCGCGGCGGAGCCGGTGCGAAGATCACCCCGGTGCCCGACTCGACCGACCAGCCTCGGCGACAGCCCCCCGATCCGCTGCCCTCGATCGTCGAGCTGGTGGTCGGCGGCCCGCCCGCGCCCTGGCGGGAATTGGGGTTCGCCGTCGAGGACCAGCGGATGGTGGTGGGCGGGGTCACCGTCCGGCTGGATGCCGCCGCGGGGCCGGGGCTGGTCGGCTGGACCGTCCGCGGGCTGGGAGGCGCGCCGCTCGACGGGCTGCCCGCGAGCCGGGATCACGCAGCCGCGCCGCCCCGGCCGACCGATACTGGGCACCCGAACCGTGCGTTGGCGGTCGACCACGTGGTGGTCCTGACCCCGGACCTCGAGCGCACCGCCGCCGCGCTGGCGGGCGCGGGGCTGGAGCCGCGCCGCCGGCGCCGGGCCGGCTCGCCGGAGCGTCCCCTGGTGCAGGCGTTCTACCGGCTGGGGGAGGTGGTGATCGAGGTGGTGGGCTCCCCGGAGGCGCCCCCCGGGCCGGCGCGGTTCTGGGGAATGGTGTTCACGGTCGCCGACCTCGACGCCTGCGCCGCCGACCTGGGCGAGCGGCTGGGCCCGGTCCGGGACGCCATCCAGCCGGGGCGGCGCATCGCGACCGTGCGCCCCGAAGCCGGCCTGGGCCTGGCGGTCGCGTTGATGAGCCCGCGGGAGCCGGGAGCTAGCGCTCGCCGGGACCGGGCCCGGAGTGGCGGACGAACGTCCGCTTCCGGGTCGGGTAGCGGCGGTAGAACACCGCCCGGGCGCCGCCGAGCACCGTGAGCACGATGACGCCGAGCACGATCCAATCGGCCCACCCGGTGGAGACCCGCGCCACCACGTAGGCCAGCGCGGCCAGCACCGCGAGGAAGATCACGACTTGCAAGATGGTCCGTGCCTGCAAGAGACTGTCCTGACTCGCTCGGAGCGCAGCATATCCCGATGGCGAGCGATAAACCGATCCGGCAGGGGAGAGGCACATGCTCAAGACCGTGGCGGTGGGCACCGACGGCTCCAGCACGGCGGCCAAGGCGGTCGACTTCGCGATCGACCTGGCCGCGAAGTACGGCGCCCGGCTGGTGGTGATCAGCTCCTACCGCGCGGTGAGCGAGGATCGCCTCCGTCACGAGCAGCGGGACGCCCCCGAGGACATCCAGTGGTCGATCAACCCCACGGAGGACGTGGACGCCGCCCTGGCCGACGCCGAGGAGAAGGCCCACGCGCAAGGCCTGGAGACGACCACGGTGGCCGGCGAGGGCCATCCGGTCGACATCCTGTGCCGCTATGCCGAGGAGCAGTCGGCGGACGTGCTGGTCATCGGCAACAAGGGGATGCAGCGCCGGATCCTCGGCAGCGTGCCCAACTCGGTGGCCCACAAGGCGCCCTGCTCGGTGGTCGTGGTCAAGACGACCTAGGTGACCGACCCGGCGTCCGCCGCCAGCGCGGTCGCGGAACCGATCACCCAGGCGCTTGGACTCCCACCGACAGCGCCTCCACCTCGTCCTCGAGCGCCCTGGCCACGTAGGCCAAGCGGTCGACCACGGTCGGGTCCGCGCACAGGCCGAAGTACACCGTGCCGGCGTAGGACACCGCCGAGGCGCGCAGCGCGTGCCGCTGCCCGATCTCGGCCAGCGACTCCATCGAGCGCACCCGGCACCCCGCCACGTAAAGCGGCTCGCGCGGGCCGGGCACGTTGGAGACGTTGAGGCCGAACACCCGCGGGCTGGCGGCCAGGCGCTCGGCCAGGCGCTCGAGCGAGCGCGAGCCGCGAGCCAGGTCGCGGAACAGCTCGTCGATCACCTCCGGGTCGTGGTCGCGCTTGCACTCGCTGGTCTGGCGGTTGATCGCCAGCAGGCGGCGCGCCGGGTCGGGCTCGCCGAGCGGGAGGGTCACGCACATGAACGAGTCGCGGTTAGCCAGGTGGTCGTCTGGGGCCTCCCGGTCGTGCAGGCTGACCGGGACCTTGACCCGCAGGGGCGGGAGGGGTCCGTGGTGGCGCTCGATCCAGCTGCGCAGGGCGCCGGCGACCACCGCCAGCACCACGTCGTTCACCGTCACGCCCTCGCCGTGGGCCTTCTCGATCGCCCGCAGACGGTCCAGCGGGGCGCTGGAGAA
>Ga0126309_10000788_pt1 | contig 10707 bp, 4 predicted proteins | sample Plot56_FD_92541 | JGI IMG/M metagenome (GOLD analysis project Ga0126309, IMG submission 92541) | Serpentine soil microbial communities from UC McLaughlin Reserve, CA, USA - Plot56 | ecosystem: Environmental > Terrestrial > Soil > Grasslands | place: USA: UC McLaughlin Reserve, Lake County...
CTATAGCGTTATGCAGTGATATTGGACCTCCGCTCCTTTTCTCGTCCGGGGTCAGCGTGTCGAGGGTCCCGAAGCCTCCCGCGCTATGCTTGAAAGCAAGCATCGTAGGGGTGGGTCAACTTCATTGACTACCGCTATAGGTTCCAGATTCGAGTCCTGGGCGGCTCACTACCTTTTTCCTGCAAATGGCTGTCGACCAGCGACGGCTGGGCGAGCATGCCAGAATCATTGACACTAATTTGACACTAACGAGGATCGAAGCCCATCATATCCAGAAGGTTCTGCCGCAACACTCAGAAACGTGTCGGCGGAGACTCTTAATCTCGAGCCTCTACTCCTGCCCGCCTGTTGGCTATACCTAGCTGAGAGACGAACCGGAGATCTAACCATCGCCCTCTACCACTTCCCATTAGGCGTATCGGTTGCGGCGCTTTCTCCGGCGTCCGGATGGTCGAGCGGGTGTGCGAGCTCGTCGCGGTCGAGCCGAGGGATCAGGATCGCTGCGACGGCGAGGAAAACGGGGGCCACGCCGGATACGAGGAAGACCACCTCCAGCCCGAAGGCGGTTCCGGCCGGGCCGGCGATGGCCATCGAAACGGGCATCAGGGCCAAGGAGACGAAGAAGTCGAGGCTCGAGACCCGCCCGCGTAGTCCGTCGGGCACCCGGCGTTGGAGCAGGGTACCCCAGATCACCAAGCCGGCGGAGAAGGCCGCACCGACGGCGAACAGAGCCACGCACACCACCCAAAGCGAGTTCGCCAACCCCACGGCAGCGAACGGCAGAGCTCCGAGACCCCACATGAGCAGCATCACGGTCAGGTAGCGGCGCGGTAGCCGCCCGGAGGAGATGGCCAGGGCTCCTATGGCACCGCCGACCCCGAAGGCGGCGAGCGCTAAGCCATAGTCGTCGGCCCCGCCTCCTAAGTTATTGCGCACGGCGAAGGGGAGCAGCACCTCGAGCGGACCCATTATGAGCAGCACGAGGGCCAGCGCGAACAAGATCGAGGCCCACAGCCAGCTCGTCTCGCGCACGTAGCGAAAGCTCTCGTGCAGGTCGGCGAAGACCGACGCTGCACCCTCTGAGTCGGGTGCGCTTGCTGACGGACCCGAGCCCTTCGCCGGTCGGACGTTCATGGCCAGCAGGCAGCCGGCAGAGATGACGTACGTCAGACCGCCGGTCAGGATAGCGACCCCCGGCGAGAGCGCCGCCACCGCGACTCCACCCACCGCAGGTCCCGCTCCCTGCTGGGCGAGAGGCCTTAGCGTCCCCTCTAGTCCGTTGGCGGGGAGCAGCTCATCTTCGGGGAGCAGCCGAGGCAAAAGGGCGGTGTAGGAAGGGACGAAGAATGCCTCGCCTGCCCCGATCAATAAGCTGCCCACAGCGAGGTGCCAGAGCTCTAGAGTGCCCGTGAGAGAGAGCGCGCCGAGGATGAGGAGAGCCGCGGCGCGGACCAGGTCCGAGGTGAGCATGACCAGCCGCTGCGGCAGCCGGTCGGCGACGACGCCTCCGACCAGCACGAACGTGAGCACACCGACGCCGTAGAGGGCGCTGACCAGCGAGAGCTGGGCGGGTCCGCCGCCGAGCTCGATCACCTGCCAGGCCAGCGCAACCAGCCACAGCCCGCTACCGACCAGCGAGACTGCAAGGCCCGTCCACAGCAGGCGGAAGTCGCGGTGACGCAGCGGATGCAAGGCCGCAAACACCCGCCTCGACGCTCGACGACCTCCGTGAGCGCTCAACCGCACTCCTTGTCGATGTTGACCCTCGCCACCCTAATTAACCTGCCCAGGCGGCTTCCCTCATCGCCTGCGACTTAGTTTGGTGGCATGTGTAAGACTCAGGGTCCTACCGACGAGGCGATCCAGCCAGCGGTCGGGTAAGGTGTTGGGGACGATCCAGTCCACGAACCTGCCGGAGACAATAGCGTACTTGGTCTTAGGCCTTCTGGCCTCGAACACCTTGCGGATGAATCTGCCGATTCTTTCGGGAGAGTCGCCGCCGCTGACCAGTTTCTCGGCAAATTCCTGGAACCTGTTCAGAGGACCGGAATAATCAGTTTGGTCATACCTGCCGCTGAGAACGGGTACTGCCCCCTTCTCCCAGATCGGGGTCTTGACCGTCCCGGGCCTGACGACGATCACGTTAATGCCGTACAGCAGCAGCTCCCGTCTTAGAGAGTCGGAGATGGCTTCCACGGCGTGCTTGCTTGCAGCGTAGGCCCCGATAAATGGTTCGGCGACCCTTCCGCTGACCGAGCTGACGTTGACGATCCTACCTGGCTTGTGAGCCGGGTTCTCCTTGGCACCCAACAACGGAAGAAAGGCCTGAGTCACCGAGATCAAGCCGAGCACGTTGACCTCGAAGTGCTGGCGCACCTCGTCTAGGGGCTGGTGCATAAGCGGGCCGGCGAGGGCGATGCCGGCGTTGTTTACAAGGCCCGCCAGACCGGCACTGCCTACGGCCTCTTCTACTTCACCAGCGGCCCCAAGCACGGTGTCGCCGTCCGTGACGTCGAATAGCAGCGGGGTGAAACCAGGACCCATCTCGACCTTCAGGCTACTGGCGGCCTCTTCTTTGCGCACGCCGCCGAAGACGCGGTAGCCGTGCTCAACGAACTCCTTGGCCGCCGCGCGGCCGATCCCCGAGGAAACGCCGGTTATGACGATCGATTTTATCCGTGCTCCTTTCCGGGATGGTTTCTTCGCGCACCTTCCGCAGCGCTTCGATTGCCAGCCGGACCTGCTCTTCGGTGTTGGCCGCGGTGAGCGTGAAGCGAAGCGCGCCGCGGTCGAAGGGCACCGCCGGGAACAGCGCGGGCGTGATCAGGATTCCGTGCTCCCAAAGCACGTTGCACGCCTTGACGACGTCGGGTACAGTGCCGATCCTTACGCTGACGAGCGGGAACAGCCCGTTGTTGTCCACGGCGAAACCCAAATCGCGAGTCCCCGCGAGCAACTGCCGGGTCAGGCCCAGCAGACGACGGCGGATAACCGATCCCTCGTCGTTTTGGGAGATCCTCAGCCCCGCCAGGGCGCTCGCCAAGCTAGCCGTGGGGCACGGCCCGGAGAAGACGGCGGTCGAAGCCATGGACAGCCGTCGCTTCTCGTCCTCGTCCGCGCAGCTGACGAAGGCGGCCATCGAGGAGAACGCCTTCGACATGCCGCCGACGTAGACGATGTTGGCGTCGTGGCGCAGGCCTAAGTGGCGGACGACGCCGTTGCCCAGCTCCCCGTAGGGGTTGTCCGGCGTGGGGTTCTCGCCTATGACGCCGAGGCCGTGGGCGTCGTCCACGTACACCCGGGCGCCATGCTTGCGCGCCAGGCGCGCGAACTCTGGCAGCGGAGGATAGGCGCCGGACATCGAGTAGACGCCGTCTACCCCTATTATCTTCCGGGGCCGCTCCCGATGGTGCCCTAACCGCTCCTCCAGGTGGTGCGGATCGTTGTGGTCAAACCAGTCCACGGCAGTACCCCGGGACCCGGCGAGCTGGGCTGCTTCCTGCATGGAGTTGTGCGCGGCCCGGTCCAGGAGGATCACGCCGTCGCCACCAGCGAGGACTGGAAGGACGCCGCTGTGGAGAAGGCTGACCGTCGGAAACACCAGAACGTCTGGTGCCCCGATAAGCGCGGCAAGCTCCCGCTCGAGATCCTCGTATATCTGCGGGGAGGCGACGGCCCTGGTCCAGCTCGGATGCACTCCCCAACGCTGTATCGCCTCGGGAATTGAAGCCTGAACTGCGGGGTGCAGATCCAGGCCCAAGTAGTTCGCAGACGCGAAGTCAGCGTACCAGCGCCCGTCGATCTTGAGGTTACGACCCTCCTGCTCGCCCACGACGGTACCGAGCTGAGGGATCTGACGAATTATCCGCTCTTGAAGCCCGGCGAGTCCGTCGGGCGCCGGCGCACCGGATTCGCCGGTTTCGGGGGCTTTGCGTACCACGCCGCAGACGTCTTCCACCGTCCGCAGATCGGCTATGACCGAATCGCCCAACCGCACGTCGAAGGCCGTCTCCACCTCGATCATCAGCTCGGCGACGGCCAGCGAGTCGAGCCCCAGATCCCCTTGAAGGGAGTCAGTGAGCTGCGCGGGCTCCGAGCGTCCCCTTCGCCAAACGAAGTCTCGGACGATGGAGAGAACGCGATCGGTGTGGGCTTCGTCGAGACCGGTCGGCGACACCCCGGAACGCACGGTCCCCGCCCCGCCATCCTGCTCGCTCGCACCGGCAGGCAACATACCAGTCGCCACGACCGCCAGGGCACCCTTCAAATAAGCTGCCCTAGTCGCCCGTCGCTGGATCTTGCCGCTGGAGGTCTTCGGGATGCTCCCGGTTCTGACCAGGACGACGGCGTGGACCTGCAACTCATGGTGCTCGGTCACCGCGCGCCTTACGGACGCGACCACCTCGCTCACATCGGCGCTTCGTACATAGCGGCGTTCCAGCTCCTGTACGACTACCAGTTGCTCCCCTTCGTCAGACGTCACCGAAAACGCTGCGCAACCATCAGGACGCAGAGCCACGTGGCTTCGCTCCACCGTTTGCTCTATGTCTTGCGGGTAATGGTTGAGTCCTCGGATGAGGATGAGGTCCTTTAGCCGCCCCGTCACGAACAGCTCACCATCGTGGAGAAAGCCTAAGTCGCCGGTCCGCAAAAAAGGACCTTCGCCCGCGTCCGCCAGGTACGCCCGAAAAGCGTGCTCTGTATCCTCGGGCCGGTCCCAGTACCCCTGGGCAACGCTGGGGCCCGACACCCAGATCTCCCCCACCCGGTCGCTCGGGCAACGAGCGCGAGATTTGGGGTCGACCACGACGATCTGTTGGTCCGCCAGAACCCGCCCGCAGCCTACCAGCGACCGGGTGCCTTTTTCTTTGGCGGACGCCACGACCACCCGATCGCGCTCGAGTTCTGTCCTTTCGACGGGGAGCACGACGGGCGGAGTCGTTTTCGAGTTGCCCGAAACGATCAAGGTCGCTTCCGCGAGTCCGTAAGTAGGATAGAACGCCTCAGGGCGGAAGCCGCAGGGTGCAAAGGTCGCCGCGAACCGCTCCAGGGTCTCCTGTCGGATAGGCTCGGCACCGTTGAAGGCTACCGTCCAGCTGCTTAGATCAAGCGTCGCTCGCTCTTCGGGGGTGATCTTGCTTGAACAGAGATCGTAGGCGAAGTTCGGCCCACCGCCGGTGTCGGCGCCCAAACGGGAGATGGCCCGTAGCCACCCAACGGGACGTTGCAGAAAGGAAATGGGCGGCATAAGCGTGGCAGGGAATCCGCCGTAGAGGGGCTGCAGCACCCCCCCGATCAGCCCCATGTCGTGGTAGGGTGGTAACCAGCTCACCATGTGGCTATTCGGCGTGTGCCCAACACCGTGATAGATCATGGCAAGGTTGTGTAGCAGGTTACCATGGGCGACCATCACCCCCTTGGGTGTGGCCGTGGACCCCGAAGTGTATTGCAGGAAAGCCAGCGCGGTGCCGTCTATCTCGGGGGGGTGCCATTCTCGCGCCGAGTCTGTGCCATCATCGGTGGCTAACCAGAGCAGCGACTTTATCTCCGGGGCGTGCGCGAGCCGGCGCTCCAGATTAGACAAGATGTGCGTAGTCGTGAGCGCGACCGTCGCCTTAGAATCCGCAGCGATAGCCTGGAGCCGCGAGGTCGGTCGGTTGAGCCGTGGCGGGTAGGCGGGCACAGCGATTACCCCCGCGTACAGGCAGCCAAGAAATGCGGCGACGTATTCCAGTCCTGGACGGTAGAGCAAAAGGACACGCTCTCCGGTCGCAACTCCAGCGCTCTGCAATCGGGAAGCGACGGACCGGGCATGCTGCTCCAGCTCCCGGTAGTTCACGGAGCTTTCTCGCGCTTCCCTGTCTCCCAGGAAGGTGTATGCTTCCCGCTCGGGTTGATGGGCGGCTCTCCAGCCCAAGAGATCGACCAGGGTGGTAGGCTCAAAGCCCGTTCTGGACCAAGGAGCCCGAGGGTCGGTCTGGACCGAGAATGAAGCGCCTTTTCTAGGAACCGCGATTTCCACCTGCTGAGATTCCTCTTCCGCTTCCTCGCCTGCCCCTTCACCGCAAGAAGACGGAGAGCGATGCCCCGCATCCCGTATGCAGCCAAGCCGCAGGATACCATGCGCCCACCTCAGGAGGGACAGTCTATCGCCACCGGCGCGGTCTTGTACACTCAGTTTGAGGAGAGACCCGACAATGCTACATCGCAATCTTCTCGATGCCCGGGTGCGACTCAGATTCGCTCTATAATTACTCCAAGCTTTAGTGTGCCCGCCGCCGGCAATTAACTATTCTTGAGCCTGAGGGATCGCCTGAGGGATCATTTGTTGTTCCACATAGGGTTTGCGCAGCGTGGTCGAGCCACGGCGCACACCGGAGCCCAATGGGCTTAAGGAAGCGGTGCACGGGCCTCGGCGTATCTGCGGTGCGCACAGATATATGGACCCAGACCGCTCTGGAACAAGTCCGTTCAAGCTTTCTTGAGAGCCCGGCGGGCAGGTAGCCAGTTGGTAGAGGACAAGTGACCGGATGGCATATGATCGCTCTTCACATACTGTGAGTATAATGTGGTGGCCGTCCTGGAAAAGGCATACCCGCTGCGAGGCGGGGGCGCAAAGCCGCGGGCCTCTCCTGAGAGGAGGTAGCCGGGCCGCCGAAAGGAGCCAGTAGTGAAGGTGTCCGATAATGGACATACGCATTCTGAACTAACACAGAAGTGATATTCAGAAGGCCGTTACAGGCATGGCACACATACCTTGCTGTAGGCGTCCTCGCCACGGGCGCGTACTTCCTGCTCCCAACGCAAAGCGCGCAGTACTTACTTCGCTTCCTGGTCGTCGGGTCAACTTCCGCCGCGTTCGTGGCCGGCATCGTGATTCACCGCCCCAAACGGCCTCTGCCCTGGTACGTGCTCGGGTTCGCCTTCCTGATGCCCGTTCTTGGTTCCTTGACCTACGTCTACTACGTGGCTGTTCTGGGTGTCGAACCCCCACGCGCGTCGGTGGCAGACGCGTTCTTCATCGCCACCTACCTCTGTGTGGCCGCCGCGCTACTGATATTCCAAAGCCGGAGGCTCGCCCGCGACCGGGCAAGCACGATAGACCCGATAATCGTCGCCGTGGGCGTGGGGATGCTCGCGTGGGTCTTCTTGATGAAGCCGTACGCCACGGATCAGTCCCTTCCGGTGCTCGAGCGGCTGGTCTTGACGACATACCCGCTAATGGACGTGGTGTTGCTCGCGGTCGTGGTGCGAATGCTGCTCGTTCGCGGGGAGCGGCCGTTCTCCTACTATGCCATGGTCACAGGCTTGGTGTCTTTGCTAACCTTCGACGCCGCGTACGCCGCGACGACGCAGATCGGCACGTACCAGAACGGGAACCCGATCGACGCCCTGGAGATACTCAGTTTCGTGTTTGCGGGGGTTGCCGTGCTGCATCCTTCGATGGTGGACCTCTCCGACAAAACCGTGCTCGAACCCGAGACGAGACTCACGCGGAGGCGTCTCGCGTTGCTCGCTGCGGCCTCCCTCATGGCTCCACTCCTGATAGCTCTCCAGTGGACGCGCGGGGGAACCATAGACGTGCCCGTGCTCGTGGGCGGATCGGTGGTGCTGTTCTTGCTGGTGCTGGGCCGCATGGCGGGAATCATGAGCACCCGCGAGGAGGCTATTGGCCGCGAAAAACTTCTGAGGAGAACCGCGGCCGAACTCGTGGCCGCCCCGAACCGGGAGGGCATCTACGAGGTTGCCTTGGACGCGACCCGTGATCTGCTAGGCAGCGAGTCAAGCTCGTGGGTAGGAATCGCCACGGGCTCGCAGGAGGAAGCCACCGTCGTGGCCGCGAGCGGCGAAGACTCGGGAGAGGTCGTAGGAGCCCAGATCCACCTCGACGAGTACGCTGACGCACTTCGGAAGGGCCTGCTCGAAGGCCGTGTCGTCGAAGCAGAAGGACTCAATATCGCCGACGGCTCGAGACTAAAGATTTTGGGCTTCAACCCCGACGCGCAATTTGTCTACCTGGTCCCACTCCTCGTCCAGGCTCAGCTGCGGGGCGCGATCCTCATACTCACAGATTTCCTCCTCTCCGAAGATAGCCAGGCTACCCTGGAGGCCCTCGGTAGGGAGGTCGCGCTCGCGTTAGAGAGCACCGCCCTATCCGAGGAGGTTCACCGGCGCGAGAGTGAGGAGCGCTTTCGCGCCCTCGTCCAGAACTCTTCGGACGTCGTTGCGATCGTCCGGGCCGACGGCGTCACCAGTTACATAAGTCCCGTGGTCGAACGGATACTCGGCTACAAGGCAGAACATGGGGTCGGCCGAAATGTTTTCCAACCGCCCATGATGCACCCCGACGATGCAGACAGGGTACGCCAAACTTTCGCGAGACTTGTCGGGAGTCCCGGCGCCGAGGCTACAAACGACTTCCGTTTGCGCCATACCGACGGCAGGTGGGTGCAAGTGGAGGCGACCAGCAAGAACCTCCTCTACGACCCGAACATCGGCGGCATCGTCGTCAACTACCGCGACATCACCGAGCGCAAGAATTTCGAGGAACGACTGCAACACCAGGCGTTCCACGACCCTTTGACCGAACTGCCCAATCGGGCCCTGTTCATGAACCGGCTGGGGCACGCCCTAATCCGCGCGGAGCGCAACGAGAAGGCGGCGGCGGTGCTCTTCCTGGACCTGGACAACTTTAAGCTCATAAACGACTCACTGGGGCACGAAGCAGGAGATGGGCTCCTGGTCTCGGTGGCGAAACGACTCCGAGGATGTGTGCGGGCTGAGGACACCGCCGCACGCTTTGGCGGGGACGAGTTCACCGTGTTGCTAGAGAACATCACGGACGCTAGCCACGCGGTGCGGGTAGCTGACCAGATCACGCGGGCGCTTTCGGAACCCTTCATCATCGAGTCCCGCGAGGTGTTTGTCACCACCAGCATCGGCATCTCGCTGGGCACCTCCGGTCGTGAACGCCCCACCGACGTCTTACGCAATGCAGACGTGGCGCTCTATCGAGCAAAGGCAAGCGGTAAGGCTACCTACGAGGTATTCGATCCGCTCATGAACATCGCGGCCCTAGAACGTCTGGACCTTGAGGCAGATCTCAGGCGAGCGACCGATCGAGGACAGTTCGTGGTCCACTACCAGCCCCAGCTGGAACTCGCAACGGGCAAGATCGCGGGGTGGGAAGCTCTGGTGCGCTGGATGCACCCCGAGCGCGGTCCCATCTATCCCGCGACGTTCCTACCGGTAGCGGAAGAGACCGGGCTGATAGTTCAGATCGGTAACCTGGTGCTCGAAGAAGCCTGTCGGCAGGCCAAAGTGTGGCAAGATAGCGTTTCTACCGACTATCCCCAGATGATGAGCGTGAATGTCTCGGCGAGGCAGTTGCAGCGTCCGGACGATCTCCTCAGCGAGCTGATCAGGATCCTCGGGGAGACCGAGCTAGCTCCGGGCAGCCTGGTGCTGGAGATCACCGAGAGCATGCTGATGGGCGACGCCAAACATAATGTAGACGTGTTGAGTAGGTTCCAAGACCTGGGGGTGAGCATCGCCATAGACGACTTCGGCACCGGATACTCGAACCTCGCATACCTCAAGCGCTTCCCTGTAGACATGCTAAAGGTAGACAAATCCTTCGTCGACGGGCTGGGAGAAAACCAGGAGGCCACAGCAATTGTGGAAGCGGTGGTAAGTCTCGCCCGCGCCATGGGGATGCAGACCATCGCCGAGGGCATCGAGACCACCGGGCAAGCGGAGCTGCTGCGGGCCTTAGGCTGCGAACTGGGTCAAGGATACTACTTCTCCGAGCCGCTACCGGTGCACGAGGCCAGTGATATGCTCCCAGTCCTTCCAGACTTTCGAGGTTGAGAGCACGGTCCTCACCTCGAAAGTGACTGAAGCCATAGCGTTGGTGTAGAGCGACCCAATGGAACTACGCAACGATACCTCCGAAGCGCAACAACGGAGCTTCCGAGAACGAGATTTCTATGGCGTGTTAGGAGAAGTATCTCGCCTGACACTAGTTTGACACTAACCGAGCGCTACAACTCGAAACCCCGTGAAACTCTTAATCGGGTGATCTGGCTTAAGTAAGCCGAATTTGTAACGCACCGAAACGTATCGAAATCCCTCGGCAGAGACTCTTAATCTCTAGGTTCCAGGTTCGAGTCCTGGGCGGCTCACTCGAAAAAGTGCACGTTTTGCAGGTGAAACGTGACGGTCCTAGAAAGCCCCCTGTGAAGTGCCTGGGGCTTTGTTACTGCAACCCGGGCCTTTTCTGCTACGGAACCTGATCGCTCAACTCCGATCAGTCGCGCGGCGAGCTCCAGTTCATCTGCCGGCCCGATCCGGGCGAGCTCGTCGCCGGTCCAGCTGGTCACGGCTCAACCATGACCTTGATCGACTCGCGGTCGTTCATCGCCCGGTAGCCGTCGGGCACCCCATCGAGGCCCACGGACCGGTCGAGGACGCGCCCGGGCTCGATCCTGCCCTCGAGAACGTCCGGCAGAAGCTCCTCGCTTTCTGAGGACGTCCACGCGCGCTCGACGCACCGACCTACCGTCGCCGCGCCGCCGGCTCCAGCGCCGGGTTGTTGAAGGAGCTGTCGGCGGGGTTGATGGTCGTGCCGGGCGGGACGATCTCGTCGATGCGGTCCAACACGTCGTCGGTCAGTACGACGTCGGCTGCGGCGAGCTGGGTCTCAAG
>Ga0126309_10000790_pt1 | contig 10706 bp, 14 predicted proteins | sample Plot56_FD_92541 | JGI IMG/M metagenome (GOLD analysis project Ga0126309, IMG submission 92541) | Serpentine soil microbial communities from UC McLaughlin Reserve, CA, USA - Plot56 | ecosystem: Environmental > Terrestrial > Soil > Grasslands | place: USA: UC McLaughlin Reserve, Lake County...
CGCGGTCGGCGCAGGCCGCCACGACGTCGATGCCCTCCGCGGCCATGAGCACGTGTCCGAGCGCCTCCCGGACGAGATAATTGTCGTCGGCCAGCACCACGCGGATCGGGGGCGCCGCGTCAGCGTCCCCATGGGCTGCGGAGGCGTGCTCACCCGGAACACTCGTGGCCGCACGGCCCCCATGGGCAGGGCTATCTCCTTGCCGCCCGCTCGCCGTAGAGGCACGGTGTGACGAGGGCGAACCACCAAAGGAGAAGCACGTGAGCAATCTCATCGCAGTGGCGTATGACGACGTCGGAACCGCCAGGACAGTGCTGGAAGCGCTGAACGAGCTCGGCGTCGAGCACGCCATCACCCTGGACGACGCGGTAATCGCTGAACACCGGCCCGACGGGAAGCTGAAGTTGCACCAGACGGCGAGGCCCGGTGCCGTCGGCGCGACTGGCGGAGCGGTGTGGGGCGGCGTCATAGGGCTGCTGTTCCTGGCACCGTTCCTCGGCATGGCCGTGGGCGCGGCCACCGGGGGGGCGGCAGGGGCGATGACCGATGCCGGCGTGGACGACGCATTCATGAAAAACCTCGCCGAGGACCTTACGCCCGGTTCGGCGGCTTTGATCGTCCTCGTGCGGGAATCCACGCCCGACAAGGTCCTGCCGCGCATAAGCCCGTACGGCGGACGGGTGATCCACTCATCGCTATCCGACGACGCCGAGGAGCGCCTGCGCGAGGCGCTGAGCGTCCCCGCGGCGTAGGCCGCCGCGGTGCCGTCCCGGGTCCGGGACCCCTGATGCCCGAGGCCATCTCCCCCATCACCGTGCTCGCCGTTGACGATCAGGCGACTTTTCGGCGGACGGCGCGGAACCTGATAGAGGCGACGCCAGGATTCGAGCAGGTCGGCGAGGCGGCTACAGGGACCGAGGCCCTGGAGCTCGCCGCCGACCTGCGGCCGGATCTGGTGCTGGTCGACGTGCGAATGCCGGAGATGGACGGCATCGAGACGGCACGCCGACTTCGTAGAGTCCATCCGGACGGCGTGGTGGTCCTCATCTCCGTCGAAAAGGCGCCTGAGCTTCCATCGTCCGTTACCTCGGTAGGCGCGGCGGCATACCTGTGCAAGCAGCAACTCTCGATGCGGACGCTTCGGGAACTCTGGGCGCAGCATCAGCCCTGACATCACGTCGAGATCTGCGCCTGCGTGGGAACGCGGCCCCAAACCGTGGTTCCGACGCCGACGGTCGAACTGATCTCGAGCTCCCCCCCGACGGCGGTGAGCCGGTCCCGCATGTTCGTGATCCCGGCACCGGGGACTATGGCCCGCCCACGCAGGGCGCCGCCGTCGTCCCGCACGCTGAGGGCAAGCTCTGAATTGGCCCCGCCGTCGAGGCGCACGACGACACGATGCGCACCGGCGTGCTTCACGACGTTCTGAAGTGCCTCCAGCAGACAGAAGTACACGGCGCTCTCGATCTCGGGTGGGTAGCGCTCGACTCCGTGGGCCTCGATCTCGACCCGGACGGAAGACCGTCTTGCCACGGCCAGCAAGGCCTCGACGAGCCCTCGGTCGGCGAGCAGCGGCGGGTAGACGCCGTGCGCCAGCTCCCGAAGCTCCTCGAGTGCCCAGTCCACCTCCTGCTCGAGCGCACGAAGGCGATTGGCGCCCTGTTCTGGATCGCGTCGCACGAGGTCCTCGGCGAGCTCGAGCTCGATGCGCAGCGCCACGAGCCGCTGCTGGGCTCCGTCGTGGAGGTCGCGCTCGATGCGACGGCGTTCGCGCTCTGCGACCGCGGCGGTTCGCGCACGTGATCGCCTCACAGCCCGCATCGCCGTGGACGCCTCGAGGGCGAGCTGTCGGTTGCGGAGGATGACGCCGGAAATCGACATAGCCGCATCGATCAACCGTGTATCGGTATGGAGCGCCTCGTCGTGAATGACTGCTGCGAGCACGTTCCCGCGATCGCATATCTCCGTGTGGCCGGATCCGCTCCCGGGCTCAGGGAGCGTCATTGGATGTCCCAGAGAGTCGACCCACCCGCTTGTTCCGTTCGGCGCGGGAAACGCGATCTCCATCGTCGAATCGCCGAAGGCCTGCCGCAACGCACGCCGCAGCGTGGCTGCGTCCGAAGTCGCCGAAACCCGTTCAGCCAGGCGCTGCAGCGCGCGGCCGGCGAAGAGCTGCCAGCGAATGATGCCGACGAGAGACGCGAGCGCAATGGCCGGCATGACGAACGCAAGCGACCCCGCGGCGACCTCAGCAGCCCCGGTGCTCGGATCAGCCTGCCGCACCGAGAAGCCCACCCCTAGGAGCGCGACCTGAACGATCCCGACCGCCAGCACCGGGGTCAGGACGTGCCGGGCAAGCGCTGTGGCCTCCTTGATCCGGTCGCGTAGGCGAAGCAGTACCGCGACCATCACGGCTACGACGAGCAGCGCGCCGGCCGGTCGCATGACGGCTTCCACGAATGCCGGCTCGCGGTCGAACAGCAAGAAAGCGTTCTGCGGGCAGTCGGCTGTGCAGCTCGTAAACGGGCTCGGAACCTCGAACCCCTCCGCCAGTCCCAGCCGAGGCAGGAACAGGATGGCTACGACAGCTCCCATAGCGCCCACCAGGACGCGGTCCATCCGGTCCACGAGCCGCCCGGACGGGAAGGCCAGGATCAGGTAGACCACCAGCACCTCGACGACCCAGCCCGCGGCCCGACCGATGGTGTAGTACAGCTCGTCGCCCGACTCAGCGAGCGTCGTCAAGGACCATGCCGCGCTGGCGGCGACCATCAACATCCCGAAGCGCTGGGTAGGGCTACGAGACCACGCGTAGAGTCCCACCGCCGTGGGCACTCCTACGATCAGCGCGCGGGTAAAGGCGACCAGCTCAGGATGCGTCGTCGCGCCGGAAGCGGCAATCGCCGCAGTGGCCGTCGTGGCGGCCAGCACGGCCAGCCCACACCCGACACGACGCGCTCGGTGCCAGTCTTGACGCACCGCGAACGTGCGCACCGTGGCGACCGCAACCATCCCGTTCACGAGGCCACCTCGCGCCCCCTGGGCCGAAGCCGAAGCCCCTCAGCTCGAATGCAGCGATCGCGCAGCGCGCGGTACGCCGGAGGCAGGTCGCCGCTGATGCGGGCCGCGCGATCGAGCCACTCGAGTGCGTGCTCGAAATCGCCCAGCCGCTCATACGCCGCCGCGCGGTCGAAGCTCGCCTCGATGACGTCTTCGTGCGCGCCGTGGGTGAGAGGCGGCGGTCGCGCGGTGTGCTCGCGGTGGGCTGACGTCTGTGGCCGAGAGGTCGACATGGTGGCTTCCGTGCGTTGCGCCGGCCGGACGGTTTGAGCCGGAGAGTGCCCGCCATTGTCTGGGGCGAGACGTCATGCGCCGACATCCTGACTCGGCATGTCCAAGCATCGTGCGCGGCAAGCGGGACGACAAGCAGCGGATGTCGCGGGCGAGCCGGGACATTCGTCGCTGGTGGTGTACGTCATTTGGCCCATAGCGGCAGTGGCGGTAACCTGATCGGGTAGCTCCCGTGATCCCTCCGATCCGCGAGGCGGCTGGCCCATAAGTACGCAAACCAGGTTACGTGCCGTACGCCCGAGCCCGCGCTACATCGCATGGCCCGGCCGGTCGAGGCCGGTGTTCCGGTACGCGGGCGGCATACTGCTTCTCGGCGCTGCCTACTATGGCGCCGCGAAGCTCGGTCAGACGCTGCGGTACACCGCCTCGGTGTCCGCCATCTGGCCGCCAGCGGGGCTCGGAATCGCGGCGCTCTACCTGTGGGGACGTCGTTGGTGGCCCGGCGTGCTGTTGGGCGAGATCCTCGTCAACACGCAGCTCCTCCTCGACGACAGCACGTTCCCGATCGGAAGCCTGCTCGGCCAGATGACGGGCAACATGGCGGAGATCGTCGTCGGTGCGCTGTTGCTGCACCGACTGATTGGACCCGACGCAGCGATGGACCGCGTGGAGCAGGTCGGCGGAATGCTGGTGGCGCTGGGGGCCGCGACTGCGATCAGCGCGACGGCGGGCACTCTCTCGATCGTCGCCGGCGGGATCGTCGATGAGTCCGACGCCACGGAGTTCTGGCGCACCTGGTGGTTGGGCGACACCTCGGGCGGCTTGGTTGTCCTTCCGCTGCTGCTCGCATGGGCTCGGGACCCGATGGATGCTTGGCGCCGAACCCGATCATGGGAGGGCGCCGCCACGATCGCGGCCGTCATCGCGCTCGGCATCATTGCGGTCTCAACCGAGGAACCGATCACCTACATGGTCTTTCCGGCGCTGATCTGGGCGGCGTTCCGGTTCGGCCCGCCTGGCGCGACGCTGTCGATCGCAATCACCGCCGCGGTCGCGATCGGCGTGACGGCCAACGACGTCGGCGCCTTCTCGAAGCAGCCGATCGACCACAGGACGCTCAGCACCCAGCTCTACATCGCCGTCGCGGCGCTGACGACACTGTTACTGACCGCGGTGGTCAGCGACCGCCAGCGATCCGCGTCGGACCTCGCCGAGGCACGCAGCACCGAGGGGGAGCGGGCCGTGCAGGAACGGCGCCGGATAGCTCGAGATCTGCATGACTCGGTCTCGCAGGCATTGTTTTCGACGGCTTTGCACACGCGCACGGCCCAGAAGGCCCTGGAGCAGGAGGGCGCCAATCCCTCCGGGCGCGTCGGGGGCTCGCTGGACGCGATCGCAGAGCTCACCAGGAGCGTGCAGGGTGAGATGCGCGCGCTCATCTTCGAATTGCGGAGGGACCCGGTACACGATGGGCTGGTTGCGGCGCTCGCAAGGCACGCATCCGAGGTGCGCGGTTCGGGCGGGCCGGCGGTGGACGTCCGGGGACCCAGGCAGCGGCTTGCGCTCTCCCAGCAGGTGCAGAGCCAGCTGTTCGCCATCGGCCGGGAGGCGCTTGCCAATGTCCTGAGGCACGCCGGGGCGACTGCGGCGCAGATTCGGGTGGACGTTCACCAGGAAGAAATCGTCGTCGAGGTCCGCGACAACGGGCGCGGGTTCGATCCAGCCGCCAGACATCCCGGTCACTTCGGCCTTGACTCGATGCGCAGCCGTGCGGCCGAGATCGGCGGGCAGTTCATGCTCTCGAGCGCCCCGGGGCGCGGCACCGTCGTCTCGGTCCGAGTGCCCAAGCAGAACGAGGCCGGTTGACGTGAAGCATGAGCCGGGTGACGGGATCGGGGTCCTCATCGTGGACGACCACGAAGTCGTGCGGCGAGGACTGCTTGCTTTCCTCGACGGCGAACCCGATATCGACGTACTGGGGGAGGCAGCCGGGGGGGCGGAGGCCATCGAGCTGCTCGCGTCGATGGACTCTGAAGGCCGCCGACCGGATGTGGTCGTCATGGATCTGCAGATGGCTCCCATCGACGGGATCGAGTCAACCCGTCAGATTCGCGCTCTCTACGACGACGTCGACGTGGTGGCGCTCACCTCGTTCGCCGAGGAGGAGCGCGTGCACGCGGCGCTCGAAGCGGGGGCTTCCGCGTATCTGCTCAAGGACTCTGACGCCGACGAGGTGGCGGGGGCGGTGCGGGCGGCACATCGAGGGGAGCTCCGGCTCGATCCCGGCATCGCAAGGCGGGTGATGTCGTCCCTGCGGGCCCCCCGCGCCGACGACGCGATCTCCGAGCTCACCTCCCGGGAGCTCGAGGTGCTTCGTCTGGTCGCCGGTGGCGAGCCGAACAAGCAGATCGCCGCCGAGCTCGCCATCAGTGAGCGCACCGCCAGGACACACGTATCCCGAATCCTCCGCAAGCTCCATCTGAGCTCGCGCACCCAGGCCGCCCTGTGGGCGGTTCGGGAAGGGCTGACCGAAGAGGCGCCCGACCCGCCCTAGGCGCCGGCAATGGCGCGTGCCGGTGTCCCTTCAGGATGCCTGCCCCAGCGGTGGACACTGGCAAGCCCTGTGGCGCGCGGGGGCGGGAGAAGCGACCCTTCCCTCCGTGCAGGGTCCGTCCCGACTTCGGCGCTATGGACTGCTTCTCTTGGCGACAGTCCTTTCGCTCGCCGTACAGGGAGCGGTCGCTCCCGGCCCGCTCCAGCAGGTCGCCGTGACCGCGCTCGCGGGCACGAGCCTGCTGCTTGCGCTTCGCGCGGCCAACCTCTCACGTCGCCTGATGGCGATCGCCGCCGGGATGGCAGTCGCCGTGCTCGTGCTCAGCTTGGTGCGAGCGACGGCCGGGGGAATCGGGGACGGCACCGCGCGGGCGGCGAACGCCCTGCTGATCGCGCTCGGGCCGCCGGCAGTGGCGGTCGGGTTGGTTCGCGACCTTCGCTCCAGCGGCCAGGTGCGCCTGGAGGCCGTGATCGGCGTGCTGGCGCTGTACATGCTGATCGGGATGGCGTTCGGGTTCATCTACGGCGCTGTTGACCGCTTTGGCGGCGACCCGTTCTTTGCCGGTGGTGATCCGGCCACGGTCTCGCACTGCCTCTACTTCAGCTTCACGACGCTTGCGACGGTCGGCTACGGAGATCTCGTCGCACGAAGCGACCTGGGCCATACGGTCGCGGTGTCCGAGGCCCTTATCGGCCAGATCTACCTGGTCACCGTCGTATCGCTGATCGTCAGCAATCTCGGCCGGTCGGCGCGGCAGGATCGCGCTTCCACTGAGAGCTGACCGCGAGCACCTTCCGGTCGAAGGCGTCGGCGTCGGCTGCGGGGATGAGCTCGTCGGCGAGCTCCCTTCCCCCGCTCCATGCGACTGCGCCCGCCAGCGCGGCGGCCCACGAGTGCTCAACCAGCACTGCCACCATCGCCTCACCCGGCTCCATCAGGGCACCAAGCTCGGCCAGGAACTCCGATGAGATGGCCCCTCGGCGCTGGGGGTCCAGGCGAAAGCTCACGAGGGGCGCCACGAGCCCCCCGGCGCCGCCTTTCAGGTCGGTCGCCGCCAGCTCACCGGTAGCCGCATCGCGTCCGACGAATATGGCCCTGAGGATTCGCAGGGCGCCGCCACTCTCGGCGCGCTCGAGGGCGCCGCCGAGCCGGCCCTCGAAGCGTCCTTCGGCGGAGTCGAACCCGAACACGAGGAGCTGCGTGGGCCCGGACACGCTCACGTCATCGCCGCTGCACCGGGCTGCGGCTGCGGCGGGGGGTCGGACACACGGTCGCTCGAGAGGTCTGCCGCGATGCGGGTGGCGGCCGCCGTCAGCGGTGCGCCGAGAATCAGCCCGACAGCGCCGAACAGCGCCCCACCGCCGATCGTCACGATGAGCACGGCGAGCGGATGGATGCCCAGAGTGGCGCCGTACGCGATCGGTTGGATCATCTGCTGCAGGATGCCGTTCGCGAGCAGCTGGATCACGATCATGCCGACCGCCGCGTCCGTGCCGGCCCCGCCGAGTGCGATCAGGACAGCGAATGCACCCGCTCCCCACGCGCCCAGATAGGGCACGTACGCCCCAACGAACGTGATCGCGGCGATCGTCCCGGCGAGCGGGACTCCCAGGACGAGCGCCCCTCCGCCGACGACCACCGCGTTGAAGGCCGCGACGAGCGTGACGCCGAGGAAGTAGCCGCGCAGTGACTGGAGCACTCGATCGATGATCTGGTGGGCCACCGGCCTCGGCGCGCGCATGTGGCCCTCCGCCCATCGCCGGATCAGCGGCCCGTCCTTCAGGAGGAAGAACAGGCTCAGCGCGGTCAGCCCCAGGAAGAAGACGAGCGATGACAGGCGCTTCACGCCCACAGCCACCCCCTCCAGCAGCGCCGGAACAGCGCCGCTCAGGGCCGAGGAGGCGTCGTCCTTCGCGCTCTCTGCCGCCTGCGGGTCGACGCCGAGGTCGGTCAACCACCCGGCCAGCGTCTCCTTCGCCGAGGAGAGCTGTACGCGCAGGTCATCGGCCTGGCCCGTAATGCCGCCGACGACGACGAACACGACAGCCGCGACCAGCACGATCACCGAGACGAGAACCAGAGCCGCGCCGAGTCCTCTTGCAAGACCGCGGCGTTCGAGCCAGCCGAGCAGCGGAGACGCAACGGCCGCCACGACCGCGGCCGTGATCACCGGCGCAACGATCGTCTGGGTCAGGGCCAGGACCGAGATGACGGCGACGACGAACAGCGTGAGGCCAACGGCCAACCAGGCCGATTCCCCGAGGTCGCGCAACCAGCTCGGCGCGCCAAACAGCCCGGTCAGGTCCTGTGGCTCGAAGTCACCCGCCGGATCGCCGTTTTGGTTCCGCTTCGGGAGTCGCGCCCTCACGTGGCGGATCGCTCCTCGACCGATCGCCGGGCTGAGTCGTCGAGCGGCCGTGTGCCGGAGGCGACCTCCCGGACCTCGGCCTTGCGCAGCGTCTTGGGGAGCTCGCTCGGAATCACCGGGCGCAGCTCCACGACGGAATCGCCTCGCTTGCGCTGCACACGCTCGACGCTGTCGGCATCCCTGGTGAGGGCGAGCAGCTCGCCGAGCTGGTCGTCCGACAGGCTTGGAGCGACCGTCGAAACTGCCATGGGTTACGCGAGCGCCGTGCGCTTGAGCTGCTCGAACTCCGACGCGTCGATCGCGCCGGTGTCCAGGAGCTCCTTCGCCTTGGCGATCTGACCGGTCGCCCCGCCGTTGGCCGCAACGTCGCGGACGTAGTCGTCGAACGACGCCCTGCTGGCCTCCATCTCGGCTCCACGTCGCTGGGCCATCTCCTTGCCCTGCGAGATCAGGTAGACGAACACGCCGAGGTACGGAAGCACGATGACGAAGAGAGACCAGGCGGCTTTTCCCCAGCCCGATGTGTCATGGCGGCGGAAGAGGTCTGAAAACACTGTGATCAGAAGCCAGAACCAGATCACCCATGCGAAGAACACGAACATCGTCCAGATGATGTCCATGAGCGGATAGTCGGCTGCGATTACCATCGAGAATCTCCTAACTCGGGCTTTCGACCAGCGTGATCGGGTGGCACAGCGCTGCCAAGGGTGTCCGCATCCGGGCCGGGGTGGTGCGCGCGTGCGGGCGTGGTCACAAGGCCGCTCCATTGCCGCCCAGGCTCAGGTCGGGGACGATCGCGTCCATGGATCTGCAGCGCGTTCTGAGCGCGGCCATGCGGCCCGCCGCGGGTGCCGTCTCGGCGGGCATGCGGCTCGAGCGCGCGGGGCGCGCCGCCGCAGGGCACCGCCTCAGCGACGCAGCTCTGTCCGCCCTCGACGCCACCCTCGCCTCCCCGTTCGCCGAGGAGGTCGTTGACCAGGCGCTTGCGAGCGGGCTTGCCCGGCGGGCAGTAGGCCGTGTCTTCGAGGGACCGCTGATCGACGTGATCGCGGAGGACATCGTGCGCTATGCCGTAGTCGAGCGAATCGTCGACCGGCTCCTGGCCGAGGGCATCGTCGAACACACGGTGAGCCGCATCCTCGACGGGCCGGAGTTCGAGCGAGTGATCGGCGCGGTGCTGGAGAGCGAGGAGCTCTGGGTGCTCGTCGAGGAGATCGCGGAGAGCCCGGCCGTGACAGACGCCGTCACGCAGCAGAGCTTCGGGTTCGCGGACCAGGTCGCCGGAGGCATGCGCGCGCGCAGCCGCAACGCGGATGCCTGGCTCGAGCGAAGCGCGCGCAGGGCGCTGCGGAAGAGCCCGCGGTGAGTCACGTCGAGCGCACACCGGTCGAGCGGACGCTGTCTCGCCGTGCCCGGCCGGTGGCAGCTCGCGTCCATGAGGAGTCGAGGGATCGCACGACCGAGTCGCGATACGAGGGCGTGGTCACGCGCACGATCGGCTTCGCGATCGATGCGGCGGTGATCAACGTGGTTGCGATTGCAGTGGCCGGCGTCGTCGCCCTGGCGCTGTCCGTGCTCTCGGTCCCCGACTCGCTCGGTCCGGTCCTCATCGCGGTCGGGAGCGGGCTCTTCCTCGCGTGGTCGGTCGGTTACTTCGTGGTCTTCTGGTCGACGACCGGGCAGACGCCGGGGTCTCGGCTGATGCGGATCAAAGTCTGCCGAGCCGACGACGGGCAGATCCTCGGACCACGCCGCGCCGCATTGCGCGTCGTCTGGCTCACACTCGCGGCAATTCCACTCCTGGCCGGGTTCCTTCCGATTCTGTTCGACGAGCGCCGGCGCGGCCTGCACGACATGCTCGCCGGCACGGTTGTCGTCGAAGCACCAGAGCTCGCCCGTCGAGTTCCTAACCCCTGAAGCCCGTGGGCCGGTCGCGCCTACGCTCGGCGCCTGCCTGCTGTGCGTGCTTGATCTCCGCTTCCGTCGGTTTCCGGAACAGGAAGTACGTGATTGTGCCGACCACTGGAAGCAGCACGACGACGAGAATCCAACCTGCCTTGCGACCCCGGGGAAGATCGCGCCGGAAGATGTCCATCAACCCGATCCCCCAGACCACGAGCAGCGGTATCAGGATGAACACCCACACCATGGCGGAGGTCGCGAGCGGCGTCACAGCACCAGCTCCTCTCCGTTCGAGACGCGCTCAGGCGGGACGAGCGCCGCCTTCTCGCGCTCGAACTCGGACGCGTTGAGCACGCCTGATTCGCGCAGACGGCCGAGCCGCTCGAGCTGATCCAGCCGCTCGACCGCGACGGCTCCGTTCCCGTGGCCGTTCGACCCGTTCGTAGCCGGCCGGCGCACCCACCGTCCCATGTCCACGACGCGTCCGCGCACCCGCTCGAGCGATTCCTCGCGGCTCGCGTCCGGAAACTCGCGCGCGGTCTGGCGCCTCAGCACCTCGACGCCGAATGCCAGCAGGCCCACCAGCGCCAG
>Ga0126309_10000791_pt1 | contig 10705 bp, 9 predicted proteins | sample Plot56_FD_92541 | JGI IMG/M metagenome (GOLD analysis project Ga0126309, IMG submission 92541) | Serpentine soil microbial communities from UC McLaughlin Reserve, CA, USA - Plot56 | ecosystem: Environmental > Terrestrial > Soil > Grasslands | place: USA: UC McLaughlin Reserve, Lake County...
CCTCGGGCGCGAGGTCGTCGTGGCCGGAGTCGGGGACCGCGCGGAGATCTGGGACCGCGACACCTGGCGCAAGCAGCTGAAAGAGGTCGAAGGGAGCGCAGAGCATGTTGCCGAACGTCTTGCAACCCAACTCGACTGACCACGTCCCCGTCCTCGCCGACGAGGTGCGCGAGCTCCTCGCTCTCAAGTCCGGCGACACCGTCGTCGACGCGACCTTCGGCGCCGGTGGGCACGCGAGCCTGCTCGCCGCCGACCTGCGTGGGAGCGGGAAGTTCATCGCGATCGACCGCGACCCGACCGTCCAGCCGTACTTCGACCGCTTCAAGCGGACGGCAGGCGTTCCGGCGCGGCTCCATCGCGGCGAGGCGGCGGACGTCCTCGACCAGCTTGCAGAAAACGGCGTCCGCGCCGACGCGATCTTGCTCGACCTCGGTGTGTCGTCGATGCAGCTCGACCGGCCGGAGCGCGGGTTCTCGTACGCCGTCGACGCGCCGCTCGACATGCGCATGAACCCACGCGACGTGATGTCGGCGCGCGAGATCGTCAACGACTGGACCGAGCGCGATCTCGCGCACATCTTCAAGCGCTACGGCGAGGAGCGGTACGCGCGCCAGATCGCGAAGGCGATCGGACGCGAGCGCCGCCGGCGCCCGATCGAGCGCACCGGCGAGCTCGTCGAGATCATCCGCGCCGCGATTCCGGCGCCGGCGCGCTTCGGCGACGGGCATCCGGCCAAGCGGGTCTTCCAGGCGCTGCGAATCGCCGTCAACGACGAGCTGGGCGAGCTCGAGCACGCGCTTCCCGCCGCCTTCGAGATGCTGCGCCCCGGCGGCCGCCTCGCGGTGATCAGCTTCCACTCGCTCGAGGACCGCCTCGTCAAGCAGTTCATGCGCGAGAAGGAGCGCGGCTGCGTGTGCCCGCCCGACTTCCCGGTCTGCGTCTGCGGGCACGAGCCCGAGCTTCGTGCCCTGAACCGCCGGCCGATCCGGCCGAGCAGCCGCGAGACCGCAGCCAATCCGCGCGCCGCGTCGGCGCGTCTGCGCGTGGCGGTACGGACGTAGCGATGGCCGTCGGCGCGGCTGCGGCAAAACCGCTTCGCAGGGCTTCGCGACCCAGGCCGCGCGCGGTCGCGAGGAAGCGTCCGGCGCGCTCCAAGGGCGTCGCCGGCGGCATCGTCTGGATCGCCTTCGTCAGCGCGCTGCTCGCCGGAGTCGTCGCGCTCAACGTCGCCGTACTCCGACTCAACGTGCAGCTCGACGGCCTCGCGCGCGAGAAGCAGGAGCTGAGGGCGGGCAACAACGAGCTCGCCTCCCGCCTGGCGGGGCTGGAGACTTCGGGCCGCATCGAGTCCCTCGCCCGGACGCAGCTCGGCCTCGTTCCCGCGCAGCCCGACGAGACCACCTACGTCACGCTCGACCCGGCGGCGCGATGACCGGCCCGCGGCTGGCCAACCGCCGCATCCGTCTGCTGCTCGCCGTCTTCGCCGTCGCGTTCGCCGCCATGCTCGGCCGCGCGGTCTGGCTCCAGGCCGTTCAGGCGGGAACGCTCTCCCGGCTCGCTACGGAGCAGCACGACACCAGCGTCACGCTCCCGGCCGGGCGGGGGGCGATCCTCGACCGGAACGGCCTCCAGCTCGCGATCGGACGCGAGGCCACGACCGTCTTCGCGAACCCCCGCCAGGTCGCCGACCCGAAGGCTGCCGCCCTGGCGGCGGGCAAGGATCTGAACCTCGACCCCGAGGAGCTCTACCCGCGGCTCGCCGACCGCTCGCGCGGCTTCGTCTACATCGCGCGCAAGACCGATCCCGAGCGCGCGCGTACGCTCCAGAAGCGCGGGATTACGGGCATCTTCTTCACGTCCGAGGAGCGCCGGACCTACCCGCAGGGGCGCATCGCGTCCCAGGTCGTCGGCTACGCGGGGCTCGACAACAAGGGGCTTGCGGGCCTCGAGCTGCAGCTCGACCGGCCCCTCTCGGGCCGTTCCGGGCACGAGCGCTACGTCCGCGATCCCAGCGGGCGCTCGATCGACGTCGTCGACTCGCGGCCCGCGCGCGACGGCGACGACGTGATGCTGACCATCGACCACACGATCCAGTCGTATGCCGAGAGCGTCCTCCAGCGGACGGTCACCAACTGGGGCGCGAAGGCAGGCTCCGCGATCGTGCTCGACCCGAGGAACGGTGAGGTCCTCGCGATGGCGACCGTGCCCAGCTTCGACGCGAACCGGTACGGCTACGTCCCGCGCGACCTTCAGCGCAATCGCGCGGTAACCGATACGTACGAGCCCGGCTCGACGTTCAAGGTGGTGACGATCGCGGCCGCGCTGTCGACGAAGGTCGTCGCGCCGTCGACCTCCTTCGTGCTCCCGTACGAGCTCGAGGTCGCCGACCGCAAGATCCACGACTCGCACGAGCGCTCGACGCAGCGGATGACGGTCGCGCAGATCCTCTCGCGCTCTTCGAACGTGGGGACGATCACCGTCGCCGAGATGCTCGGCCAGAACCGACTCGCACGCTGGATCGACCGCTTTGGCTTCGGCCGAAAGACCGGCGTCGACTTCCCGGGCGAGACGCGCGGGATCGTGCTTCCGGTCGAGAAGTGGTCGGGCTCGACGATCGGCAACGTCCCGATCGGCCAGGGCATCGCCGTCACGCCAATCCAGATGGCCGCCGCGTACGGCGCCATCGCGAACGGCGGCGTCTGGGAGCGCCCGCATCTCGTCCGTCGCGTCGGCTCGCGACCGACGGGCGGGCGGGACCAGCGCCGGATCACCTCACGCGCCGTGTCCTCGCAGGTCATGGCGATGATGCAGGACGTCGTCAACGAGGCCGGCGGCACGGGCGCCCTGGCGCGGCTCGAGGGCTACAGCGTCGCGGGCAAGACCGGGACGGCGTCCAAGCCCGACCGTGGCGGCTACTCGGACTCGCGCTACGTCGCCTCGTTCGTCGGCGTGGTGCCTGCGAGCGCCCCTCGCCTGGTCGTGCTCGTGTCGATCGACGAACCCAAGGGCGCCATCTGGGGCGGCGTCGTGGCGGCGCCGGCATTCCAGGAGATCGCGCGCTACGCGCTCCAGTACCTCGAGATCCCACCCGACGACCTCGGCGCCACTCGCTAACCTCGCCGGTCGATGAAGCTGCGCGAGCTCAGTGCGGCGCTCTCGCCCACGGAGGTCGTCGGCGACGACTCCGTGGAGATCGCGGACCTCGCGTACGCGGCCGGCGCCGTGCGGCCGGGCGCGCTCTTCTTCTGCGTCCCCGGCTCGCGCGCCGACGGGCACGACTTCGCCGCAGCTGCCGTCGAGCGGGGAGCGGCAGCGCTCGTGGTCGAGCGCACGCTTCCGGTCGCCGTCCCGCAGCTCGTCGTCGAGGAGACCCGCGCCGCGATGCCCGCCGCGGCGGCCGCGTTCTTCGGCTACCCGACCCGCGAGCTCGAGGTCGCGGGCGTCACCGGGACGACGGGCAAGACGACGACGACGTATCTCCTCTACGCGATCCTGGACGCCGCAGGTCGCAGGCCGGGGTTGATGGGTACCGTCGAGAGCCGGATCGGCGGTGAGCGGAAGCCCGCGGTGCGGACGACGCCCGAGGCCATCGACCTCCAGCGGGCGTTCCGCGCGATGCTCGACGCCGGCGACCGCAGCGTCGCCCTCGAGGCGACCTCACACGGCTCCGAGCTCGGCCGGCTCGCGGGGATCCGCTTCGCCGCGCTCGCCTTCACGAACCTGAGCGAGGAGCACCTCGACTTCCACGGGACGATGGAGCGGTACTACGCGGCGAAGCGGCGGCTCTTCGTCGGGCCCGAGCCGCCGCCCGCGGCCGTCAACGTCGGCGACGCCTACGGCCGCGAGCTCGCGGACGAGCTGCGGGCTCTCGGGCGCGCGCCGCTGCTGACCTTCGGCTTCGCGGACGACGCCGAGATCCGGCCGGAGGGCCTCGAGCACGGCCGCCTCCGCGCCGGCAGCATCGAGCTCGAGACGCGGCTGCGCGGGCGCTTCAACGTCGAGAACGTGCTGGCCGCCGCGTCGGTCGCTCTGCTGCTCGACGTCGAGGACGAGGCGATCGCCGAGGGGATCGCGCGGGTCGAGGGTGTTCCGGGTCGGTTCGAGACCGTCGACGAGGGCCAGCCGTTCACCGTCGTGGTCGACTACTCGCACAAGCCCGGCGCGCTGGAGAACGTCCTGCGGACGGCCCGCGACCTCGCGACCGGGCGGGTGCTGTGCGTCTTCGGCTGCGGCGGCGACCGAGACCGCACGAAGCGGCCGCTCATGGGCCGGATCGCGGCCGACCTGGCCGACGTCGCCATCGTCACCTCGGACAACCCGCGGAGCGAGGACCCCGACGCGATCATCGAGGAGGTGGTCGCCGGCGCGCCGGGGCGCCTCGAGGTCGAGCCCGACCGCGCGAAGGCGATCGGGCAGGCGCTCGAAGGGGCGCAGGCGGGCGACGTCGTCGTGATCGCCGGAAAGGGCCACGAGCAGGGGCAGGAGCTCGACGGGCGCGTCGTGCCCTTCGACGACCGCGACGTCGCACGGGAGACGCTTCGCGCGCTGGGGGCGCGGGCGTGATCCCGCTCCCGCTCGCGGAGGTGGAGCCGCTCGGCCGCCTGACCCGCTCCGGCTGGACCGACCAGGCGACCGGCATGGAGGTCGACTCCCGGAAGATCGAGGAGGGCGACCTGTTCGTCGCCGTCGCCGGCGGAGCGGACTTCGCCAAGCACGCCCTCGCGCGCGGCGCGTCTGCGGTGCTCGTCCCGGACGACGAGTTCGGCGCTCTCGCCGCGATCGGCGCCGCCGTCCGCTCGCGGAGCGACGCAAAGGTCGTCGGCATCACGGGCTCCACCGGCAAGACGTCGACGAAGGACATCCTCGCGGCGCTGTGCGCGCCGCACGCGAAAGTCGTCGCCGCCGAGGGCGGGCACAACAACGAGATCGGCCTGCCGCTCACGCTCGCTGCGATCGAGCCGGACACCGAGCTGGTGGTCGTGGAGATGGGCATGCGCGGGCTCGGGCAGATCGCCGAGCTCTGCGAGCTCGCGCGTCCGGACATCGGGATCGTCACGAGCATCGGCCCGGTGCATCTCGAGCTGCTGGGAACCGTCGAGCGGGTCGCCCAGGCGAAGGCGGAGATCTTCGGGGCGCTCCCGCCTCACGGGACGGCGATTGCGCCCGTCGGCGTCGACGAGCTGGCGCCGTACCTTCCGGACGATGCGAGGCTCTTCGGGCCGGGAGGCGACGCCTCCGTCGAGGACTTCGAGGTCGTCGACGGGCAGTCGAACGTCCGCTTCCACCTGCGAGGAACGACGCTGGAGCTTCGCTTCAACTTCACCGCGCGCCACCAGGCCGACAACGCGGCCGCGGCCCTGCTCGCCTACGAGGCGCTGGGCCTCCCGCTCGACCGCGCCCAGGAAGGCGCCGACCGGATTGCGTTCTCGCGCTGGCGCGGGGAGGAAACCCCGCTTCCCGGCGAAGGTCTCCTCATCAACGACGCCTACAACGCCAACCCGGTCTCGATGCAGGCTGCCCTGGAGCACCTGACCGCGCGCGCGGGCGGCCGCCGCCGCGTCGCCGTCCTCGGGGACATGGCCGAGCTGGGCCCGGACGCGCCGGCGTACCACCGTCTCGTCGGCGTCGCGGCGGCAGAGAACGCCGACGTGGTGGTCGCCGTCGGCGAGCTGGCCCGCGACTACCTCGGCGCGGGGGCGGCGGAAGAGCGCCATGCGGTGTCGGTGGAGGACGCGATCGCCCTGCTCGACGAGGTCATGCGGTCGGGAGACGTCGTGCTCGTGAAAGCGTCCCGCAGCGTCGGGCTCGAACGGGTGGCCGAAGCGCTCGTGGCCGCGAAGGTCTAGGCAAGTGCTCCTTGCGGCAATGAGCCCATCGCTTCCGGCGGCCGCTGAGCGGCGCGATGCCGCGTCCTCAGTCGCCCCGATGCTGCTAAGCATCGAGGCTCCCTGCGTCCTTGCCTCGCTTGCTCATCGATCCCCGGAAGCGGGGGCACATCACCGCAAGAAGCATTGATGGAGAAGGTCATCGCCGCCGGCCTCTTCGCGATGGTCCTGTCGATCATCGTCGGCCCGAAGTTCATCGAATTCCTCCGGCGCAACGAGCTCGGTCAGTACATCCGCGAGGAAGGTCCGGTATGGCATCGCACGAAGCAGGGCACGCCGACGATGGGCGGCGTCCTGATCGTCCTCGCCTCGTCGCTCCCGTTTCTGATCCTGAGCGAGTACACCTTGTCGGCGCTCACGGTCTTCGCGGTCACGCTCGCCTGCGGGGCGATCGGCTTCCTCGACGACTTCACCAAGGTCAGGCGCCGCCGCTCGCTCGGCCTGCCCGGCCGGTGGAAGCTCGTGCTGCTCGGCGCCATCACCGTCTTTCTCGCCTGGGCCGCCCGCGAGCAGGGCCTGGACACCGACGTCTACATTCCGGCCCTCGGGCAGGTCGAGCTGTCGTGGCTCTGGTACGTGCTCGTCTTCTTCATCGTCGCGGGTGCGGCCAACGGCGTGAACCTCACCGATGGCCTCGACGGCCTCGCCGCCGGGACCGGGATCATCGCGCTGCTCACCTGCACGGCGCTACCCGTGATCGCATTCATCCGCTCGCGCGGCGACACCGACCTCGACCTGGCAATCCTCGGCGCGGCGCTGATCGGGGGCACGATCGGATTCCTCTGGTACAACGCGTTCCCGGCCGAGGTCTTCATGGGCGACACCGGCTCGATGGCCATCGGCGGCGCGTTGGCCGGCTTCGCGGTGATGACGAAGACCGAGACGCTCTTGCCGCTGATCGGCGGCATCTTCCTGATCGAGGCCCTCTCCGTGATGATCCAGGTCTTCACGTTCAAATACCTGGGCCGGCGCATCTTCCTGATGGCGCCCATCCACTACCACTTCGAGATGAAGGCGTGGTCGGAAACGAAGATCATGGTGCGCTTCTGGATCCTGACCGCGATCCTCTGCGGCTCCGCCTTCGCGCTCTACTACCGCTACTACATCTCGTTCCGCGCCTAGTGGAGGGCTTGCCCCGGTCCGCTCTCGTCGTCGGGCTCGCCCGGTCGGGGCAGGCCGCGGCGCTCGCGCTGGCCCGGCGAGGCGTGCGCGTGGTCGGGATCGACCGCCGCTCCGCGCTCGACGTCGGAAGGCTCGGCGAGGCGGGTGTCGAAGTCCACGTGGGCACCGAGGACGAGGAGCTGGTCGAGGCAATGGAGCTCGTGATCAAGAGCCCGGGAGTACCGGGCGAGGCGCCGCCCGTCGCACGGGCGCGCCGCCTCGGCGTGCCGGTGTGGAGCGAGGTGGAGCTCGGCTATCGCCTGCTGCCGGGGGTGGAGATCGTCGCCGTGACGGGGACGAACGGGAAGACGACCACGAGTGAGCTGCTCGGCGTGATCCTCGGCGCGCCGGTGGCCGGGAACGTCGGCCGCGCGCTCAGCGAGCTGGACGGGGTCGTTGCCGCCGGTCGCGTCGTCTGCGAGGTCTCCTCGTTCCAGCTCGAGGACGTGCACGAGTTCCGTCCCCGCGCGGCCGTGCTGCTCAACCTGGAGGCCGACCACCTCGACCGGCACGGGACCTTCGACGCCTACCGTGACGCCAAGCTTCGCGTCTTCGAGAACCAGGTCTCCGGCGACTTCGCGGTCGTTCCTCGCGGCTTCGGGCCCGTCCCGGGGTCCGCGCGACGAGTGGAGTTCGGCGACTCGGATCCGTTGCCGGCCGAGCCGCGGATTCCGGGCGCGCACAACCGCGAGAACGCCGCGGCCGCGACCGCGGTCGCCCGCGCGCTCGGCGTCCCCGGCGACGCGATCGCCCGGGGACTCGCGAGCTTCCCCGGCGTCCCGCACAGGCTCGAGCTCGTCCGCGAGGTGGGAGGCGTGCGCTTCGTGAACGACTCGAAGGCGACGAACGTCGCCGCTGCCCTGCGCGGCCTGGCCGCCTATCCGGAACCGCTCCGCCTGATCCTCGGCGGCTCGCTCAAGGGCGAGAGCTTTGCCCCGCTCGCGCGCGCGATCCGCGAGCGCGGCGGCGTGCACTCGATCCTGCTGGTCGGTGAGGCCGGCGACGACCTGGCCGCGGCCCTCGACGCGGAGGGCCTCGGCTACGAGCGGGCCGGGACCCTCGACCGCGCGGTGTCGGCGGCCGTCGCCGCTGCCCGGGACGGCGACGTCGTCCTGCTCTCGCCGGCGTGCGCGAGCTACGACCAGTTCGCCGACTTCGAGGAGCGTGGCGACGAGTTCCGCCGCCTCGTGGTGGCGCTATGACCGGCAACGGCCAGCTCGAGTCGCGGCTGCTGATCCTCGTCACCCTTGCACTCGTCGCCTTCGGGCTCGTGATGGTCTACAGCGCCACGTCGGCGCCGGCGGCGCTCGGCGACGGCGACCCGGGCTACTACCTGAAGAAGCAGGGCGTCTACGCGCTCGCCGGCCTCGTGCTCCTGGTGATCGCCTCACGGATGCCGTACCGCTCGCTGCGCCACCTGGCGCCGACGCTCGTCGTCGTCAGCCTCGTGCTCCTGCTCGCCGTGCTCGTCGTCGGCGAGGCGGTGAACGGCGCGCGCCGCTGGCTAACGTTCGGTCCCGCCGTCTTCCAGCCCTCGGAGCTCGCGAAGGTCTCGCTCGCGATCTGGGCCGCGGCCTACCTTGCGCGTAAGCCGGCGCCCCGGACGCTCGGGGAGCTCGCGAAGCCCCTGGGCCTGCTCGCCCTCGTCTTCTGCGGGCTCGTCCTGATCCAGCCGGACCTCGGGACGGCGATCACGATCATGATCATGCTCGCCGGCGTCCTGCTGGTGTCTGGGACGCCGCCGGCGCTCCTCGGCCTCGCGGGAACCATCGTCGTAGTCGCCGGCCTCGCGGCGATCTGGCTCGAGCCGTACCGCCGTGCGCGCCTGTTCGTCTTCCTCGACCCGTGGAGCGACCCGCAGAACTCGGGCTTCCAGAGCGTCCAGGCGCTGATCGGCCTCGGCTCCGGCGGCGTCTTCGGCGAGGGGCTCGGCCAGGGGATCTCCAAGGTCTTCTACCTGCCGGAGGCGCACACGGACATGATCTTCGCGATCGTCGGCGAGGAGCTCGGGCTGGTCGGGACGACGCTCGTCATCGGCGCATTCGCGGTGTTCGCGTACACGGGGATGCGAATCGCTCTGCGCTGCAAGGACCCGTTCGGCAAGCGGTTGGCCGCGGCGCTGACGACGCTAGTCTGCGGCCAGGCGGTGATCAACCTGGCGGCGGTGATGGGTGTCGCGCCGCTCACCGGGATCCCGCTGCCGTTCGTGTCCTACGGCGGCTCCAGCCTCGTCATGCTGCTCGCCTCGGTGGGCGTGCTCCTTAACATCGCGACCGACGATGGCCGCGTACGACGAGCTTCGGTGCCTGATCGCAGCGGGCGGGACCGCCGGACACGTCCTGCCCGCGCTAGCGGTCGCGGAGGCGCTGCGCGCGCGCGGAGCAGCCGTGACGTTCGCCGGGTCGCCGGATCGCGTCGAAGCTCGCCTCGTTCCTGAGGCGGGGTACGAGCTCGACACCTTCCGCATCACGGGGCTGCCCCGCCGGCCGGGCCTCGCGCAGCTGCGTGCCGTCATGCTCGCCGGGCGGGCGCCGTTCGCGTGCGCCCGGATCGTCGAGCGGCGTCGGCCCGACGTCGTCCTCGGGGCCGGCGGCTACGTCGCCGGACCGATGGTCGTCGCCGCCCGGCGCAAGCGCGTGCCGGCGGCGCTCACGGAGGCCGATGCGCACCTCGGCCTGGCAAACCGGTTGGCGGCGCCCTTCGCGACCCGGGTCTTCCTCGCGTACGACCTGCCCCGGAGGGAACCGCCGAAGTACCGCGTGACGGGGCGCCCGATTCCGCCGAGCTCGCGCCCCTGGGAGCGCGACGAGGCGCGTCGCCGCTACGACCTTCCGATCGACCGGCCGGTGCTCGGCATCTTCGGCGCGCTCGCCGGCGCGCATTCGCTGAACGAGCTCGCGCTCGAGGCGTTCGCCGCCGCCGGGCCGGCCGTGCTCCACGTCTGCGGCGAGCGCGACTTCGAGGCGCTGAGCCCGCGCGTCCGCCGCGACGACTACCGCCTGCTTCCGTCCGAGCCGGAGTTCGGGGCGGTCCTCGGCGCGATCGACCTGGCCGTCTCCCGCGCGGGCGGGACGGTCTGGGAGCTCGCCGCCGCGGGCGTCCCCGCGATCCTCGTGCCGTACCCGCACGCGACCGGCGACCACCAGCGGAAGAACGCCGAGTACTTCGCGTGGGGAGGCGGCGCGATCGTCGTTCCGCAGAGCGACCTGGGGACCGTGCCCGAGCTCGCCCGCTCGCTCGTCGCGGACGAACGGCGGCTGGCGGAGCTGTCGGCCGCGATGCTCCGGCTCGCGCGTCCCGAGGCCGCCGACGAGATCGCCGAGGAGCTGATCGCGCTTGGCCGCGCCCCTCGAGGGTAGGAAGCTCTGGTTCGCGGGTATCGGCGGCGCCGGCCTCTCCGCTTACGCTGTTCTCGCGCGCGCGTGGGGAGCCGAGGTCGCCGGCTGGGATCCGCACGAGACGCCCTACCTCGACCACGTCCGGGCAGCGGGGATTCCCGTCGAGGTGTCGGAGTCGCCTTCGCCGCCGGACGGGTTCGAGGCCGTCGTCTCGACGGCGTTCGCCGACAGCGTCGCCGGCCGCACGCGGGCCGAGCTCCTCGCCGAGCTCGTCTCGCTGCGCGACTCGATCGTCGTCGCGGGCGCGCACGGGAAGACGAC
>Ga0126309_10000792_pt1 | contig 10690 bp, 8 predicted proteins | sample Plot56_FD_92541 | JGI IMG/M metagenome (GOLD analysis project Ga0126309, IMG submission 92541) | Serpentine soil microbial communities from UC McLaughlin Reserve, CA, USA - Plot56 | ecosystem: Environmental > Terrestrial > Soil > Grasslands | place: USA: UC McLaughlin Reserve, Lake County...
GGGCTCGAGGTGCGTGAGGCGGTCGGCGACACGGCCGTCGAGGTCGCCGGGCTCGCCTACGACAGCCGCCGGGTCGGCGAGGGGACCCTGTTCTTCTGCTTCCCGGGCCACAAGGCCGACGGACACGAATTCGCGCCCGCCGCGGTCGAGGCGGGCGCGGCCGGACTGGTCGTGGAGCGCCGCCTCGATCTCGGCGCAGCCCAGGTGGTGGTGCCGGACGCCCGGGCGGCGATGGCCCCGGCCGCCGCCCGCTTTTACGGCGATCCGACGGCGGAGCTGGAGATGGCCGGGATCACCGGCACGAACGGCAAGACGACCACCGCCTTCCTGCTGCGCGGGATCCTCGAGGCCGCGGGCCGGCGGTGCGGGCTGCTGGGCACCGTCAAGCAGGTGGTCGGCGGGGTCGAGGAGGAGGTCGAGCGGACGACGCCGGAGGCGATCGACCTCCAGGCGACCTTCCGCCGGATGCTCGACGCCGGCGACGCGGCCTGCGTGATGGAGGTGTCCTCCCACGCGCTCACGCTCCACCGGGCCGACGCGATCAGATTCGACGTCGCCCTGTTCACCAACCTCACCCAGGACCACCTCGACTTCCACCTCGACATGGAGGACTACTTCCGGGCCAAGCGGCTGCTGTTCGAGATGGGCCCGCGGGCGGCGGTCGTCAACGCCGACGACCCCTACGGCGCCCGCCTCGCCGCCGAGTTCGACTGCGTCACGTTCTCGGCCGAGGGCGGGGCCGCCGACTTCACCGCCCGCGACGTCGCCTTCGACGCGGGCGGTGCCGAGTTCACCGCGGCCGGGCCGGAGGGCGACACGCGGGTCAGGACCGGGCTGCCGGGGCACTTCAACGTCGCCAACGCGCTCGGCGCGCTCGCCGCCGCCGCGGCGCTCGGCGTCGACCCCGACACCGCCGCCGAGGGACTCTCCCGCGCCGCCGGGGTGCCGGGCCGCTTCGAGCCGATCGACGAGGGCCAGGCGTTCGCGGTACTGGTCGACTACGCCCACACCCCCGACTCGATGGAGAACGTATTGCGGGCGGCGCGGCGGCTGACCGAGGGGCGAGTGATCTCCGTCTTCGGCGCCGGCGGCGACCGCGACCGCGACAAGCGCCCGAAGATGGGGCGCGTGGGCGCGCAGCTGTCCGACCTCGCCGTCGTCACCTCCGACAACCCCCGCTCGGAGCCGCCCGACGCGATCATCGGCGAGATCCTCGCCGGCACCGGGGAGGGCAACGGGATCGAGGTCGAACCCGACCGCCGCGCCGCGATCGCGCTGGCGCTGTCGCGCGCGCGGCCCGGCGACACCGTCGTGATCGCCGGCAAGGGCCATGAGCAGGGGCAGGAGTTCGAGGGCGGGCGGAAGATCCCGTTCGACGACCGCGACGTGGCCCGCGAGGAGCTGCGCAAGCTCCGATGATCAGCCTCTCAGCCCAGGAGATGGCCGAGGCGATGGGGGCGCGGATCGTCGCCGCGGGCGGCGATTCCCGGCCGGAGCGCGCCGTCGTCGACTCGCGTGAGGCGGGCCCCGGCGACCTCTTCTTCGGTCTGCGCGGCGCCAGCGCCGACGGCGGCGAGTTCGCCGGGCAGGCGCTGGGCGCGGGCGCGTGGGGGGCGGTCGTCGGCGGGGAGGGCGACGGCCTCCCCGGTGGCTGGGTCTTCGCGGTCGAGGACCCGCTCCTGGCGCTCGGCGCCCTCGCCCGGGCGTGGCGAAGGCGGCTGGGTGCCGGGGTGGTGGGCATCACCGGCTCGGTCGGCAAGACGACGGTCAAGGACATCGCCAAGGCGCTGCTGCCGGGCCGCGTCCATGCGAACCAAGAGAACCTCAACACCGAGATCGGCCTGCCGCTGACCGTGCTCGCGGCGCCGCCCGAGACCGACGTGCTGGTCCTCGAGATGGCGATGCGCGGAGCCGGCCAGATCGCCGAGCTGGCCGAGATCGCCGAGCCAGACGTCGGCGTGATCACCAACGTCGGCCCGGTCCACGTCGAGCTGCTCGGCAGCATCGAGGCGATCGCCGCGGCGAAGGCGGAGCTGCTCGCGGGGCTGGGTCCCGAGGGCACCGCCGTCGTCCCCGCGGACCCGGGACCGCTCGCGCCCCACCTCGACCCCAGCCGCCGCGCTCTCACGTTCGGCGAGGGGGGCGACGTCGCCGCCCGCGGCACGACGGTGGAGGACGGCGTCACCGAGGCCGCCGTCGTGACCCCGGCCGGTGATCACGTCTTCCACTTCCCGTTCACCGAGGCGCACAACGTGACCAACGCCCTCGCGGCGATCGCGGCGGGGCTGGCGCTCGGCGCCGACATCGGGGAGATGGCCGATCGCGCCCCCGATATAGGCTTCTCGCGGTTCCGGGGAGAGCGGGTCGAGCTACCCGGCGGGATTCTCCTGGTGAACGACTGCTACAACGCCAACCCGGTGTCGATGCGGGCCGCGCTCGATCACCTCGCCACCCTCGGCGCCGCCCGCCGCATCGCCGTCCTCGGTGTGATGGCCGAGCTCGGATCCGAAGCGCCGAGCTACCATCGCGAGGTCGGAGCGCACGCGCGCGAGGCCGGGGTCGACGTGGTGATCGGCGTCGGCGAGCCGTCGCGCGACTACGACCCCGACCAGCTCGTCGCCACGCCCGAGGACGCGGCCGAGTTGCTCGCCGCCCAGCTCGGGGCCGAGGACGCCGTGCTGGTCAAGGGGTCCCGGTCGGCCGGCCTCGAGGCGGTCGCCGAGGAGCTCGAGGAGCTGTTGGCGGATGGGTGAAGTCCTGATCGCCGGCATGGCGGCGATGCTGATCTGCATCTTCCTCGGGCCGAAGTTCATCGAGTACCTGCGGCTCAAGGAGTTCGGCCAGCACATCCGCGAGGAGGGGCCGCAGGAGCACCACACGAAGGCGGGGACGCCGACCATGGGCGGCCTGATCGTCTTCGCGGCGATCTGCGTCCCCTACCTCGTGTTGTCGGACCGCGACAGCCAGAGCCTCGCCGTCTTCGGCGTCGCGATGGGCTCCGCAGCGCTCGGGTTCGCCGACGACTGGGTGAAGATCGTCAAACGCCGGTCTCTGGGGCTCGCGGCCCGGTACAAGATCCTCTTCCAGCTCCTTCTCGCGCTGGGGCTCTGGTGGGTCGCCCGCCACGAGGTCGGCCTCGAGCCGACGCTGTACTTCCGGATCTCCGACGCCAGCGTCGACATCGGCCCGGTCCTCTACTTCATCCTGGTGTTCCTGGTGATCGCGGGGACGTCGAACGGCGTCAACCTGAGCGACGGCCTCGACGGGCTGGCCGCGGGCTGCTGCGCGATCGTCCTGCTCGCCTACACGGCGATCACGTTCGTCACCAACCAGCAGCAGAACCTGGCGCTGCTGTCGGCCTGCCTGGTCGGGGCCTGCATCGGTTTCCTCTGGTACAACGCCTTCCCGGCCTCGATCTTCATGGGAGACACCGGCTCGCTCGGCCTGGGAGGGGCGATCGGGGCGCTGGCGGTGATGACCCAGACCGAGGTCCTCTTGATCATCATCGGCGGCATCTTCGTGATCGAGGCGCTGTCGGTCGCCGTCCAGGTCTTCGCCTTCAAGCTGTTCCGCCGCCGCGTGCTGCTGATGGCGCCCGTCCACCACCATTTCGAGCTGCTCGCCTGGTCGGAGACGAAGATCATGCTCCGGTTCTGGATCATCGCCGCCGTCTGCAGCGGCATCGGCTTCACGCTCTACCAGCAGTCGATCGGGTCTTAGGCAGCGATCGGGACGGTCAGTCGCCGATGTCGAACCGCGCGATCCGTCCCTCCTCGAACGTGAAGTAGTGGGACACGCGCTCGTCGGCGAGCAGCTCGCCGTCGGGGGCGTGCACGACCTGGTGGACCTGGACGGCGACGCGGCCGTCGTCGCCCAGCTCGATCGTCTCGGGCTCGACCCTCGAGTGAATCGCTGCGAACTGCCTGGTCCAATAGGCGCGCACGGCTTCGCGCCCGTCGGCGTATCCACCCTCCATGCCGTTTGCCCAGTGGACGTCCGGCGCCAGGTGGGCGAGGACCGTCTCGATGTCGCGGCGGTTGAACGCCGCGTAGAGGGCCTCGATCTCCGTGCTCGGGTCTCCCTTCGGCATCGCCCCTCAATATCCCTGACGAGCCACGGCGACAGGGTTCGTCCCCGGCCGGGGCGAAACTGTCCCCAATGCCGGTCCCGCCCCCTGCCAAGCCGCGGCCGCCCCTGCCCGAGGGCCCGTTCCTCGTGGTCGGCCTGGCCCGCTCGGGCCAGGCGGCGTCGCGCGTCCTCGCGCGGCGCGGCGAGCGCGTCACCGGGACCGACTCCGGGCACCCCGAGGGGGCCGAGAGGCTTGCCGCGGCGGGCGTCGAAGTCAACCTGGATGAGGACGGCACGGCACGGCTCGAAGGAGTCCGAACGGTTGTCAAGAGCCCCGGCGTGCCGGCCGGAGCGCCGGTGATCCAGGCGGCCCGGAGCCGCGGGACCCCCGTGATCGGGGAGCTGGAGCTGGCCTGGCGGATGATCCCGAACCGCTTCGTCGCGGTGACCGGCACGAACGGCAAGACGACGACCACCGAGCTGATCGGCCACCTCTACCGCGAGGCCTCAGAGCCGGTGGCGGTCGCAGGGAACGTCGGGACCCCGCTGGCCTCGCTGGCCGGCGACATCGAGCCGGGGGCGACGGTCGTCTGCGAGGCGTCCAGCTTCCAGCTCGAGGACACCGGCGCGTTCGCGCCGGAGTGCGCGGTCTTCCTCAACCTCGCCCCGGACCACCTGGACCGTCACGGGACGATCGAGGCCTACCGCGCCGCCAAACTGCGGATCTTCGCCAACCAGTCAAACGACGACGTCGCCGTCTACAACGCCGACGAGCCGGCCCTCGCCGGCGAGGACCTGGGCGGCTGTGCCCGCCGGATCGCGTTCTGCCACGGCGCCGCGCCCGACTGCGAGGTCGCCCTCGCCGAGGGAACGATCTTCCACGATGGCGAGCCGCTCCTGCCCGCGTCCGAGCTGGGGCTGCTCGGCGCGCACAATGCCGAGAATGCGATGGCGGCGGCCGCGGCCGCCCTGGCCATGGGCCTGCCGAAGGGCGACGTCCGCGCCGGCCTGCGCTCGTTCGCCGGCGTGCCGCACCGGCTCGAGGTGGTCGCCGAGCGCGACGGCGTCCTCTTCGTCAACGACTCGAAGGCGACGAACGTCGCGTCGGCGACGGTGGGGATCGGCGCCTTCGAGGGAGGCGTCCACGCGATCCTCGGCGGCAGCGACAAGGGCGAGCCGTTCGGGCCGCTGGCGGGTCCGCTGGCCGAGCGCGCCGTCGCCGCCTACCTGATCGGCGCCACCGCCGACCGCCTGGCCGAGGAGCTGGCTCCGGCCGCCGCCGCCGGCGTCGAGCTCCACCGCGCCCCGGGCCTCGATGAGGCGGTCGCGACCGCCGCCGAGGCGGCCCGGGCGGGCGAGGTGGTCCTGATGTCGCCGGCCTGCGCCAGCTTCGACAGCTTCCGGGACTTCGAGGAGCGCGGCGAGCGGTTTCGCGAGATCGTCGAGGCGCTCCCGTGAAGGGCGGCCGTGGCGGGGGAGCTCCCTCCGCCGAGTACAACATCCTGCTGACCGCGACGCTGTGCCTCCTCGCCTTCGGGGCGGTGATGGTCTTCTCGGCCAGCTCGACGACGCGGATCCTCGAGGACGGCAGCCTCTCCAACAGCGCCTACTTCCTGAAGCGCACGCTGCTGTTCGGCGCTGCCGGGCTGATCGTCATGCAACTGACGTCGCGCTACGGACTGCGGCCGATCCGCGCCCTGACGCCGACGATCCTGGCCCTCTCGTTCTTCCTTCTGATGGCGGTACTGGTGGTGGGCACCAGCGTCAACGGGGCGTCGCGCTGGATCGGCTCGGGTTTTCTCCAGATCCAGCCGTCCGAGCTGGCCAAGCTCGCGGTGGTCCTCTACGGCGCGCACATGCTGGCGGCGAAGCCGAAGGCCGCGCTGACGGTCGGCGGCATGATGCCCTACCTCCTGGTGGTCGGCGCGGTCTGCGGGCTGGTGATGCTCGAGCCCGACCTCGGGACGATGCTCGTGACGGCTTTCGCGGTCGGGGCGATGCTGATCGCCGCCGGCGCCCGCCTGCGCGACCTGTTGCTGATCGCCGCGGTGCTCGGTTTCCTCGTCTTGATCGCGATCCTCTTCGAGCCCTACCGCCGGGACCGGCTGATCGGCTTTCTGAACCCGGGCCAAGATGTAGCGGGCAGCGGGTTCCAGGCGATGCAGGCGAAGATCGCGCTGGGCTCGGGTGGCGTCTTCGGGCAGGGCCTCGGCGACGGCGTTCAGAAGGCCTTCTATCTCCCCGAGGCCCACACCGACATGATCTCCGCCGTGATCGGCGAGGAGCTGGGACTCGTCGGGATCGGCGGGGTGGTCGGGCTGTTCGGCCTGTTCGGGTACGCGGGACTGCGGATCGCGCAGTCCGCGCGCGACACCTACGGGAAGCTGCTGGCCGCCGGGCTGACGTCGCTGATCCTGGTCCAGGCGCTGATCAACCTCTACGCGGTGATGGGCCTGGCCCCGCTGACGGGCGTGCCGCTCCCCTTCGTCTCCTACGGCAACAGCAGCCTCTTGGTCAGCCTCGCCGCGGTCGGGTTGATCCTCGGTGTAGCCCGCGACAGCGCCGCTGGGGCGGCGCGGAAGCCGGCGAGCCAGGGCGCGGCGACGGCCAAGCGCAAGCCGCGCAAGAAGACGGCGAGCCGGCCGGCCGGGACGAAGCGCTCCGCGGCGCCGGCTGGGCACGCTGGCAAACTGCGCGTCGTCGAAGGCGGGCGCAGGCGCGCCGGTGGAAGGAGCGGAGCGAGCGGTGCCAAGAGTGGCGATAGCAGCCGGGGGAACCGCGGGGCACGTCGTGCCCGCCATGGCGGTCGCCGGCGAGCTTCGCGATAGCGGAGCCGACGTCTTCTTTCTCGGAGCGCGGGGGCGGATCGAGTCCGAGCTGGTTCCTTCCCACGGCTACGAGATCGAGTACCTGAGCGTCATCGGGATCGACCGCCGCAACCCCCTGAAGGCCGCGGCGGCAGCCGGCCGGGCAGCGGCCGCGGTGCCCGCCGCGCGGCGAATCCTGCGCCGCCGGGGCGTCGACGTGGTGATGGGGGGCGGCGGCTTCGTCGCCGGCCCGGCCGGGCTCGCGGCGGTCTCGCTGCGCCTGCCGCTGGTCCTCACCGAGGCCGACAGCCACCTCGGGCTCGCGAACCGGCTCCTCGCCCGCCGGGCCCGCCGGGTCTGCCTCGCGTTCCCGACCCCCGGCCGCGACGGACCTCGGTACCTGGTGACCGGGCGGCCCGTGCCGCGGGCGGTCCTGGAAGCCGATCGCGACGGCGCCCGGGAGCGGTTCGGGATCGCACCGGGGGACCGCTGCCTGCTGATCATGGGCGGCAGTCAGGGCGCCCGCTCGATCAACCGCGTCGCCGGCGAGGCATTCGCCGGCGACGGCGACCGCGGGTTCCACGTCCTTCACCTGGCGGGCCGCCGCGACCACGAGGAGGTGCGCGAGGCGGTGGGGGAGGGAGGGCCTCCGGGTCACTACACGCTGCTTCAGTGGGAGCCCGGTCTCGCTGACTGCCTCGCCGCCTGCGACCTGGTGCTGGGACGGGCCGGCGGATCGATCTTCGAGGTCGCCGCGGCCGGCCGGCCGGCGATCCTCGTCCCCTATCCGCATGCGACCGCCGGCCACCAGCGTGCCAACGCCGAGTGGATGGAGCGGGCGGGCGCCGCGACCGTGCTCGACGACGGGGCGCTGGATCCCGAACGGCTGCGGGAGCTGGTGGCGGGGCTGTTCGCCGACTCCGGACGACTGCAGGAGATGGCGGCCGCGTCCAAGCGCCTGGCCCGGCCCGACGCGGCGGCGCGGATCGCCGATGAGATCCTGGCGGCGGCGGGATGAGCGCCTGGCGCGGGCGCAGCCTGCACTTCATCGCGATCGGCGGCGCCGGGATGAGCGGCCTCGCGCTGGTCGCCCACCGGCTCGGAGCGACGGTAACCGGCAGCGACCGCGTCGGCTCCTCTTATCTAGAGCGGCTGCGGGCGGCGGGGCTGGAGCCGCGGATCGGCCACTACCGGGACAACGTGCCCGCCGGCGCCGAGGTGGTCGTCTCGACCGCCGTGCCCGAGGACAACCCCGAGCTCACGGTGGCCAGGGAGCGCGGGCAGCGCGTGCTGCACCGCGGTGAGCTGCTCGCCGAGCTCTGCGCGGGCCGGCGCCTGATCGCAGTCGGCGGCACCCACGGCAAGACGACCACCACCGCGATGCTGGTCTGGGCCCTGCGCGGGATCGGCGAGAACCCGGTCTGGTTCCTCGGCGGCGAGCTGCCCGGGGGCGGCGAGGACGGATCGCCGGCCAACGCCGCCTGGGGAGAGGGGGACTGGGCCGTCGCCGAGGCCGACGAGAGCGACGCCAGCTTCCTGCGCCTGCGCCCGGAGGTCGCCGTCGTGACCAACCTCGAGATGGACCACCACTCGCGCTGGGGTTCGATGTCCGACCTCCACGAGGCCTTCGAGCAGTTCACCGGCGCGGCCTCCGGCGTCGCCCTGCCCGACGACCCCGAGCTGGGCGACCTCGCCGGGGAGCGGTCGGTGACGTTCGGCGAGGGATCGCCCGGCCCGACCGCGCTGGAGCTGGCCGTTCCCGGCCGGCACAACCTGCTCAACGCGCGGGCGGCGCTGGCGGCGGTCGAGCTGGCCGGCCTCGACGTAGCCGGCGCCGCCGCCGCGCTCGCCGACTTCCCCGGGGTCCGGCGGCGGCTCGAGCTGAAGGGGGAGCGAAACGGCGCCCGGGTGTACGACGACTACGCCCATCACCCGACCGAGGTCCGGGCGGCGCTGGAGGCGCTGCGGGGCCTCGGGCCGCGCCGGCTCGTCGCGGTCTTCCAGCCGCACCTCTACTCGCGCACCAAGGCGCTGGCGGAGGGGTTCGGCGCGGCGCTTTCCCTTGCCGACGAGGTCGGGGTGCTCGAGGTCTACGCCGCTCGGGAGAAGCCGGTCGCCGAGCTGGCCGGGGTCAGCGGGCTCCAGGTCGCCGCGGCGGCGGCCGACCGCGCCGGCGGCCGGCCCGTGTGGTGGCTCCGCGACGCCGGCCGCGCCGAGCGGGCGCTGGCTCCGCGACTGGGGGAGGGCGACATCCTGGTCACGCTCGGGGCGGGCGACGTCTTCGAGCTCGCCGACAGCCTGGTCGCGAACGGGCGCGGATCGTGAGCTCGCCGCCTCCGGAGGGGGTCGAGCGCGACTACCCGCTGGCTCGCCTGACGACGGTCCGGACCGGCGGTCCAGCCGATTGGTTCGCCCGCCCCGAGTCCGAAGAGGAGCTGGTCGGTCTGCTGCGCTGGGCCCGCGAGGCGGGGGTCCGGGTAGGAGTGGTCGGCTCCGGATCGAACCTCCTGGTGTCCGATGAAGGTTTCCGCGGCCTGGCAATCAAACTCGACGGGGCTCTCGCTGCGCTGGAGCGCGAGCAGGACCGCCTCCTCGCCGGCGGCGGCGTTCGCCTGCCCTCGGCTGCGGCGAAGGCGGCGGGCTGGGGCCTCTCCGGCATCGAGTTCGGGATCAACATCCCGGGTACGGTCGGCGGAGCGGTGCGGATGAACGCCAACGCCTACGGCGGCCAGCTCGCCGGTGTCCTCGCGTGGGTCGACGTCTGCACCGCGGCGGGGACCGAGCGCCGCGCGCCGGGCGAGCTCGGCTTCGCCTACCGCAGCTCGAACCTCGGCGACGACGAGGTCGTCGCCCGCGCCGCCTTCGACCTCGAGGAGGGTGATCCGGAGCAGATCAAGGCCACCCTCGCGGGGATGCGCGACAAGCGGCGCGAGGCGCAGCCCTCGGGGATCAAGACCTTCGGCTCGACCTTCAAGAACCCGGAGGAACCGGAGGGACGGACGGCCGGCCAGCTTCTCGCCGCCGCCGGCGCGAAGGAGCTGCGGCGCGGCGGCGCCCGCTTCTCCCCCAAGCACGCGAACTTCGTCGAGAACACCGGCGACGCCACCACCGAGGACGTGCTCGAGCTGATGGCCGAGGGCCGCCGGCTGGTCGCGGAGCGCTTCGGCCTGACGCTGGAGCCGGAGGTCCAGGCGCTGGGCGACGTCCGCTGGCCGGAGGGTTGGGGCGGCGCGTGAGCGCCGTCGCCTCCCTGGCGCTGCGCTTTCGCCCGGACCGGGGTCGGCTCGCCCGCCGGCTGCTCGTCACCGCTCTGGCCGCGGCGCTGGGCGTTGCAACCTACCTCTTCTGGTTCCGCGACCTCCCGGTATTCGCGATCGACGACGTGCGGGTCGAGGGGATCCCGGCGGGCTCCCCCGGCGCCGACGAGCTGGAGGCCGCGCTGACCGACGCTGCGCTGGACATGACGACGCTTCACGTCCGAATGGACGACCTCGACGCGGCCGGGACCCGCTTTCCGCTGGTCGAGTCGGTCAGCGCCGAGACGGACTTCCCGCACGGCCTGACGGTCATCGTCGAGGACCGTCGCCCGTCGGCGTTGATCGGCGAAGGCGACGACGCGGTCGCCGTAGCCGACGACGGCACCGTGATGCGTGGCCTCGCCACCGACGGTCTCGACCTACCGGTCCTGCCGCTCGGCCGCGTGCCCACGGGGACGCGCCTCGGGGGGCCCGTGCTCGACCAGGCTCGGGTCCTCGGCGCGGCGCCGGAGGCGCTCCTGCCGATGGTCGATGGGACCGAGCGGCGGGGGAGGAAGA
>Ga0126309_10000793_pt1 | contig 10685 bp, 11 predicted proteins | sample Plot56_FD_92541 | JGI IMG/M metagenome (GOLD analysis project Ga0126309, IMG submission 92541) | Serpentine soil microbial communities from UC McLaughlin Reserve, CA, USA - Plot56 | ecosystem: Environmental > Terrestrial > Soil > Grasslands | place: USA: UC McLaughlin Reserve, Lake County...
GACAAGCGCCGACCGTGCAGGAACAGCAGCTGCCGCTCGAGGAAGCGCTGGTCGAAACGGGCGTTGTGCGCGACGAGGAGCGCGTCCCCCGCGAAGGAGAGGAAGCGCTCAAGAACGGTCGAGACCGGGGGTGCGCGCCGGAGCTCCTGCTCGCATAGCCCGGTGAGGCGCGCGACGGGTTCCGGAAGGCTCACTCCGGGATTCACGAGCGATTGAAAGGAGGCAACGGGTTCGAGTCCCCGGACGCGAACTGCGCCGAACTCGCAGATCCGGCTCCGCGCCGCGGAGAGCCCAGTGGTCTCGAGGTCGAAGACGACGAGCTCGGCCTCGTCCAGCAAGGGGTCCGCTCGCATCCCCGCCAGGGAGACGGTACGCCCGGTGCAGACGACTCGGCTGTCGCCCGCGGTTGCATCCGCGAGCAGGGAGCAGGCGAGGCCGTCGGAGATCGAGGACGTGGCAAAGAGCGAACGCGCGGCGTCCACAGCCGAGAGCGATCCGCGCTCCTCGAGCGTGTCCACCAAACGATCGAGTGCATCGAGCGCAAGCTGCACCAACCAGATGAAAGCGAACATATGTTCGATTGGCAAGTCAATCGGGGGAGCAGAAGCATGGTGAGTCCCTGGTCCCGGCCGACGAGCACAGCGCGGGTGACGGCCGTCGAGCCAAACCGCAGACGCACCTCGTCCAACACAGCGTCGAGTGCGTCGCTGTACGGGCCGTCGAGGGGGAGCGCGAGCTGGATCGCGCGGCGGTCGTCGAGGTTGCTGACCGCGACCCCGACGAGGGTGATGCCCCGCCGTTCGATCATCGGCACGGCGATCGTCAACAGTCCCGTCGCGGTCGCAAGGATCGCCTGCGTACTGGCGGTCGGGCGAAGCAGTGTCTCTGACCGGGTCGCCCGGGAGAAGTCGTCGAAGCGCAGCCGGAGGACGACGGTGCGGCCGACTCGGCCGGCGGCGCGCATCCGGCGGGTGACGCGATCGACGAGCGCGATGATCGATGCGTCGACGTCCTGCAGCGGCGTCGGCGAACGGCCGAGCGCGCGCTGCGCGCCCATCGAGCGCCGGCGGCGGCGCACATCCACCGGGCGGGGATCTCGGTTGTGGGCGAGAGCGTGGAGGTGGCGGCCCGAGGCCCGACCGAGCAGCGCCACGAGCGCTGCGTCCGTGAGCTCGGCGACCTGACGGACCGTATTGATCCCGACACCGTGAAGCTTTGCGGCCGTCACCGGCCCGACACCCCACAATCTCTCGATTGGAAGCGGTTGAAGGAAGGCGAGCTCGCGGTCAGGGGGTATTTCGAGCAGACCGTCGGGCTTGGCCACTCCGCTCGCAACCTTGGCGAGGTGCTTCGTCCTCGCGATGCCGACGGTGACCGGCAGCCCAACCCGTTCGCGCACCTCTCGCCGCAAGCGGACGGCGATCTCCCTGGGAGTCCCGGAGAGCCGTCGGAGTCCGCGAACGTCGAGGAACGCCTCGTCGATCGACAGCCCCTCCACGAGCGGCGTGGTGGTCGAACACCCGATAGAGCTTCGCGCTCGCCTCGACGTACGCGGACATGCGTGGCGCGACCACGATTGCCGCCGGGCACAGGCGACGGGCCACCGCCAGGCTCATCGCGCTGCGGATGCCATACGCCTTCGCCTCGTAGCTCGGAGCGAGCACGACTCCTGCGCCGACGAGCACAGGGCGGCCGCGCAGCCGAGGATCATCTCGCTGCTCGACCGCCGCGAAGAACGCGTCGACGTCGGCATGCAAGATCGTCGCCTTGCGGCGCACGAACGTATGTTCGCACAGCGCGGCGCTACCGCGCGCGAACCGAGCTAGGCGACCGTCTCGTACAACTCGGCGAGGCGGCGGATGTTCGCCTCTACCGTGAGCGCGAGCCGGGCCGATGCGATGCGGCGGCGTACCTCGACAAGGTTGAGCTCTGCTAGCTGCCCGGCAAGGTTGTCGAGGGTCGCGAGGCTCAAACCGAGACGGCCGTCGGCGACCAGCCGCGAGAGCGCCCGGTGCCCCAGGGTCAGAACGGGCAAGCCGCAGCCGACGTACTCGTACGCCTTGTTCGGGAGACAGGTGTCGAGGTGGGCTCGGTTCAAGTCAGCATTGAAGCCGGCCCAGCCGAAGTCATACTCGGGCAGCGCGGCAAGCAGCCGGGATGGCGAAAGGGTTGGGTGCAGCTGCAAACCAGGTAGTCCGGCCGCGAACTCGGCATAGGCGGGTACGGAGCGCGACGGATAGACGTCGAGCGAGAGACCTTGACCCACGATCGCGCGAAAGATTCCGCGGAGGTCGTAGTGACCGCCGTTCGTCGACAACGTCCCCTGGTAGACGAGCCGTGGGATGTGCCCGTTTCTACGGTCGGCCGGCGGCAACACCGACGGGAGGTCGCGCCGCAGGGCGAAATTGGGAAACGCGAGCATCGGCGCCCTGGGGCGGTAGCGACCCCGGATCTCCTCGAGCAGCTCCTCCGAGACCGTCACGAGTGCCGAACACCGATCGACCACCAGTCGCTCGAGCGCGAGCGCCTGGCGCGGTTCGGGAAACCCGTTTTCGTACGGTGTCCGCCTGAGGCTCTGAAGGTCGTGGACGTCGTGGACGACGGGCACGCGGGCGGAGAAGAGCTCGAGAGCGATCGCGGTCAGAGAGTCGGGCAAGTTGTGGCTGTGGATGAGGTCGGGCCGAAATTCCTCTACCGCGGCCTCGAGGCCTTTGGCCGGGTCCGAGCCCAGGTTCCACCAGCGTTCGAAGAGCTCGTCGCCGGAGCCGTACCACTCGCTCAGCGTCTTCCCCTGGTACGCAAAACCGAGCCTGAAGCTCGGAAAGACCGTACGGAGCGCTGCCGCGTACTTGAGCGCCCGCACGCAGGGTTGCTGCTGCAGGAAGAGGATGCGCATCAGCGCTTTCTGATCGCGCGGGCGGGATTGCCGACTGCGACCTGGTTCGGCTCGAGCTCGCCAGCGACGACAACACTTCCCGCCCCGACGATGCACCCGTTCCCGATGCGTGCGCCCGGGAGGATGCAGACGCCCATCCCGATCCAGCAGTCGGCGCCGATCTCGACCGGGCGCCTCGTCCAGCCCTGATCGACGATCGGGCGCTCCGAGTCCATCTCGTGATTGGCCGTGTGAATCATCGAGTAGGGGCCGATAATCGACCGGTCGCCGATGCGGAGGCCGCCGTAGCCGTTCACGTAGCAGCCGTAGTTGAAGCCGACCCGTTCACCGAGCTCGATCTCGCCGCCGTTCAGCCAGACGATCAGGTCGAGGTAGAAGCAGCCCTCGCCGACCCGCTTTGCGTCATGCGGACGGAACGGAATCACACGCTTCGAGCGCTCGGTGATCATCATCATCGCGGGCCGCCCAGTATCAACGGACTTGCCGGCACATGCAGGGCCAGCGCCGCCTGAGCCCGCGCACGACCTCCTCCATCCCGTCGCGCGAGTTGTAGGGATCGCTCGGCGTACCTGCTCGTCTGCGGAGTGACGGTGGCAGAGAGAGAGCACGACCAACACGCGAGTACCGTCCGACACGAGCAAAAGCTCGAGGTCGACGTCAGCAGCTATGAAGCCGGCAGCGTTCGCGCTCGAAAGCACGTCGAAGCGAAGTTCGTCGAGCACGAAGAGCCGCGTGCGATTGAGCACGAGGAGCTCGTCCGAGTACCGGCGAGAGATGGCGACTCGGGCGAGATCGAGACGCTCGAGGACGGGTCGATCTCGATCCCGCTGTTCGAGGAGCGCCTCGTCGTCGTCAAGGAGCTCGTCGTCCGCGAGCGCGTCGTAGTGCGGAAGCGGACCGTGACCGAGCACGAGCGGATCGAGGCCGAGCTACGGACCGAACGGATCGAGATCGAAGGCAACCTCGAGAACGATCGTTCCGAGTAGACGCCGCCTCAACGCCGCGCGAGGCCGCCGTGTTCGAGCTCGGTACATCCAGGACAATCCCCACAGGAAAAGGAGCTGAAATGGGTCTATGCGCCGCTTGGGCGCAAGGCTTGCGGGTGCCGATCGTGAGCCGTGGCGACAAGGGGTCTTTGTTGAGCGGGCTGTAAACCGGCGGTAGACGCGGAAAACCCCGAGAGTCCCTCGAAGCCGTGTGGTAACGAGTGCCCCCGGCATGAATCGAACATGCGCACGCGGTTTAGGAAACCGCTGCTCTATCCACTGAGCTACGGGGGCATTTTGGCTTGGTTGAGCCATTTTAGCGTGGATGGATTCATCCACTCCTCCTTGAGCCTTGCGATGCGCCCGCCACGACATCCACCGCTGTAGATGCCAAGGAAGTCGGGAGGCAGCGAACGCCGCCGACGTCGTGCGCAGGGAGCGGAGGACGAGCGGATCTTGTCGTCGGAGCGCGAAGCCGTCGTGGTCGAACTCGGCGCTTCGGTCTGGCGCCGTACCGGCGCCACTCGCATGGCGAACCTAGCGCGCGGGCGCGTCAACCTGGTCGCGGCCGCGGAGGCTCTTCTAGAGGCGAGCGGACTCGTCGCGGGCCGTTGCGAATCGGGCCACGGCATAGAACACCAGGTAGGCCCCGACGAGGAAGCCGCTGAAGACCAGGGTGACGGCGACGACCTGCGGGTAGTTCAGCGGATTCGTGAGGCCCTTGGCGATGTCCCCCAGGATCGGCCCCGGGTCGGTGAAGACGTCCCACGAGTTGAAGCGCTGGAAGCGGCCGAGGAAGACGCCGACCGAGCTCAGGGCGAGCGCCGCCCACACGCCGAGCCATGCCCAGACCGCACCGACGTACCGGTGCGCGACGGACTGGATGAGGAACAGCGAGATGAAGCCGAGCGCCAGGCCTGCGACCGCGGCCGACCCGGTTAGTGCAATGTCGTACCAGAGCGGCGCCCCATCCAGCTCGCGGAGGTACTTCATGTCCGTCATGAGGTAGGGCGCGTTCGGGAGGAACAGGAGCCACAACCCGCCAAAGGTGACGAGCCAGCGGCCTCGCATCCCCTGCCGCGCACCGTCGTAGACGACGAGCGCAAACCCGAGCGGCACCCACGCGAGGGACAGGTTCCAAACGAGGTTCGCGTAGTCGCCGCTTCCGGTGTAGCTCACGCGAACGGCGACCATCGCCCCGATGAGCACCGACAGACCGGCTAGTGCGGTCAGGACGACGATGCGGCGGTTGCTGAGCGAGCGAAGCAGGAGCACCGATTGAGCTTAGCGCCACTTGGCTCAGCTACCAGGGGAGCAGCCTTAGAGGTGGGCGGCATAGCGTGCAATGGACGACTAGACCTTTCTGAAGGGACGTTCGATGATCTCGACGGTGCGCACGCTCCCGACAGGAACGGTGACGATGCTCTTCACCGACATCGAAGGCTCGACGAAGCTCCTCCACGAGCTCGGCAGCGGCTACGCCGACGTCCTCGCGGAGCATCGTCGGATCCTCCGCACGACGTTCGCCGACCGCGGCGGCGTCGAGGTCGATACGCAGGGCGACGCCTTCTTCTACGCGTTCACGCGTGCATCGGCGGCCGTGGAAGCGGCCGAGCAGGCGCAGCGCGCGCTCGGCCAGGGGCCGCTGCGCGTCCGGATGGGAGTGCATACCGGCGAGCCGTTCGCGACGAACGAGGGGTACGTAGGGATCGATGTCCATCGGGCAGCGAGGATCGCCGGCGCGGCGCACGGCGGCCAGGTCGTCGTTTCGCAAACGACGCGCGACCTGGTGGACGCTGCCCTGCTCCGCGACCTCGGCGAGCATCGGCTCAAGGATCTGATCGCGGCGGAGCGGCTCTACCAGCTCGGAGACGGCGAGTTTCCTCCCTTGCGCACGCTCGACGCGACGAACCTGCCGGTGGCCGCGAGTCCTCTGCTCGGACGTGCGAAAGAGGTGGAGCAACTCGGAGCGCTGCTCAGCGACGGGACGCGCCTCCTGACGATCACGGGCCCGGGCGGGATGGGTAAGACGCGGCTCGCCCTGCAGGTTGCGGCCGACGTGGTTGGCACGGTTCCTGATGGCGTCTTCTGGGTCCCGTTGGCCAGCCTCTCCGATCCCGAGCTCGTCCTGCCGGAGATCGCGCAGACGCTTCCTGCGCGCGACGACCTGCTCGGCTATCTGCAGGGCAAGGAGCTTCTACTCCTCCTCGACAACTTCGAGCATCTGCTCGCGGCCGCGCCTGACCTCGGTCCGCTGCTCTCTGTCTCGGACGGGTTGCGGATCCTCGTCACGAGTCGGGCACCGCTTCGACTCTCGGGCGAGCGAGAGTACCCACTCGACCCGTTGCCGCCCGACGACGCGGTCACGTTGTTCCTCGAACGGGCACGTGCAGTCGGCCGCGATCTCACGCTCGACGCGAACATCGACGCGATCTGCAGGCGGCTCGACGGCCTGCCACTCGCAATCGAGCTCGCCGCGGCGCGCGCGAAGCTGCTCAGTCCCGAAGCCTTGGCGCAGCGCCTCGACCGCGCCCTGCCGCTGCTCACCGGCGGCGCACGCGATGCGCCGGAACGCCAGCGCACGCTGCGGGCGACCATCGAGTGGAGCTACGACCTGCTCGGCGGGGAGTCCAAGCAGCTTTTCGCTCGGCTGTCGGTCTTTGCCGGCAGCTTTCCTCTCGCAGCCGCGGAGGAGGTCTGCGAGGCGGATCTCGATGCGCTTACAGCGCTCGTCGACCTGAGCCTGCTCAAGCCCATTGCCGGCGATCGCCTGTTGATGCTCGAGACGATCCGGGAGTACGCTGCGGAGCAGCTCGAGCTTTCCGCTGAAGCGCATGAGATCCGTCGACGGCATGCAGACGTCTTCCGCGCTCTCGCACGTGAGCTCTACGACCTCCGTTTCGAGGCTGAGGCCGAGTCCTCGGCCCGCCTCGAGTCGGACCACGATGACCTGCGGGCCGCGCTCGAATGGCTCGCCACACACGATCCCGAGGGTGAACTAGAGCTCGCCGGAGCGCTTGGGTGGTTCTGGCTTTCGCACTCGCACCTCGCCGAGGGGAGGCGTCGTCTCGACGACGCGCTCGAGCGGTCGCAGACCGGCGGCCGCGCCCGGGCCACTGCGCTCACGGCAGCGGGCGGGCTTGCAGGCTGGCAGGGCGACGCCCGGCGCGGTCGGGCCCAGCTCGCCGAAGGAATCGCGCTCTGGCGCGCATTCGGCGATCGCGCGGAGCTCGCCGCGGCCCTCGACACGCTCGGCTGGATCCTGTTCGTGGCCGGCGACAATGCGCACGGCGTCGCCGCCTTCGAGGAGAGTCTGGAGCTGCGGCGAACGGACGGCGACCGTCCCGGCGAGATGCGCGCCCTTGTGGGTGTATGCCAGCTGCTTGTCGCGGAGGGTGACGTCGGTCGTGCTGAACCATTGTCCGGGCAGCTCCTCGAGTTGGCCCGCGAACACGACGACCTGCGGTCCAAGCACTTCGCGCACCACTTCCTCGGGGATTGCGCGCTGATCCGCGGCGACTGCGACGGCGCCCACGATCGATACAAGGAGAGCCTGCGGGCGGCGCTGCCGCTCGGCGACGTGCTCGAGACGAGCTTTGAGGTGCAGGGGGTCGCGATGTCGGTCGCGGGAAGGGGGGAATGGGCGCGGGCGGTTCGGCTCGCCGCAGCCGGTTACGCTCTGTGGGATTCGATCGGGGCAACGATCTCGGTCCCGTTTTGGGAGGCGCTCCTCGAGCGCTACATCGGCGAGGCGCGCCGGCAGCTCGGCGCGGAGGCCGACGCCGTGTGGGCGGAGGGGCGAGCGCTGCCGTTCGACGATGCGGTCGCCTTGGCTCTTCGGGGCGACGGTGCCTCCGAAGTCAGTTCCGTCCACTGAGCAGAGCTGCGTTCGCTACCTCGTGCGCTGAACGCCCACTAGCCTTCCCGCGTGCGCATCGAGGGGGAGAGGCGCTTCGACGCGCCGGCGGAGGACGTTTACCGCGCGCTGACCGACCCCCAGGAGCTAGCAGGCGTCTTCGGCGCGATCGAGCGGGTCGAGGTGGGCGAGGCGGATTGGACGGTCGTCGTCAGGCCGCCGGTTCCAGGGTCCTTTCGGCTCAAGTTCTCGGTTCATTTCGACGAGCTCCGCGAGCCGGAGCACGCCCGATTCCGAGCGTGGGGGAAGAGCCTCGCCGGGCGGATCTCCGTCGACAGCTCGTTCGACCTCACGCAGGACGGCGACAGCACGCTTATGCGCTGGCGCTCCGAGGTCGACGCCGCCGGCCTGTTCGCCGGCCTCGGCGCTCAGGCGCTCGGGCCTGTTGTGAAGCAGCAGGCCGACCGGGCGCTCGAGCGGCTGGGGGAGCGCGTGCGCTCTAGAGTTCGCTGACGTCGACGTGCCGCTCGGCGATGCAGGCGTCCGTCCAGCGCTCGGCCGTTTCGATCAGCCGACCCGCGAGCTCCTCACGGCGGCTCCGGTCCTCGGGCAGCGAGTCGGCCCCGACCTCGATGCGCACCTGGTGAACCGAAGCCTCGGAGTGGGGGTCGATCTCGTGGCGCTCCTCCGAGACGATCGAGACGGAGCCCACCTTCTCGAGCAGCTGCTCGGCAAGGGCGTCGATCTCGGCCGGTGTCGCTTCACGGCCGGCGAACATGCCGAAATTCACCCGAACCTCGAGCGCGGGCGGCTCCTGCTCGTGGACGGCGAAGGCGACGGTTCCCGGTACGGTCTTCACGGTCGCGGTGTCCTACCCGGAACTCGTAAAGCCGTAACTCATCGTTCGCGCGGTTCCCAGCGGAAGCCGCGGACGGCGACGATCAGGCCCGCGATCCCCCAGACGGCAATCACGGCGACGTCGTCGAGCTGGTCCCAGATCCGGTCGTCGAAGATCATCACGTCGCGTGCGAGCCGGATCAGGTGGCTGAGCGGAAGGATCTCGCCGAGCACGCGCAGCACCCTCGGAAACGCATCTTCCGAGAAGAACGCGCCGGAGATGAACGAGACCGGCAGGTAGAGCGCGTTGACGACGGCCGACGAGCCTTCGGCGCTGCGGATCAACGACGCGAGCCCGATCCCGAGCGCGGCGAACGACGCTGCGCCGAGCAGCAGAGCCACGAGCAGCGAGACGACCGATTCCGGCAGCGGCACGTCGAAGGCGAGCTTGCCGAGCGCGACGAGAATGGCCGCCTCGATCAGGAAGATCACGATGATTGACGCGAGCACAGCCGCGATGTACGTCGCCGGCGGCAGCGGGGTCGCCCGCAGCCGTTTGAGGACGCCCGACTCGCGGCGGATCACGAGCAGCAGTGCGAGGCCCGCGAACGTCGTGGAAGCCGCGCCGTAGCCGATCATTCCGGCGAGCAGATACTGGTACCCGCTGATCCCGTTGATCTCGTCGTTGCCGTACGCCGATCCGAGCAGCAGAAAGAAAACGATCGGGAGCAGGAACGTGAAGAACGCGAGCTCTCGGCTCCGCCAGAAGAGCCTCTGCTCGGCCCTGAACTGGTGCCAGAACAGCCTCATCCGGGCTGCTCCTCGGTCAGCGTGAGATAGACGTCCTCGAGGGTCGGCCGGTGCACCTCGAGGCTGTCGAGGTCGAAGCCGTCGCGCAGCGCCTCTCCGGTCAGCTCGTGGAGGGTCCGCGTCGGCTCCTCGGTCTGGACCATGACCTCCTCGCCGTTCCGGCGATAGCGGATGATGGTGGCTGGCGCCTCCGCGATCAGCTCCGCAGGCGTTCCCGACGCGACGATCTCGCCCCGCCGCAGGACGGCGACGCGGTCGGCCAGCCGGTGGGCCTCCTCGATGTAGTGCGTCGTCAGCAGGATCGTCTTGCCGAGCGAGCGGAGCGAGAGGATCGTCTCCCACGCCGCACGCCGAGCGGAAGGGTCGAAGCCCGTCGTCGGCTCGTCCAGGAAGACGAGCTCCGGGTTGCCGATCAGCGCGACCCCGAGATCGAGGCGGCGGCGCTGGCCGCCCGACAGCGTCCTCGTCTTCGCGCCCGCCTTCTCGTCGAGACCGACGAGCGTGAGCACCTCGCGTGGCGGCCGCGGCTCCTCGTAGTAGCCCGCGAAGAGATCCAGGTGCTCGAGCACCGTCAGGTTCGGGAACAGCTCGCCCGTCTGCGGGACGACGCCGATGCGCCCACGCCAGAGCCGGTCGGCTCCCGCAGGGTCCGCGCCCAGAACGCGGACGTCGCCTTCGTCCCGCCGGCGGTAGCCGACGAGGATCTCGACGGTGGTCGTCTTCCCGGCTCCGTTCGGGCCAAGCAACCCGAAGACCTCGCCGGCAGGGATCTCGAAGTCGATGCCGCGGACGGCTTCGACGCCGTCGTACCGCTTGCGCAGACCTCGCACCTCGACGGCGTTCGTCACCGCCAGATCCTAGAACCTCGGCGCGGTCGGGCCGGCGCAGCGCCGAGCTGCGCACGGCCCTGCGCGCTGGGGGGCCAGCCGCGCGCGCTCTCTGGACCGCCGCGAATCTCTCAACCGATACGACGACGGGTGTGAGCGGCGGTTGGAACGGGCAAGACGGCCGCATGAGCGAGAGGGGCGGCGGCGAGGGCGAAGAGGTACGCGACGAGCCCGCCGTCCTGTCCGAGCAAGAAGCGATGTCGCTCATCGTTCCGGGCCCCGCCACCGGGTCTCTGCCGGGCGAGGAAGCCGTCACCGGCGCAGAGGGATCGCCGGACGGCGAGGAGGACGCCGACCCGGACGCGGGCTAATCGGTCACCTCAGACGATCTGCGGCCGTCGTTAAAGTCGCGCGGTGCGGAGCTTCCGGTACGTCGTCGCCGACGTCTTCACTGACGCACCGCTCGCCGGGAA
>Ga0126309_10000794_pt1 | contig 10681 bp, 10 predicted proteins | sample Plot56_FD_92541 | JGI IMG/M metagenome (GOLD analysis project Ga0126309, IMG submission 92541) | Serpentine soil microbial communities from UC McLaughlin Reserve, CA, USA - Plot56 | ecosystem: Environmental > Terrestrial > Soil > Grasslands | place: USA: UC McLaughlin Reserve, Lake County...
CGCCATGAACGTGTGCTGCAGCGCGTCCTCGGCCTCCTCGACCGAGCCGAGCATGTGGCGGCAGAAGCCGAGGATGCCGCGGTGATGGCGGTCGTAGAGGACCTCGAAGGCCGGCTCGGAGCCGGCGCGGACGTGCTCGACCAGGCGCTCGTCGGACGCGAGGCGCAGGAGGACCCCCGAGCGAGCGCGGCTCGCGGGGCGAGGGATCGGCCGGGTGGCCGCGGAAGTCTCCATGTATAGGTCATTATCGACGGAAGTCGGCGCCGGCACGAGTGGCTGGCGTCTGGTGGAGGAAACTCCCGGCATGGAGAAAGGTTGGAGGGCGAGCGGATGACCCGGACATGAGTGTTCCCGAACGCGTCGGCCGATTCACGTATGAAGGGCGCTCGCTCGCCTACACGGAGTACGGCGAGGGGCCGCGCACGTGCGTGCTGCTGCACGGGCTCCTGCTCGGCCGCCGCATGCACGAGCCGCTGGCCCGCAGCCTCGCCGAGCGCGGCAACCGGGTGCTCACCCTCGACCTGCTCGGCCACGGCGAGTCGGACCGGCCGCTCGACCCCGCCTGCTACTCGATGACGTTCTTCGGGCGGCAGACGATCGCGCTGCTCGATCACCTGGAGATCGAGGAGGCGGTCGTCCTGGGCACCTCCCTCGGGGCCAACACGGCACTGGAGGCCGCGGCGTTCGCCCCGGAGCGGCTGCGCGGCATGGTCATCGAGATGCCGGTGCTCGACGGCGCGCTGCTCGCGTGCGCGCTCGCCTTCACGCCGCTGATGATCGCGCTCACCTTCGGCGAGCCGCTGATGCGGGTCGTGCAGTTCGGGGCGCGCCGGGTGCCGCGGCTGCCGTGGGCCGCGGACTTCGTGGTCGACACGGTCCGCCAGGACCCCGCGCCGAGCGGGGCGGTGCTGCAGGGGCTGTTCTTCGGGCGCATCGCCCCGCACCGCAGCGAGCGCCGCGCGCTGCGCACCGAGACGCTGGTGATCGGCCACCGCCGCGACCCGCTGCACCCGTTCACCGACGCCGGCACGCTGGCCGAGGAGCTGCCGAACGCGCGCCTGCTCGAGGCGAGCTCGCTCCTCGAGCTGCGCCTGGCGCCGAAGCGCCTCACGGCCGAGATCGCCGGCTTCCTCGACGAGTGCTGGCGGCCCCGGCCCGCGCAGCGCAAGCCGCGGGCGCGGCGCGCGGGCTAGCGCGCCTTGGCGTAGCGGCGGCGCCGGGGTGCATGGCTCCCCATGATACCCCGCGGGGGTACAGCGGTTCGCTAGCCTCTCCCGCTCGTGTCGAGCAGGCAGGAGGAAAAGGAGCAGCGCCGCCGGGAGCGGCTGGAGCGCGAGCAGGCCGAGGCGCGGCGCGCCTCGCGACGCAAGCGCATGCAACTCGCCTTCGGCGGGCTGCTGGCCCTCGCGGTGGTCGCCGGCATCGTCGTGGCCGTCCTCGTGGGCACGGGCGGCGGCGGGGACGACGGCAAGCCCAAGCGCGCGAGCGACACCGCCGCCAACGTCAAGCTCCCCGCCCAGCAGGTCTCCGACCTCAAGGAGGCCGCCGAGGCCGCGGGCTGCACGCTCGGCAACCCCCCCTTCGAGGGCGCCAACCACGAGCAGAAGGACTTCAAGCCCTCCGACTACAAGACGAACCCGCCGACCTCCGGCAACCACACGCCCGACTGGTACGAGGACGGGATCTACGCACCCGGCGACGTCCCCAGCCTCGGCAAGACCGTGCACCCGCTCGAGCACGGCCGGATCGAGATCCAGTACAAGCCGGGGACGCCGAAGAAGACCGTGGACCAGCTCGAGGCGCTGCTGGCCGAGAGCGAGGACGGCTACCACATGCTGCTGTTCGAGAACACGACCGGGATGAAGCCGGCGGTCGCCGCCACGGCGTGGACGCACTCCGTCACGTGCCCGAAGATGAACGACAAGGTCTTCGACGCCTTCCGGACCTTCCGCTCCCGCTACATCGACAAGGGCCCCGAGCGGGTCCCCTAGCCGCGGCTCACCTCACGCGCAGCCGAACGGCCGGCTGTCCCGGGCCCGGGCGGGTCGGCGTACCGGCGCGCGGACGCTGGCGGATCACCGTGCCCCGCCGGTCTTGACCGACCGTCCTGACGCGGAACGCCTGCGCGCGCAGCGCGGCCCCGGCGTCGCGGCGATCCAGGCCCACCACGCGCGGCACCCGCTCGGGCATGACGAACCGCTCATGGAACCGCGGCCCGCCTCGTACCCTCCGGCCATTCAGCGCACCCTTGACCCGAGCGGACACGCGTCCCAGCCGCAGGTCGGCCGGACACGCCTCACCGTCGCCGGGCACGCGATCGGTCTGGCGCACGGTGACCACGATCCGGCGCGCGGACTCCGAGACGACCGGGCGGCCGTCGTCGAGCAGGCAGCCGCCGCTCTCGTAGCCCAGCACCAGCGAACGCCCGTCGGCCGAGACGCCGAGCAGCACCCACGGCGCGGATCGCTCCCGCGCCGTGAAGGCGAGCGCGGACGTCGCAGCCACGAGCACGAGCAGCACGGCGGCGGCGAGCAGGGGGCGGCGCATGGGTGAACGCTATCGCGGCGGCTGCCGCCAGCCTCCCGTCTCGCCGCGGTACAGGCCGTGGCCGCCGAGGACCATCCGCAGGCTCAGCCACATGATGCGGAGGTCGAGGCGCAGCGACGCGTGCTCGACGTACCAGAGGTCGAGCTCGATGCGCTCGTGCCAGGGCAGGGACGCGCGCCCGTTGACCTGCGCCCAGCCCGTGATCCCGGGGCGGACGTCGAGGCGGCCGCGCTGGCGCTCGGAGTACTGGTCGACCTGCACCTGCACCGTCGGCCGCGGCCCCACGAGCGACATCTCGCCCGCGATCACGTTGATGAGGTTGGGCAGCTCGTCGATCGAGTAGCGGCGCAGCCAGGCGCCGATGCGGGTGATGCGGGCGTCGCCGGCGTCGACGATCAGCCCCGCGCCCATCCGCTCGGCGTCGGTGACCATCGTGCGCAGCTTGTAGAGCTCGAACGGCTCGCCGCCGAGCCCGACGCGGCGCTGGCGGTAGATCGGGTGGCCGTGGGACTCCAGCCGGATCAGGACCGCCGCGACCGCGAGCAGCGGCGCGGCGAGGACCAGCGCGGCGGCGCCGACCACGACGTCGAGCGCCCGCTTGCCGCGGTAGGTCACCGCGTGCCCTCCGGCGCGTCCCAGCCGGCGGGCGTGCCGTGGCGCAGGTGGTCGTAGAGCCCCGCGGCGAGCGCGGCGGTGGTGAGCACGTAGTAGCGCGCGAGCAGCAGCGGCCGCGCGCGGACGGTCGCGCCCGCCACGGCGGCCGCCAGCAGCGCGGCGTGGGCCGCGAGCGCGGCGCCGTAGACCGGCCGGCGCGCGAGCGGCAGCGCCGCGCCGACCGCGAGCACGTGCAGCGCGGGGGAGGCGTAGCGCAGGACCCGGTGCGAGACGATCATCAGGCCGTAGAGCGCGCCGTAGCCGCGCGGGGAGAGCAGCCCGCCGCGCAGGACGATCGGCCAGGCGTGGCTCATCATGCGCCGCTTGCGACGCCACTCGCCCTCGATCGTGGGCACCATCTTCTCGGTCGCGCGCGCCTCCGGCACATAGACCGCGCGGCGGCCGCGCTTGACCATCAGGAAGGGGAACGAGAGGTCGTGGCCCATCACGGGGTCGACCTCCACGTAGGCGTCGCGCCGCACGGCGTAGATCGCGCCGTTCCCCGCGGTCACCGAGGCGAGCGCCGACTCCTGGGCGCGCAGCCACAGCTCGTAGCGCCAGTAGACGCCCTCCTGGTTCGTCCCGGCGTCCGAGACGAACTGCACCTGCCCGCACGCGTAGCCGACGGCCGGGTCGGCGAACGCCGCCACGAGGCGGGCGAGCGCGTCGGGCTCCCAGCTCGCGTTGGCGTCCGAGAAGGCGAGCAGCTCGCCGCGGGCGGCGCGGACCCCCGCGTCCTGCGCGCGCACCTTGCCGCCGCGCGGCAGCTCGAGCACCTGGTCGGCCCCCGCGGCGCGGGCGCGCTCGGCCGTCGCGTCCGCGCCGGGCTCCGCGCCGCCGTCGACCGCGACGATCAGCTCGAGGCGATCCCGCGGCCAGTCGAGCGCGAGCGCGTCGGCGACCTTCGCGCCGATCACCGCCTCCTCGCGATGGGCGGCGACGATCAGGGACACGTACGGGCGCTCGGCGCTCGCCGGGGGCATGGGCCGCGCCGGGGCGCCGAGGCGCCGCAGGAGCGCCAGGAAGGGCCCGTAGAGCGCCTGTGTCCACGCGAGCAGCGCGGCGGACAGCCAGAACACGGCGACGGCGAGGCGAGACACGCCGCGTGATGCTGGCAGGCGGCAGACTCCGGGGTGTGCTGCGCCACCCCGATCCGCCCCTCAGCGACGGCGTGATCACCCTGCGGGCCAAGACGGGCGACGACGCCGACGCGCTGACCGCCGCCTGCCAGGACCCCGAGATCCCGCGCTGGACCCGCGTGCCGGTGCCCTACCGGCGCGCCGACGCGCTGAGCTGGATCACGGGCTCCGAGCTCGAGCTCGACGCGGGCGTCACGATCGACTGGCTGGCCGTCGACCCGCAGGACCGGCTGCTGGGGAGCATCGCGCTGATGGGGATCGACCGCGCTCGGGGCACCGGCGAGATCGGCTACTGGGTCGCCCGCGAGGCGCGCGGCCGCGGCGTCGCGCCGCGCGCGGTCCGGCTCGTCAGGGACTGGGCGGGGGCCGAGCTCGGGCTCAGGCGCCTCGAGATCGTCGTCCACGAGGACAACCCCGGCTCACAGGCGGTCGCGCGGGCCGCGGGGTTCACCCGGGCCGGGGAGCACGACGAGGCGCCGCGCGAGGGGCTGCCCGAGGGCCGCTACGTCGTCTTCCACTGGGACGTCCCGACGCGCTAGAAGCGCTCGCCGAGCCACGTCACGAGCCCGGGGACGACCCGCGGGTCGATGATGTGGGGCACCTCGGTCTCGCGGTAGACGACGGCCGCGCCGGCGGCGCGCGCGCGGTCGCGCGCGTCCTGGCCGCGGGCGACGTCCATCAGCGGGTCGTGCGCGCCGTGGGTGATCGCGACCGGCAGCCCGTCGAGGTGCTCGAGCTGGAGCACGAAGTCCGGGACCGTGGGGAGCGCCCCGCTCATGGCGAGGATCCCGGCCGGCCGCGGACGCCCCGGCCCGATGCCGAGCGCCCACGCCATCACCGCGCCCTGGGAGAACCCGCCCAGGACGGTGCGCTCGATCGGCACCCCGGAGCGCACGGCGAGGCCCTCGAGCCACGACTGGAGACGCTCGAAGGTGGTCACGAAGGTCTCCGGGTCGGGCTGGCCGTCGTCCGCGACGGCGTACCAGTGGTGGCCGATCGGCGGCAGCTGCAGCGGGCCGCGCGGGAACGCCCCGACGAGCCGCTCGCGCGGGTCGAAGACGTCGAGCAGCGGCGCCAGGTCCTGCTCGCTGGTGCCGCGGCCGTGGAGGAGGACGATCGCGCCGGCCGGCTCACCCGCCGGGACCCGGAGCTCCTCGACCAGCTCGTCGACGTCGGCCACGACGCCGGACGCTATAGCGTCAGGGTGCGGTGGAACAACATCTTCTCGTTCTGCTGCTCCCGCGACGGCTCGAGCGCTTCGGCCTCGAGGCGCAGGCGCGCGAGCTGCTGCGCGCGCCCGGGGTGGTCGCGGTCGACCCCGCGCGCATCCCGGTGGGACGCATCCCGGCGCCGGTCGCGGCCGGGCTCGCCGTCGGCCAGGCGAAGCGCATGCGGCTGCCGGGGACACCGGCCGCCGTCGCGATCTTCCACCCGGCGCAGTTCTATCTCGCGGGTGCGCTGCTCGCTCGCCACCCGCGGGCCGAGCTCTGGTACGGCGAGGCGGAGCCCGGCGAGCGCGCCGGCCTCGACGAGCTCCACGCCTCCGCGGCGGCCCGCGCGGCGCTCACGTTCCCGGCGACGCCCGACCTCGACCCCACGCCGCTCCGCCTCCGCATGGCCGAGCTGGGGATCTAGCGGCTCGCGGAGCGCACGCGCGGCCTGACCCGTCGCAGGACGTCGACGATGTTGCGCGTGATCTGCGCGACCTCGGGCTCATCCCCCGCGCGCCGGACCCACTCCGTCAGGCCCACGCGGACCACGAGGCCCTTCCCGATCCGCGTCGCGGTCAGCGCCGGCCGCGGCTCGCGCGGCAGCTCGCCCTTGGCCTCGGCGTCCGCGCGCTCGGCGTCCGTGACGTCCTGCCCGAGCGCGACCACCACCTTGCCGGGCTGCGACCCGGCCCGCGGCTCGGACTCCTCCAGCCGGCCGAACGCGCCCAGCACGCCGTCCGAGCCGGTCAGCAGCCCGAGCGCGGCGTCCTCCAAGAGCGCGGTCAGCGGCACCGGCGTGCGCCCGTCCTCGCCCGCCCGCGGGCGCGCGAGCGGCTCGAGGCGGGCGCCGAAGGGGTCCGTCGGCGTGGGCTGGGTCGGCTGCGTGAGGCGCTTGTCCCCGACGCGCACACCGCGGCGCAGGCTCTCCGTGCCGAAGCTCGCCAGCCGGCCGCCGTCCTCGACGTAGCGGCGCAGCCGCCGCGCGAGCCCGCGCGGCACCCAGCGCAGCGCGCCGGCGAGCACGACGCCCTCGCGGTCGGTCGCGCGCGGGTCGCGGGAGCGGGCCAGCGCGAGGTCGGAGGTGAGGTCGTAGCGGATGCGCGCGCGGTCGAGGAAGACGAGCAGCGGCGCCGTCTCATCGGCGAAGCCGGGGGGCAGGCCGCCGAGCACCCGCGGCCACTTGACCGGGCCGCCGGCCTCGAGCGTGTCCGGGAGGCCGTCGCCGTTGTCGTCGACCTTGTCGACCCCCAGCCAGGTGATCGCCGGCACGACGACGAGCAGCCGCGCGCGCTCCGGCGCCTGCACGAGGAACGGGACGCGGGCGGAGTAGCGGCCCGAGCGCACCAGCAGCAGGTAGGCGCCCGTGACCCCGCCCGGCGCGCGCACGGCGAGCGTGCGGCCCGGGGCCCCCCGGCCCCGGCGGACGGGCCGCGACGCGCCGAGCCGGCGGATGTTCCAGCGGTACGAGCGCCGTCGCGAGTCGACGAAGAACTCGGCCCGCCGCCCGGCGCGGACCGGCTCGAGCGGCGGCTGCGCGGTGATCTGGCGCACGGTGATGCCGGGCTTGCCGCGCACCTGGCCGCGCACGGGCGGCAGCACGGCCGGGGCCGTGCCGACGTTGCCCGAGCGGTCGCGGACCGCGACGACGACCATGTAGGTGCCGGGCGGCGCCGGAGCGCCGTCGACGCGCCCGTCCCAGACCCCGCGGCGGCCCCCCGCGCGGCCGCTGAAGCGCGCGACCTCGCGGACCGGGGCGACGTCGGTGCGCAGGATCCGGAAGCGCGGCGGGCGCCGGCGGCCGACCCCGCGGGCGCGGATCTCGAACGCACCCGGGACCGGGCCCGCGATCGGCGGCGTGACCGACACCACGACGGGCCGCGGCGGCGTCGTGTCGACGTTGAACGAGCCCGCGACGACCACGGTGCGGCCCGTGCGCCGCAGCCCCACCTGCATCCGGTAGAGGCCGTCTGGCGCGCGCAGGCCGGCGTCGGTGCGGCCGTCCCAGACGACCCGCACGGGCGTGCCCGGCCGCGCCTCGATGCCGTCGGTGAGGCGGCGGATGCGCTCGCCGTCGCGGTCCACGATCGTGACCGTGACCCGACCGGCCTCCTTGACCGTGAAGGTGATCCGGTTCACGTCGCGGCGGCCGTCGCCGTTGGGCGAGAAGTAGCGGCGCACCTGGGTGATCTCCGCCACCGACTCGGCGCCCTTGAGGCGCTGGGCGACGAAGAACGCCCCGAAGCTCGCCGCCAGCAGGAGCGCGAAGACGACGCGGGCGAGGCGGGTCAACGCGCGGGGCGGGGCCCTTAGGGCGCCTTGTCGCTGCCGACCACGACCGCGATGCTCGCGCGCTCGCCGGCCAGCGCCTGCGTCTCGGCGTCCATCGGGCGCAGGTCGGAGATGTTGAGCTCGCGGCCGATGTCGCGCGCGGTGCGGCGGGCCTCGCGGCGATAGAAGACGGTGGAGGCGGCGCGCTGCTGGTCCGTGAAGTCGCCCGTGGAGCCGCGCTTGTAGCCGCTGCTCTGGAGCTTGTCCGCCGTGCTGGCGGCCAGCCCGTTGATCGTGGTGCCGTTGAATACCGCGACGGTGGTGTCGCCGCGGTTGGCCGACGAGCCGCGGCCGCCGCTGCTCGTGTCCGCGCTCTCGGTCGCCGACGGCGTCGCGGTCGCGGCCTGGTTGGCGGCCTTCCTCGTGCCGTCGTCGCCGAGCCCCTGGGTCGCGGCGTAGATCCCGAGCGCGGCGATGACGGCGGCGACGCCGCCCGCGATCGCCCAGCGACGGCCCCCGTGACCCGAGGAGGCGGCCGTCGGCGGCGGAAGCGGCCGGCGCGGCGGCGAGGTCGCCGGCGCGGTGCGGCGCGGGGAGGCCGACGGCGCGGCCGCGCGCACCGGCATCGCGGGGGCGGGCTTCGGCGCGGCGGCACCCGCGGGCGCCGCGGCGGCGGCCGGGGCGGCGCCGGCGCTCGCGACGCCGGCCGCGGTGCTCGGGCGGGGGAACACGGGCCGCTCCGCGCCCGGCGGCGGCGCGCCGTTGGTGGGCGGCGCGGCGACCGCCGCGGGCTTCTCGACGCTGTCCTCGGCCGCCTCGTCGCCGTCCGTGTCGTCCGTGTCCGCGTCCTCGGCCTCGTCGCGCAGGTCCTCGTCGTCGCGCTCGGCCGCCTCGGGCTCGTCGGCGTCGTCGTCTGCGGGCGGGAGCGCCGGGACGGGCCGCCTGCCGTCCTGGGTGACCGGGCCCTGGACGACGGGCTCCTCGGCGGGCGGCCGCTCCTGCTCGGCCACGGCGGTGGCCGCGGCGACCGGCACGGCCGGGCCCACGGTCCCCGAGCGCGCCCCGGCCGCGGTGGCGGCGGCGACGGGCTGCGCCGCCGCGGCCCGGGCGGGCGCGGGCGCCGGACGGCGGCGAGCGGCCTCGGCGGCGGCCAGCGCGGCCTCCTCGACCTCGCGGGCGCGCTCCGGCGCGCGGCCCGCCCACTCGCGCAGGCGCTTGACCTCGCGCGCCTGGGCGAAGTAGAGCAGCGAGAGTATTGCCAGGCCGAAGAAGGCGGCGATCCCGACGTACGAGCCGTACTTCTCGACCTGGTCCTGGATCGAGAGCGCGAGGAGGACCATGCAGCGGGGGGCAGTCTAGGCGGTGGCCCCGTCGGCCGGCGGCGCCGCGGGGGTCGAGGACAGGACGACGGGCTCCTCGGACTCGACGCGAAGGCTCGCGAGCTGGGCCACGACGGAGGCGAGCCCGGCCGGGTCCCCCTCCAGCGTGAGCAGCCCGATGCGGTCGAAGGTCTCCTCGACCCAGGCGGGGTCGATCCGCGGGCGGTCGGCCCGCAGGATCCGTTGGGCCGGGGTCGGCTGCGGGTGCTCGTAGGGGTTGAAGAGCTCCTCGTGGAGCTTCTCGCCGGGGCGCCGGCCGACGATCTCGATCGCGATGTCGCGGCCCGGGGTGAGCCCCGAGAGCCGGATCATGTCCTTCGCGAGCTCGAGGATCGAGACCGCCTCGCCCATCTCGAGCACGAACACCTCGCCGCCCGAGGACAGCGACCCGGCGCGGATCACCAGCTGGACCGCCTCCGGGATCGTCATGAAGAAGCGCGTCATCCCCGGGTCGGTGACCGTCACGGGGCCGCCGGCCGCGATCTGGCGGCGGAAGATCGGCACCACCGAGCCCGAGGAGCCGAGCACGTTGCCGAAGCGCACGCTGGCGAAGCGCGTCTCGGGGAAGCGCGCGTCGGCCGCCTCCACCGCCCACTCGGCGAGCGCCTTCGAGGCGCCCATCACCGTGGCCGGCTCGACCGCCTTGTCCGTCGAGACGAGCACGAAGGTGCGCACGCCGAGGTCGCCCGCGACCCGCGCCATCACGCGCGTGGCGAGCGCGTTGTTGCGCACGGCCTCGATCGGGTTGCTCTCCATCAGGCCCACGTGCTTGTAGGCAGCGGCGTGGAAGACGACGGCGGGGCGATGGTCGGCGAAGACCTCGCGCATCCGCTCCTCCTCCTTGCAGTCGGCCAGCACGGCGACGGTGTTCAGCGCGTGCCGGTCCTCCACGAGCTCGCGCTGGATCTCGAACAGGTTGTCCTCGGCGTGGTCGAGCAGGATCAGCCGGCTCGGGCCCACGCGCGCGATCTGGCGGCAGAGCTCGGCCCCGATCGAGCCGCCGGCCCCCGTGACGAGCACGCAGCGGCCGGTGAGGTACTCGCCCACGCGCTCGATCTCCATCCGCACGGGGTCGCGGCCGAGCACGTCCTCGACCTTGATCTCGCGCACCTGGCGCATGAGCCGGCCGCCCGTCTGCAGCAGCTCGAACACCGTCGGCATCGTCCGCACCGGCACGCCGCGGTCGCGGCAGGCGGAGACGACCTTCCCCCGCAGGGTGCCCGGGGCCGAGGGGATCGCGATCAGCACCTCGGCCGGCTCGACGTCGTCGAGCACCCGCCCCAGCTCGCGGGTCGTGCCCAGCACCTCGAGCCCGCGGTCGACGCGGGCGCCCTGCTTGCGCGGGTCGTCGTCGATGAAGCCGACGGGCCGGTAGCCGAGCTCTGGGTTGCGCATGATCTCGCGCAGCAGCAGCCGCCCGCCGTCGCCGGCGCCGACGATCAGGACCGTGCGCGCGTCCTTGCGCAGGCGCGAGCCGCGCAGC
>Ga0126309_10000795_pt1 | contig 10678 bp, 11 predicted proteins | sample Plot56_FD_92541 | JGI IMG/M metagenome (GOLD analysis project Ga0126309, IMG submission 92541) | Serpentine soil microbial communities from UC McLaughlin Reserve, CA, USA - Plot56 | ecosystem: Environmental > Terrestrial > Soil > Grasslands | place: USA: UC McLaughlin Reserve, Lake County...
CGCTGACCTGCTCATTACGAGTGATCACTCAGGCGTTGCAGGGGTGTGCAGGGGATTGCAAATCCCGCATATCTAAGCGGCTTTCTTCGCTCCGGGTTGCTGAGTGTTGCACCGTATTGCGTTCCTAGTGGTATCAGAGTGGTGTCAAACGATGTTAGAAATTCGGGCGCTGGCGCTCCGGCGTTACGAGCTTGAGGTTCGTCACGATGAATTAAATACATCTCTAGACAACTAACGACCGCGGGCCTCTCTCCTCCAGCACAGGAACCGGTCTTCGTACCGATCAGCCGGTCGATGACCTCGACAAGCGGATCACGTTCCACGAGAGCCGAGGCACTCCGCCGCTACGTTGGGTGTCCACTCGGCCCAGAGCTCCTTCGGGCCGCGAAACGACATCTTCGGGTCGAACTCGAAGGTCTGGTCAGGCGAAGAGAGTCGTAGATCGGGCATCCTTTGCGTCAGCAACTATAGCGGACGCATGGATCTGCTGTCCTTTTCTACCTCATGGGAAAACGGACAATGGGAAGGGCTGGAGTGCAACCAGACCGCGGCTGGTTATAGAATACGGATACGGGGATCCTACGCCTTTGGCTAGCGTAGGCGGGAAGGTCGGGAAGTTGGTGGAAGGAGGGAGCGGGTGAACGATTTGGCGACGTTGCTCGTGCGCTTGGTGCAGGGGGCACTGCTGGGGGGCCACGGAGCACAGAAGCTGTTCGGGCATTTCGGTGGTCCTGGCCTGGAGGGCACCACGGGGTTCATGGAGATGCTCGGTTTGAGGCCGGGTCGTCCCTGGGCCATCCTGGCGGGACTCTGCGAGTTCGGTGGCGGGGTGCTCACGCTGCTGGGTCTGCTCAATCCTCTAGGTCCGATCGGGATCATAGCCTCGATGTCCATGGCCACGACGAGAGCTCACTGGGGCAAGCCGATCTGGGTGACCGAAGGGGGCGCAGAGCTTCCTGTCACGAACACCGCCATATCGACGGCGCTCATCCTAAACGGCCCCGGAAAGTACTCCTTTGATCGGGCCCTCGGCGTCCGCCTGCCGGCATGGATAGCACCCTTGGGGCTCGTAGTGATCGTACTCACCGTGCTCTACGCCGGGGTCGGGGACGAAGAGCCGCCAGATCAGGATGAAGCGCGCGAGGAGCTGGCCGGGGAGGAATCGTAGCGGTCAACGCTCCGCGGGGCTCTGGTGCTTGTCTGGCATTAATACTCAGAGAGAATAGCTGGTTCCCGTTCGCTGTCTGCGGCACGAGCGGCGCCGTGGACGCGGCGGTCGGCGAGGTGGACGTGGTCAGCGATACGGTCAGCGAGCTAACCGGCCACGAGCCACAGACGCTCGTCGACTTCCTGCGCCGACACCCCGAGAGCTACCAGCACTGCTCCTCGCTCAACTTCTTTCAGAGATCTCCTAGCTGACCTCTGCAGAGAACTTCAGGAGGGACGGCCGGAGGCGGCATCCGCGCGGATCGTAGAAGCCTCCGGTGTCCCGAGTGCTGATCGTAGATAACGTCCTATTACCAGCTATGTCCTCCGTATTAGGTAGCAGGCGCCTTTTCCCTCAACCACGGGTACCGCTCGGTGTCGACGCCGGCGTAGTCGGGATCCAGGTAGATAAAGCAGCGCTGTATCTTGAAGTCGCGGATCTCGAAGACATCGCACCACCGGCCCGCGGACCACTCAGGTTCACCAGCCCGCCATGGACCGTGCCGGTGCTCACCGAAGCTGGTACCTTCGACAGCCAACGTATCTGTACCCGAGAAGATCCAGTTAAACGACGAATAGTCGTGGGTGATGTCGTGGATTGTCTCCCCGACATCGCCGAAGAGCTGGCCGATCTCCTCCTTGCCGTTGGCCAGACCCCACTTCGGGAAGTAGACCTGCGCGTCGTCGGCGAAGAGTTCGAGGATGCTGTCGCCAGTAGACGTCACCCCACCTTTGTCGAATGCCTTGAGGTACTCGAGCGCCACCGACTTGCGCTGCTCGTCCGTCATTGTCCCTGTGGTTATCGCCATGTCGTCTCCTCCTCTACGGTTTCTCGCGGCGTGGGTTTACGCCGGAACTCTCTGGCAGCTTACTCGGGCGCTAAGAACCCGAAGGTCAGGGTCGGCCCAAGGATGCCGTAGCCCCTCGCGGCGGCGACCTTGTTCGTAGACGCGCGGCTCCGTACATTGAAAGGATGAGCTTCATCGCAAAGAGAACCAGCTCAAGTCGTCGGAGATGTAGTGCGTGATCAGTTGCTCGTACTGGCCGGAGAAGAAGAGCAGGGGGCGCTTCTCCCACCAATTCAGGTACTCGACGTGCCCGATGTAGAGCGTGTGATCGCCGGCGGGGTGGACGTCGATCACCTGCGCGAGCACGTGCGCAACGCACCCCTCGATCAGGGGCGTGTCTCCGTGCCAGACGAACTCAAGACGCAGCCCATCGACCGGACGGCCGGCGAAGTGGCGGCCGATCGCCTCCTGCTGCTCGGACAGGACATTGACCCCGTAGCGGACGCCCACGCTCAGGTGTTGGTTCATGCGCGCCCGCTGGTCCACCGAGACCAGGACCAGCGGCGGGTCGAGCGAGATCGACATGAAGGCGTTGGCGGTCATCCCGTGGGGGTGCTCTCCGTGGCCGACAGTGACCACCGTCACCCCCGTGGCAAAACGCCCCATCGTTGCGCGGAAGTGACGCGGGTCGATCTCCGGTGTGGTTTCCATCCCGCCTCCTTAAGCAGAGCTACGAGTCGACGGGTCGTGGAAAACCCGTGAGTTGCGCTTCACGACCCGCAACGGCCGTTTGTGGCCCCCTAACCCGACACTACTGCTCAGCGCTCCCGTTAAACCTGTCCTGGTGACCGTTGGCGAAGAAGTTGACGTCGTCCGGGTTGATCATGTCCGATGCGGTCCAGCCGTCGAGGTCGTACTCGGACATGCACTGCTCGACGAGCCCCTTCATATGGTCCGTCAGACCGCTCTGCTGAGCCACGTAGAGCGGCTCGAAGCGAATGGTCTCGTGGCTGCCGGCGTAGTTGCGCTCGTAGAGCTCGTGCCGCCCGCCGAATTCGGTACCGACGGCGTCCCACAGCAGCTTCATCAGCTTGATGCGCTCCTGCGCCTCTATGCCGTTGGAGCCGCGCACGTACTTGTCGAGGTAAGGGCGCAGCTCCGGCGACTTGAAATCGCGCACGCCCGATGGCTGGTAGATTAAGCCGCTGGCAACCACCTGCTCGATGATCTCCCTGACGCGCGGGTAGGCGATGCTCATGACCATCCGGTAGGCCATCGTCGTGTTCATGTTCGGCAGCACGTAGCCCTCGTTCCACGGCTGCACGTTGTTGGCCATCCCGTCGCTCAAACCCCAGAACAGATTGCGCCAAGCGATGACCTCGCCCACGTTCACGTGCACGCCGCGGTACTCGGCAACACCGGTAGCCTCGGTGGCCTTGAGCAGCAGGCCGGCGATGAAGTCAAGTTTGACCGCCAGGCGAGTGCAGGCCTGCACGCCGAGGCGATGCACGAAGCCCGAGCGCGGGAAGAAGCCGTTGAACTTGTCTACGTCGCCGTAGACGAAGATGTTCTCCCACGGGATCAGAACGTTGTCCAGGACGAAGATCGCGTCATTCTCGTCCATACGGCTGGAGAGCGGGTAGTCGAAGGGGCTACCCATCACGGCGGACGTCATTTCGTACGACGGGCGACAGATCAGCCTCATGCCAGGCGCATCCATCGGGAGGACGAAGACCAGCGCGAACTCCTTCTTCTTGATCGGCAGGCCGTGGTGGGCGATGAAGTTGTAGTTGGTGAACGCCGAGCCGGTAGCGACCACCTTCGCACCGCTCACGATAACGCCCTCGTCGGTCTCCCTCTGGGCGTGTACGTAGACGTCGGCTACCTCGTCCGGTGGAAGCTGGCGATCCACCGGAGGATTAACGATGGCGTGGTTGAGGTAGAGCACCCTCTCCTGGGCGTCCTTGTACCAGCGCCGCGCATTCTCCTGGTAAGGGTCGTAAAAGTCCGAGTTCGCGCCGAGGGTCGCCAGGAAGGCCGCTTTGTAATCGGGGCTGCGCCCCATCCAGCCGTAGGTCATACGGGCCCACTCGGCGATGGCGTCACGCGCTGCCACCTGCTCCTCACGGCTGCGACTGGCCTTGAAGAAGTTGTGCGTGTAGCCACCGCTGCCGGTGTCGGTCTCGCTGGTGAGTACTTCTTTCTTCCCAGGCTCATGCAGCGCATCGTAGAGCCGGGCCACCGTGCGCGCGCTGTTGCGGAAGGCCGGATGGGTCGTTACGTCCTTGACTCGCTCCCCGTAGATGTAGACTTGCCTGCCGTCGCGCAGGCTCTCTAGGTACTCCTCGCCCGTCATGGGCCGAGAGACACCGGTTTTATCTTCGAGCATTGTCTCGTCCTTTCCCCGATCGCTTATCGCAGCCCTTGGCCGATACCCCCATAGACCAAGGTTCCCGCGTCACCTCTCTGTTCGCGCTTCCCCCAGGACATCGGATCCCCGGCCGTCGGTCTCCCCGGAAGGCGTCAGCACGAAGTCGTAGCGCGCCGTGTAGTAGGGGACGTCCATCTCGGTCCCGTCCGGCGCCGTACCGGGCTCGTGCCGCGCAAACTCGGTTATCAAGGACTCCTTGACGCCGAACACGGCGTCCGAGTCGAGGTACTCGTCGCCCGCCTCGAAGACGTGGGTGGTCACGGGCTCGTAACCGGGGGCCGAGACCATGAAGTGAATATGGGCCGGGCGCATCAGGCTGCGGTTTGCCGCCTCCAGCATCTCACCCACGGGCCCGTCGCCCGGGATGGGATACGACTCCGGCCTGACCGTGCGGAAGTGGAACCTCCCCTCGCCGTCGGCGCGCAGCTGGCCGCGACCGCGCGCCTCAGAGAAGCCTTCGTACTGCACGTCGTAGAACCCGTCTTCGTCAGCCTGCCAGATTGCGAGGTGCGCGCCCGCTATTGGCTCCCCGCTCACAGAGCGCACCCGTCCCTCGACGAAACACGGTTCGCCGGGGGCGCCGTTGGCGAGGTCGTCGCCGCTCTCGAAGAAGGGAGAGTTCTCGACGAAAAAGGGGCCGAACACCGTGGCCTGGGTGGCGCCGGGTGGCTTCTTGTTGTTGATCCCGACGACCAGCATCGACGCGCCCAGGGTATCGGAGAGCAGGATGAACTCCTGGCGCTTGTCGTCGGACATGTGGCCGGTCCTGGTGAGGAAGTCGATGGCTCGGAACCATTCCTCCTCGGTCAACCCCACCTCGCTCACGAAGGCGTGCAGGTGCCTGATGAGGCTCTGCATGATCTCCTTGAATCGCGGTGACCTGCTGCCATCGAAGCTCGCAAGCACCGTCTCGGTGAGTTTCTCGTCCGCCAGATCTCGCGTCCCGCTCGCCGCCGACCTGGCCTCGCGTCGATCCACCTCTTCTCCTTCCCTACGGCTGGCTACCGCTCTCGACTACCATGGCGATGCCCTGGCCGACCCCTATACACATCGTGGCGAGCCCGTATCGGACCTCGGGGCGGCGCCCCATCTCATGCACCAGCGTCGTCAGGATGCGCGCCCCCGAGCACCCGAGCGGATGTCCGAGGGCTATCGCCCCGCCGTTGGGGTTGAGCCTCTCGTCCTCGGGGTCCATCCCCCACTCGTAGAGCACCGCCAGCGACTGCGCCGCGAACGCCTCATTCAGCTCGACAAGCCCCACGTCGTCAAAGGCGATGCCCGCCCTATCCAGCGCTTTGCGCGCGGCTGGCACCGGACCTATGCCCATGACCCTCGGCGGGACGCCCGCGCTCGCCATGCTCCGTATCTTCGCCAGGGGCTTGAGACCGTGCACCCGGGCGTATTCCGCGGCCACCACGAGCACCGCCGCTGCACCGTCGTTGAGGGAGCTGGAGTTGCCGGCGGTCACGCTTCCATCCTCCTTGAAGGAAGGTTTGAGCTTGCCCAGCTTCTCCAAGGAGGTGTCGCGCCTGGGACCCTCGTCGGCCTCCACCACGGTCTCCTTACCCTTGCGGCTCTTGACCGTGACCGGAACGATCTCCGGGCGGAACCGCTTCTCATCTATGGCGGCCACGGCCTTCTCGTGGCTGCGCAGCGCGAAACGGTCCTGGGCCTCCCGGGAGATGTCGTACTCACCGGCGAGGCCCTCCGGCTGCTGTTCTTCGGCGGTGACGTGGAAACGCTCCTCGGCGAGGTTCTCGGCGGTCACGCCGAGGGAGTCGGTGTGTCCCATCGCCTCCATCCTGGGGTTGACGAAGCGCCAGCCTGGCGTGGTGTCGTACATCTTCAGGTGGCCGGTGGGGAAGGCGCGCTCTGGTTTGGGCGCTGCCCAGGGCGCCCGGCTCATGGATTCCACACCGCCCCCGATATATGCGGGCGCTTCTCCGAGCATGATGGCGCGCGCGGCGCTCGCCACCGCCTCGAGGCCCGAGCCGCACAGCCGGTTGACGGTAGCGCCGGCGATCTCCTCAGGGAAGCCCGCCAGGAGAAGCGACATCCTGGCCACGTTGCGGTTGTCCTCTCCGGCCTGGTTGGCGCATCCCATGTAGACGTCCTCCACCTCCTCTGGCGGCACGCCGGTCCTCTCCACGAGCGCCTCGAGGACCAGAGCCCCGAGGTCGTCGGGGCGGACCGAGCTCAGGGTTCCGCCGTGCCTCCCGATAGGGGTGCGCACCGCGCCTACGATCCAGGCTTCGTTGATCTCCCCGTAGGCCACGCTCACGCCCTCCTTTCGGCTACGACCCCGGGACGCCAGCCGGAGTAGGCGTCCTCGAGCAGCTCGCGGATACCGGCCTCATCGACCGGCCGCGGGTTCTCCCTCGGCGCCTCCTCGAGGATCAGGGTCACGGCCTCGTCCAGGTTCTCTTCCTTCATGCCAATATCCCTGAGGGCTGTGGGGGCCCGTATGCTCCTCGCCAGGTCGTACAGCCCTGCCGCGGCTTCTTCGGCGCCCAGAGCGCGGGCCACCCTCTGCATGACCTCCGGGATCGCCCTCTCGTTGAAGGCCACCGCCTGGGGCAGGATCACGGTGTGCGTCTCGGCGTGGGGCAGATCGTAGGCCCCGCCGAGGACGTGGCAGATCTTGTGGTGGATCCCTCCGCCCGCTGCGGCGAAGGCCGCTCCGGCGAGGTATGCCCCGTAGAGCGTCCGGGTGCGACCCTCGAGGTCATCTGGTCTGGATACGGCCGCGGGGACCCCGCTCGCGAGCGCCCTTATGCCCTCCTCGGCCATGAGTGAGGTAATGGGGTTCGCTCCGGGTGCGTAGAAGGCCTCGACGCAGTGAGCCATCGCGTTCATCGCGCTCGGGCCGGTGATGAAGTCTGGTAGCGAGAAGGTTAGCTCGGGATCGTAGATAACGACTTTGGGCAGCACCTTCGGCGATTTGCCGGTTCGCTTGCGCTGCCCGCTGGTGAGACCGTAGACGGGGGTCATCTCCGATCCGGCGTACGTAGTGGGCACCGCGACGATGGGGACATCCGTCTCCAGCGCCACTGCCTTGGCGGTGCCGGTCGTAGATCCGCCGCCGACGCTGAGCAGGCAGTCCGCCTCCACCTCCCGCGCCGCGGCCCTGGCTCTCTCGGCTACCTCGACGGGCACGTGGGGCCTAACCCCGGTGAATAGGCCGGCGAGCCGCTCGCCGAGAGGGCTCGCCAGGTCCTCGGCCAGCTCTCTTTCTTGCTCGGTAGCGACGAGCAGGACGCGTTCGGCATCGAGACGGCCCACCTCCTCGGCGAATCTGTCCCTGCTCGCACCCGCCCCGAAGACGACTCTGCCAGGCAGTGCGTCGTAGGTGAAGGCCTTCATGGCGACTCCGCTCTCGCCGCGGCGGTTCTCGCGTGAAGCTCGCGCAGGACCTCGAGCTCCTCGTCCGTCGGCGGCTCGGTGGTCGCCACCTCCTCGGTCACGCGCAGCTCCCAGCCCGTGGCCTCGCGCGCTCCCTCGATGGTCGCGCCGGGGTGCAGCGCCACGAGGGTCAACTCCTTGGTCACGGGGTCGGGCCTCAAGACGCCGAGGTCCGTTATGACGGTCGTGGGGCCGCCACCGGGGTAGCCTAGCTCGGCCCGGGAGTCTCCTCCGTGGCGGTGTCCCACCGAGGTGACGTAGTCCAACCTCTCGACAAAGGAGCGCAGCCTCTGCCTCAAGACCATCATCACCTCTTTGGCCGAAGCGGCGATCAGGGTCAGGTTTCGCCGCTCCTGGTGGATGCTCTCGTGCGCCGCAGCGGTTGGGATCAGATGCGTGAACCCTTCCAGAGCGACCGAGTCGCCGTCCTCGATCATCTCGGCTACCGCCTCGCGCAAGGTAGTCACTTCGGCCAACTGCCGGCCTCCTTTCCTGGGGCAATCCCCTGCAGGATCTTCTTCGCCACGGCGATCTCGTCGTCGTTTACGACGTGGTCCATGCCGGGGAAGACGCGCAGGGTGACGTTTGCCCCCATCCTCTCGAAGACCCCCGCGCTCTCACGGACCCGCTCCTCCGGGACGAACTCGTCGACATCGCTCGTGCCCAGAAAGACCGGAGTCCCTTCAAAAGAGCCCCCATGCTCCCAACTCGTCCCAGGCGGCCCGATCAGGCCCCCGGTGAAGAGCAGGATGCCGCCGTAGCGGTCGGCGTGTCTGATGGCGTACTCTGCTGTCAGGCATGCGCCCTGCGAGAACCCCGCCAACACGATGCGCCACCTGGGAATTCCCATCTCCACCAGTCCGTTGACTAGTTCGTCGTAGACGTCGAGGGCGCCGGACAGGTGCGGCTCGTTCTTCTCGATAGGCTCCAAGAACGAGTACGGGTACCAGCTGTTGTCCTTGGCTGAGGGCGCCAAGTAGGCGAAATCCGGATCACCGATCCGCTCGGCCACTTCCAGGATGTCTTCGGTATCGCGTCCCCGCCCGTGTATCATCACCACCACGCCGCGGCTCGTGTCGACCGGCTTGCCCCTCGTTGCCACCGGCCGTCCTGTGTGCGGGTTTGTCATCTCGCTCCTAGCACCGGGCGCTTCCTGGAACCAGGCGAGAGCGGGCGCTCGCGGCGCGCCCGCCTCAGCATGTCCGGCGGACGGGGTGAGAGCGACCGCGCCCCTTTCATCCCGCCTCCTGTTGCGCTCTCACGATGACGAGGCGGCCCCCCCGGTAGCTTCCCTGGGAACCTCGATCGGCTCGAGCTGGGATACGAGCTCATCGCGCCGGTCCTCGAGCCAGGGCGGTAGCATCATGTTCTGACCCATCTGGTCTGCCGGCTCATCGATCGTGAACCCGATATTGCTGGTCGCCACCTCGAAGAGCACCCCGCCGGGCATCCGGAGATAAATGGAGTGGAAGTAGTTGCGGTCCTTCTGATCGGAGACATCGGTGAAGCCGAAGCCCTCCAGGTAATCCTTTACGACCTTCTGCTCCTCGTCGTTCCAGACGGCGAACGCTACGTGGTGGACCGTGCCCTCCCCGAACGTCCAGCTCCCCTGCGGAACGTCCGGTTCGTGAAGGAAGTCCACGATCTTCTGCGGGCCGCCTTCCCGCACCTCGAACCGCATGTACGGTCCTTCCTCGGCCGTCTTGCTGAAGCCGAAGATCTCCATGAAGCGCTCCGATTCGGCCGTCTCGCGCAGGCTGAGCGTCACGCTGTGGATGCCGCGTACGGCCTCGTTTTCGGAGATCTCCTGCGTGGACCAGGGCTTGCGCTCGTCGCGGTCGTCGCCCAGGACTTCGAGCTCGAGCCCGGCAGGGTGATAGAAGGCGATGTACTTCTGGCCGAAGCGCTCCTGGATACCGTCGTGCTCGGCGCCGTGACGGTCGAGATGGTCGACCCAGAAGTCCAGCGAATCCGAAGGCACACTATAGACCATACGCTTGACCTGTCCAGTGCCCCTGCGTCCCTTCCAGCCGATCTGCCTGTAGGGGAACGTGGTCGAGACCGTACCCGGCGTTCCGACCTCGTCGGCGTAGTAGAGGTGGTAGACGGGGTTGGTGCCGTCGAAGAGCACCGTCTGCTTGACCATCCGCTGCCCGACGACCTGAGTGTAGAAGTCTATGTCTTCCTGCGCGCCGCCCGCGCACGCCGTCAGGTGGTGAAACCCGCTGATCAGATTCAGCTGGTCCTCGCCCAACTGTCCTTCAGCTAGCTCCTCTCCCCTCTTGAGTGCGTCTTCGGGTATGGTCATCCGTTCGCTCCTTTCCCTAGCCTAAGTGCAGAGACGCGACCTCCACGATCGCGTCCACTCGCGAAAGTGCGAGGAGATCCGACATCGCCTTCCGCCGCTAACTCTCGTGCCCGTATCGATCTGACGGTGTGACGAGCGTTGGGTCATTCTGCTATCCGGAGGGTGATTCCCCATCTCCTGTTCTTCACACTTTCCCCTGACCTGCTATTCTAGGCCGCCACCACGCTATATGTCCAATACCTGATGAATGCCCTGGATAGATGCCCATGGCCGATACCTTAGCGGTCCAGTCTCGGTGATGTACGGGTGATGTAGAGAAGCCCTCGGCGAAGAACCGAGGGTTACTCCCTTCCGACTATTCGGCTTAGATAAGGCAAAAATAAAGAGCCGACGAGCGGACTCGAACCGCTTTCCTGCTCATTACGAGTGATGCATCAGGCATTGCAGGGAGTCGCACAGGTTTGCAAATACCGCATTTCTAAAGGGTTTTGTTTTCTCTGCCTTGCCCAGTGTTGCACCGTATTGCGTTCCCGGTGGTGTCAG
>Ga0126309_10000796_pt1 | contig 10677 bp, 5 predicted proteins | sample Plot56_FD_92541 | JGI IMG/M metagenome (GOLD analysis project Ga0126309, IMG submission 92541) | Serpentine soil microbial communities from UC McLaughlin Reserve, CA, USA - Plot56 | ecosystem: Environmental > Terrestrial > Soil > Grasslands | place: USA: UC McLaughlin Reserve, Lake County...
CCCGTAGATGTCGGAGTTGCCGAAGTTGAGCGGGCAGTCGGCCTGCACGTCCGGTGCCTCTCCCTCTTCGCGCTCCTCGGCATCCTTCTTGTGGCCGGCGAGCTCCTCCCCGCGGGGCTCCTCCGCCTCACTGGACTGCCGCCCCGAGGCGACGGCCTCCTCGTGCAGCTCCTGGCGGTACTCGTCGATCTCCGGGCAGTCAGCGGCATTGCGGACGTCGTTCCACACCGCCGCGCCGTACGTCCGGGACGCCGCCGCGTAGACGTAGTCGCCGAGGAACTCCGCCGCCAGGTTGTTCTGGCTGGACCCCCGCGCGTCACCCGACTCTCCCTGGTGCACCAGGGAGAAGGCCCCGACGCCCGCCGTCGTCGAGTCCGCGTGCAGCATCACGCCGACCAGCGGACGGTCGTTCAGCGGACCCTCGGCGCTGGGCTTGAAGGGCTCCAGCCAGGCGTTGTACACCACCCAGACCTCCTTGCCGTCCGGCGAGATGGCCGGTGCCGAGTAGTAGCCCCGGTGACCCGCCCGCTGGATCGCGACCGGCGCCGACCAGGTTCCGCCGCCGGTGTTGGAGTAGTTGAACATCACCTTCTCCGCGTTCAGCGTCTTCCCGTCGACCCAGCTCATCACGATCCGGTTGGTCGCGTCGGCTCCGGTGGGGGCGCCGTTAGCGATGTCGACCGAAGGCGCCGGTGACAGGTCCGAGCGGGCGCCGCCCACGCCGTCCATGACGCACCGCCCGATCGACGGCTCGGACTGGGCACACGTGTCGTACGCCGTCGCGATGGTGCGAGGACGGCTCCACCTGCGGCCGCCGTCGGTCGACTTGATCATCTGGATCTTGCCGAGGCCCGGTGCGCCGTACCCGAACGCGTAGTCGAAGACGTAGACCACGCCCTTCGAGTCGGTGCGTACCGTGCAGCCGCTGCGACCGAAGCCCTGCGGGCTGTGGATGTTGTTCGTCGCCGGCGTCACCTGCCTCTGCACCCAGGTGTTGCCACCGTCCCGCGAGGTCAGGACGAACAGCGGCTGCGACGCGCCCTGCTGCCCGCGGAAGCCCGCGTAGCACACGTAGGCGTTGCCGAAGTGCGGGCTCGACGAGGCGTTGTCGGCCCAAATCTGCTCCTTGTCGGAGAACAGCGCCGCGTTCTGCTTGCTGGCGATGACCGGGGCGCTCCAGGCCGAGTTGACGCCAGCGGCGGCCGCTACCGGGTTGTCGGTGTGGGAGACCGCGATGGCCTCGAACCCCGTGAAGGGCGACGCCTTCCCCGGGATGGCTGAGGTCAGGTTGGCGTAGTAGAGCCGGGAGCCGTTGGCGTAGGTGAAGCCGCCGTGACCGTCGGGCCGCGGTCCGAACGCCACCGCCGGGTCACCGTCGGAGACCAGGTTGCGCTCGTAGTAGTTCGGCAGCGTCCCGATCGGGCCCAGCTCAGGGGTGCACGGCGGGTCGGCGTCACCGGGTACGCCGTCGCAGTTGCGCGCCGTCAGGCCGCGGTATGTCGGCTGGGTCCAGGTGCTGCCCGAGTCGAACGAGAAGTAGATGCCGGAGACGCCCACGCCGTCGGTGAACGGGCAGGTGTTGTCGGTGCCGGCGTTGCAGGCCTCCATGTCGATCTCGTCGTTGCTGCCGGCGGCCAGCACGTTCGGGTGGGCGGCATCGATGGCCACAGCCGGTTCGTTCTGCTTGTTGCGGGAGAACGGACCGGACGGACTGCCGTTGCTGACCAAGACGTCGGCGCTGTCCGTCAAGACGGCGTCCGCCGGCGTCTGCAGGACTACTGCGGGACCCACGGCGAGCACCAAACACGCGAGAACCCGAACCACGATTGAGCGATGCACGGCGCCTCCAAGCGTCGAGAGACCGACAAGGAGCGGCTCGCTCGCGGGGGTCGACCCCCGGGCTGGGGACGCGCGAGTCGCCGATGTGCACTCAGCACTATCTATATCCCGACGCGTAAGCGCAAGGGCTTCGACCTCAGGGTCGGAACTGCTTCGCGAGCGCCGTGACCATGTCGCCACGCCCAGCAACCGGCACAGGTGGGTCGCACGACCTGTCGGAGCCCGCGCGCGGACGCCGAGGACGTGATCCGGACAGCGTTCGGCAGGCAGGGCCCACTCCCCCGGCAATCAGCCTCGTTTTCTCCGTCGACGCGCCAATCCGACCGGGTCGATGCCCCGAAGACGTGACAACGGACGGGAGCACGTCATGGGCATACGTCGATTCGGCTGGCCGGGAGGCCGGCTGGGACTTGTCGCACTGGTCGCACTGGTCGCGCTCGCACTGGCGGGGACCGCCGCCGCGTTCGTCCACCCCTGGCGCTCCGAGGCGCAGGCCGGCAACGGCATGCAGCCGTCCTCCGTGAAGTCAGTCGCCCTGCCGGGCGACCCGCGGGCAGCTGCGACCCAGGACCAGCCCGCTCCAGTCTCGGTGCCTGCGCGGGACACCGTCACCGCGAAGGCAGCGGTCGAGACGTATCTGCGGGCCCGGAGCCGCATGGACGCGCAGACGTCCTACGCGCTGCTCACGCCCGCCTCCAGGAAGACCTACCCCAGTGCGGCGGCGTGGCTCGATGCGCTGCCTGACCTTCCTGCCCCCCGGGCCTTCACCGTGACCGGTGCCAGCGCCGCCGGGCGCACCGTGGACGTCACGGTCGACGTCCGACGCGAGCCGGTCCTCGATGAGTTCGTGGGCTTCCTGCCGGCGCGGTCGGTCGAGGTCTACCGCGCGGCGCGCTCCGCCGCGGGGTGGCGGGTGGATGCCGAGCCGGTGCGGGACACCGCCGTACTCATCTCGGACCGCACGGCACGAGCCGACGTCACGGCGTGGCTCGACCGGGTGTCGACCTGCGACGGGCGCGGCGCGGCAGCACGCCAGGTGTCGGCGCAGCTGATCGGAGACGACTCGATCCCCGGCACCATCTGCGCGGCGCACGAGCGGCTGCGTGCCGACGGCGCCGTGCCGATGGTCGGCGTACCCGCGACGGCTCCCTTCCTGGCCGCGTACGGGCCGGACTTCGGCACCTGGGCCCGGCTGGTTCCGGTGACCGGCTCAGACAAAAAGCTCCTCGTCGGGGTGGCGCCGCTCGGCTCCTCCTGGCGGGTCTTCGGGATCGTCCCGGGCGGCACGGAATAAGGAGGTTCTGCCAGATCACGAGCCGGACAGCCGCTTCCGGCCCATACATGTTCGCTCATTGGAATCATTCTGCTCGTCAAAGGAGACACCAAGTGACGCATCGCGCACGCAAGCTGGGGATCCTCCTGATCCCCGCAGTCGGCGCCTCCATGCTGCTGACCGGTCCAACCCCGGCAACGGCATCCAGCCACAAAGAGGCGCCTCTCATCGCACAGGACCCGGTCGCGGACGCGACGGACCTCTATGCATTCGTCAGTCCCAACCGCCCGGACACGGTCACCCTGGTGGCCAACTACGTGCCGTTCGAGAACCCCGCCGGCGGCCCGAACTTCGACCGCTTCGGCAACGACGTCCTCTACCGGATCAACGTCGACAACAACGGCGACGCGGTGCCGGACGTCAAGTACGACTTCCGGTTCAGCACCAAGGTGCGTAACGGGAACACCTTCCTGTACGCGACGGGTCCGGTGACCACTCCGACCGACCCCGACCTGAACATCGTGCAGACCTACAGCCTGTCGAAGACGGAGAACGGTCGACGGACCGTCCTCGCCAGCGGCCTGGCCACTCCGCCGGACAACGTCGGTCCGGTCTCTACGCCTGACTACGCGGCCACTGCCGCAAAGGCGGTGCACACGGTCGGCAACGGCGTCAAGGTCTTCGCCGGTCAGCGCGACGACCCGTTCTTCGTCGACCTGGGCTCGATCTTCGATCTCGGTCAGCTGCGCCCGTTCCTGCCGGCATACAAGCCGGCTCCGCGTGCCGCTGAGCCGGGCCGGAACTCGATCAACGGCTTCAACCTCCACAGCCTCGTGCTGCAGGTCCCGATCAGCCAGCTGACCAGCAACCACCAGCCGTTGGCCAAGGGCGCGACCGACCCGAACGCCGTCATCGGCGTCTGGACCTCGGCCCACCGCTACAAGCACCGCGTGCTCCTCAAGGGCGCCAGGGTCCACCAGAACGGCAAGTTCGTCCAGGTCTCCCGACTCGGCAACCCGCTGGTCAACGAGGTGGTGATCCCGCTGAAGGACAAGGACCGCTTCAACGCCTCGCAGCCCAAGGACGACGCACAGTTCGCGAAGTACGTGCTCGACCCGGAGCTCGCTGGCGTCATCCACGGGCTCTACGGCATCCCGGTGCCACCGGCGCCCCGTACCAAGGACCTCGTGCCGATCTTCCTGACCGGCATCCCCGGTCTCAACAAGCCGCCGAACGTCGTGGCCTCCGAGCAGCTGCGGCTGAACATGGGGATCGCGCCGTCAGCAGCGGAGAATCCGCTCGGTGTCCTCGGCGGCGACGTCGCGGGCTTCCCGAACGGACGGCGGCTCGGCGACGACGTCGTGGACATCGCGCTGCGCGCAGTGGCCGGCGGAACGCCGTTCACCCCGCAGTACAACGTGTCCCCGAACAACGACCTCGGTGACGGGGTCAACAAGGGAGACGGTCCGTTCCTGGACTCCTTCCCGTACGTCGGTACGCCGTTCTCCGGCTACTCCGACCCGCACGGCATGAACCAGGGCGACCCGATCCCGCTGGCGCCCTGAGGCCATAACAGTGCCGACGTCGCAGCTGCGTCCCACCCAGGGGGTCCGGTCCGCCGGGCCCCCCGGGCGGCGCCCCCGGATCAGCACGGTGGTCGCGGGCGGAGCGATCCTCCTGCTGGCGGTTGGGCTGCTCGCCCGCTTCGCCTTGGCCGACTCAGGCGATCCGTCGGGCTCCGGAAATCCCGTGATGTCGGCCTCATCGGCCCCGTCGGCGTCGCTCGCCCCCTCGGCTTCGGGCGGATCCGGGGGGACCTCCGGCGCCACAGCCGCGATCGTGAAGGCGCAGGCTCTGCTCCGCCGGATCCCGGACGATCCGCGGGCGCTCACCGACCTGGGCCTCGCCTACCTCGCTCGCGCCCACGAGACCGCGGACCCATCCTTCTACGTCAAGGCCGAGCAGGCGCTGGCTCGAAGTGACGCACTCGCGCCGCACGACCTCCGGACCATGGTCGGGACGGGCCTGCTGCGGCTGTCACGGCACGAGTTCGACTCGGCCCTCGAGCTCGGCCTGGCGACCACGGCGCGCTACCCGGACTCGGCCGAGGCACTCGGCCTGGTGGTCGACGCACAGGTGGAACTGGGCCGTTACCCCGCCGCCGTGGCGTCGGCACAGGCGATGCTCGACCGCCGGCCCGACATCGCGAGCCTGGCCCGGATCTCCTACCTGCGCGAGCTGTACGGCGACCAGGACGGCGCGATCGCGGCGATGATCGAGGCCCGCAGCGCAGGCTCCGGCTCGCCCACCGACCTGGCCTACGTCTCGGGGCTGCTCGGCGACCTGTTCCGGGCCCGAGGCAAGTTCGACGAAGCCGCCACCGCCTACCGCGACGCCCTCCACAGCGTGCCCCGGTACTCTCCGGCCCAGGTAGGCCTGGCCCGCGTCGACGCGGCGCGCGGCGACCTCGCAAAGGCAGCCCGCCGGCTGGAGCCGGTCGCGAGTCGGACACCGCTGCCCGAGACCCTCGCGCTCTACGGAGATGTGCTCACCGCTCTGGGACGCCCGATCGAAGCAGCGCAGCTGTACGAACGGGTGCGCGCGGCCGAGGTCCGTGAGCGCGCCAGCGGCGTCGAGGTCGACCTCGAGAGCGCCCACTTCGAGGCCGACCACGCCCGCGACCCGGGCGGGCGTCCCGCCCATGCTGTCGAGATGGCCCGCGAGGCGCTCGCCGGTCGGCCCACCGTCTACGGGCACGACACGCTGGCCTGGGCGCTGCGCCAGGCCGGCTCGCCAGCCAGGGCGCTGCCGGAGGCGGACGCAGCGCTTGCCCTCGGGACGCGCGACGCCGTCCTCTACTACCACCGGGCCGCCATCCGAGCCGACCTCGGCCGGCGCTCGGCGGCTGCCGCTGACCTGCGGACAGCCTTCTCGATCTGTCCGGCGCTGCTGTCGTCGTCACCGTCGCTCTCGATCCGAGACCTGTCCGCCGCCCGCGCGCTGGCGCGGCGGCTCGGCGTGCCCGTGCCGGCCGTGTGACGGGCGGCGGGCGCATCTGCGAGCTGCCTTGAGTCTGCGGCGAACCCATGTCGACACACAGGCATGCCCACCGTCAGCTTGACCCCCTGAGTCATGCCAGCCATGGCACGAGTCCGCGACAGGGGCACTCGGCCGTTGTTGGAGCAATCCGATCATGGTCGTGACCAGCCTGGGGGCGGCATCGCGCGGTCGCGGCACCCGCTCATCGGCATGTGAGGGCGTGATCAGAAGGGGCCGCGCAGCGTCAGGCGCCTCGTGAAGGCGGTCCCATGAATGACCAGGACGGAACGGGATCGGCTGCGGGCCTTGATTCAGCGGACCCCTCGGGATTTGTGACCGGGCGACGCAGCGGAGCTCCTCGTCGATCTTGTGGCCGTGGTCAGGACTCGTGAAGCGGTGGCGCGGAGCAGGGCTGGGACACCGCCGGACCAACCGGCGACGTATGGGACGGAGTAGCCACCGGAGTCGAGACCTGCAGCCGTGGTCACGAGATAGGCGATGGACTCAGCCTCGATCTCCGCGATGCCGCGACAGTCCACCGACCGATGGTAGGTGTCAGCGAAGCGCCCTTCGTGGTCCGCGCGCACGTGACCGAGTTCGTGGGCCAGAGTCCTGACGGCCCAGCTCAACCCGGTCCTGGCGCACGTTCTCGCTTTCCAGGGAGTTGCACTCGACGCGCAGGAGGCACTCGACGCGGGCGACGACGACCGCGACGACCTCACACCCATCTAGACCATGTCCGCAAGGCGTGCGTAGACGTCGCCGGGTTCGTTATCGACGAACAGCGCCTCTGCGGGGCGTTCTCCTACCTCAAGCAGCCGGGTGGCGCCGCCGACCGACCTCACAGCCGGTCGGGTCCGGCCACCAGCGTCAGCAGCGTCGCCTCGGGGGGGCAGGCGAACCGGACCGGCGCGTACGGCGAGGTGCCCAGCCCGGCTGACACGTGCAGCAGCGACCGCGCCCCCGGCCCGTTGCCCGCCCGGTGGACCGACAGTCCCTTGGCCTGTCCCCGGGGCAGGTCGCAGTTGGTGACCAGCGCCCCGAAGACGGGCACGCACAGCTGCCCTCCGTGGGTGTGCCCCGCGAGGATCAGCCCGAAGCCGTCCGTCGTCATCGGGTCCAGCACCCGGCGGTAGGGCGCGTGCACCACACCCAGGGAGAGGTCCGCGGTGGTGTCGGCCGGGCCGGCGACATCGGCGTACCGATCCCTCCTGATGTGCGGGTCATCGGTGCCGACGACCTCGATCTCCCGGTGGTCGGCCTTGATGCGGGTGCGGGCGTTGTTCAGGTCCAGCCAGCCGGCCGAGGTCAGCCCGTCGCGCAGGTCGCCCCAGGGCAGCAGGGGGCTGCTCAGCGTCGGCCCGCCGTTGGGCAGTAGATATCTCGCGGGGTTCTTCAGCACCGGTTCGTAGTAGTCGTTCGAGCCGAGCACGAAGACACCGGGGCGCTCGAGCAGCGGGCCCAGTGCGTCGAGCACGGCGGGGACCGCCCGCTGGTGTGCGAGGTTGTCGCCGGTGTTGACGACCAGGTCCGGCTCGAGCCCGGCGAGGGCCCGCACCCACTCCCGCTTCCGTCGCTGACCGGGCCTCAGGTGCAAGTCGGAGACATGCAGGACCCGCAGGGGGCGGGAGCCCGGCTTGAGGACGGGCACCTCGACCCGCCGCAGCCGGTAGGAGTGCAGCTCGTAGCCGGCCGCGTAACCCAGGGCGGCGACACCGCCGGCGACCACGGCGAGCGGCAACGATGCGGATCGGCGCATGCACTCATGCTGACAGACTGGCCGCCATGACCGATCTCAAGGAGCAGCTCAGGGCTGATCTGACCACGGCGATGAAGGCCCGCGACGAGCTGCGCTCGGCGACTCTTCGGATGGTGCTGACTGCCGTCAAGACCGAGGAGGTTTCGGGCAAGTCGGCGCGCGAGCTCACTGACGACGAGGTCGTCACCGTGCTCGGCCGGGAGGCCAAGAAGCGCCGGGAGGCGGCCGAGGCGTTCGCCACGGGCGGGCGACCGGACCGCGCCGAGCGCGAACGCGCCGAGGAGGCCGTCATCGACGCCTACCTGCCGGCTCAGCTCTCCGACGACGAGCTGCGCGAGCTGGTGGCAGCGGCCATCGCGGAGTCCGGCGCGGAGGGGCCCCGGGGGATGGGTACGGCCATGAGGGTCCTCAGCCCGACGACGGCCGGCCGCGCCGACGGAGGTCGGGTTGCAGCGGAGGTACGACGTCAGCTCGCCGGCCAGTAGCCAGCTGGCCAGCACCGGCGCGACCGGCTCCTAGCCCGTCGCGCCCGGGAGGGGTGGGCACCCGGGTTTCTCGGGGTGCTTGTCGCAGTCCTTGGGGCCGCCCGTCTGGGGTGGCGGCCTCGGATCGGGTTGCGGGATCGGCGGCGGACCCTTGCTGATGAACAAGGTGATGACCTGTCCTTGGTAGGCCGACGAACCGCCGCCGGGTGAGCTGTAGGCCACCCGGCCCTCGCTCGCGCTCAGTGAGTAGACCCGACGGCTGGCGACGCTCACCGAGAACCCGGCCTGCTGCAGCCGGCTTCGCGCAGCGTCTATCGACATGCCCGCGACGCTGGGGACCCGGATCGCGTCGCCACGCATCACCTTGAAGGGTGGGCGGACGAAGCCCTCGACGGGCATCCCCCGCAACGCATCGGTCATCATCTGCCGCCAGATCGGGCCCGGGAGACAGCCACCGCAGACGCTGGGGTAGTAGCGCCCGCCGATCGTCCGGTTGAGCAGCTTGTAGGGCTTGCCCACGGGAGACGGGTTTCCCGCCCACACAGCGGTCGCGAGCTGGGGAACGTAGCCGATGAACCAGACGTGAAGGCGCTCGTGCGTGCCCGTCTTGCCGGCCGACACGCGGCTGATCGCCGCCCGCCGACCTGTGCCTGCCGTCATCACGCCCTGCAGCAGGGCATTGACACCGTCAGCGATCTCCTTGTCCAGCACCTGCTCGCAGTCGGCCTGGGGGACCTTGAGGCGCTGACCCTGGTTGTCGACCACGCTGGTGATGGCGATCGCGGTGCAGTGTTCACCGCGCGCAGCGAACGTCGCGTAGGCCTCGGCCATCGCCAGTGGAGACACCGGCTGGGTGCCGAGCACCCACGACTTCACCTGCTCCAGGGGCTTGCCGTCGGCCCTCGTCAGCCCCAGCTCGCGCGCGATCGTCACCGCCCTGCAGATGCCGACCCGCTCCTCGAGCTGGGCGAAGTAGGTGTTGATCGAACCGGCCATGCCGGTCTGCAGGGTGTAGCTGCCGTTCTCGCTGGTCGTCTCGTTCCGTGGTGCCCACTTGACGGTCTCGACCCCCTGGCAGGTCCGGACGTCACCGATGCTCTTCTGGTACGGCGACTGGATGCGGTAGCCGAACGGAATGCCCTTCTCCAGGGCCGCGGCCGCCAGGAACGGCTTGAACGCTGAGCCCGCCTGGAAGCCGCCACTGCCCCCGTACGCGCGGTCGGTTGCTGGGTTGAACTTGATCTGCCCCTTCTTGTCCCCGAAAGCACGGCTGACGGCGATGGCCTTGATCTCACCGCTGCCCGGCTCCACCGACGCGAGGGCGGACGCGACTTTGTCGCGAGGCTTCACGTAGTTCTTGAGCGCCTTCTGTGCGGCCCGCTGCATCTTGCGGTCCAGGGTGGTCTTGATCGTCAGTCCGCCGCGGAGCAGCAGGCGCAGACGTTCGTCCTTCTCTTCACCGAAGGCCTTGTCGTTCAGGATGGTCTTCAGGACGAAGTCACAGAAGAACGGCACGCCGGAGGTCTGGCACCCGTTGCCGGTGTTCTTGCCAACCCTGAGGCCGAGCTTGGTGGCCTTCGCCTCCGCGACCTGCGGTGCGGTGGCGTAGCCGACGTCCTCCATCCGGCTGAGGACGATGTTGCGTCGGGTCAGCGAGAGCTCGGGGTTGCGGGTGGGGTCGAAGGCGGTCGGCTGCTGCACGATGCCGGCGAGGGTGGCCGCCTGCGCCAGGGTCAGCTTCTTCGCCGGGACGTTGAAGTAGTGGCGTGCGGCCGCCTCGACGCCGTACGCGCCAGCTCCGAAGTAGGCGATGTTGAGGTAGCGCCCGAGGATCTCGTCCTTGGTGTACTTCTCCTCGAGGGTGATCGCGTAGCGCAGCTCGCGGATCTTGCGACTGTAGGAGCGCTCGGTCGCGGACTTCTGTGCCTCGATGCGCTCGTTCTTGTCCGTGATGTTCTGGGCCGACTCGAGCTGGACCTGCTTGACGTACTGCTGGGTGAGCGTGGACCCACCCTGGACGTCGTCGCCGGACTGGTTGTTGACGAAGGCGCGCAGCGTGCCGCGCAGGTCGATCCCGCCGTGCTCGTAGAAGCGACTGTCCTCGATCGCCACCGTGGCCTGGCGCATCACCGGGGCGACATCGGTCAGGGGCACCGAGACACGGTTCTCGTAGAAGAAGGTGGCGATCTGTGTGCCGTCCGCTGCCAGGATGCGCGACCGCTCCGGCAGCGGGGGAGTGTCCAGCTCGGCGGGCAGGCTCTCGAAGCCCTCAGCGCTCTCCC
>Ga0126309_10000797_pt1 | contig 10673 bp, 8 predicted proteins | sample Plot56_FD_92541 | JGI IMG/M metagenome (GOLD analysis project Ga0126309, IMG submission 92541) | Serpentine soil microbial communities from UC McLaughlin Reserve, CA, USA - Plot56 | ecosystem: Environmental > Terrestrial > Soil > Grasslands | place: USA: UC McLaughlin Reserve, Lake County...
GCATGCCGCCCGAGAACTCTTGCGGGTAGTTGTCGACACGCGACTGCGGATTCGGAATCCCCACCGCGTGGAGCAGCTCGACGGCACGTGCGCGCGAGGTGCGCTTGTTCATCGACTCGTTGTGCGCGAGGATCCCTTCGCAAATCTGCGCCCCGACGGTGTAGACGGGGTTGAGCGACGTCATCGGGTCCTGGAAGATCATCGCGATCTCGTTGCCGCGGATCGACTGGAGCTCCTCCTCGCGCGCGTCGAGCAGGTTCCGGCCCTTGTACAGAACCTCGCCCTCGAACCGCGCGTTGACGCCACGCGTCAGCCCGAGCATCGTCATCGCCGTCACGCTCTTGCCGGAGCCCGACTCGCCGACGATCCCGAGCACCTGCCCGCGGTCGAGCTCGAAGTCGATCCCGTCGACGGCGTGGACGAGCCCGTCCTCGGTCGCGAACTGAACCTTCAGCCCGCGAACCTCGAGCAGTCGCTCCGCCATTAGCGCTCCACCATCACGAGGGCCTGATCCGCGGGTCGAGGTACGCGTAGAAGAAGTCCACGAGCGCGTTGAAGAGGACGATGAAGAACGCGCCGAGCAGGGTGACCGCCATGATCGGGGGGAGGTCGAGCGCGCGTACCGACCGGGCCGCGAACTGGCCGACGCCGTTCAGGTCGAAGACCGTTTCGGTCAGGATCGCGCCGCCGCCGAGGACGGCGGCGAAGTCGAGCCCGAAGAGCGTGACGATCGGGATCAGCGAGTTGCGCAAGACGTGCTTCCGGAGCACGTTGCGCGGCGCGAGGCCTTTCGCGCGTGCGGTCCGCACGTAGTCCTCGTTGATCGAGTCGAGGATGTTCGACCGCAGCACGCGGCCGTAGAAGCCGATGAACAGCACGGCCAGGACGAACCACGGGAGGATCATGTGGTACAGCCACTCGGCCGGGTTCTGCGTGAGCGGTACGTACTGGCCGTCCGGGAACAGCCCGAGCTTTTCGGGGCCGAGGTAGTAGCGCGCGAGGATGCCGAGCCAGAACACGGGCATCGAGATGCCGACCAGCGCGAGGATCGTGATCGCTCGGTCCGAGAAGCGGCCCGCCGTCACCGCAGAGATCACGCCGACGAGGATCCCGAACGTGAGCCAGATGATCGCGGCGCCGACAGCGAGCGAGAACGTTGCAGGCAGTCCCCGCTTGATCTCCTGCATCACGTCCTGCTGCGTCGTGTAGGAGATCAGGTCGCCGGTGAAGACCTTCTCCATCATCTTCGAGTACTGCGCGTAGAACGGCTGGTTGAACCCCCACGTTTCGCGGATGTTCGCGATGTTCTCGTCGGTCGCGTTCTTACCCGCCATTCGAACGGCGGGGTCGCCGCCGGGCACGACGATGAAGATCGCGAACGTGATCAAGCTGACGACGGCGAGCACGATGATCGCCCCGATCACGCGGCGTGCGATGAACGCCGCCACTAGTGCTCGATCCTCACCTTCGCGCGCGGGTCGAGCGCGTCGCGCAAGCCGTCGCCGAAGATGTTCAGCGCGACGACGGTCATCACGATCGCAGTTCCTGGCACGATCGTCAGCCACGGCGCCGTCCGGATCCGTAACTGCCCTTCGGCGATCAGCGTCCCCCACGACGGGTTCGGCGGCTGCACGCCGGCGCCGAGGAACGACAACGCGGCCTCGACGAGGATGTTGTTGGCGATGATCAGCGTGAAGAAGACGAGCACCGACGAGGCGATGTTCGGGAGCAACTCCGCAGTCATCACGCGAAGCGGGCCGGCTCCCTGCGAGATCGACGCCTCGATGAACTCCTTCTCGCGCAGCGAAAGGATCTGCCCGCGCAGCGGCCGCCCGATGTACGCGACCAGGATCACCGAGATGACGAGCGTCGGGATCCAGAGGCTGCCGGCCTCGATGTGGATCGGACCGTGGTGGAACCCGTTGATCGACAGCGCGGCGCCGAGGGCGATGCCCAGCAGGATCACGGGCAGCGCCGCGATCAGGTCGAAGACGCGCGTGATCGCCCAGTCGGACCAGCCTCCGAAGTACCCGGCGAGCAGCGCGAGCAGGGTCGCGAGGAACGTGCAGATCAGTGCGGAGCCGATCCCGATCTTCAGCGAGTTGACTCCCCCGTAGAGGACGCGCACCGCGATGTCACGGCCGATCGTGTCGGCGCCGAGGACGTACTTCCCGTCGGCCTTCCAGAGCTGCGGTCCGAGCACCTCGACCGGCTTGATCAGTAGCTGGCCCGGGTTGTCGGGATCGGCCTCGGTGCCCCCGGCCGAGATCACCTCGACCGTCTTCCCGTCGCTCACGACCTTGTCAGTCAGATGCGTCTCGTTCGGGCCGGTCCCCGCGACGTTTTCGGCGTACCACGGCGCGAACGCGCACGCGACCACGATCAGGACGAAGAGGATCAGCGCGCTGAGCGCGACGTAGTTGCGACGCAGCCGCCGCCAGGCGAGGTACCACGGGCTCCGACCCTCGATCGGCCCCGCTTCGAGCCCGGCCAGCTCCGAGGCGGTGTCGAGCGTGAAGTCGGTGGCCTGTTGCGTCATTCGCGCGTTCGAGGGCGCCCGCGAGGGGCGCCCTCGAACTCATTACCTCTCCGTCGCCGGAGCTAACTCTTCTTGCAGATCTGCGAGTAGTCGAACTGGTAGAGGACGTGGTTCACGTAGCAGTTGCCGAGGTCCATCTGCGGCGTGAAGAAGTCCGTGAACTGCCGGTTGACCAGCGGCGCCCACAGCGCGTTCTCCGCGACCATCTTGTCGACCTCCGCCCACTGGGAGTTCACGTCGTCGGTCAGCTCGGGCTCCTTCTTCAGCTGCTCGATCTTCGAGTTGATCGCGGCGACGTTCGCGTTCGAGTAGTTGTTGTTGTGCTCCTCGGTAATGCGGTTGCCGTTCACGAGCACGTCGAACCAGTCGAGCGGGTGTGGGTAGTCCTGGAACCAGTTCGCCACGCCCGCCTGCGCCTTCGTCCGCTGGTTACCGATCGTCGTGAAGTAGACCGACGGGTCGATGACCTTGAGCTTCGCCTTGAAGCCCATCTTGTTCAGGACGTCCGCGAGGTACTCGCCCGGCTTCTGGAGCGTCTCCCGGGAATTCGTCCAGACCGTTACCTGCATTCCGGCGTATCCCGACTGCTGGACGAGCTGCTTCGCCTTCGCCAGGTTGTACGGGTACATCGAGATCTTCTTGTACTGCGGGTACGTCGGCGGGAGCACGTTCTCCGTCGGCGTCGCGAGGCCGCCGTACAGCCGAATGACAGCCTGACGGTCCACCGCGTAGTTCAGCGCCTGGCGGACCTGCTTCTTGTCGAACGGCTTCAGCCGCGTGTTCATGAAGTAGTAGTACGTGTTCGCCGGCGTGTAGAGCTTCAGCTGGTCCGCGTACTTGTTCTGGACCTCGCCGAGCCGGTCGACCGGGATCGGGTGGAAGTTGTAGTCGTTCCGCCCGTCGATCACCGACTGGAGCGCCGCCGAGTCGTCCTCGACCACTTCGAGCGTGATCTTGTCCGGGTTCCCCTTCGGGATCCCGTCGACCTCCTGGTAGTTCGGGTTCCGCACGAGCGTCACCGAACGGTTCGGCGTGTACGTCTGGATCATGTATGGGCCGGTCGACGGAATCCCCTTCGTCGACTGGTCCTTCGCCGGCGTTCCGGTCGGGACGAGCGCGGCGAACTCCGTCCCGAGGATGTTCAGGAAGTCGCCTTGCGGCTTCACGAGCTGGATCGTGATGTCGCCCGACGAGTCGTTCGTCGTGATCCCGCTGATGTCGCCCTTCTTCGTCTTCGAGAACGCGTCGGCGCCCTTGATGTTCGTGAAGAAGCCGACGCCCGGCGAGTCGAGCTGGAACAGGCGCTTCACGGTGTACTTGAAGTCGCTCGCCTTCACCGGCTTGCCGTCGGAGTACTTCAGGCCGTCACGCAGCTTGAACTTGTACGTGCGCCCGTCGTCCGAGATGTCGGGCAGGTCCTCAGCGAGCGCAGGGATGAGCGTGGCGCCATCGGGGCCGCTGACGTGCTTGTAGCCGACGAGCGGCAGCTGTGAGAGCCACAGCATCGACCAGCCCTGGACCGTGTAGGAGAGCCCCGGATCCAGATAGTCGATGCCGTTGTCGAATGCGATCTTGAACTCGGGGAACGTGCGCTCCGTTCCACCGCCGCCCGACGCCTGCGTCGTGCCCTCGGCCGACCCCTCGTCATCGCCGCCGCCGCACGCGGCCACGGCGAACGTCAGGGCGGCAAACAGGGCCAGCAAGCCCGGAAGCCGCCTCCACCTTCGCGTCAACTGCATCCGTACCCCCATTTCGAAATCACTGGGCGCGCCGCCTGCCAGGCGCAGGGCGGCGCCGATCCTAATAGACGCCACGATGCGGCTCCGGTTGTTGCGGCGGCGTTAAAGCGGGGTCGCACCGCGCGTCTCGACGTCGTAACAGCTAGTTCTACGTCGACTGCGCAGTCGTCAAACGGGCGGCGGACCCTCGGGCACGGCGATCGGCCCCGGCTCGAACACCGGTTCGCGCTCCCGCGGCGTCAGGCGACCGGCCTTGATCTCCTCTGCCCAGTGGCACGCGACCGTATGACCCGGCTGCAGCTCCCGCAGGGGCGGCACGTCGTCTCGGCAACGCGTCGGCTGCACGTACGGGCAGCGCGTGTGGAAACGGCACGCGTGCGGCGGATTCGCGGGGCTCGGCAGGTCGCCCGGGAGCAGGATCGTCTCGCGAGCGCGCTCCACGACGGGGTCGGGGATCGGGACCGCTGAGAGCAGCGAGATCGTGTACGGGTGGAGCGGGTTCGCGTACAGCTCGTCGGCGGGCGACACCTCGACGATCGAGCCGAGGTACATCACCGCGATCCGGTCCGAGATGTGTCTGACGACCGCGAGATCGTGCGCGATGAAGAGGTACGTCAGGTCGAACTCCCGTTGCAGCGACTCGAGCAGGTTGAGGATCTGCGCCTGGATCGAAACGTCGAGCGCCGAGACGGGTTCGTCGGCGACGATGAAGTCCGGATTCACCGCGAGCGCGCGCGCCACGCCGATGCGCTGCCGCTGCCCACCCGAGAACTCGTGCGGATAGCGCGAGAGCGCGTCGGGCGGAAGGCCGACGATCTGCAGGAGCTCGCGCACGCGTCGGGTCACGTCCTGACCCGACGCGATCCCGTGTGAGCGCATCGGCTCGCCGACGATGCGCGAGATCGAGTGACGCGGGTTCAGCGACGCGTACGGATCCTGAAAGACCATCTGCATGCGACGGCGGAGCGGCCTGAGCTTTTGCTCGCCGACGTGCGTGATGTCCTGGCCGTCGAACAGGATCCGGCCGTCGACCGGTTCGTAGAGCCGGAGAATCGCCCGGCCGACGGTCGACTTGCCGCAGCCCGATTCGCCGACGAGCCCGAGCGTCTCGCCGCGACGGATCTCGAGCGAGACATCGTCGACAGCGCGGATGTCGCCGACGTGTCGGTCGAGGACGAGGCCGCTCTTGATCGCGAAGTAGACCTTCAGGTGCTCGATCGTCAGAAGGGTCTCCCGTTCCGGCTCCGGCCCACCCGGCGCCTCCGCTTGGTGCGCGCCTCCGTCGACGCTCCGGCGCGGGCTCGTCGGTTCCGACTCCTTCGAGCTCATGCGGCCGGAATTGCGCCGCGTTCCCGCGCCCACTCGTCGGCCGGGACGGGGTTGAAGCAGGCGACCCGATGCCCGGGCGCGATCTCGACGAGCGGCGGAACCTGCTCCCGCGACTGCTCGACCTCGAAGCGGCAGCGCGGTTGAAACGGGCAGGCGCTCGGCATGCGGAGCATGTCGCGAGGCGCGCCCGGGATCGGCTTCAGCCGCTCGCGCCGCGGCGCGTCGAGCCGCGGGATCGACTCGAGGAGGCCGAGCGTGTACGGGTGACGCGGCGTTGCGAACAGTTGCTCCGCGCCGGCGGTCTCCATGAACATCCCCGCGTACATCACGTTGACGCGCTCGCACATGCCGGCGACGACGCCGAGGTCGTGCGTGATCAGGATCAGCGCCGTGCCCTCCTCACGCACGAGCTCGCGCAGGACGTCGAGGATCTGCGCCTGGATCGTGACGTCGAGCGCCGTCGTCGGCTCGTCGGCGATCAGGAGCTTCGGCTTGCAGGCCAGCGCCATCGCGATCATTGCGCGCTGGCGCATCCCGCCGGAGAACTGGTGCGGATAGTCGCGCAGCCGTGCGTTGGCGGTCGGGATACCGACGCGGTCGAGCAGCTCGGCGGTCCGCGCGTCTGCAGCCCGCCGCTTCATTCCGAAGTGCGTCTCGAGCGCCTCGCGGATCTGCCGGCCGATCGTCAGCACCGGGTTCAGCGACGTCATCGGATCCTGGAAGATCATCGCGATCTCGCGGCCGCGCACCTTCCGCAGCTCCCGATCCGACATCCGCAGCAGATCGCGGCCGCCGAACATCGCGCGGCCGGTTGGGACGCGTCCTGCCCGCGGCAAGATTCCGAGCAGCGCGAGCGAGGTCACGCTCTTGCCGCAGCCGGACTCGCCGACGATGCCGAGTGTCTCGCCGGGAGCGATCTCGAAGCTGATCCCGTTGACCGCGTGCACGATGCCGCGGCGCGTCCAGAACTGCACGCGCAGGTCTTCGAGCGAGAGGAGCGGGTCAGGCACGTCCGCGCAGCTTCGGGTCGAGAGCCTCGCGGAGGCCATCGCCGATCAGGTTGAACCCGAGCACGGAGATGACGATCGCGACGCCCGGGATGATCGCGAGGTATGGCGCGCCTGCGAGGTACTCGTTCACGTCGGTGAGCATCGTCCCCCACTCCGGCGTCGACGGGTCCTGCGGACCGAGACCGAGAAAGCCGAGGCCGGCGACGTCGATGATCGCCGTCGCCATCGCGAGCGTTCCAGCGACGATCATCGGCGACATCGCGTTCGGGAGAATGTGTGAGAACAGAATGACGCGGCGCCTGACGCCGACCGAGCGCGCAGCGAGCACGTAATCGTTCTCTCGCTGCGCGAGCACCGATCCTCGCAGCAGCCTCGCGAAGATCGGGATGTTCACGACGCCGACCGCGATCATCACCTGCCACAGCCCCGGTCCGAGCATCGCCACGATCGCAATGGCGAAGAGCAATCCGGGGACCGCGAGCATGACGTCCATCACGCGCATCACCGCGGAGTCGGCGTACCCGCCGAGGTACCCCGCGATCGAGCCGAGCAGCGTCCCGATCGTGAGACCGATCGTCACGGACACGACGCCGATCAGCAGCGAGTAGCGCGCGCCGTACACGATGCGCGAGAACACGTCGCGCCCCTGGATGTCGAGGCCGAGCCAGTGCGCATGCGACGGTGGCTGCGGCTGCAGGATCCCGCCGACGGTGAACACGTCGCCCGAGGGGTTGTGCGGCGCGATCACGTTCGCGCCGAGTGCGCATACGACGAAGACGGCCACGATCACGAAGCCGATGATCGCGCCGATGTTGTGCGTCAGCCGGTACCACGCCTCGTTCCAGAGCCCGCCCGTCGGTTGCTCGAGCTGCAACTCGGCGATCTCGAGCTCGGCGGCGCTCACGTGTACCTGATCCGCGGGTTGATCACCGCGTAGAGCACGTCGACGACGAGGTTCACGAGCACGAAGACCATCGCGAGGAAGAGGATGCCGCCCTGCAGCACCGGGTAGTCGCGGTTGAAGATCGCGTCTCGCAGCCACGAGCCCATCCCCGGATACGCGAACACCGTCTCCGTGAGGATCGCGCCCGAGAGGAGCAGCCCCGTCTGCAGCCCGATCACCGTCGTGACGGGAAGCAGCGCGTTGCGCAGCACGTGCCGCCGGTCGACGGTCGCCGGCGCGACGCCCTTCGCGCGCGCGGTGCGAACGTAGTCCTCGCTCTGCACGTCCAGGACCGACGCGCGCGTGATCCGCGAGATGATCGCGAGCGGGATCGATCCGAGTGCGATCGCAGGCAGGATCAGGTGCTTGAGCACGTCCCGCAGCGTCTCGGGGTCGCGCTCGATTATCGCGTCCAGGACATAGAAGCCGGTCGGGTGCTTCGCGTCGTAGTTCAGCAGGTTGATGCGGCCGACGCTCGGGAGCCACGCGAGCCGGACCGCGAAGATGTACTTGAGCAGGATCGCGAGCACGAAGATCGGCACCGAGATCCCGAGCAGCGACACGATCAGGCTCGACTGGTCGAAGACGCCGCCGTACCGCTTCGCGGCGAGGAAGCCGAGTGGTACCCCGACGCCGACGGCGAAGAACATCGCCGCGAGCGCGAGCTCGACGGTCGCGGGAAACCGCTGCCGGATCTCCTCGGTCACGCGGCGATGGGTCGCCACGCTGACCCCGAGGTCGTGGTCGACGAACGTCGTCTTGATGTACGTCCCGTACTGCTTGTAGAGCGGCTCGTCGAGGCCGTACCGCTCCTTGTAGGCGGCGACGAGCTCCGGCGTTGCGCGCTCGCCGAGCAGCGACTCCGCGGGACTTCCGGGAAGCGCCCGCACCCAGAAGAAGAGCAGCACGGACAAGCCCAGCAGGATCGGCACGAGGAGCAGCAGCCGGCGGACGACGTAACGCAGCATCGTCGACCGCCGGCTGTTAGCTCACGTTCCTACTGCCCGCCCAGTGAGACGGTGTCGAACTCGTCCGTGCCGATCGGGCTCGTGAAGTAGTTCCTCACGCGCTTCTGGAACCCGAGCGCCGGCACCGAGTGTGCGTACGGCACCCCCGGCACGAACTGCGAGATCAGCCGGTTCGCCTGCTTGTACAGCGCGATCCGCCTCGCCGTCCTCGTCTCCTGCTCCGCCCGATCGAGCAGGCGGTCGAGCGCGGCGTTCCGTTCACCGAACTGGGGGTTGAACCCCTGGAAGAACACGCCCAGGAAGTTGTCCGCGTCGGCGTAGTCACCCGTCCACCCGATCAGGAACAGGTGACCCGCGGTGCCCTGATTGACGTTCTTCACGTAGTCCGGACGCCACGGCTGGCTCGTCGTCTCCACCTGGAATCCCGACTGCTCGAGGCTCGCCTTGAACGCCTCGTAGTTCGCCTTCGGGTCCGGCATGTACGGACGCGAGACGCCCGTCGGGTACCAGAAGGAGATCCTGCAAGGCACGTGGCAGCTCGACTGGTTCAGCAGCTGCTTCGCCTTCGTCGGGTTGAACGCGTACTTCGTCACCTTCGGCTCGTACCCCGGCAGGCTCGGCGGCATGAACTCGTGCGCGACCTGTGCGCGGCCGGCGTAGAACGAGTTCACGACGAGCTGCCGGTTGAGGCCGTATGCGACGGCCCGCCTCACGTTCACGTCCGTCATCGGCGCCTTCGCACTGTTGATCCCGACGTACGCGACGTTGAACGACGGCCGGTTCAGGACCTTCAGTTTCGAGTTCCGCTTGACAGTCGAGACAAGCGTCGGCGCGAGCAGGTCCATCCCGAAGACCTCGCCCGTCTGGAGCGCCTGCACGCGCGCCGTGTTGTCGCTGATCGGGCGGACGATGATCCGCGCGAGCCGCGCCTTGCGGCCCCAGTACCGCGGGTTCCGCTTCAGGACGACCGACTCGCCGACCGTCCACTTCTCGAGCAGGAACGGCCCGGTCCCGGTCGGGTGCCGGAACGGATACTGCCCGGTCGGGTAGAACGTCCCGTTCCGGATCGTCCCCTGATCTGCGCCCCACTTCCTCATCGCCGTCGGGCTCTGCATCGAGAACGCAGAGAGCACGAGCGACGACAGGAACGGCCCGTTGCGGCGCGCCAACTTCACGACCGCCTTGAGCGGGCCCGCGGCGCGGCAGCTCGAGTACAGCGGCTTGCCGAGCGTCGAGTTCTCGTTGTGCTTGAACCCCGAGAAGACCGTCTGGTAGTAGTAGGTCGCCGAGGCGTCCTGGAACGGTCCCTTGAAGTTGTACCAGCGGTTGAAGTTCGCACAGACCGCCCGTGCATTGAACGCGGTACCGTCGGAGAAGAAGACGCCTCCGCGCAGGCTGAACGTCCAGGTCCGGCCGTCCTTCGCCACCGTCCAGCTCTTCGCGAGCTTCGGCACGACCTTGGTCGTCCCCGGCCTGAAGTCGACCAGACCCTCGAAGATCTGCTTCGTGATGCGGAACGACTCCCCGTCCGACACGAGCGCCGGATCGAGATAGGTCGGGTCGGAAGCGCCGGCGTAGATGAGCGTGTCGTTTGCACGCTTCCCGAGCGCAGCGCCTGGCTGGTAACCGGCGCTCGCTGCGCCGACGACGAGCAGGGCGGCCCCGACGACCGCAGCCATGCTCACCAGCTTGAGTTTGCTCCCCCTCAATGTATGTGCCCTCCTGTCGCTGAACTGCATGAGCAGTATCCAGCAGCTAGGACGGCACTGCAATCGAAATGTTAAGGGGACCGCCCCGTTCGGACGGTCCCCTCGAACGTGTCGAGTCAGGCCGCTGACGCGACCGAGATCAGGTCGCGCAGCGCGCCGAGGCGGGCGAGCGCTTGGCCTTCGAGCTGGCGGACGCGCTCGCGCGTCAGGTCGAGCTCGTGGCCGATCGCCTCGAGCGTCCACGGCTCGCCCTCGAAGCCGAACCGCAGCTCGAGGATGCGCCGCTCCCGCTCGGGCAGCGCGTCCAATGCCTTGCGGACACCTTGGCGACGAAGCGACTCCTCCGCCTCGTCGAAGGGATCCGGCGCCTCGCGGTCCGCGAACAGATCGCCGAGCTCGCCTTCGTCGTCGGCGCCGACCGTCTGATTGAGCGAGA
>Ga0126309_10000798_pt1 | contig 10665 bp, 14 predicted proteins | sample Plot56_FD_92541 | JGI IMG/M metagenome (GOLD analysis project Ga0126309, IMG submission 92541) | Serpentine soil microbial communities from UC McLaughlin Reserve, CA, USA - Plot56 | ecosystem: Environmental > Terrestrial > Soil > Grasslands | place: USA: UC McLaughlin Reserve, Lake County...
GACCCATCTCGCATGATGCACGTTTGCGGGCTCGATGAGGGTCTTGACTGATTGGCCGAATTTACGTCGACCTGCAGGCAGGTCAGTATCGATGCAACCTGCTGTGACCACCTCACGCCTGCCAACTCTTCACTTGACTATTCACGATGCATCGCTAACTATTTAATCTTACGACAATGAATTAACGATGAATTGGGCCTCCCGCTCTTCCTTATTCACCCAACGTCGTAGAAGAGTAATTCTCCGAAGTTGCGCCGGCCTTTGTAACCCTGCATACTAGGCTACGTTGCTTAACACGGCGGGGTGAGTAAAGCCCCGCCCTCTTTGGGGAAGGGAGAGCCGATGGCCCCACAAGCAAGAGAGCACTCCTTCGACCAGCTTGCTAGAGGACTGGCTAGCGGAAGCATCTCGCGCGGTAAGGCGCTTAGGTTGATGGGTGCTGCCCTCGTAGGGGGAGCGCTGGCATCCGTAGGCATAAGTGAGGCTTCTGCCGACCCTGGGGGCTGTAAGCGCAACGGTAAGAAGTGTAAGAATGACGATCAGTGCTGTAGCGAAAACTGCGACAGTGTCAGTGGCACGTGCACTGCTGCGTGTGGAGCGAATGGCGCAACCTGCGATAGCGGCACTCAGTGCTGTAGCGGCTTCTGCCAGGGTGACATGTGCGTTGAGTCTTGTATCCCGCCGAATGCTATTCCCTGCGACCCAAGTGACTTTGAGGCTTGCGGCGGCATATTGAGCACCTGCGGCTGTGTCCGAGAAGCTTCTGGTGGAGCCTACTGCTCCACCAGGGGCACTGGTATTTCCTGTACAACCGCCTGCGACTGTCCTTCCGGGCAGTTCTGCAACCCGTTTGCGACCGGTGGCCTGTGTACTGTTGTTGCTGAGGTGTGCACTCCGATCTGACTCACAGGGTAGCGTCCTCACACGCACCGCGCCCTTCGGAAAACGCTCCGTCTGGACGCTTGGGTAACTGAGGGCAAGGGGAAGGCCGGGTTCCTACATCGGGGTCCGGCCCTCTCTCTTGCCCTATTCACCCAAGTGCGTGGAATAGAGATTCTCGGAAGTTCGGATGCAGGATCCTGCATAAGACCACGTAATACCCCGCCCCGGGGGCTCCGATCAGGGGCTATCCGCGCTCGAGGCGGTCGGTATTATCTGAGGTTGGATGCTTATGCAGCTTTATGGATGCTACCGCCCGAAAAGTCGGCGGATGAACAGGCGCACCCTCGTGGCCGTTCCTCCTCTTCCCTCTTCGGCCCGTTGCTCCCTGCCCTCTTGTGCTTGTTCTCGTATATTCTCCGACGAGACCGCCGGCCGGCCGGGGACCTCCTCGCGCTCGTGATCGGGGTTCTCTCCCATGGTCCTGCCTCCTATCTGCCGAACATCCTTCGCCACCACGGACGCCTAGCTTCGCTGGCCTCCACGTCGCCCGACCAATCCCGCCTGGTGCTCGACTGGCGCTCAACGCCCTCCTGAGGGCTTTCGGTACCGGACTGGGGCTCTGCACCCTCTGAGGCCTCCTCGACCGTCTCGGGCGATTCTCGCGGCACCCTGAGGGCGTACAGTTCCCGACGGAGGCCGTCGCGCTCCCGTTCGGCCTCTTCGCGTCGCCGGCGCTCCTCGGCCATCCCCTCGCGAAGCGTGGTCTCTGCCATCTCGCGGCGGGCCCGCTCGGCGCCAAGCTCTTCCCGAAGGTCGCCCAATTGGTGCGTATAATCGCGCACAATTTCGTCCAAGCGGGCCGCTATCATGCGTGATAGCTCTTCGCTGGCTGTTGTGCGCTGGGCGTCCAAAGGGCGCACGTCCGCACTTGTGCGCCCAACTTCAAGCGAATCCCGCTCTACACGGTAAACTTCGCGATCGGCTTCAAGCACTTTGTGCGCCCTTATGCGCCCGGTCTTTATACGATGGTGGACGGTATTGCGGTGGACACCGAGGAGCTTCGCGGCCTCCCCGACCGTGACGTATTCCTTGGCCGGTTGTGCACCGTCTGTGCGAGCCTCTCCCACGAGGGGGATACTAGACCATTAGGACCGGGGCCGAAAGCCCTTAGCGCGGATCCTCGCCGCTCTGGGCAAAAGAAAACCCCCGGCCGGGAAGACCGGGGGCAATAGCAAATTCTATTTAGTTACCTGGTGCCAACCATCTCCTTGACCTTCTCGGTCAACGGCTGCTTCTCCTGCTCCTCGGCTCTCCGCCGGGCGTGCTCTTCTTCTCGGCGGCTGGCTTCCTCTTCTAGGAGCCTAGTCTCGGTGATCCTACGCGCCTCCCTTTCGAGGTCACGGTCATCTCTGCGCGTGTAGCACATGGCCTTGTCGCCCCTTTCTTCGCGACGCTTCCAGTGCCTTCTAGCAAGTACCTACCACGAGGGCGAGGACAGTAAACCTTGGAGGGTCTGTGCGAGCCGGGAGAGGGCATCCTCGCGGCCGTGTTATGCGAAGTAGGCACTTTCGGGCCGAAACTGTTTCGCATTTTTAGGTTCGGATATCCACCCGGGCGAGGGGCGCCGCCTTGCCACCCCTGCGCGCCTGGAGGGCCTCGAGCTCGTGGAGCGCCTGGTACATCTGGCGGCTTAGGTGCGCCTCGTAGCGCGCTACCTTCTGGAGGTCCCCTTCATCCGGCAGGATACGGTCCCGGTGCTCGGCCAATAGCTCCGCCTCGACCGCCTCCGCCTTCGCCTTCTTATTCACTGCGTCGTAGCGCGCCGCCGTGTGGAGGGCCTCCATGAGCGCCTCTTCGGGCCCTATCACAGACCCGTCGACGGTATTCGCATCCGGCTTGCCCCCGGCCTCGACCGCCAGCCACCCCACGAGCTCGCGGAGCCGGCCCACAGTGTAGTCCGAGTCCTCTAGGAAGGTGTCCTCGGGAACGCCGGGAAGCCGCCCCAAAAGGGCCTCGGCAAGCAGGTCGACGTCTTGCGCCCCCACCTCTTCGTCCGCCTGGTAGGCGGCCTGCTCTACGGCGCACCGAGCGGCGCCCTCCAGGATGGCCGCTCCGTCCGCCCCCTTTATGGCGGCATCCGCCGGCACGTCGAAAAGCTTTTCGACCGTCTTGTAATGGAGGCGCGCCATCTTGTCGTCGTCTAGGGCGTTCAGCGGGTGGGCTTCTACGAGGATCCCCACATCCGTCAGCACCTTCTCCCCCTCTTTTGCGAACAGCCGCTCGGTTTCGAGCCGTCGCTTGCGTCTCTCTCGCACGCTCTCTACCACGCCCTCGTGGAGCCCAGAAAGCCTCTCCGACTCGTAGAGCACGACCCGGTTGAGGCGCCACGAGCAAAGGGCGACGCGTTCGGCCAGTACCTGCTCCATCCCGCCCTCCGGCGAGAGGGAGGTCACTATGGCCTCCCGGCGGCTCTCCCAGTCTTCGGCCCGCTCGTAGGCGTTGACGACGGGCTGCGCGCTCAAGATCCCGTGCGTGCTGGCGTTCAGCCTGACCGCCAGCCTGCCCGCCGGGGTCTTCGGCCCGCGCCGGCCCCGTTTGGCCGTGGTGTCCGTCACGCCGCGCGCCCGTCGTCGCCGGGAGGGGAGCTGTAAGCGAACTGGCGCGCCTGAGTCCCTAGCTCTTCCGGCCGCTCCGGCTCCGGTACGCCAACGGCCCCCGACATGCCCAGGTTCTCCAAGACGTTATGCTCCTCAGCCGCCCCCATGAACTCTTCCCACGCGGGCAGCTCGTCGGGGTGGCCCTCGAAGTAGGCGCCGACGAGGTTGGCGTTCTGCAGCTCGTACCCACGAAAGAGGCACGCCTTGGCCAGGGCGGCATCACCGGTCATGCCGCCTCCGCGGGGGCGAAGACGAACGGTTCGTTGTCGAACTCCGCCAGCCTCTCGACCCTGTATCCCAGGGTCTTGACGGCGAGCGGTATCGTTTGCGCGTCGCCGCCTTCGTCGCGCCACACGTCCTGCAGGAGCTCAAGTCGGATCCGCTCCAGCGACCGGAGACGGTCGCGCACGAAGGCCTCCGCCTTGCGCATCTCCTCGGTCTTCGCGGCCGCGGCGGCGCGCTCCTTTATAGCGGCGAGCCCTGCGGCTTTCGACTCGCGGCTTCGCTTGATGGCCGCGACACTTGCGGCGCTCGGTTTCGAGGTCCGCGACTTGCCAAGCTTCCTCTCCAGATGGTCGCGGTAGGCGAGGCACCGCCGCTTTCGGTCCTTCTTCGCCTGCTCGTCGGCGGCGAGTTCTTCCCCGCGCTCGCGCACCTCTTCGAGCCGGTCCAGCCAGTCGGAAGCGAGGCTTACCATGCCGTCGTCTATGGTAAGAATCCCGGCCGCCTCCGGCCATACCAGAAGTCCGTCGCGCCCCTTCTCGGTCTTCTTGCGGCGCACCAGGTCGCGCGGTCTCTTGATGCCCAGCAGCCGCGCCAGTTCCTCGAGGGTCTGCGGGCCGTAGGCATCGAGGCGGTCGAAGGCATGCGAGCGCTTCTTGCCGAACCTCGTAATGCCCTCTCGCGGCTCGGGCAGATACGACAGCGTACCCAGGCGGTGCTCCCGGATCATCTTCTTCGTCGGCTTGAACTTCGGTCGCGATGCCCAAAGCCGGGGCGCGCGCGGGTGTAAAGTGGTGGGGTTAGACTCTTGTAACGACGACGTTACTTTCCCTTCGTATGCAGCGCCCTCACCCTTGTGCTTTACACCCGCGCAGGCCGAGGCCCTCAGCACGAATGCGCCTGGCTCGCCCTCTTTGCGGCCGTCGTTGTCGCGGTAGAGGAGCTCCCGCAGCTCCAGACGGAGTAGGCTCTTGCCGACCGTGCGGGAGCTGCCGATCTTCGCCTCAAAACCGAGCGCTCCCCACGATCCCGTGACCCTGATGCCGTCGGGGTGAGGCGTGCCGTGCTTCCGGGCGCGTGCTCGAAGGGCCAGATACAGATCCTCGTCCGCGTCACCACCGGGGGCCGTCCAGTCAGCCTCTGAGTGCCGGCGCTCGAGATCTTCGACCAAAGCGCGGAGCGTGTCGTCTCGACTCATCCTGACCTTGATGACGTTTGAAGGCTCGAATTTTCCCGCCAGCATCTTGAGTTCGGCGACGCTGTGGCCGGCTGCGAGGAAGTCGTCTACGCCGGTCTTAGGCATAGCAGACCTCCTCAGGCAGATACACGACTAAGATCTCGGCGCCGAGATCCTCGAGGGCGCCGACCAGGCGCTCGAGGGCGAGCTGCACGCCCTCTTTGACCATGACATCCGAGTCGAAGACTACGTACACCCGCCTGCCCTGTAGACGGACGTGCTCCCAGCAGGGCAACATCTGGCCGTCTCTCTGCCAATTCCACACCCCGATGAGGCCTATCGTCGGAAGGCCTCGGCTCGTGAGAGAGTCGGCCTTCTTGATACCCTCGGTTATCCAGAGGTCCTCGCTCCCGGACCTGACCTCTTCAAGCATCCTCGGATGGGCGTCGAGGATCACCTCTGAGGCGCCCGGGGTTTCGTATTTGAGCGGCTTCCCCTTCTTGTCCTTCCGGGGTTTCTCCGGGCGGAGTTGGTAACTCTTCGAGGCTTCGTCCGGCGAGTAAACTGGTATGACCAAACCCGATTTGCGTTGGTACTCCTTGAAGGCCTCCGGGACCTCCGAGCGCGTTCTCGCGGTGTAGTAGCCGCGCTCCCTGGCGACGTCGAGGGAGATCCCCGACTCCTCGAAGAGCATCTTCTGGTGTGAATCGGAGAGCCTCATGCCGCACCCCCGAACATCTCGCGCAAGGTCTGGCGCTCCTCGCACTCGACCATTCGGAACTGCTCGAGTTGCCACGAATCCATGTGCCTATCTATCGCCGCGCGCACGAGGTTTCGCAGCTCGTCGGGGGGGATGGCGTCGAGCTCTACGGACTCGGTGCCGTGGACCCGACGAAACTTCTTTGCCCTCGTGTCGCTCGTCTTGGTCGGCCGCGTAGGTAGGTTCCAGGCGTCGATCTGGTCGCGGTTGACCGCCAGGCGCCGGACGTGGACCTCCGAATCTGGTGCCCGCGCCTGCAGCTCGCTCTCGACCTTCTCGGAGATACTCACGCCCGATGGGTCGAAGTCCGTCAGGACGTAGACGTGCGTGGGCCGTCCGTCGCGCTCGATCTCTTCGGCGGCCTCCTGCAGGTAGGTGATGGAGGCGAACCCGCGGGTGACGACGTGCAAGCCCAGCCCGCATTCGCTGACCACCGTGGGGATCAGGACGCCTTTCAGCGCCTCCTTCTCCAGCCAGACCTCGACATTCACGTCGGCGCGGTCGCAGTAGTCTTTACGGTAGAGGCCGGCCGCGTAGTCGGTGAACTCCGCGAGGTTCCTGTAGCGGGTGTGACCGGTAACGTAGCGCGTGCCGTCCACGATCCAGCCGTAGGGAATCTCACCGGTCTCCCGGAGCGCCACCAAGCGGCGTTGCACCACCCGGTAGCCTGTCGTCTCGCTCTTGGGGACGAGGGCCCGGTTTACCGCCTGGTAGAAGACCTGCCGGACCGTGGCGGGGCGGAAGTCGGCGACGATCTCCACGAGCGCCTCGTCGAGGGCCGCGATCTCCGCCTTCGTGCGGCGGGCCCGCTTTATGGGACTAGTACCGTTAACTTTGGGGTAAACTGTCACCAGCGCACCCCCTGAACTTTTGTTTTAGGGCTGTGCGGGTGTCGGGGGTCCGGGGTGAGATTGGCGTCTGGTCCGGATCCCCCTCTCTTTGCTTCGGATTGCCCGTAGAGGCGGGCTTCAGCCTCTGGTAGAATCTTCATCAGACTCCTTTGGTAGGGGGTTGGTTTGGGCGGGGCTGTAGCGTGGTGGCGCGGCCCCTTTTTTCTGTCCGTTCTTCTTCAGGGCTAGCCCGCTTCTTGCACACTGTGCGTCCCTGTCACCGATTCAATCGTCGCGCCGTACTCGGCGTGAATGACATCGGCGCCTGTGCTGATGCCCAGCTTGCGGCTCTCGGCCAGCTCGAACAACTGGCCATAGAACTGGTCCGTCTTCCGACTCTCTTCGCGCAGGTAGCTCGGAACACTGGCATCGCTGCCCCCCTGCGTAAGCGCCGCCTGGATATACGCCCATCCGAGCTCTGCGCCTGCGTCGTAAACCTCTTGCAGGAGGTCCCCCATTTCGTCCAAGTATTTGCGGCGAACAGCGTACAGCTCTTCGCGTCGTTTGCTTGCGCTCCACTCGGACAAGGCTTTCCACATTCGGGCTCTTCCTGTCTCTCTCAGGTCCCGCCCATGGGCAACGGAGGCCTCCCAGGCTGCGCGCTGCTCGTCGTTGAGAACGTCATCGAAAGACGGCTCAGGCGACGAGCTCCGCGTTTTTGGGAAGAGATCCGCGATGCCGATGTCGAACGCATTGGCCAGCTTCGCCAACGTCGTCGTGGTCAGGTTGCGTTGTCCGTTCTCGATCATGCTAACCCCAGAAACGGACATTTCCGCTTCGACGGCAAGCTTCGCCTGGCTCCAATCCCGTTGTTCACGGAGCCTCTTCACTTCGCGGCCCACGCCTTGATCCATTCGGCCTCCATCGTCCTGTTGCGCTTGGAGTATATTCTAGCACCGTGTTATAGAGTAGTGAAGAGAGATCGGCGGAGTTTCTTCGAGGAATGCCGCGTAACGCAATATATGGGGCACTATGCAAAAGCGCTGCTAGATATAGCGCTACTCTACCAGCTCGCTGGGATCCACCCCGAGGGCCTCAGCGAGCTTCCGCACCGTAGTCATATGCGGCTCGGTGTGGTTCTTCTCGATACGGTTGACCGTGTTCTTGCCAACGCCGGCGAGCTCGGCGAGGTCCTCTTGCCGTAGGGCTTTCCGCTCCCTAAGTTGCCGCAGTTTGTCGCCGATCTGGACCACGACGCTCATTGTAGTCATATCGTCACCGCCTCGCTGTCGTTTCGTCACCGTCTATATTGTACCAGAAAAGCACTCATAGGGTTGTAAAATGGTGATGAAATGGTAATATAGGGGTTAGACATGAAACAGCCCCGGAGCCAGTCGCCAAACCACTCCAGGGCCTCGACCACGGAGGTGTGATCTCCATGACCGTACAGACCATTCTACGGGACGGAACCCGGAAGGTTGCCGACACCCGCGAGGCTCGAGGCCTCGAGCTCTATCGCACACGCGGCCACGAGATCCGCTGCGTCGGCGACGATCTCTACCTCGTGCCCAGCTGCACGGGCCGGGGCTTCTACTCGGTCGATTATCGCCAAGAGACCTGTGACTGCCCTGACCACGAGATCAGACAGGAGAACTGCACGCACATCCTGGCCGTGGGCGTGCACGTTGCTAAGAGACGCCAGCGCCCCCACGCCTGCAACGACGGCTGGGTAACGATTGGGCAGCTCGTGGTCGACCCGGAGACTGGCGAGGAGACGGAGGAGCACGCGCTCTACCTCTGTCGCCGCTGCGCGGATAGCCGATAGCCGCGCCCCGATAAGCCATGCACCTACCACCAGCGAGGGCACCGAGGTCATTAACAGGATGGTCTCGGCCGATGCTCTAAAGCCTTCGACAGATTCAGACCTAGGGAACGCTCCGCGAGGTTCTATAGCGTGGGGCCTCGGCGCCCTGGACGAGGTACTTGACCTCTCCGACCCAGAGAAGAACGCGTTGGCCCAGGGGCTGGCTTTCGAGGAACGTGTCGCTGTAGACTAAGGGAGTCTAATGAATCGACTGTACACCCTGCCCGTCACTGTAGCTTCGCTGGTAGTGATGGCCGCCGCGTTGTTCGCCGACCACGGCGCCCTGCACGCGGCGGAGATCACCGGCACCGCCGGCGACGACAGGATCGTTGGGACCGACGGCGACGACCGCCTCTTCGGAAGGGGCGGAAGCGACGAGATCTTCCCTGGCGAAGGCGACGATGAGGTGTACGGCGGCGCCGGCGACGACCTTATCTACGCGCGCGATGCGCGGGGCGTCGATTACATAGATTGCGGGCCGGGCTACGACCAGGTCGAGACCATACACCGCGACGACCGTACCCTGGGTAACTGTGAGAGAGCCTGGGGTCCTGATGCGGGGAACATTGCGGAACCTAGCCTCACCACCACGACCACTACCGGCACAACCGCCACTACAGGCACCACCACGGGCACCTCGGGGACGACAGGCACGACCACAGGACCCCGCACGACCACAGGCACGACAGGTACGACGGGTACCACGGGTACGACGGGCACCACCTCGGGGACCACTGGCGCGATCCCGAGTCCAACCGCAAGCGCAAGCGCAACCGCAAGCCCCGGCGCAGGTACGACTAGCTCCGCTGACACGACGGGCACAAACACTACCGGCACTACCTCGAGCCCCGCTGGCACCACCGGCACCACCACCGGGACCCCTAACGTGCCTCAAGACACCACTGGCACCACCACCGGGGAGAACACTAGCGCTGCGCCTAGAGGAGGTAGCACTGGAGGAGGTAGCACTGGAGGCGGCAGCGAAGCTAGGGGTGCGCCTACGGACACTAGGGATGGTGTGATTCCAGGCACGAGTCCTAGAGGTGGCCAACTACCCAACACCGGCGGCCCCCCCTTCGTCGCTGCGGCGTTCCTGCTCATCAGCGGGGTGCCAGCACTGTTGTTGGTGCTGCGGCCCTCGAGAAGAGAGGACTGATTTAGGTGAATGGAGACTACACGGTGAGGGCGTAGCCAACCTACCGGGCCGGGGTCCTTCGGGACCTCGGCCTTTTTGTTTTCGCAACCCTCGTTCCTGTCCTCACAGGGCGTCGGCTTGCGATCAAAGACGGGTAGCAATTCGTATCAAGCGGCCGTTTCGCACCGAAGGCGGCACAAACATCCTGAAGAAGTGCTGCAAACAGGGGGCTGCAGTGGTCGATATCGGAGATGCGACTCAAACTGACGAAACTGACGGTTCCTAGCGATGCCTGTTGCAAGGGTAGTTTCGCCGCTCTGCCCCACCCCGATGCCCTAAGCCCTCTTCCGCTCCGAGGAACAGCGCCCGGCTTTTCTATTCGTATCGGGCCGGTCCTATGCTGCTGGGTGTTTCTTATGTAGGCTGGGACCACGAAACCTGTCCCGCTGTACATAAGAACCATAATACCCAACGATATGGGTATCCCCTCGCCGGCGGCCCGGCCCTATCGGGGCGGGGCTGTGCGCAAGAGTAGCCGGCTAGCAGGGCGTACAGATGCCGGGCGGGTCGTAGTAGCAGCCGTAGCCGTCCGGGCCGAGAATCAACAATACGAGCGTCTTCTCCCCGCGCTCCTCGCTCTTGACATTCATGGCAGTCACGAGCTTTGGCTCCTGGTTGAGCGCGCGTGCGAAGATGAGGCCCATCTCGGTCATTCGAGCGACCGCCTCCTCGCGGAGCTTCGTCATACGTTGCTGATCCTCAGGTGCCCAGAGCTGGACCCCGTCAGGTGGCCCCGGCTCGGTAAGCCTCATGCGCAACCTCCTTTTCTCTCGCAACCCCCGCTGGGTTGCTCTTACCATCCATTGGAGGAGGCGGCGATGAATTCCCGATGAATCGGGGACGAATTCCTAGCTTATGTGTCAAGCAACGCTGGACAGGCTATGGGATCACTCCGAGAGCTGTCAAGTATGAAAAGTTGCCAGCCTATTGACGGAAGCTCTAACTCAGAAGATCTTTTGCTGCACCCTTCTTCTTGAGGGTTCCCTTATCCTGATCGGCTTGTCCCTCTGCCTTTCGGTCCTTGTTCCCGCTCAGAGAGCCAGCGGCCTCCTTGGCGCGGCCCTTGGTCTTGTCCATA
>Ga0126309_10000799_pt1 | contig 10665 bp, 9 predicted proteins | sample Plot56_FD_92541 | JGI IMG/M metagenome (GOLD analysis project Ga0126309, IMG submission 92541) | Serpentine soil microbial communities from UC McLaughlin Reserve, CA, USA - Plot56 | ecosystem: Environmental > Terrestrial > Soil > Grasslands | place: USA: UC McLaughlin Reserve, Lake County...
ATGATCGGCGGAGGATTGTAACGGCGTCCGGGTCGATCAGGGCCGGCCACTACGGTACTGGCGTGGGCGGCTGACCTAGGGGTTCGGGCCGCGCCACGCGATCCTTCCCCGCCCGCTTCGCTTCGTAAAGAGCCGCGTCCGCGGCCGCGACGAGGTCGTCCTTCGCCCCGACGTCGGGATACGCCGCCACGCCGAAGCTCGCAGTGACCACGACCCGCTCTCCGTCGGGCGCCGTGATCACTCGCTCGCGGAGCGTGTCGCGGATGCGTTCCGCCAGGGCCGCGCCGCCCTCGACGTCGGTCCCGGGCAGGACGACGGCGAACTCCTCGCCGCCCCAGCGCCCGGACAGGTCGATCTCGCGAATGCTGTCCTGCAGGGCCGCGGCGAACTCGCGGAGCACCTCGTCGCCGAACGGATGGCCCCAGCGGTCGTTGATCGCCTTGAAGTCGTCCAGATCCGTCATCAGCAGCGCGAGCGGCTCGTCGAAGCGGTCGGCGCGCGCCAGCTCCGTCTCGAGCGCGCCCTCGGCAACGCGCCGGTTCGCGAGCCCCGTCAGCGGATCGACGAGCGCCTGCTTTTCCACGGTCTTGTGCTTGCGCACGTTCGCGAGCGCGATCGCCGCGTGCCCGACGAGCCAGGTCGCGGTCTCGCACTGATCCTTGCTGAACCGTTCGCCGACGAGCACGAGCGTGCCGAAGCTCTCGCGGCCGGCGGTGACCGGGAACTGAAGGCGCGCCCCGTCGGCGGCGGCATCGCCCGCCGCGAGCTCGAATCCGTCGCCGTTCTCGAGGTAGCCGCCCAACGCTCCGGTCGCCTCGACGGCGGTCTCCACGATCATGCGCAGGAGCTCCGCCGCGTCGTGCGTCGCGGCCAGCGCCTCGCCGAAGCGCATCGTCGCGTCGCGGACGCGCGTCCGCTCGGCCTCGAGCTCACTCAGCCTCGCCTGGAGCTGATCGGCCATCTCGTTGAAGGCGCGTCCGAGCTCGGCGAACTCGTCGCGGCCCTTGACCGGGACGCGTTCGTCCAGCTTGCCCTGCGCGATGCCGCGCGCGGCCTCGACGAGCGCGCCGAGATGCCGGACGATCGAGCGACCCTCGATGTAGGCGAGCAGTGCGATCAGCAGCAGGGCGACCAGCAGCGGTACGAAGACGCGACCCTCGGCGGCCGTCACGGCGGCGTCGATCCGGCTCTGCGGCGTGACGATGGCGACGCGGACGTTCCCGGGTACAGACACCGTCTTGGAGGCGAGCAGGCGGTAGCGCTTCCCTCCGAGCGAAGTGGTCAGCGGCCGTGCCGCGGTCGCCTCGACTCTTGCGGGCACGCCGGAATTCCCCGTAACCACACGGTCGCCGACGAGGAAGAGGAGATGATGTGCCTCGTCGAGCCCGGAATGCGTCTCGAGCGTCCTGCTCAGTCGCCTGTCTACCGGCAGCGACGCGACCACGCGACCGAGGCGACGGCCGTCTCGCATGACGTCGACGGACCGCTCGGCCGCGAGCGGGGCGCGCTCGCGCACCCGGAGGCCCGGGCCTTCCACGCGGAGGTGCCGCTCGCCCCGCAGGGCACGGCGAACCGCGTCGTCGTCCTGCGCCGTGAGCGCGTCCTGGAAGGCCGGGTCGCGCGCGACCTCCTTCGCCGACCCTTCGAGGCGTCGCAACTCGTCGGTGTACATCGCGAGCGCGCTTCGCAGGCCGACCTGGAGCACCGAGTCCGCCCGGTCGGTCTCGGACTGCTCCGTGAGAGCGTCGAAGCCCCAGAACGCGGCGGCCAGCGGCAGCAGCGAGATCAGCGAGAAATACGCGGCGAGCTTGAGCTTGAAACTTTGCACGGCGGCCTTAAGCACCCCCTCTTTTCGGCCGATAGAGCTCTCACGGGAGAGTGTCGGTCGCGAGGGGGATTTCCATGAGTCCAAAGCTCGTTTCCATGACCAGCGGGGTGGCGCTCGCCCTGGCGGTCGGCGCTCTGGTGACCGTTCCGATGCGCGTCAGCACGCCGCTGCCCACGTCCCCCGACGACCTCTCCGTGCCGCTTCCCGCCCGCCCCTCCGTCGTCCAGGCCCCGCCCCCGCCGGCGCCCAAGCGCGTTTCCAGGTCGAAGCCGCAGCCGAAGGCCGCGCGCGACGCGGTCGTCGCTCAGACGATCTCCGTCTCGCCGCCTCCCCCTCCCGCCGCCCCGAAGCCCGCGCCGGCGCGCCCGCGGCGAGCGGTCAAGCCGCCGCCGTCTGCGCCTCCCGCGCCGCCTCCGCCCGCTCCGCAGCCGGCGCCGGCGTCTCCCCCGCCCGCCACGCCGCCGCCCGCGCCTGCGCCGCCTCCTCCTCCGCCTCCGCCGCCAGGGCCGGTCGCGCTGCCCGCGCCCTCCCCGCCGCCCGGCGACTATCAGGCCGCCGTCGACGGCGAGTGCGACGAGAACGAGAACCGCGGGAAGCACAAGGGCTGGGACAACGACAGCCCCGAGGACCACGACCACGGCCGCGGCAACGACGGCCGCGACCACGGCAAAGGCCACGACCGCGACAAGTAATCCCCCTGTGGCACCATGGCGGCGTGCGACCGCCGTTCATCCGCCGCATGGGCCCGGTAGGGCTCTTTTTAACGGCCTACGACATCTGGCGCCGGATCCCGCCCCGCCACCGCCGGCTGATCATCGCGGAGGCCCGCAAGCACGCGCCGTCAGTCGCTCGAGCTGTGGCGAAACGGCGCTCTAAGCGCCGAGTACGTCCCTGACGATCCGGTCCTGCTCGCGCAGGTGCGCGGTGGGATAGCCCTCGCTCGGGCTCGCGCGCCACGGACGGCCGACGTAGTGGAGCGGGACGCGACCTGCGACAGCTTCCTCCAGCCGGTGCCTGATCGCGCGGTAAGCCCCCATGTTCTGCGGCTCCTCCTGCGCCCAGATCACCTCGTCGAGGGCCGGGTAGCGGTTGACCAGGTGGGCCGCGGCGCCGACCGGGAACGGGTAGAGCTGCTCGATGCGGGCAACGGCAACCTCGAGGTGGTTCTGCCGCTCGGCGTGGCCGACGATGTCGTAGTAGACCTTCCCCGAGGTGAGCACGAGCCGGCGTACGCGCTCACGCTCGACGCCGGGCTCCTCGAGCACAGGCTGGAACGACCCCTCCGCGAGGTCGCCGAGCGTCGAGGTCGCCTCCTTCAGGCGGAGCAGCCCCTTCGGCGTCATGACGACCAGCGGACGGGCCGACGGGTCGAGACCCTGGCGACGCAGCAGGTGGAAGAACTGCGCCGCGGTCGTGGCGTTGACGATGCGCACGTTCTCCTGCGCGGCCAGCTGGAGGAACCGCTCGAGGCGCGCGCTGGAATGCTCCGGCCCGTTGCCCTCGTAGCCGTGCGGGAGCAGGAGCGTCAGGCGCGAGGTCTGCTTCCATTTCGACAGGCCCGAGACGAGGAACTGGTCGACGACGATCTGCGCTCCGTTGATGAAGTCGCCGAACTGGGCCTCCCAGAGGACGAGCGCCTCGTTGGCCGCGACCGAGTAGCCGTACTCGAACCCCAGAGCGGCAAACTCCGACAGCGGTGAGTTGTGGACCTCGAAGGCGGCCGTCGCCTCGGAGAGGTGCTTGATCGGCGCGTACGTCTCGCCGGTCTCCGGGTCGTGGAGGACGAGATGGCGATGCCCGAAGGTCCCGCGCTCGGTGTCCTGCCCCGTCAGGCGGATCGGAATGCCCTCGACGAGCAGGCTCGAGAGCGCGAGTGCCTCCGCATGGCCCCAGTCGATGCCGCCCTGGTCGAGCGCAGCGGCCCGCCGTTCGAGCTGGCGCTGCAGCTTCGGGTTGACGGTGAAGCCATCGGGAACGCGGCGCAGCTCCTCGTCGAGCGCGCGTAGCCGTTCCTCAGGGACGGCTGTCACGAGGTTCGCGTCTGCGGCGCTCGGCAGACGGTCGCTGCCGGGCGGCGCCGGTTGGCCGAACGTCGCCTTCAGCCGCTCGTGCGATTCGCGCAGGCGGATCTGCTCCGCTTCGAACAGGCCCGCGGCCTCCTCCTCCGAGACGACTTCCTCGTCCACGAGGCGGGCGGCGAACTGCTCGCGCGCCGTCGGCTGCTCCGCGATTCGCTCAGCCATCAGCGGCTGCGTGTAGGCGGGCTCGTCGCCCTCGTTGTGCCCGTGGCGCCGGTAGCCGACGAGGTCGACGACGACGTCGTGCCCGAACCGGCGGCGGAAGGCCATCGCCAGGCGAATCGCTGAGATGGCAGCCTCGGGATCGTCGGCGTTGACGTGGATGATCGGCACGTCGAAACCCTTCGCGAGGTCGCTCGAGTAGCGCGTTGACCGGCCTTGCTCGGGGTCCGTCGTGAAGCCGATCTGGTTGTTCGCGATCAGGTGCAGCGTCCCGCCGGTGGTGTAGCCGTGCAGCCCCTGGAGGTTGAGCGTCTCCGCGACGACGCCCTGCCCCGGGAACGACGCGTCCCCGTGGATCAGGACGGAGAGGCCGACGTTCGGCTCGTGGATCCCCTCCCGCGTCGAGCGATCGGTCTGGCCGGCCCGCGTCAGGCCTTCGACGACCGGGTCGACGGCCTCGAGGTGGCTCGGGTTGGCGGCGACGCGGACGCTGATCGGGCCGGCCGCCGTCCCACGGCGCCCGTCAGCGCTGAGGTGGTATTTCACGTCTCCGCTGCCGCCCTCGGGATCCGACGAGAGGGCGTCGATCGTGCGCTCGCCCTCGAACTCGCGGAGGATCGTCTCGTAGGGCCGCCCGATCACGTGCGCGAGCACGTTGAGCCGGCCGCGATGCGCCATCCCGATCACGACCTCGTGCGCGCCCGCCTCCGCAGCGAGCTCGATCGTCTCGTCGAGCATCGGGATCATCACGTCCAGGCCCTCGACCGAGAACTGCTTCTGGCCGAGAAACGCGCGACGGAGGTACTGCTCGAGGCCCTCGACCTCGGTGAGCCGCGCGAGCAGGCGCTTCTTCTCGTCGTCGGTCAGCTTCGTGCGGTACCGGCCCGACTCGATCGCGTGGCGCAGCCAGACCCGCTCCTCGTGGTCGGAGATGTGCTCGATCTCGTACGCGATCGTCCCGCAGTAGATCGCCTTGAGACGTGGGAGCACGTCCGCGAGCGTCTCGCCGGGCAGCTGAACGCGCAGCAGGTTCGCGGGGATGCGCGCCTGCAGCTCCGGCGTCAGCGGCGGCTGCAGCATCTCCGGCTCCAGCGAAGGATCGCCCACCGGCTCCGAACCGAGCGGGTCGAGGCGGGCTGCGAGGTGGCCGTGCGTCCGGTGCGCCTTCACGAGCGCCATCGCGGCGGCCACGCCGCCGAGCAGCGTGTCGTCGACCGGGGCGGGCACCGCTTCGCGGGCCGGTGCTTCCACGGCCGTCGCCGCCGGTGCACGGTGCCCGTTGCCGTCCTCGCGGAGGGCCTCGAGCAGCCGGATCAAGCCGGGGTGCTCGGCGACGAGGGCGCTGTCGCCGCTCTCGAAGAGCGCACGCCACTCGGCCGGCACGGCGTCGGGGTCCTCGAGATACTCCTCGAAGACGGCCCGCGCGTAGCCTGAGTTGAGTCCGTCGACGTCGCTCACGTCAACACTCTTTCTAGCAACCGCTGTACTCCCCTCGCGGGCGCGCTAGTACACGGGATTCTCGGTGATGACCGCGACGATCATCCCGAGCACCCAGCCGACGGTGACGGTGGCCACCGCCCAGGTCGCGAGCCGCTCGTTGCGACCTCCGATCGCGACGGCGATCAGCGCGACCACGAGTGCGACCGGGCCGATTCGCACGGGCTTGTAGACGATCGAGAGCAGACCCGCGACGAGAGCCGCCGCCGCAAGGAACCCCGCGATCGCGTCGGTCTGAGGGCTCCGGTTCTCCGCCGGGCCGACGCTCACGCCCGCACCCTGCTGACACGCGCACCGCTCTGGTGTGGCCCGCCGCGCGACGGCCGGCGACCCGGCTTCGGCTGCCAGCGGCGCGGGCCCTCCTCGCTCGTACGTGGCAGCACTGCGCCTTCGAGCGGGTTCGGCTCCTGGCGGATGGCCCACCAGCAGACCCCGACGAGGTAGAGAATCGGGAGCTTCAGGATCAGCATCATGAAGACGATCTCGACCACGCGCTGAGTGTAGAGATCAGTTCTGAGCCGTGACGTCCAGACGTAGGACGTCGGGGCGGTGATAGTGGCCGGCGGGGTCGAAGCGCTGGCGCTCCTCGAACAGGCGGGCCGGGTCGAGCTCCGCGTAGAGGATGCCCTCCTCGCCGTAGAGCGGCCCGGCGAGATAGCTGCCGTCGGGGCCGAGAATCGCGCTGCCGCCGCGGCCGATGATCTCCTTCCCGTCCAGCTCGGCGCGGAGCGGAAAGTCGTCCGGATACGCAGAGGCACGCTGGAAGTGCGACGGGGCGATCACGAACGCGCGCGACTCGCGCGCGATGTGGACGAGGGTCGCCTGCCAGGCGTCGCTGTCGTCCGCTGTGGAGGCGACGTACACCTCGACGCCCGACTCGTACAGCGAGAAGCGGGCGAGCGGCATGTAGTTCTCCCAGCAGATCAGGCCGCCGATCCGGCCGAAGCCCGTTTCGATCGCGCGCAGGCCGCCGCCGTCCCCCTGGCCCCACACGAGCCGCTCGTGGTTCGTGGGGACGAGCTTGCGGTGATGCAGCGCGAGCCGGCCGTCGGGCGCGTGGTAGAGCAGCGTGTTGTAGAGCGTCCCGGGACGGGACGGATCGATCTCGGTCACGCCGGTCACGAGCCAGACGTCGTTGTCGCGGGCGATCTGGCCGAGGCGATCGGCGTCGGGGCCCGGCACGGCCAGCGACTCGCGCGCGAAGAGTGCGAACGCCGCCTTCGCCCTCGGGTCGGCCCAGCCGGCGAACGCCTTGGCCCACGCCGACGAGGGGTACGCCGGGATGAACGACTCGGGGAAGACGAGCAACCGTGCGCCCTCGCGCGCCGCTTGGCCGGAGATGTCGGCGAGCTTGTCGAGCGTGGCCCGGCGGTCGAGCACGACCGGCTCTGCCTGGACACACGCAACCTTGATCGGCTCCATGTGCCGATTCTGCTTGATCTTTGCGGCGTTGTCGCCTACCCTGCGCCAGGAATCGTTCCCGCCGAAAGGAGGAGGCACCGATGACTGCGATTGCGCTCGACCTCTTCCTTCGCGCTGCGCTCACGCGCTAGGCGGGCTTCCACCTTGCCGGAACGGCCGCCGCGCCGACGCGCGGCCCTCGTGGTTTTCGACCTGTTCCGGAAAGGAGCACATCCGTTGTCCCTGGTAACCGACTCATCCCGGACGCGGCTCGGCTGGAGTGACGAGCTCGAGCACGCGTTCGAACCACATGCGCGCGACGGCCTCGTCCCCGCCCGCGTCACAGTCCAGAACCGCGGCCTCTACCTCGTCGCCGGCGACGACGGCGACCTGCAGGCCGAGCCGACCGGCCGCCTCCGCCTCGCGGCGGCGAACGGCGGCACGCTTCCCGCCGTGGGCGACTGGGTGGCCGTTCGCCCGCACGACGGCGACGGCCGCGCGACCATCGCGGCCGTTCTCCCGCGCCGGACGAAGCTCTCGCGCAAGGTTCCCGAGCGGGAGATCGAGGAGCAGGTGCTCGCAGCGAACGTCGACGTCATCTTCGTGGTCACGTCGCTCAACCGCGAGCTGAAGCTCCGTCGCCTCGAGCGCTATCTCGCCGCGGCTTGGGAGAGCGGCGCCTCGCCGGTCATCGTGCTCACGAAGTCCGACCTCGCCGAGGACGCTGACGAGCGCAGGCTGGAGGTCGAGTCGATCGCCTTCGGCGTGCCGGTCCATCTGGTGAGCTCCGTCACGCGTGAGGGCCTCGACGACCTGCCGCCGTACTTCGCGGGCCACCGCACGGCGATCTTCCTCGGCTCGTCGGGTGTCGGCAAGTCGACGCTGATCAACGCGCTCGCCGGCGAGGAGATCCAGGCGACAGCGGAGATCCGCGAGTCCGACGATCGCGGTCGGCACACAACGACGAGACGCGAGCTGATCGTCCTACCCGACGGCGGGATCGTGATCGACACGCCGGGCATGCGCCAGCTGCAGCTCTGGGACGCCGACGAGGGGATGGACACCGCGTTCTCGGACGTCGCCGAGCTGATCGCTCGGTGCCGCTTCTCCGACTGCGCGCACAAGACGGAGCCGGGCTGCGCGATCCGCGCGGCGTTGGCGGACGGCTCGCTTCCCCGTGACCGCTGGGAGAGCTACACGAAGCTCCAGCGCGAGCTGTTCGCGCTCGACGTCAAGCTCGACAAAGGGCTCAAGTCCGAGCAGCGCAAGAAATGGCGGGCGCGCGAGCGCCAGCGGAGGCACCCGAAGCGCTGGTAACCGAGCCGGTGCCTAGCGCCGTCTGCGCTCGGCGAGAGCCTTGATGCCCTCGCTGAAGGTCAGCTCGGGAGGCGATTCGGCCTGCTCCCGCGCGGGTTGCGCTTCGTCGGCCGACTCGCCGAGGAGGGCGGACACCGTCCCCTCGGCGGCCTGACGCAGGCGTCGCTCCCGATTCGCAACGTCCTTCTCCCGGTCCTTGATCGCGGCCTCGCGCTGCTCCAGCTCGGCGCTGCGCGCAGCGATCAGCTCCGAGACCCGCTCCGCCTCGGTACGGGCGCTCGTGGAGAGCTCGCCCTCGCGTCGCTCGACCTCGGCCAGCCGCGCGGCCAATGCCGCTTCGCCCGCCTCGAGGTCCTCCACACGCTTGGCCAACGCCCGCTCGCGCTCCGCCAGCGCTGCCTCGAGCTGTGGAGGCTGCGCCGCCGTGCCCGTCTCTACGACCTCCTCCGCGGTCGAGGCGAGGCGCGCTTCCCGCTCGTCGAGCTCTTGCGAGCGGGCAATGAGCGCCGCCTCGCCCTGATCGACGTCTGCGCTCCTCGCGTCGAGCTCGGCTCGTCTCGACTCGATTGCGGTCTCCCGGTCGGCGATCTCAGCCTCACGTGCGACGAGCTCGGCCTCCTGTGCGTCCAGCGCCTCCGCGCGCGCCGTAAGCTGGCTCTCGCGCTCGTCGCTGCGGATCCTTTGCTCGTCCAGCGCGCGACCGGCCGTCTCGGACTCGGCGGTCCGCGCGGCCAGCGCCGCGCGCTGTTGCTCGAGCTCCGCCTCCCCGGCTTCGATCAGGGCACGGCGCTCGGCGACGTCGGCCGAACCCGCTTCGACCTCCGCCTCGCGCTCGGCGAGTGCGGCCGCGAGGTCATCGATCCGCTTCAGCTTCGTCGCCAGCTCCGCCTCGCGCGCCTCCAGCTCGGCGACCCGCTTCTGCGTCTCGGCCTGACCGGCGGCGACTGCCGTCTCGAGGTAGGAGATCCGCTGCTCGCGGGCGTCGAGGTCGGCGCGCCGGCGTTCGAGCTCGACGTCGGGCGTCTGTCGCTGGACCTGCGAGCGACGCGCCTCGTCCCTCAGCTCTCGCGCGCGCTCGTGGAGCTCGCGTCTCTGCTCGGCAAGGTCCTCTTCGAGCTTGCGCAGGAAGGCCTCGCGGTCCGGAGCCGGCCGCATCTGCTCGTCCTCACGGTTTCTACGGCGCACGCGGCGCGACGTTAGCAGCAGCGAGGCCGCTCAATCAGCGGCCTCGGAGGTGGAGCCAGGCGGGCTCGAACCGCCGACCTCCTGCGTGCCACGCAGGCGCTCTCCCAGCTGAGCTATGGCCCCAACTTGGCCAAGTTTACCGGCGAATCCGCAGATCGTCTGCCGCGGAGGTGGGCTTTGCCCGCCTCCGCCGCGACGGCCGGCCGATAGCAGTACCGCGAGAAGTCGTCATGGCGCGCGAAGCGCGCCGGACTTCTCGCGGCGAGGCTGGGGCCGTGTCCGTTCTAGACGGCCGCTTCTAGGTCAAGAGTGGGTACATCGCCCCACAGCTCCTCGAGCCGGTAGAAGCGCCGCGCGTCAGGCGTGAAGACGTGCAGGACGACGTCGAGATAGTCGGCCAGGATCCAGGTCGCCTCGCTGGTCCCTTCCACGGTCGTCGGGATCACGCGATCATCCTTTTTCAGCTTCCCGTGCACCTCGTCCCAGATCGCCTTCGTCTGGCGTGGGTTCTGGCCCGTCGCGACGACGAAGAAGTCCGTGTACGCGCACACGGGCCGCATGTCGAGGATGAGAACGTCCTGCGCCAGCTTGTCCTGTGCGATGCCGGCGATCCGACGGGCTTGTTCGAGGGAGGTCAGAGGCTGTCCAGAGTCCTTTTCGATCGCTTCCAGTGTAGCCGCGCCCGGAGGACGTCACACGCCCCGGTACAACCCTCGACGCTCGATCTCCTCGGCGACGGCGGGCGGGACGAGCCCGTCGAGCGACTCGCCGCGCGCCACGCGCGCCCGCAGCTCCCGCGAGGCGATCGGCTGAGGCTCGATCGGGAAGAGCTCGATCCGGTCGGGGCGGCCGAGCTCCTCGATTGCGCGGGACAGCTCTTCGAGCCCATGGCCCGGCCTCGTCGCCACCGCCACGCGGGCGATCTCGAGGACGGCGTCGGGCTCCTTCCAGCGGTGAAAGGCCGCCAGCTGGTCGGCGCCGACGAGCAACAGGACGTCCTCGAAGTCGCCCGCGCGGAGCATGTCGACCGTGCGGGAATACTCGTCGATGCGCACGTCGTCGCCCGGGAAGGCCGCCTGCGCGAGCGCGAGCCGGTCGTCGACGGGCGTCGCGACCTCCTTGTGCTCGGGGTTCGCAGCGACGAGCACGACGAGCTTGTCGAGGCCGAAACGGCGCTTCGCCTCCCGGGCCAGGGCC
>Ga0126309_10000800_pt1 | contig 10653 bp, 8 predicted proteins | sample Plot56_FD_92541 | JGI IMG/M metagenome (GOLD analysis project Ga0126309, IMG submission 92541) | Serpentine soil microbial communities from UC McLaughlin Reserve, CA, USA - Plot56 | ecosystem: Environmental > Terrestrial > Soil > Grasslands | place: USA: UC McLaughlin Reserve, Lake County...
AGACAGAGGGATCACTCGGCTTCTCCCAAGACCTCGGCATCCACTGAAGTGAGGATGAACGAGACCCTCGAGACACTTGACACCGGTGGCCCACATAGAAGCCAGGGGTTTGAACCCCTGGCGGGGGCGCGGGGCCGCAGGCGGTCTGATGCGACCCTTCCGTCAAACCTCCAGCTTCAACCGCGTGCTGAACGTCTCCCCGCTCGCCGCGTCCACCACGGTCAGCAGAACATTCTGCTTCCCGCGGCGGAGCACGATCGAGCTCCGGTAGACCACCTTCTTTCCGGGCTCGGGCAGCTCTTCGACAGCCAGGACGGCCGGCGTGACGACCAGGTCCGAGCGGCGGCCCGACTCGTCGATGGCGGTCATCCAGATTTCCAGACGGGCCACGAGGCGTCCCTCTTCGGGCAGCAGGGTGATTGCTTCGGCGGGGAGACGGAAGGCCAGCGGCACCGATTTGGTGAGCGGTCCGCGGTCCACCGGCGTGCCGACCTCCACGTCCAGGGGCTTGGCCCCGGGCAGGTCCTTGCCGGTCAGCAGCGCCCCTTCGATGGACATGGCGGCGCGGGCCGGCCGCGAGAGGGGGACGAAGCTCGACCGCGAGCGGACCTCGAGACCGTCGCGGAGGACCTCGACCTTCAGGTCCCGGCGCCGGTTGTCGCCGGTCGAGTTGGTGAAGCCCAACCAGTAATAGGAGCGGGTGTCCTCCTCGATCCGCTTCAGATGGGCGGCGCCGGGGCGCAGCAGCCGGCCGCCGGTCTCCTCGGCCGCGAAGACGAGCGAGCCCTGGCGCACGCCCTCGGCCATGGCCCCATCGTTGAGAGCGAACGCGGCCGGCCGCTCCGTCGTCCGGTCGGCCGCGCTCGGGAGGAGCGTGTCGGCCAGGTGGATCGGGTAGACCGTGTAGCCCAAGCGGTTCGCCTCGTCGGTGAGCGGCCGGAGCAGCGCCAAGGGGTCTCCCCACGACAGGTATTCCTGGACCTGATCGTACCGGTTCGTCGAAGCCTTCGGATCGAGCTTCCATCCGCCGGAGAGGATGAGCGCCACCTTGCGGCCGGGAGGCGGCTCCAACGTGCGCAAGGCTCCGGCGGCCCCGACGAGCACCTTCCGGGCCAATGTGCTCTCAGAGCGGTCGGCCTCCATGTCTCCGGGCTGCAGGCCGGTGTCGGCCATGACGAAACCACCCCTCACGATGAGCGGCCGGAGGTCGCGGATCCCCCCGAGGTCGGCCACGTTGAGATAGCCCTTCCGCTTGGCCGTCTGGCGCAGCGTGTCCGCCAGAGCGGCCGACGGCGCGCTCCAGTCGGCGACAATGCGGAGCCGCATGCCTTCAAACGCCACCACCGCCATGCGGTCGCGCGGCCCCAGGGTGCCGATGTCGCGGGCCAGCACCTTGAGCGCCTCGTTTCGCAGCTTGTAGGGGGAGAAGAACTCATCGATGAAGACGAGGTAGTTGGTGCCCACCTCGTCGCCGGCCTCCAGGTCGGTCAGCGCCGGGGGAAGAGCCACAGGGCCCCCTCCGGGCGCGGGCGGCGGCGCGACCGCGCGACCGTCGCGGATCTCCGCGAAGTAATCCAGAGGGACCGGCGCGCCGTCCACCAGGAGGCGGAAGTCTCCCGCCTTGAGATCGGTCACCCGCCGGCCCCGGCGGTCGGTGACCACGACTTCCACGTTGACCGCCTGGACGTCCAGGGTGTCGACGAAGGCTCCCCCGATCTCCTCCTCCTGGGCGACCTGGGCGACGGCCGGGGAAACGAACGAGGCGATTGGCAAGGCGGCGGCGAACAGCATCGAACGGACGGCTCTGCGCATGGGCTCCTCCAAAAGGGACGGCGCAGCGTCCTCATGCTACGCCGAGAATCCAGCCTTCCAGTCGCGCCCGCTCTTGCTCGCTGTCCGAGAGCGGGGGGGTTAAATAAGGCCGCAACAACCCGAGCCGGTCGCGCTCCTGCAGCCAGGCGCAGGTGGAGTACGCATCGAGCTCCTCCGCGCTCAGCCCCTCCTTGGGATAGCGATGACGGAAGCGCGCCGGCCGCACCTCGGCCACGACCGAGCGCCCGGCCGGCACGCTGAAGCCGTCGAAGGGCCAGATGTGGACGCGGTCGCCCCCGGAGCGCCGGATGTACTCCAGCCACGGCAGGCCGGCGTGCGTGGCGCGCGCCCGGCTATCCTGGAGGTCCCAGGCGAACACGCTCCGCGGGAAGGCGGTCCACCGGCCGGTGAGGCGGTGCTCATCCGGATCGCCCGTCCGCGGGTTGCCCGGGAGCAGCTCGCGGACCGAGACGCGGTCGGTGGGCCAGAACCCCTCGAAGTCATTCAGGAACTCGTCCCAGCTCTTCAGGCCGTTGCGGTCCATATAGCTTTGCGGGAACGAGAATGCATGGTCGATGCCCACGATGACCGGGGACTCGCTCCCGATCTTTTCGGCCAGCCACTCGGCCAGCTCGCGGCGGCTCCACAAGCCGTGCTCCTCGGCCGGATTGCCGTCGATATACGGCTCATGGTCTTCGTGAGCGGAGAAAACCCGCAACTGCGAAACGCGGTCGCCGGGGCCCCTCCGTCCCGAATAGTGGACACCGATGTACTGCTGGAAGTCGGTCATGGATCCCCCCCTTGGACGGAGGGGATCTTATCAATCGCCGGGGCGCTGGAGAGGATCAGGCGGCGGTCGAATCGAGCTTGGCCGCGACGAGCTGCTCGAGGACCGCGCGGTCTCTCGGCGTGATGCGGAGGAACTCGACTCCGACCTCGTGCTCGTTCGGGCTCTTGCGCTTCTCCCAGGCCACCCGGCCGTCGGCGCGCAGGAGCTGGCCGTCGCACGAGATCGTGACCTCCATCAGCGAGCCGAACCCGATCGAGCGGTCGCTCACCAGCATGCATCCCCCCGCGCTGACGATCTGAGTCCGCGTCAGCGCCTCCGGCCGGCGCTCTCCGAGGATGCGCAGGCGGACGGGCAGTTGCGAGGAAACGCGAGGAAAGCGGCGGACGGGGCGCTGAGATGGCGTCATGGTCTCCCTCCAAGGGAGCACTGAGATTGACTCATGAGTCTAATTCAATCTTCGAGGGACCGCAAGGTGCCCTCGACAGGTAAAACCGGGTGAAACGTTTTTGGCGGATCGAGCGTTATGTTGTTGGAGGGATGGATACGTCTACTGTGCCTTTCTACCCCGAAGTCCACGTCTCGATGCGCAGCCGCAACCGGTTCGCGCTGGTGAGCGCCATCCGGCTGGGGCTGCGCAAGGCCGGAACCTCGCCCGCCGAGATCGAGCGCTTCAGCCGCGAAGCGCTCTCCGAGCAGGACGCCCGCCGGTTCGAAGAGATCTGCAACGCCTGGGTCCGGCTGGAACGGCCCTGCTGAGGCCTTCCCTCACGGCTGCAGGAACGCGATCATCGCCCCCAGGGGGTCGCTCGTCGCCGTGAAGCGGCCCACGCCGGGGATGTCTCGCGGCTCGAACCAGACTTTTCCACCGAGCTCCTTGACCCGCGCGGCCGTGGCGTCGGCGTTCTCCACCTGGACATAGGGGATCCAGGCCGACGGTCCCTGCGCCTCCCCTGGCATCTGGAGCATGCCGCCCGCGTCCTTGCCGGTGTCGAGCCGCTTGAAGAGGTAGTAGGTCATCTCCCCCATCGGCGCCTCCTCGATCCGCCAGCCGAAGATCTCCGCGAAGAACTTCCCGTCCGCCTCAGGGTCGCGGGCCAGCAGCTCGTGCCAGACGAACGTGCCGGGCGCCGGCGCGGGGTCGGGAGGCGTCTCGCCTTGCCGGGGCTCGGGTGTGTACGGCGAGATCGAGGCGCCGTTCGGGCTGGAGATGATCGCGAAGCGGCCGACGGTGGGAATGTCCATCGCGGGCACCACCACCTGGCCGCCGAGCTCCTGCGCCTTGGCGATCGCGGCATCCACGTCCGGCACGGTCACGTAGGAGATCCACTGCGCGGGCATCCCTTGCGCCGGATCGGCCGGCATGAAGCCGCCCCACTCGGTGCCTCCCGCGTGGATCATCCGGTACGTGCCCCCCTCCCCCATGTCGAATTCCTTGTACGTCCAACCCAGGAGGTCGGTGTAGTACTGCTGGGCCTTCTCGATGTCGGTGGTCATCAGGTCGTGCCAGACGAACCGGCCGACCGGCAGGCCCGCCGCCGCTTCCGGCGCGGCGAGGTCCGTGATCTGGCTGTTGACGAGTGTGGGATCTGCCATGATGCCGTCCTCCTCTGCGGTAAAGGTTCCAAGCCAGCATACCGCAGAGGGGAAGCGGCGTCTTCCAGCAGCTTAAGTGGCTATCAGAGCACCATTTGCGCGTGTCCCGGGGAGGCTTGGCGCCGGCGCAGCCAGTCCACCAGGCCCACCAGCGGGCCGGTCATGAAGGTGGTCACCAGGGCCATCAGGACCAGCATGGCGAAGATGCGCGGCGAGAGGATGCCGAGGTCGAAGCCGATGTTCAAGACGATCAGCTCGACCAGCCCCCGGGTGTTCATCAGGGCGCCGAGCGAGAACGAATCCGCCCAGCTCATCCCCGTCCAGCGCGCGGCGATCATGCTCCCGCCCAGCTTGCCGGCGATCGCCACGGCGATGATCCCGAAGCACATGAGCCAGCCCTGCCAATCGTTGAGCAGGCCGATCTGCGTGCGCAGGCCGGTGAAGGCGAAGAACAGGGGGAGGAGGAACGCCGAGCTGAAGGTCCCCAGCCGCTCGCGCAGGAACTGGCGCAGCTCGCGGTCCGGGGGCATGCACACCCCGGCGAGAAAGGCGCCGAACAGCGCGTGAATGCCGATCACCTCGGTGGCCAGCGCCGAGGCGAAGACGAGCGCGAACAGGGCGGCGAGCAACCCCGAGCTCCCGCTCCACGGATGGGCTCTCCTCTGGGCGATCCAGGCGAGGCGCGGGCGGACCAGGAAGAGCATGCCCAAGATGAACACGAGGGACAGCCCGATCGTCCAGAGCGCGCCACCCAGCCCCCCGGCCTTGACGATCGCCACCACCACGGCCAGCAGGCACCAGGCCGTGACGTCGTCGACCGCCGCGCAGGCGATCGCCGTAGTGCCGAGGTGCGTCCGGGAGAGCTTGCGCTCTTCGAGGATGCGCGCCAGCACCGGGAACGCCGTGATGCTCATCGAGACGCCGATGAACAGCGCGAAGGCGCTGAACGGAGTCCCGGCCGGAGCCAGAGGCCGGTACAGGAAGAGCGCGAGCCCCGTCCCCAGGAAAAAGGGCACCACGATGCTCGCGTGGCTCACCATCACCGCCGCGTCCGCCTTGTCCCGCAGATGATCCAGGTGGAGCTCGATCCCCACCACGAACATGAAGAGGATCACGCCGATCTGGCTGAGCAGCTTCAGCGGATCGAGCGAGTCCACCGGAAAGACGAACGACTGCGCCGCGGGCGCCACCCACCCCAGGAGCGAGGGACCGAGCAGGATGCCCGCCACCATCTCGCCGATGACCGGCGGCTGGCCGATTCTACGGAAGAGGCTGCCGAGCGAGCGAGCGGCCACGACGATGAGCAGCACCTGGAGCAGCAGCAGGCTCAACGGGTGCCGCAGGTTGTCGAGGAGTGCGCCCAGGAGGCCTGCCGGGGCCGCTTCCGGGTGGGCAGGATGCACCGGAGATGCCGCGGGACCCACGGCGGCCGGCGCGGCCGGCTGGAGATGCGAGCCCTGGTTCAGGATGAACCAGATGCCTGCTCCGAAGACGAGAAGAGTGGCGAGATAGAACAGCGCGTTCCTGGACTTCAAAGCTTCCCCCCTCCATCAGAAGAGATGATAACTCCATTCAAGTGTCAGCAGCGGTCCTCAAAGGGACACTCCTGGGAGACCAACGTTTCCACTTCCATGGGCGTCTTCCACACCCTCGCCGTTACCTTCAAGGGGAAATGAGGTCGACGGGGCTTCACCCCCCGTCCGCCGCCAGCCGCTGGCTCAGCCGTTCCGTGAGGCGTTTGTAGCTCTCCGCGTTCATGCCGTCCCGCGGGCGCCCTCCCCTTCCACCAGGCAGGCCTCGAAGACTTCCAGCGACGTTCCGTCGAGCAGACCGGGGTCGCCGGGAGCGCCGTTCTTCCAGAGGCTCAGGGCATCGCGAAACGTCTCGGCCGCACCCGAGAGATCTCCCAGGGAGAAACGCGCCTGCGCCAGGTGGGCCAAGGCGAACCCCTGCAGGCGCGACCGCCAGCTGTCCTCACCCGGCACTCGCACGGCGATGCGGACCGCCAGCTCCGCCAGACCCACCGCCTGCCGCGGGTCCTCCTCGGAGAGATCGGCGCTCTGCACGCAGATGCGCTCGCAGAGGGCCCAGTGCGCGAACTCCGGCGCGGCGTCCACCAGCAGGGTGCGGTCGCGGGCAGGGAAGCGCTCGAGGCGCGACCAGAGCTCCGCCCCGTCGAAGCGGTCCTCCGGGCGGGGGTGCCAGACTTCCTCCCACTCCCCTCCCTCGCGGATCAGCATCTCCAGGAACAAGCGCCCCCAGACCGACTGCACGATCACGGAGAATCCCTGGAGCGGCGCGGCCCGCGTGAGCATCTCGCTGTGCACCTCGCGGCCGATCCGCGCGGTGAGGCGCCCGATGACGTTCTTCTCGTCGTCCGAAAGCTCCGGCCCGGCCTGGACCCAGGGCCGCGCCCGTGGAATCGACGCGCCGAGCGACAACGCGTCCTCCTCGGTGAGCTGCAGGCCGGCGATCATGTCCTCCAGAATCTCCCGCGTCAGGGTGCGCCGGCCTTCCTCAAAGTCCGCGATCGCCTCCACAAGCACTCCCGTGGCCTCGGCCAGATCCTCCCGGCTCCACTCCCCCGCCGAACGCAGGAGCTTGACGCACCACGGTGAGATGGTCTCTCCGGTCACGGATTCCTCCTTCCCGCCGCTCTGTCCTCAGATGGGATCAGGATACGCGACCGGATCGCTTCTGTCCACGATCCTTGACAGCTCGCCGCGCTTCGTCCAGCAGATCCACGCCGCCACGCTGTAGGCGATCGTCAAGCCGATGCCGAACTCGGTGGTGACGTATTTCGTGATCCCCCGGTCCAGGGTCAGGGGATCGAAGATCTCCTGGATGAACAGGTTGTGGCTCGCGTGCAGGATCACCGCCGTCCAGACGCTCCCCGACTTGAGGCGCAGCCAGGCGAAGACGAACGAGGAGGCGATCACCATCCAGGTGAAGACGATCAGCACGTACCACCGCGGAGCCCCGCTCGTGTAGTCCGAGGTCAGGATCAGTGGATAGTGATACACCGACCAGGCGGCCCCGCTGATCAGGGCCGTCTTCGTGAAGCTCGTCATCGTGGCGAGCTCGGGAACCAGAAGCCCCCGCCAGCCGAGCTCCTCGCCGAGCGCGAAGAAGGCGCCCTGGAGAAGCCCAACCGTCGCCAGCAGCCCCAGGATCGCCGGAAGCGGGATCTTCCTCCCGATCTGCCCGGAGAAAGTGGCCACCAGCCCCTCGCCCGAGACGCCGCCGATCCCCGTGAGCCAGACGATGCCATAGACCACCAGAGCCATCAGGGGCGGCAGGAGATAGCCCAGGACCTGCCATCGCGTCTTGCCCCACCCCCAGCCGATCCCCCGCAGGTTCCGCTGCGTGACCAGCCGCGTGATCAGGGCCGCCACGCCCGGGCACCACATGAGCCCGAGCACGGGAAGCATCTTCATCTTCCCGCTGGACGCGATCTGGACGTAGAAGATCGAGCTGAGGGCATACGTGAGGATCAGGAACAGGACGACTCTGTTGCGCGCTGAGCTGAGCATCCGGGGGCCTCCTCTGTGGGATTCCGCAAAGAAAGCATACATCGAACACAAAAAAGCCCCCTCCCAACAGGAAGGGGGCCCCAAAGAAACGAGCCGGAATCCGGCCGTCAGTTGGTCCGGAAGTCGATCTCCCAGAAGTTCAGCGTTCCGGTGTCTACCGCGGCCAGGTCGCGCACCTTCAGCTTCCACGCGCCGTTGGTGGCCTTGCCGGTGAACGCCGAGAGAGCCTGCGCCGGAGCGGTCAGGTCCGCGTAGACGGTCTGGATGTTGTCGGTGCCGCTGCCCGTCCGGTTGTGCAGCAGAACCGTCGTGTTGTCCGGACCGATCAACGACACCTCCAGGTCGCCCTGATAGGTATGGGTGATGTCCACGCGCACGCGCAGGCTCACGATCGTTCCCGTGGCCGCGACGTTGATCGTGCTGGTGATGCCCGTCGTGTTGTTGTCGGGAATCGCCGTGGCGGCGGTCAGCGTGGAGTAGCCGTTGAAGGTCACCTTCCACGAATTGAGCGTGCCGGTGTCCGCCGCGGCCAGGTCGCGGACCCGCAGCTTCCAGGCTCCCGACGTGTTTTTGCCGGTGAACGCGGAGAGCGCCTGCGCCGAACGGGTGGTGATGTTGTAGGTCGTGTTGATGTTGTCGGTTCCGGCGCCGGTCCGGTTGTGCAGCAGGACCGTCGTGTTGTCCGGACCGATCAGCGCCACTTCCAGGTCGCCCTGGAAGGTGTGGGTGATGCCCACGTTGACGCTCACGCTGGTGATCGTCATCGAGTTGGGCACGTTGATCGTGCTCGTCACGCCCGTCGTGTTGTTGTCGGGGATCGCCAGGGCGGGAGAGGACGAGAACGTCAGCACCTGGTTGCTGCCGACCGTGCAGGCGCTGGTCGTCGCCGTGGCCTGCGCCGAGTTGGCCGAGGCGCAGGCGCCGACCGCCTGGACGACGTAGAAATACGCCGTGTTGCAGGTCAGGCTCGCGTCGGAGAACGACGTGGTGGCCGAGGTGCCGACCTGCGTGTACGGGCCGCCGCTCGTCGTCGAGCGCAGGATGTTGTACGACGTCGCACCCGCGGACGCGGTCCACGACACGTTGATCTGGGTCTGGCTCGCGGCCGTCGCAGTGACGCCCGTCGGCGCCGCCGGCGGCGTGCAGGCAACGCCGAAGTCGACCACAGCGAAGCCCACGTTCTCCTTCTGGGCGTTGGTGGACGAGCCGGGATAGAAGTGCCGCGTGTCCACCCAGGCCATGTAGGCCTTGCCGCTCTTCACGTCGAGGCCGAAGTACTCACCGTACTGGTTGGGGTTGCGGTTCGGGTTGTCCGTGGAGTTCTCGTCGGTGTAGCTGATACCGCTGTTGTTGAACTCCGCCGAGTTCTGGCTCGCCTTGACGTTGGCCTCGAAGCTCACGCCGCAGTTGGTCGACCGCGCCGTGAAGAGCTCCACCTTGCGGTTGTTCGCATCGTTCCGGGCGTCGTGCCAGGCGACCACGACGTGGCCGTTGGATTGATCCACCTGCAGGAACGGATGGAACTGCGTGCGGCCCGCCAGGCCGTCGTCGTTGACCTTGACCGGCGTGCCCCAGGTGGCGCCGCCGTTGGTCGACCGGGTGACCCAGATGTCGGTCTCGGTAGCCCCGCCCGAGGTGTAGTCGCCATAGGTGGCATAGAGCGTGCCGTCGCAGGCGCCGCCCGAGTTGTCCACGTCCACGGCGCCGAAAGGGGCGATGCCGCGCTGGTCGGCGACCGGCGGCTTGTTGCTCCCGGAGAAGCCGGCGAGGTTATGGTCGTGCACCTGGACTGGCGTGGACCAGGAGACGCCGCCGTTGGTTGACTGGGTGTACCACATCCGCTCGTCGGTGCAGGTGGAGCCGCAGGTGAGCGACTCCCAGACCACATGCACGGTGCCGTTCTTCTGTACCGCGATCTCGCATCCGAGATCGATTCCGCCGACCGGCGCGGTGGGCAGGTCGACCTCGGTCCAGGTCACGCCGTTGTTCGTCGAGTAGGCGAACTTCTCATTGTTGGCGCGGTCCCAGCAGGTGTAGTGGCGGCCGTAGAAGGGGCTCGCCAGGGTGTTGTCGATCACGTAGAAGTTCTTGTCTTCGAGGGTCCCCGTGGCCCAGGCGTTCTTGATCACGCCCTGCTTCACCCAGGTGGCGCCGCCGTCCGCCGAACGCGCGACCACCATCGAATACTGGGTCGTGGTGGCCGTGCTGCAAAGCAGCATGTAGTTGAGGAAGACCTCGTTATTGTCGTTCCAATAGAGCGCCGGGTCGGAACCGAACACCGTGCCGGAGCAGGTGCCCAGGGTGAACACGTTGTTCGACGGCGCGCAGGTGTAGTCCCACGTCGTCCCGCCATTGCTCGAATAGAAGATCGACTGCGTTTGGTTGCTGTTGCAGGCCGCACCGGCGTTGCCCCAGGTGTTGGCCGCGGCGACCATCTGGTTGGTGTTCCGGTGGTTGACCGCGATCTGGATCTCACCGTCGTATTCGTTCGGTGCCGGGACGTCGGTCGAGGCCGCGTTCCGGTTGGTGCCTACCGTGGCCGCCCTCGTCAAATCGCCGGTAATGTCGTTGCCGGTGTCGACGGGCCACCCGGTCAGCACCTGATTGACATATTCGTCACCATACATCTGGCGCGCCAGCGGCTCGCGGAGCTCGATCCACCGGACGTGGAGATCTTGCAGGAAGCGGGGCACGAAAACCTCGTAGTGCCTCACCTCCATATCGATTTGCCAATACTCGAGCGGAGACAGAGGCATCTTCTTCAGGAAAGCATCGACTGCAGCGCGGTCCTTGAGATTTGCCGTCGCCTTTCGCCCCTCCTCCTTGAGACCGGGATTGCTCTGGAGCGCATCGTAGGCAGCACGAAGCTTCCTATGGAGCGCCGCCTTCGACAGAGCTTCGTCCGCACGCGCGGTCCCGGTCGCC
>Ga0126309_10000801_pt1 | contig 10638 bp, 12 predicted proteins | sample Plot56_FD_92541 | JGI IMG/M metagenome (GOLD analysis project Ga0126309, IMG submission 92541) | Serpentine soil microbial communities from UC McLaughlin Reserve, CA, USA - Plot56 | ecosystem: Environmental > Terrestrial > Soil > Grasslands | place: USA: UC McLaughlin Reserve, Lake County...
GGAGCGGAGGACTACCTGACGTGCACGTCGCCGCGGCCGGAGCGCCCGCGCCGCTACGTCGTCAGAGGCTGATCCGGAGGAAGCCCTCGTGCACGAGTCGCCGTGCGATGACGAGCCGGCCGTCGTCGTCGAGCACGCCGGGGAGATCGACCAGCCGGAACGGCTCTTCGGCCGAGGCCATGAACGCGAGCTCCTCGCGCGCCGGCGCCGGAAACTCGAGGTTCTTGCCCTCGAACACGACCCGGACCGACTCGCCGCGCAGCGTGACGTCCGCCAGGACGGTCGCGCGGCGCTCGAGCAGCGTCGCCGCGTCGAGGTCGGCGAGTGCGCGAAGCTGCTCCAGCTGCCCGCCGAGGATCGGGCGTCGCGAGCGGACGAGCCGTCGCCGCTGACGCCGCCGGACGTCGTCAGGTGAGAGCTTCGCCGCGAGACGCTGCAGCAGCGGCTCGACCGCGCCGGTCCCCGCGCTCCGCCGGAAGGCGACGTCGTTCGCACACGAGTCGAGCGCTGCGCGGAACGCGTCCACCCACGAGTAGACGTTGACGCCGACGGTGAGGTGGAGCGAGTCCGTGTCCGACGTCGTCGCCGCGTGGAGCCAACCGCGCGGCAGGTAGAGGAGGTCGCCGGGCTGGAGCGTCACGTCGAGGACCGGCGCCCCCGGAGCGCCCATCGCCTCCTCGTAGCGCTGATCCTTCAACGGCAGCTCCCAGGCCGGCTCGTGGACGAGCCAGCGCTTCTCGCCGGAGACCTGGAGGCAGAACACGTCGTGGGTGTCGTGGTGCACCGGCAGCCCCTGCGCCGAGCTCGGCGTGTAGTACGCATTGCACTGCGTCGGGTGGCCGAGCGACGACTCGAGCGAGCGGCAGAATGTCGCGACGGAGGGCCACCAGTGGTGCAGCCCCTGGACGACGAGCGTCGCGCCGCGGTCGAACTCGGATGCGACCTTGCCGACGTCCGCCATGCCCGAGAACGGCGCGGGGCGCCACGAGACGTCGACGACGTATTCGGACGGCTTCAGCTTCTCGTCCGCCCGGACGAGACGGAAGGCGGGGAAGCGCAGGCCACCCGACTCGAGTAGCCGCTCGACGTCCTCGGCCGTCAGCAGGTCGTCGAAGCGACCCGCTTCGTCGCGCGCGACGACGAGCGGCCTGCGCTCCCAGTATTCGGCGAGGAACTCGCGGTCCCCGACCGGCTCGATGCAGCGACGCAGCGCGTCGCTGCTACGAGTCCACGGCGTCCGAGTCTGAATCGCTGTCGTCCGAGTCCGAGCCCGAGTCGGAATCCGAGTCGGAATCGGAGCCGGCGTCGGTGCCGTCGGCGTCGTCGGCGTCGTCCGTGTCGGCGTCGGCCAGCTCCGCGCGGTACTCGTCGGTTGTGGCTGCCGTCAGGATCTCGTCGTCTGTGAGCGTCGTGCGCTCGTCCATGACACCTCCCGGGATGGTTGGGCGAACAGCGATCTTAGAGGGTGCGCTGGTACGCGCGAAACGCCCACGTCGCGAACGCCGACGTCGCGATGGTGAACGCGGTCAGCAGCGCGAGCGAGAGCGCGACGAGTCCCCAATCCGTCCCCGCGAGGACCGGCTGTCGAGCGGCGTCGACCGCCCATTGCACCGGGTTGATCCGCGCCAGCGTCTGCATCCACGCCGGGATCAGCGCGAACGCGATCAGCATCGACGAGAAGAACATCAACGGGAGGCCGATGAAGTTCGCAACCGCGATCATCGTCGCCTCCTTGCGCGTCAGCAGCGCGACGCCCTGCGAGATCCCGGAGAAGCCCGCGGAGATGAGCATCCCGGCGACGAGGATGGCGATCCAACCGACGGGCCCGCCGTTCGTCGCGCCGAGCGGCAGCGCGACGAGCAGGATGATCAGCCCCTGGATCCCGGAGGTGAGCGCCGAGCGGACGACCTGCGAGAGCACGAGCGCGCTCCGTCGGGCTGGCGTCGCGAGAAAACGCTCGATCACGCCGCGGTCGAGGTCCGTGATCATCCCCATCCCGCTCCAGGTCCCCTGGAAGAACGCCGTCATCACGACGACCGCGGGGGCGAGGAAGTCGACGTACGAGCGCGTTCCGAAGCCCGGAAGGTCGGTGATCCGCCGGAAGAGCTGGCTGTACAGGAGCAGCCAGATCATCGGCTGGAACAGCATCATCACGATCCAGATCGGCTCGCGGAACAGGTTCCTCGTCTGCCGGCCGATCATGTACCAGGTCTGCGACGCGACCTCGCTCACGTGGCGCCCGCCTCGTCCTCGGAGCGGAAGTCCCGTCCGGTGAAGTGCAGGTAGACGTCGTCGAGCGACGGCCGGGCGATCGTGACCGCCGCGACGTCGATCCCGCTGGAGTCGAGGGCCGACAGGATCGCCGGAACGGCCTGCGCGCCGTTGTCGGCGCGGGCGCGGAGCTGGTGCCCGTCGAGCGTCGCCTCGTGCACGGCGTCGACCGCGCGAACGACGCGCTCCGCGTCCGCGCCGCGGCCGTCGGCGAGCTCGACGGTGACGGCATCGCCGCGCAGGCCCCGCTTCAGCTCCTCGGGTGGGCCTTCGACGACGACCGTGCCGCGGCTGACGATCGCGAGGCGGTCGGCGAGCTCGTCCGCCTCCTCGAGGTAGTGGGTCGTGAGCAGGATCGTCAGTTGCTCCGCACGTGCGAGCCGCGCGAGCTCGTCCCACATCGCGACGCGCGCCTCCGGGTCGAGCCCGGTCGTCGGCTCGTCGAGAAACAGCACGCGAGGCCGGTGGACGAGCCCGAGCGCGACGTCCAGCCGTCGCTTCATCCCGCCGGAGTAGCCGCGCACGACACGGTCCGCTGCCTCGGCGAGGCCGAACGTCTCCAGCAGTTCGTCGACGCGGGGTCTGAGCTCCGTCCCGCGGAGGCCCTGAACACGCGCGTGGAGCGTCAGGTTCTCACGGCCCGTGCCGTCGAGGTCGACGCCCGAGTTCTGCGGCACGTACCCGATCGCGCGGCGGACGCGAACCGGCTCGCGCGCGACGTCGTGTCCGGCGACGACCGCACGGCCGGCATCGGGCGTCGCGAGCGTCGTCAGGACCCGCACCGTCGTCGATTTCCCCGCGCCGTTCGGCCCGAGCAACGCGAAGACCTCCCCGCCGCGCACAGCGAACGACACGCCGGCGAGTGCCTCGACCTCGCCGTAGCGCTTGCGGAGGTCGTCGACGACGATCGCGTCCATTCGGTTCGAGCCTAGCGTCTGTCGAAACGCGCGCCGACAGCGCGGCGACTCCGGCCGAGGCGTCGTTAAAGTCCGCCGCCGGTGGACCTCTACGAGTACCAAGGGAAGGAGCTGTTCACGCGCTTCGGCATCCCCGTCTCCGAGGGCCGCCTCGCGACGACGGCCGACGAAGCGCGCGCCGCCGCGGCCGAGCTCGGGGGCCAGGTGGTCGTCAAGGCGCAGGTCCTGACCGGCGGTCGTGGCAAGGCGGGAGGGATCAAGCTCGCGGACGATCCCGACGACGCGCGGGAGAAGGCCGAGCAGGTGCTCGGCCTCGACATCCGCGGCCACGTCGTTCGCCGGCTCTGGATCGAGCGCGCATCGGAGATCGCCAAGGAGTACTACCTCTCGATCACGTTCGATCGCAGCGCGAAGCAGCCACTGTTCATGTTCACGACGCACGGCGGCGTCGACATCGAGGAGGTCGCGGAGCAGAGCCCGGAAGCGCTCGTGCGGCTCCACGTCGACCCGTTCGAGGGCTTCCAGCCGTGGCAGGGCAGGAGGCTCGTGTACGGCGCAGGTGTCGCCGAGCCGGGCGAGCAGAAGCAGATCCTCGCGATCGTGTCGCGGCTCTACGACGCCTTCGTCGCGACGGACGCGATGCTCTGCGAGATCAACCCGTTGATCGTCACGCCGGAGGGCGAGGTGAAGGCGCTCGACTCGAAGTTCACGGTCGACGACGCGGCGCTCTTCAAGCATCCCGACGTCGCGGAAATGCGCGATCTCGAGGCGGTCCCACCCGAGGAGCGCGCGGCGCGCGAAAAGGGGGTCACCTACGTGAAGCTCGACGGCGAGGTCGGAATCCTCGGAAACGGTGCGGGGCTCGTGATGTCGACGCTCGACGTGATCGCGCTCGCGGGCGGCCGCCCGGCGAACTTCTGCGACCTCGGCGGTGGCGGCGACGCCGAGGGCGTGGTCGATGCGCTCGAGGTGATCACCGCCGATCCGCAAGTGAGGTCGATCTTCTTCAACGTCTTCGGCGGGATCACGCGCTGCGACGAGGTCGCGCGCGGAATCCTCGCGGCGCTGGAGCGGATGACGATCGAGCATCCGATCGTCGTGCGCCTCGACGGGACGAACGCGGCCGAGGGACGGCAGATCCTCGGCGACGCGTCGCCGCCGAACCTCCATGTGGAGCCGACGATGCTGGACGCGGCGCGGCGCGCCGTCGAGCTCGCGAAGGTCGCCGCGTGACCGACCTCTGGTCGGAGCGCGCCGAGGCGTTCCGTACGAGCGCGACGCACCGGGAGGGCGCGGATCTCGACCTGCTCGTCGAGTGGTGCGAGCCCGGTGCCGGGACCGTCGCGCTCGACGTCGCGACCGGCGGGGGCCACGTGGCGCGACGGCTGCGGGAACACGGCTGCACCGTCGTCACCGTCGATCCCGCCCCGGGCATGCGGCCGGACGTCGTCTCCCGCGCCGAGAACCTGCCGTTCGCCGGCGGATCGTTCGACGTGGTCGCCTGCCGGATCGCGCCTCACCACTTCGGCGACGTCGCCCTTGCGGTCGCCGAGATGGCCCGCGTGACGCGCGACCGGGTCGTGATCGAGGACAACGTGTTCGTCAGCGAGGCGGTCGAGGAGGCGGAGCGCCTGCGCGATCCGACGCACGTCCGGTGCTACAGCGAGGACGAGTGGCGCGGGTTCTTCGCCGCCGCCGGCCTCGAGCTCGAGTCGGAGCGTACGTTCGACCGCCGGACGTCGGTGGACGACTGGCTCGCGCGCGTCTCGACGCCGGAAGAGGACGCGGCGCAAGTGCGCGAGCTGCTCGCGCGTCGGATCGAGAACGGCGAGCTCCTGTTGCGCTCCGTCGTCTTCAAGGCGAGGAAGCCGCGCTGATGGCGATCATCGTCGACAACGGCACGCGCCTCGTCGTCCAGGGGCTGACCGGGAGCGAGGGCCGCTTCCACGGGCTGCGGAACCGCGACTACGGCACGAAGGTCGTCGCCGGCGTCACTCCGGGGAAGGGCGGCCAGGACGTCGAGGGGATCCCCGTCTACGACACCGTCGCGGACGCGGTGGCCGAGGCGGGTGCGAACACGGCGATGATCTTCGTCCCGGCGCGGTTCGCTGCCGATGCGATCTACGAGTCGGTCGACGCGGGGGTCGCGACGGTGATCTGCATCACCGAGCACATCCCGGCTCACGAGATGCTGCGCGTGTACACGTACATCCGGCCGAAGGGGATCACGCTGATCGGCCCGAACTGCCCCGGTGTGCTGTCGCCCGGCAAGGCGAACGTCGGGATCATCCCGGCGGAAGTCTTCGCCGCGGGCGCGATCGGCCTCGTGTCGCGCTCGGGGACGCTGACGTACCAGATCGGGTACGAGCTGGCGCAGCTCGGGCTCGGGAACTCGTCGATCGTCGGGATCGGCGGTGACCCCGTCCCCGGCTCCTCGTTCATCGACGTGCTAGAGCGCTTCGAGGCCGATCCGGAGACGGAGCACGTCGTCATGGTCGGCGAGATCGGCGGCAACGAGGAGGAGAAGGCGGCGGAGTTCATCCGCGACCGAATGACGAAGCCGGTGCTCGCGTATATCGCCGGCTTCACGGCGCCGCCCGGGAAGACGATGGGCCACGCGGGCGCGATCATCTCCGGCTCGGCTGGGACGGCCGAGGCGAAGAAGGACGCGCTGGAGGCAGCCGGCGTCCGCGTCGGCACGACGCCGACGGAGGTGGCCCAGCTCGTCGCGGACACCGTCGGCGCGCGCGCCTAGCGCTGGGGTCAGACCCCAACCGCGGTCCCACCAGCAAACGGGGTCAGACCCCTACCCGGCGTGGCGCCAGCGCCGGGGTCAGACCCCGATGTGGAGCAACTGTGCAACGGAAGCGTGACGTTTTCCATTCGCCGTGGCCGCGCCGGCGCCGCCCGACGTACCGTCGGCGCAATGGCGCGACCGCTCCGTTGTCTGATCCCCGACGGTGTCTCCCACGTCTTCGGCCGCGGCATTCGCCGGGAGCCGATCTATACGACCGAGCTCGACGGATCGGCCTACCTGTCAAGGACCGCTGAGGCGTTCCGCCGCTTCAACGTCTCTTGCTGGGCCTACTGCCTGATGCCGAACCACTACCACTTCGTCCTCGACGGGCTCCAGACGGACAAATCCGTGGCTCTGAAATGGCTCAACAGCGCGTACGCACAGTGGTTCAACCGAAAGCACGGGTTCCGCGGCCACCTGTTCGGTGACCGACACGGCGCGCGTGCGGTGACGAATGAAGCCCATGCTCTCGAGGTGATCCGATACGTCCTCCTGAACCCTGTTCGCGCTGGAATCTGTCGGCATCCGGGGGCATGGCGTTGGAGCAGCTATGGCGCGACCGTCGGCCGGAGGCCGTCGCCGGAGTTCCTCGACCTCTCGTGGATGGACGAGCTGATTGCGCCGGCTGCGTTCGAGGACTACGTCGAGTCCGCTCTCCTCCTCGAAGCGCCTGCGCCGCTGCCCGTCTGAGCGGCCGACCCGGGTCTGACCCCGCACGTACGTGGGCGCGCGAGATGGGGTCTGACCCCCGAGGTCCTCGCCCACGGCCGAGGCGACGGCGGGCCGGACGGCAATGGGCGTCTACCTCGCAGCCGCGCCGACGGGTCGCTAGCTCGTCGCCGACGCGGTCGGCGGCGCCAACGGCGTACCGTCCTCCAGCAGCAGCTGCTCGCGGACGTGGCGGGCGAGCGCCTCCGCCTCACCGATCGTCAGGTTGCCGCCGAACTCGACGGTCTTCCGCCCGTGGTCGAACGCGACGCGGAACGCGGTGTCGCTCGGGCCGTCCTCGCCCACCACCGGTGTCGCGCGCACGTTCCGGATCGACGTCCGGTCGTACGTGCGGACACGTCCGAAGACGCCGCGCAGCTCGAGTCTGCCCCCGGTGAACCCGAGCTTCCTGAGCGCACGCGTGGGCGCGGGAACGGGCAGCTGAGGCGGGAGTTGCGCCCGCAGCGACTCCGCGAGCGCCTCGGCCGCGGACGCGTCGAGGCGCCGGCCGAACCAGATGGTGTCGCTCTCGTACGAGAACGCGACCTGGTGCGCCTCCTGCTGCCCTGGCAGCACGCGCACGTCGCGGATCGCCCGAAGTTCGTAGCTGCGCGTTCGACCTGCCGGGCCGACCGCGCGACGCAGCTCGAGGCAATCTCCGACGATCCGGGCGGTCTCGTGGCCGGCGAACTGGAACAGGAGCAACACGACCACCGCGATCCCGCCCAGCCCCCACAGAGATACCCACACGACGAAGAACGCGATCACGCCGACGAGCTCCCAGCCGCTCGAGGCGTCGGCTCCGGCGGCGTGGGCGGCGGCGGTCTGGCGGAAGAATGCTGCGTTTCCGACGATCCAGAAGACCACCCACACGACCAGAAACGCGGTGGGGCCCGCGAGCCGACGCGGCTCGAACGTCAACGTCCTTCCGGCGCCGAACTCGAGCGCCGCCGGCTGGGTCGAATACATCCCGGCCGAAGGCTAGGCGCCTGCACGCCCCGCATCGTCCTCCGGATGGGGGGCGCCGCGCCCGTCTCTACACTCGAATCGTGAGCACGATCTCCTTCGCGCGCGGCATTCCCGCGCCGGAATGCCTGCCGCTCGAGGAGCTGGCCGACTGCGCCCACACGGCGATCGAGCGCGACGGGCGGACCGTCCTCTCGTACGGGTCGCCGGCGGGCTACCAGCCGCTGCGCGAATGGCTCGCCGAGCGCCACGACGTCGACCCGGCACGCGTCTTCGTGACCAACGGGTCGCTCCAGGGCTTCGTGTTCCTCGCGACGCATTTCGCACGCGAGGGGCGCGTGCTCGTCGAGGCGCCGACCTACGACCGGCCGCTGAAGATCCTTGCCGAGCTCGGCGCGACCGTCGGAGCGGTCCCGCAGGACGAGGAAGGACTCGACGTCGATGCGCTGGAGGCCGAGCTCGACGCGGCGCCCGCGGCGCTCCTCTACACGATCCCGACCTTCCAGAACCCGAGCGGCCGGACGCTCGGTGGCGACCGCCGGCGACGGCTGATCGGCCTGGCTCGCGAACGTGGCCTGCTGATCTACGAGGACGACCCGTACGGGCTCGTCCGTTTCGAAGGCGCCCCTGAGCCGTCGCTCTTCGAGCTCGCAGGCGGCGAGGGCGTCATCTACAGCTCGTCGTTCTCGAAGACGGTCGCGCCGGGCGCGCGCGTCGGCTACTTCGTCCTTCCGCCGGAGCTCGCGCGCGCAATCGAGGCCGCCGCCGTGTCGACCTACATCACGCCCGCGCTGCTCGCGCACGCGACGGTCTACGAGTTCCTGCGGCGAGGCAGCTTCGAGCCGAACCTCGAACGCGTTCGCGCGCTGCTCCGGGCGCGGCGCGACGCGATGCTGGACGCGCTCGAGCGGGAGCTCTCCGGCCGGGCGAGCTGGAGCACGCCGGAGGGCGGCTACTTCCTCTGGCTGGAGCTACCGGTCGATGCCGAGGAGCTGTTGCGCGAGGCCGAGCAGGCGGGGGTCACATTCGTCAAGGGCACGGACTTCTTCCTCCCGGACGCAGGCGGTCGGCAGGCGGCGAGGCTCGCGTTCAGCTTCGCCTCGCCCGACGAGATCCGCGAGGGCGCTTCGCGCCTGGCGGCGCTCCTGCCCGCCGGGGTCGCTTAGGCGACTGCGGCGGCCTGCGCCGGAACCTGGCGCGGCACGAGGATCGGGTGGCGCGGCGGCGGCAACTCTCCGGCCCGAGCCTTGCGGAACGTCGGACACGGGACGTCCCCGGCGAGCGCGCAGAGGCCGGCGCGGCGGAAATAGCAGTCATTGCACGTTGCCTGGGTGCTCTTGCTCATTTCGTCCTTTGTTAGCCGCTTACCCTCGGTGGAAGCAGGCGGGATCATAGGCTCCCACGACGGCGCCGCAAGCCGCCCCGATGCGGAAACGGTGCAAATTGCGCCGCTTTTTTTTCTGCGCAATCCTCGTCAATCTTGTCCTTTTCCCGCCTCTGTTGCCAGCACGCGCAACGCCTGTTGAAAAGTCGTCACAGGCACGATCCGCACGCCGTCGGCGTAGCGGCGCGCTTCCTGGGCGTTTTCCCCAGCCGGTACGACGAAGATGTCGATCCCGGCCCGTTTGACCCCGATCGTCTTCTGTTTCACTCCGCCGATCTCGCCGACCGCGCCGTCGAGGTCGATCGTTCCGGTCACGGCCACGCGCCGGCCGTGATCGACGTCGTGGCCGAGCTCTTCCAGGACGTCGAGCGCGAACGCAAGACCGGCGGAGGGGCCGCCGAGGTTGCCGGTGTCGATCGCGACGTCGATCGGCAGCTTGATCGAGGCCGCCTGCGCGACGAGGACGCCGATGATCGGGCGGCCCTGGGGTCCCTTGCGCGACGCGACGTCGATCGCGCGGACGTTCGAGCCGCGCCGGACGCGAAGGCGGAACTTCGACCCCGGCGCGTGCGACCCGATCTCGCGGCGCAACTGCGACGGCGAGCGCACGCGTGTCTGGTTCACGCGGACGATCACGTCGCCGGCCTCGAGCTTGCCGAAGGCCGGCGCATCGCCGGCGACCGCCTCGATGCGCGCACCCGTCGGACGCGCGACGACGTCGTACCCGAGCCGCCGCAGCGCCACGGCCGCGGCGACGCTCTGTGAGCGCTGCATCTCGGCGAGCTCCTCGTGGCGGCGCTCGGTCTCGCTGACGCCCGGCGGCCTCACGTCCGCTGCGGGGACGACCGTCGCCCCCTCGGTGTGCCCATGCCAGATGCGCTCGAGGAGCGTCGCCTTCCTGACCAGGATGTCCACGTAGTAGATCCCGCCGCCGTCCGTCGGGTCATGACCGCCTTCGACCCGGACGAGGGGTGCGACCGGCCTCGCGCGGTGCGGCAGGAAGACGTAGCTGTCGCTCGGGATCGTCCACGCTGCGACGACGGCCGCGGCGAGGAGGATCCCGGCGATCACGAGCCGGGCGGGCGTGAAGAGCCGCGCCACCGCGGCCAGGATACTCAGAGCAGAAAGCGGGTGAGCCCGCCGTCGACGGGGATCAACGTCCCCGTGACATACGCCGCGCGTTCGGACGCGAGGAAGCAGACGACGTCGCCGACCTCGCTCGGGCGGCCCAGCCGGTGCAGCGGGATCGCCTGCAGGTCGGCCTCGGTCGGCCCGTCCGGATAGACCTCGCGGATCCGCTCGGTGTCGATCCGGCCCGGCGCGATCGAATTCACGGTGATCCCCTGTGGCCCGAGCTCCCGCGCGAGCGTCTTCGCCCAGCCGATGACGCCCGGGCGTACGAGGTTCGAGAGCGCGAGGTTGTCGACCGGCTCGCGGACGGTGCTCGAGGCGATGTTGATCACGCGGCCGCGCCCGTGCTTGCCCAGGTAGGGGAGGCAGAGGCGGGTCAGGCGCAGCGCCGAGAGCAGGAGCAGCTCGACGGCGTCCTCGACCAGCTCGTCGGTGAGCTCCAGCGCCGTCGTGCGCGCCGGCCC
>Ga0126309_10000802_pt1 | contig 10638 bp, 13 predicted proteins | sample Plot56_FD_92541 | JGI IMG/M metagenome (GOLD analysis project Ga0126309, IMG submission 92541) | Serpentine soil microbial communities from UC McLaughlin Reserve, CA, USA - Plot56 | ecosystem: Environmental > Terrestrial > Soil > Grasslands | place: USA: UC McLaughlin Reserve, Lake County...
CCGCTGATCTTGCGCACGTACTGGAGCGCGGATGCGCGGATCTCGTCCTCGGTGGCAGGGGGCTCGAAGTTATGGAGTGTTCGGATGTTGCGGCACATGCTTCGAGGCTAGCCGCTTCGCCGCCTCGAAGTCCTCCGCGCGTGCGGCGAGCGCGATGATGGTGGGGCCGACGATCCCCACCTGGATCACCTCGTAGCCGCCGCCGGGCTCCTCGCTCGGCCCCCAGCCGCCCTTGAAGCGGATGCCGGGGATCCCGCCGAGCCCCCAGCGCTGCTCCGGCACGATGCGGGCCATCGCGTCGAGCACGCGCTCCGTGTCCGCCTCCGCCAGCAGCTCTCCACGCGCGAGCGCGCCGTAGAACGCCATGCCGGCGGCCAGCGACCACACCGTCCGGCCAAAGGAGCTGTGCCCGCGCGGGTCCGGATCGCGCTCGAGCCTCGTCTCGTGATCGCCGGCCTCGCGAAGAAGGGCCTCCACCTCGGCGGCGCCATCGTCGAGCCGCTCCCAGAGCACGAGGGCGGCGTCGTTGTCGGAGCGCGTGATGGCGGCTTCGACGAGATCCCGGTCGACGCGCCCCGCCCTGATCGCCGCCGCCACCACGGGCACCTTCATCGTCGACCAGGCGCGCCCGCCGCGCAGCTCGCCAGCCGTCCCGAGCTCACCGCCGGCAAGCGGTGCCATCGCCCAGCCGAAGGGCACTACCGGAGTGCCTCGTCGAAGAAGCCGATCGACTGGTGGGAGAAAGCTGCCACGGCGCCGACCCTACTGGCGTCTTGAGGTTCGGCCAGCCCCCGGTGATACTGCGCGTCATGGAACACCGAGATCGGCTTCCCCAGCTCGACGGCGGCCTCTTCCTCACCGACGGCGGCATCGAGACCAGCCTCATCTTCCATCAGGGCCTGGACCTCCCGGAGTTCGCCGCCTTCGTCCTGCTCGACAGCGACGAGGGGCTCGAGGCCCTCCGCCGCTACTACGAGCCGTACCTGGCGCTCGCGAGGGAGAGTGGAACCGGCTTCGTGCTCGAGAGCCCCACATGGCGCGCCAGCCCGGGCTGGGCGGAGCGGCTCGGCGTGTCCCCGGAGAAGCTCGACTCGCTCAACCGCCGCGCGATCGCGCTGATGGAGGAGCTGCGGCAGAGCGTGGGCGATGCGACGGTGGTGATCAGCGGATGCGTGGGCCCGGAGGGCGACGGTTACCGGCCCGCCACTCTCCTGAGCGCGGACGCGGCCCGCGACTACCACTCGACGCAGATCCGCACGTTCGCCGACACGGCGGCCGACATGGTCACCGCCATCACGATGACCTACGCGGACGAGGCCACCGGGGTGACGCTCGCGGCGCGGGACGCCGGGATGCCGGTGGCGATCTCGTTCACCCTCGAGACCGACGGCCGGCTCCCGAACGGGGAGGCCCTCGGTGAGGCGATCGAGCGGGTGGACGAGGCGACGGGCGGGACGCCGTCCTACTACATGATCAACTGCGCCCATCCCACGCACTTCGACGACGTGCTCGTCGGCGACGCGCCCTGGATCGAGCGAATCCGCGGACTGCGCGCGAACGCCTCGACGATGAGCCACGACGAGCTCGACGTGGCGGACGAGCTGGACGACGGCGACCCGGCCGACCTGGGCTCCCGCTACGCCGCGCTCGGGTCGCGGCTACCGCAGCTGAACGTGCTCGGCGGCTGCTGTGGCACCGACCACCGCCACGTGGCAGCGATCCGGGACGCCTGGGCGCACGCCTGAGGCGTTTACCTGCCGCGTGCGCGGGAAGCGGCGCGGCATGGACGCTTCAGACCGCCCCCTGGCCGTCGTGACCGGTGCCTCGAGCGGCATCGGCCTCGAGTTGGCGAAGCTCTTCGCCGCTCACGACCATGACGTGATCGTGGCCGCCGAGGATGCGGACATCCACGCCGTCGCGCAGGGCCTCCGAGACTCCGGAGTCGGCGCCGATGCGCTCCAGGTGGACCTGGCGCTCGACCAGGGCGTGGACGACCTGTATCGCGCGATCAAGGAGGGCGGGCGCCCGGTTGCCGCCGTCGCGCTGAACGCCGGGCGCGGCGCGGGAGGAGCCTTCGCGACCGGCACGAGGCTCGAGGACGAGCTCGAGATCATCGACCTCAACGTGCGCTCGACCGTCCACCTGGCGAAGCACATCGTGCGGGACATGGTGGAACGGGACGAGGGACGCATCCTGTTCACGTCCTCGGTGGCATCGACGATGCCGGGGTCGTTCCAGGCCGTGTACAACGCGTCGAAGTCGTTCGTGCAGTCGTTTGCCCTCGCCCTGCGAAACGAGCTGAAGGACACCGGAGTGAGCGTCACGACCCTGATGCCGGGGCCGACCGAAACGGACTTCTTCGAGCGCGCCGAGATGCTCGACACGAAGGTCGGGACCGGCGATAAGGACGACCCCGCCGACGTGGCACGCGACGGCTTCGAGGCCATGATGGCCGGCGACGAGCGAGTGATCTCGCACTCCGCGAGGACGAAGGCACAGGCACGCAGCAGCCGGCTGATGCCCGACAGGGTGAAGGCCGAGCTGCACCGCAAGCAGGCCGAGCCGGGCTCGGCGAACGAGTAGCTCGACCGCCGTCAGGCGGGCGGGGCCGCCGCGGCGGACATGATGCGCCCCGCGTTCTCGGGGCCGAAGAACTCGGGCGCGGGCACGGTGCCCGCCATCACGCTCACGAAGCCGTCCTGGGCGTCCTGGTTGCCCTGCATCGCGCCGATGAGCTGCTGCATCTCGGGCGGCGGCGGCTCGAGCTTCGCGAAGTCGTTCGTGAACCCGTAGATGGGCAGTGCGTGTTCGTCGCGAGCGCTCTGGTAGTCCGCCATCGCATCCTCGAACGGGCGTCGCTCGGCGAACGTGTCGTCGAGCGCCCCGGCCACCGCCTCCGCGTCACGGAACGCGTCCGTGATCCCGAACGCCGTGATCGGGTGCTTGTGGTATCCCGCGTCGCCGACGAGCGCCCAGCCGGGCCCATACGGCTTGCGGAAGTAACCCGCCAGATCTCCGGCTCCCACGAAGCCCGACTCGCGCTTCGCGCCCCTGATCCGCTCGGCGAACTCGGGTGCGAGCTCGAAGCCCTCGAGGTAGGTGCCCTCCACGTCCTTCTTCGTGGTTGCGAAGTCCTCCTGCGGGGTTCCCTGCACCACGCAGGTGAGGCCGTCGTGCGTGGGTATCGCCGCCCACCCGCGGCCGGACTCCGCGCGGATGTAGGTGTCGAAGCCGTCGGTGGGCAGCCCGCTCCAGTAGGCGTAGTAGGCGGGCGCGAGCGGAGGGACCTCGTTGTAGGACTCAGGCTCGACCGTCTTCGCGACGATCGAGCGCCTGCCGTCGGCGCCGATCACCACCTTGGCCCGCTCGGTCACCGTGTCGCCGGCCTCGGCGTGGCCGCGGATGCCGACCACGCGCCCGTCCTCGACCAGCACCTCGTCGACCGTGAAGGCCTCGCGCACCTCCGCGCTCGCCGCGGCGGCGGCCTCCACCAGCAGCGCGTCGAGCACGGTGCGCCGCGGGCAGTAGGCCTTCGCCGTGCCGTTCGCCGGCCGCGGCGTCCCCGCCACGGACACCGGCCCGAAGTCGAAGGAGTACCTCGTGATCGGCGGGCAGTTCGTAGCCTCGAGCTGATCGAGGATGCCCCAGCGCTCTAGCGCGGCAACCGCCGGCGGATGGGCCAGGTGCGTGGACATCGTGTCGCTGGGGAAGCTGGCCCTGTCCACCAGCAGGACGCGATGGCCACTCTGCGCGAGCAGCATCGCGGTGGGCGAGCCGCCGCAGCGTGCTCCTACGACGATCGCGTCGTACTCAGTGCTCATCTGCGAGTCCCTCGGTCGTGGGCGCGCCGACCGTCTCACCGGGTGGGGGCGGCGTCAAGAGAGGCTACGTAATATCGCGCGCCTGATGAGCTTCACGCTCGACCTCACCGACGAACAGCAGGAGCTGCGCGCGAAGACGCACGCGTTCGCCCGAGACGTGATCCGCCCGGCGGCCGCCGAGTACGACCGCGCCCAGGAGCTGCCGTGGCCGATCCTCCAGGAGGCCGCGCGCCAGGACCTCTACAGGTGGGAGCTGTACGCCGAGCTGTCGGTGGACCCGACCGGGCTGTCGCTGCCGATCCTCATGGAGGAGCTGTTCTGGGGGTGCGCCGGGATCGGGCTGTCGATCGTGATGCCGGCGCTTGCTCTCGCCGCCATCCGGCAGGCGGCCACCGACGAGCAGCTCGTGCGCTGGGCGCCGGAGTGCTTCGGCACGCCGGACGACATCAAGCTCGCGGCCCTCGCGGTCACCGAGCCGAGCGGCGGCAGCGACATCCGCTCGATCCAGACCCGCGCTCGCAAGGACGGCGGCGACTGGGTGATCGACGGCCAGAAGGTGTTCATCGGCAACGGCGGGATCGCGGACGTGCACGTGGTGGTGGCCACGGTGGATCCCGAGGCGGGGCACCGCGGCCAGGGGGTGTTCATCGTCCCGAAGGGAACCCCCGGGCTGACGATGCTGCGCAAGCTCGACAAGCTGGGCTGCCGCGCCTCCCACACCGGGGAGATCCTCTTCGAGGACTGTCGCGTGCCCGGCGACCAGCTGCTCGGCGGCGAGGAGCGCCTCGAGGCCCGGATCGCGAAGGGCCGCGAGGCCGAGCAGGGCACGCCGCCGCCCGTGACCCCCGCGGAGGAGGGCGGCCCGGGCGCCGCGGTCCAGCGTCGCAGCTCGGCGGCGCTCGGCGCGTTCGAGCGCACGCGCCCGATGGTGGCCGCCCAGGCGGTGGGCATCGCACGCGCCGCGCTCGAGTTCGCGCGCGACTACGCGTCCGAGCGGGAGGCGTTCGGGGAGCCGATCATCGAGAACCAGGGGATCTCCTTCCCGCTCGCCGACCTCGCCGCGGACATCGACGCCGCAAGGCTCCTCACTTGGCGCGCCGCCTGGATGGCCGCCCAGCGGATGCCGTTCGAGCGCGCCGAGGGCTCGATGTCGAAGCTGAAGGCTTCCGAGGTGGCCGTGCGAGCGTGCGAGCAGGCGGTCCAGACACTCGGCGGCTGGGGCTACATCTAGGACTTCCCCGTGGAGAAGTGGTACCGGGACGCGAAGCTCTACACGATCTTCGAGGGCACGAGCGAGATCCAGCGCCTCGTGATCGGGCGGGCGCTGCGCGCCGGCGCGGACACGGATCCGCTCAACGAGCGCATGGACGCGCCACGCTGAGGCGTGCTCAGCGGAGGTAGCTCGCGCCCGCCAGCTCCTCGGGCTGCGCCAGCTCGAGCGCGAGTGTCGACCACGCGAAGTCGCGGGCGCCCATGCCCGCGCCGCTGAACGGGTCGTAGTACTCGCGGAGTCCCTCGCCCTGGACGGCGTCCGACATGCGCGTGGCCAGCTCGTCCGCCTGCGGGTAACCGAGCCGCACGAGACCGAGCCAGATGAGCCAGGCGGCGTTCACCCAGGTGGGCCCGCGCCAGTAGCGCCGGAGTCCCAGGAAGGTCTCCTTCATCGAGAAGCTGGGCTCCTCTCGCGAGACCGACGGGGGCGGGACGGGGAGCCAGAAGCGCTCAGGGTCGAGCAGGTGCTCCTCGATCAGCCGTCGCCCGATCTCCTCCGGCAGGTCGGGCAGGGCGAGTGGCGCGAGCGCCGTCCACGTCACCGGCAGGGGCCGGCGCTCGCGCTGGGGCAGCACCTCGTCGCGGAACAGGCCGTGCTCCTCGTCGTAGAGCCGCTCGACGAGACTCGGGGTGAGCGACGGGCGGCCGAGCGCCAGCCGCGACAGCGCGTGCATCACGTTCGTGAGCACCTCGCACACCACGGGTCCTCCGTTTGCGAGCACCCGCCGCGCGTCGTAGTCGAGCCGGCGGTTGCGGCGCACGAGGAGCGGGAAGCCCGGCGTGCCCTGCGCCTGCCAGCCCCACACCGGATCGAACTTCGGCGAGGCGTCCAGGCCCGACTCGTCGGGCTGCACGATCCAGATCAGCCCATTTCCTTCGAGATCCCGGTTCGCCGCGAGCCACTCGTGATGGCGGACTATTGCGGGCACCTCTTTGGGATCGCCCACCGCGATCCGCCACGCCCACGGCAGCAGCGGCGGCTGGATGCTGCCCGTCATCAGGTCGCCGCGGTGGACGCGGTTGTAGAACAGCGTCCGCGTGCCTCTCAGCGGCTCCCAAAAGATGGTGTGTCCGATGAACCCGTCGGGCCGGGCGGCGCGCAGGAGCGTCTCGAGCTCAGCCCGTGAGCGTGACGGATCGAAGCGGCGCCAGACGATGGCGCTGAAGCACGAGTCCCAGTACCACTGCCAGCGGTACCGGTCGGGGCTGGGGCAGGTGTACTCGTAGCGCGTGCCACCGGCGGACCCCTCGCGCCAGTTCTGCTCCAGCACGCGCTGACATTCGGCACGAAGGCGTGTCACGCTTCGTGCCGGCTCGTCTATTCGTTCGCGTCCGGCCAGGGACTCTCGACGATCTCGCCGTCGCCGCCCTCCGGCTTGGGGCCGCCGACCGCGACGACGTCCATGCCGTCTGGTCCGGCCTCGAACGCGCGCACCACGTCAGGGGCCACGCGCACGATGTCCCACTGGCGCACGTCGCGCACTTCGTCGTCCAGGCGGATGCGGCCCGAGCCGCTCACGATCACGTACGCCTCCTCCTGCTCGCCGTGGCGATGCGACATCGGGTTGCGGAGATTCGGCGCGTAGCGGAACAGGCTCACCCCGAGGTCACGCGACTCGAGGTCCTTCCGCGCCATGCGCGCCTCGAGCCCGTCCAGCCTGCCTGCCGCGGTGTTCTCGACTTCGAGGAGGTTGATGATCGTCCAGTTGCTCACGTGAAGCGGCTGAGGATATCCTGACGCCGTGGCGATCGGTATTCCGCTGGGGATCCTCGTGGGAGTGGTCAGTGGAGCTGCCTTCGGCGTCTACCTCACTGTCTCGTTCGGCAACGAGCCGACGAAGGCCGCCGCGAGTCTGCTCGCAATGCCGACCACGTGGTTCGGCGGCGGCTGGCTCACGGAGGTCTTCGACCTCGACGAGATACTCAGCTGGTACGTCGCCGCACTCGCGGTGAGCTTCTTGATAGTCGGCGGCTATCCGCTGTTCCGATTCGTCGTTCGGATTGGAAACACGATCGGGACGGTCGAGTAGTGCTCGAAGACTGGGCAAACACCGTCGCTCTCGTCGCATTCGGTCTCGGCCTGGGGACGGCAGCCACGCTCACCCAGCTGCTCGCACCGTCCGCCTTCAAGGAACGCGCTCACGCGGAGAGGCCTGGCGAGAGTTTCTGGGAGGCCTCTCGGCGAAGCGCCGACGAGGGCGTCGAGGTGATGCACACAGGGTCGCGCGCGTTTCGAGTCGCGGCATACGCACAGGTCGCGTTCGCCATCGTCCTGGCCCTCACCGTGTGGCTCAGTCCGGTAGAGCTCGACTGGCTGCCGCTCATCGTGAGCATCTGCGGCGGGATCCTGCTCACGTGGCTCGCCTTTCGTCTGGGCAAGTCCGGCAGAGTGCGCGCGGATCGCCCGTCGCGCGTGGATCCCATGCCATGACACCGCGTCGCAGCCTCGCCCCTCCGGCCGGGGCGCTGCTCGCGAGACTCTCGTTCCTCGCTCTCCCCGCCGGTGCGGGCTGGGCCGCTGAGCGCCCGGACGCGAGCGAGGCGAAGGGCACGGGCGGGATCGGCGTCTTCCGCCTCGGCCTCGGCCGGTTCAAGTGGAACCAGACCCATCGGATCGTGACCGCGCCGCGGCGAGTCGGTGCATCGCTGCGCTGCGAGGGCGATCGGCAGACCTACCGAGTGAACTGTCGCCGCCGACGCGGTCCTCGATCTAGGCCGCCCGACGACCAACTGCTACCCGCTGGGGGCATCACCTGGACCTGCAGCGGCATCCCGCGCCCCAGTGTCGACCGGCTCTATCCGGGCTGGTTCGACTTCTCGGGTTCGCTCTACACGAAGGGGTCCGAGCTCGAGCCGGGAGTCCATACCGAGACCCTCCGCGACGACGGCACGGTTGCCGGCGTCCACATCCTCGAGGGGATCGAGGGCGGTGGGGACAACGGGTCGAGCGCGCGGGTCGAGTGGAGCCTGCGCCCGGCCGAGTAGCGATGAGTTCTGCCGGCTGAACCGGTCGCAGTGGACAACCCAAGGAACGAAGGAGGGCCTGATGGCCGGTTATGTAGATGGATTCGTGATGCCACTGCCGAAAGCCAACGTCGACAGATACCGCGAGGTCGCGACAACGGCGGGCGGGCTATGGATGGAGCACGGCGCGCTCGACTACAAGGAGTGCCTCGCCGACGACGTACAGGTGGGCGAGGTCACCTCGTTTCCGCGGAGCGTCAAGCTCGAGGACGACGAGACCGTGATCTTCGCCTGGATCACCTATGAATCACGCCAGCATCGGGACGACGTCAACGCCAAGGTGATGAATGACGAGCGGATGAAGGCGCTGATGGATCCGGCCGGCGAGATCACGGACTACAAGCGCATGGTCTACGGCGGGTTCGAGGTCATCGTCGACCTGTGAGCTGAACGCGTCGGGCGATCACCGATGCGCGTTTTCCGATTGCCCGACCCGCCGCCGTTCGTACGCTCGATGAGGTTTTCCTCGCAGTGCAAACGAACGGAGATCGTTATGAACGCCCACCACACAGCGAGCCTGCTGGTCATTTTGGCCTGTATGGCTCTGCTCGTCGCGGGCTGCGGAGGCGGTAGCAGCCCGAGCGCCTCGGCGAGCTCGAGCGGATCTTCGTCGCAGGCGGCGGCGCCCGGCGGAAGCTCGAGCACGGTGAAGATCAGCGACTTCAAGTTCTCGCCGGCCAGCCTCAGCGTCGAGCACGGTGCCGGCGTCACGGTGACGAACCAGGACAGCACCGCGCACACCGCCACCTCGAACGACGGACATAGCTTCGACACCGGAACGCTGGCCGCCGGAGCGTCGCAGACGATCTCGGTGACGAAGGCCGGGAGCTACGCGTACCACTGCGACATCCACCCGTTCATGCACGGGACGCTCGTGGTCAAGTGAGGTGACGTAGGCACCGGTGCGCAGGCGGCCACAGGCGCAAGTTTCGGACCCACGCCTCGTTACAGGCGGTATGTACCGCTTCGCTCTCGCCGTCGTCCTGTCAATTGCCGCCCTGGCCGCGATTCCCGCCGCGGCCGGTGCCTCCGGGGTCGCCTATCCCGATGCCGACTGGTCCGAAGCCTGGATCCCGTCGTCGGATGGCGTCACCCTGCACGCTGACGTCCTGCGTCCCAAGGGGGCGACCGCCGCCACGAAGCCGCCGGTGATCATCTCGATCGGCCCGTACTTCAACCACTCGGGCCAGACCGGTCCCGCGGGTCCCGCCGAGGGCACGAGCTACGACCCGGTCGGGCCGAACGCCGGCCCGTCGGAGCGCTTCCAGGACTTCGTCGAGGGCTCGGGGCTTCTCAAGAAGGGCTACAGCTTCGCGATGGTCGACCTGCGCGGCTTCGGTGGGTCGAATGGTTGCCTCGACTGGTCGGGGCCGGGCGAGCAGGCGGACGTCGTCAACGCCGTGAAGTGGGCGGCGAGCCGGTCGTGGTCGACCGGGAAGGTCGGGATGTACGGGAAGTCGTACGACGGCCTGACCGGGCTGATCGGGGTCGACAAGCGCCCCGCCGGCCTTGCGGCGGTGGTCTCGCAGGAGCCCGTCTACGACGACTACCGCTACCTGTACGGCGACGGGATGCGCCGGTCGAACTCGGTGCTGACGCCCGCGCTCTATGACGGGATCGCGGCGACGCCGGGCCCGCTCACGGACGATCCGAACTACAACGTCAACTCGTTGAACGACCCGGCCTGCCTGGGGCAGAACTTCGCCGCCCAGGCCGCGAACGACGATCACGGCTCGGAGTTCTGGAAGCTGCGGAACCTCATCCCCGGCGCTGCGGGCTCGAAGGTGCCGCTGTTCCTGACTCAGGGGCTGACCGAGAACAACACGGTGGCCGACGGACTGCAGCAGTACCTCGACAACCACACCGGCTACGAGCGCGCTTGGCTTGGTCCCTGGGAGCACGTCCGCGGCAACGAGACCGACGACAGCGGCCGCCTGAAGATGGGGCGCGCCGGATGGTTCGACGAGACGATGCGCTTCTACGACCAGTTCCTGAAGGGGACCAAGTCGAGCGTCAAGGACCCGATGATCGCCGTGCAGACGAACGACGGCAAGTGGCGTGCCGAGAACACGTGGCCGCCGGCCGATTCGACCGGCTACACGAGCGGGCTGCGGCCGGGCAGCTACACCGACGAGGCCGACGGATCAGTCACCGACTCGGACGGGGTGTGGACGATCTCGCCGCCCTTGCCGTACGACGCTCACCTGTCCGGCTCGGGGCACGCAACCGTCAATGTGTCCACCACGCTGCCGAGGGCGAACCTCGTCGTCGACGTGTATGACCTTGACCGGAATGGCACCGGGCCGCTGATCACGCGCCAAGCGCACATGATCCACGGCAGCGGTGAGAGCAAGATCCCGCTGGACCTGTGGTCGGCGGACTGGAAGATTGCTGCCGGACACCGGATCGGCGTCAAGGTGGCCGACAACAACACCGACTTCTGGCTGCTGGCGGCGCCGACGGCGCAGACGGTCACGGTCACCGGCGGCGCGCTCACGCTCCCGTTCCTGGGCCGCGAGCG
>Ga0126309_10000803_pt1 | contig 10632 bp, 12 predicted proteins | sample Plot56_FD_92541 | JGI IMG/M metagenome (GOLD analysis project Ga0126309, IMG submission 92541) | Serpentine soil microbial communities from UC McLaughlin Reserve, CA, USA - Plot56 | ecosystem: Environmental > Terrestrial > Soil > Grasslands | place: USA: UC McLaughlin Reserve, Lake County...
CGACTCGCGCTCGAGCAGCGCGAGCTCCTGGTCAACGCCGCGCGGGCGCTCGCGCACTGTGGTGTTGAAGTAGACGCTCCCGACCACGAACAGGAGACCGGCGAGCGCCGCGGCCGCGGCCGCGAAGCGACCGGCCCGCGCCTCCGAGGCGAGCTGCTCCGACGTGCTCTCGGACACCTCAGCGCGTGGGTCGAGGCGTGGCCAAGGGCGGGCGAGAGCTCATTGGCCGCCCTCCTCGCGCCCGGGAGACCGCGGGGGCTCGAGCGAGCTCTCGCGGGGCGGGTAGTAGCCGTGGTCCTCGGGCTCGACGAGGCGCGAGAGGCGATCGCCGACGGCGAGCACGAGGCTGAGCCCCGGGGAGGCGAGGCGGATCAGGCTCTCTATCCGCGCGCGTGTGCGCCGCTGCTCGGAGGTCAGCGCGGCCATGTCACGCTTGGCCCACACAGGCGGGATATCGCTCCTGACGCATGCGCACGACTATAGGGAAGGGCTCGCTCCGTGCGGCGGCGCTCACTCTCGCGCGGCGCTTCTCCGCCCGACCTCACGCACCGCGTCGACCACCGCGTCCGGCGCCTCGACGGGGACGAGGTGACCGGCCTCGGGCTCGTGCAGGGTCGCGTCGGGGAGCAGGTCGACGAGCGCCCGTGCCACCTCGCGGCGCACGTGCCCGGTGCCCACCCCGGCCATCACGGCCACCGGAGCATCAAGCGCGCGCAGGTCGCTGCGGACAAAGGCATACGTCGGCGCGGCCACGAGGTCGGCCGCGAGCGCATGCCCCGCCGCGCGCGCCGAGGCCACGCGCTCGATCCCGAGCAGGTCGAACGCCGCCTCGCCCGCCGTCTCGAGCAGGTAGGCGTCGGCCGCCCCGGCCGCCGGGTCGTCGCCCTCGCGCGCCCCCTCCTCGATCGCCTCCCGCAGCGAGGAGACGACCGCCGGGCCCTCGATCGAGAGGGCGAGCACGGGCGGCTCGACGAGCACGGCGCCGTGCACGAGTCCGCGGTGCCGCCACAGGAGGTCGAGCGCCACGAGCGCGCCGAGCTCGTGGCCGCAGACGAGCGCCGGCGCTGCCCCGAGACCCTCGATGAGCGCCGCGGTGTCCTCGGCCTGCTCCGCGACCGTGCTTCCGCGATACGGGTCCGGCGCCTCGCTCTCGCCGTAGGCCCGCCGGTCGTAGGCGATCGCCCGCCAGCCCTCGCCGAGCACGTCCACCACCTCGTCCCAGATCGCGCGGCCGACTCCCGTCCCGTGTACGAGCACGAGCCGCTCGCCCTCGCCATGCTCGCCGAAGGCGAGCGACACCCCGGCGCCCTCGACGGTGCCCGCGCGCACCGCCCCGCCGGTCACCGTACGGGGTAGAAGCGCCCCATCGCCGGCAGGAGCAGTGAGCGCGGGGCGAGGCGTCCGCCGATCGCCGTGGCCACGTTGTGCGCCCCCGGCACGACCGAGCGCTTGCCCTTCTCCATTCCCTCAACCGCCGCCTGCGCGACCTCACGAGCAGAGTCGACGAGGAACGACGGAAGCCGGTCGAAGCTCCCGAGGCCGCCGGCCTCGGCGAACTCGGTCTCGGTGAAGCCGGGGCACAGAACGGTCGCGCTTACCCCCGTCCCGTGTAGGTCGACGTGTAGCGCCTCGGTGAACGAGTTGACGAACGCCTTGGTCGCCGCGTAGGTGGTCTGGCGGGGCACCGGCTGGAAGCCGGCGACCGAGCCGACGTTGAGGATCGCGCCGCGGCCGCGCGCGACCATCCGCGGGGCGTAAGTGCCGCACAGCCCGACGACCGCCTCGACGTTCGTGCGGACCATCTCCTCCTCGCGCTCGACGTCCTGCTTCTGGAAGCGCCCGCCGCTCCCGAACCCCGCGTTGTTCACGAGCACCTCGACGGTGAGCCCGCGGCCCTCGATCGCGTCGACGAGCCCGCCGCGGCCGTCACGGTCCGAGACCGACGCGGCGACGACCTCGGCGCGGACGCCGAGGTTGCGCTCCAGCTCCTGCCCGAGCTCGCGCAAACGCTCCTCGCGGCGGGCGACGAGCGTGACCCCGTGGCCGCGACCGGCGAGCTCGCGCGCGATCTCCGCGCCGATGCCTGAGGAGGCACCGGTGACCAGGCACGTCGACTCGGGGACCGGAGGAGGCAGCGCCACGGTTTGGAACCCTACCGTGGGCGACTACACTGGCGGCGTGTCCTCGGAGGATCCCTTCGGCATGTTCGGCGACCCGGAGGAGCTGCGGCGGCGGATGTCTGAGTTCGCCGAGCAGATGCAGGGCGCGCAGAAGGTCGCCTGGGCCGATAACGCCATCCGGCTCGCGGCCGACATGACGGTCGCCGGGCTCAATCGGCTCAACCTCCAGGGGAACGCCGACGCCCAGGTCGACGAGCTGCGCCGGGCGATGGCGAAGCTCTTCCCCGAGGCAGTCACCCTCGTGCGCGAGGCGCGCGAGGGATTCGGGACCTAGCAGGACCCGCTCGACCGAGGGCGGGCCGGCGCCCGCGGAGCCGCCCGCTAGGCGCGTTTGCCCGCCGGGCGCACGAGCGTGACCTCGCCGGCGTGGAGCTCGCGCTCGCCGTCGCCCGTCGCGACGCGTAGCCCGCCCGAGGCGGCGATACCGCGCGCGAACCCCTCGCCGCCCTCCCACCGGATCGCCCGCCCGTGCAGCGCGTCGCGCTCGCTCCAGGCGGCGACAGTCCCCTCGGGCGCCTCGCCGAGCCGCGCCGAGAGCGCAGCGAGCAGCGCCGCCAACACGTCCTCGACGGCGGGCGGCGGCGTTCCGGGCGCGGCGGCCACCAGCGAGGTCGCGCGCTCGCGCAGGTCGGGCGGAAAGTCCTCGATCGCCGTGCTCACATTGACGCCGATCCCGAGCACTGCCCAACCCTCCTGAGGCCGCCCCTCGAGCAGGATACCCGCGACCTTGCGCTCGTTGATCCACACGTCGTTCGGCCACTTGATCCGGCACGCCACCGGCGCGCAGCGCTCGCACGCCTCGCACACGGCCACCGCGCCGGCGAGCGGGAGATGGGCGCTCCGATCCGAGAGCCCGCGCACGACCAGCGAGGCAATCAGCGACGATCCTGCGGGTGCGATCCATTCGCGACCGAGCCGCCCACGGCCGGCGGTCTGGGCGCCCGCAGTCACGAGCGTCCCGTGCTGAGCGCCGCGCATGGCGAGCTCCCGGGCACGCTCGTTCGTCGAGTCAGTCTCACGCAGGTGAACCCGCGGGCGTCCGACGTTCAGGTGCACGGCGACAGGCGCACCTCGTCATCGATCCCGACTCCCAGCTCCCGCGCCGCGTCGCCGCGGTTGAGTGCGAGCGCGACCCAGCGGTAACTGTCCTCGTAGACGAGCAGCCCCCCCGGGGCGACGTCGGCGAAGGTGCCGGCGAAGCGCGCGGGCCGCCGCTCGCCGCCGGCGGTCTCGACCTCGAGCTCGGCGCCGAGCGTGAGCTCCGAGCCCGCGAGGTCGCCGTGACCCACGGTGAGCGAGACGTTGCCGAAGCCGTCGATCGCGAGCGCGTGGGCGACCAGGGCACCGCCGTCCCAGCGCGCGGGCGGCAGCTCGAGCAGCGCGAGCTCGTCCGGGTCGAGCGGCTCCCCGGCCTGCGCGAGCGGCTCGCCGGCGGCGAGGGACGCGGCGACGGGCGCGAACACGTCGCGGCCGTGGAAGGTCGCCGAGACCGGCTCGAGCCGGTGACGCGAGCGGCTCACGTCTACCGCCTCGAGCACCCCGCCGGCGGCGTCCGAGACGAGGCTCAGAAGACCATTGTCGGGGCCGACGAGCAGCTGGCCGCCGGCGCAGCGCAGGGCCACCGCGCGCCGCTCGGTGCCCACCTCGGGGTCGACGACCGCCATCACGACGCCGGCAGGTAGGTAGGGCAGGGCGTTGCGCAAGACGACGGCGCCCTGGCGCACGGAGTGGCGCGGGACGCCGTGGGTCAGGTCGACGATCTCCGCAGCCGGGCAGATTCCGCGGATGACGGCATGGCAGACGCCGACGAACTCATCCTCGAGGCCGTAGTCCGTGAGCAGCGTGACGGTCACCGGACAGCGGGCGCGGCGCTGGGCGCGTGCGCGTCGGCGACCAGCGCGTCGACCAGACCGTCGATGTCGTGGCGGTCGGCTTCGACCGGCACCTCGAGCCCCCGCGCGCGGGCGGCGGCGCTCGTCACGGGTCCGATGCTGACGACCCGCGCTGTCTGAGGGAAGGCCGCGCCCGAGGCCGCGAACGTATCGAGCAGGGAGTCGACGGTCGAGCTCGCGGTGAATGTCACATAGTCGGCGCGCGCGAGCCCCGCGAGGGCGTCGGCGGAAAGCGGCTCGGGCACGGTGTCGTACAGCGCGACCACGTCGACGCGCGCGCCGCGCTCGCGCAGGGCCTTAGGAAGAACGTCGCGCGCCTCGGCCGCGCGCCCCACGAGCACGCGCCGTCCCTCGACCTCGACCGCCGTTAGCGCCTCGACGAGGGCTTCGGCGACCGCGCGCTCGGGCACCACGTCGGCGCGGACACCGCGCGCCGCGAGGGCACGCGCGGTCCCCGGGCCAATGGCCGCCACGGTGGCCCCCGCGAGCGCGCGGGCGTCGCGGGCGTCGCGCCCCAGCGCGTCGAGCAGGAGCTCCGCCCCGTTCGGACTCGTCAGGCACACAAGCGCATAGCGATCGATGTCGGCCACCGCGGCGGCGAGCTCGCGCTCCTCCGGCGGGCGGGGCACGATCCGGATCGCCGGCGCCTCGATCACCTCGGCGCCGAGCTCGCGCACGCGCGCCGACAGGGCGCTCGCCTGCGCACGGGCGCGCGTGACCGCGACCGTCCGGCCGAAGAGCGGCCGCGCCTCGAACCAGGCGAGCTCCTCGCGCAGGCGGGCCACGGGGCCCACGACGGTGATCGCGGGTGGACGCAGGCTCGCCGCAGTCGCGCGTTCGGCGATGTCCTCGAGCGTACCCGCCACCGTGCGCTGACCGGGGAACGTCCCCCGCTCGACGACCGCCACCGGCTCCTCGGGCGAGCGCCCCGCCTCGACGAGCCGCGCGGCGGTCTCCGCGAGCCGCCCGACGCCCATGTAGAGGACGAGCGTGCCGGGGAACGCCGCGAGCGCGTCCCAGTCGAGCGCGCTCTCGGGCTTGACCGGATCCTCGTGCGCGGTGACCAGCGCGACCGCCGAGGCGTCGTCGCGGTGGGTGACTGGCACGCCGGCGTAGGCCGGCGCGGCCAGGCCGGAGGTCACGCCCGGCACCACCTCGAACGCGACGCCCGCGGCCCGCAGCGCCTGCGCCTCCTCGCCCCCCCGGCCGAAGACGAACGGATCGCCGCCCTTGAGCCGCACGACCCGCCGTCCCGCTCGCGCGAGCTCGACGAGCAGGGCGTTGATCTCCTTCTGGGCGAGCGAGGGAGCGCCCGGTCGCTTGCCGACGTACCGGAGGTCCGCGTCAGGGCGAACGCCGTCGAGCGCCCCCGGAGGGACGAGGCGGTCGTAGAGGATCGCGTCGGCGGCGGCGATCAGGTCGAGTGCTCGCCGCGTGAGCAGGCCCGGATCGCCGGGTCCCGCCCCGACGAGGTAGACAATTCCGGAGGGCCTGTCGCCGTCGCGCCGGTGCATGGACACAAGGTAGTCCGCGCCGTGAGGGCCGAATGCGACGACGGGCTTGCGAGCCGGTCCGTCGCGCCGCGGCTAGCGGCCGAGTGCTTCGCCCGGGCTGGGCAGGAGGTGCCCCCGCCGTTCTACACGCGCTGCGGCGCCGAGACCCCGCCGGAGCCCGAGGCCGCCGCCCGAGCTACCGGACCCTCCCGACCCGCCTCCACTGGACCCGCCTCTCGCGCCGCCGGACGCGCGAGCCGGAAGCGCCCTACCCGTCTCCCTGTCCCGTCCCGATGCGGCGTACGCGCTTTGGTGCTTGGCGCCGCTCCCTTTCCTCCCTGGTGGCCGTTCGCTGCGGTGAGGCCCGGGTTCCCTTCGCGGCGTCCGCAGTCCCGCGCAGGCCCTTCGCCCGCTCCGCGCTCGCGGCCGCGCGCTGCTCGCGCGCCGCCTGCTGATCAGCGTACCGGCGGTGGAGCTCGCCCGATACCGCGTCGCCGAGCTGGCTCGCGGCCTGCTCGACGGCGACGCGGCCGCTCCGGAAGACCCGGTTCGGTCGTCGCCACGCCCCCGACCCCTCCGTCCGTGACCACGGTCACGGCGGCGAGCTTCGCGGCTGCGGCGTCAGCGTGGACGTGTTGTCCCAGCAGCTCCAGAACGGCCCCGTTTCTTGCGACGGCCGGGCCAACCAGGAGGTCACCGTCTCGCAGCGGCGGTAGGCGGCTCTCCCGCCCGCACGCAAGTGGGTTGAGGGGCGACGGGCGCTCTCGGGAGCGTCCGTCGTCGTTCAGGGCCGCGCCGTGTCTTTCGCTTTTTACTGGCTGCGTGGAGGTTCGTCCGCCTCCGCCGCCGCAAGAATGTCGGGCGCTCCGGCAGTCACGAGTCGCCGCGCCATCTCCCGGCCGAGCGCGACGGCGCCGCTTCCCTCTCCCTCGACTCGGTCGCGGAGCCAGGTACTACCGTCGGGGAGCCCGACGAACGTATTGATGGTGAGCGGTCCGGAATCGTCGCCCGCGAGCGTCGCGTGGACTCCGATCGGCGTGCGACAGCTCGCGTCGAGCTCGGAGGTGACCGCGCGTTCGGCGGTCAGACGAACGAGCGCGTCGCGGTCGGTCACACGCGCGGCGAGCTCCGCGACCCGTTCGTCGCCCGCAGGCGCCTCGAGAGCGAGGCAGCCCTGTCCCGGGGCGGGAGTCATGCACTCCGGGTCGACGGGGCTTCCCTCAGGGCGGCCGAGGCGCTCGAGCCCGGCGAGTGCCAGTACCACGCCGTCGAAATCACCCTCGGAAAGCCGGCGCAGGCGCGTGTCGACGTTGCCCCGCAGCTCGACCACGTCGAGGTCCTCGCGGGCAGCGAGGAGCTGCGCGCGCCGGCGCAGGCTGCTCGTCCCGACACGCGCGCCCGGCGCCAACGCCTCGAGCGAGCCCGCCGCGCCGCACAGGGCGTCGCGCGCGTCCGCGCGCGGCGGAACGCCGACGATGGCGAGCCCCTCGGGAAGCTCCCCCGGAAGGTCCTTGGCCGAGTGGACGGCGAGGTCGGCGTCGCCCGCGAGCAGCGCCTCCTCGATCTCCTTGACGAAGCGCGACTTGTCGCCCGGCTCGCCCGCGGCGGCGAGCCTTTCCGGGGCGGGCGATCCGTCGCTCGCCGCGGGGCCCCCCCGCGGAGGGCGCTCGTCGCCCGCGGTCCGAACCGTGACGAGTTTCACTGCGAGGCTCGGCTCGGCACGCTCGAGCAGGCCTGCCACGAGGCGCGCCTGGGCCAGGGCAAGCGCGCTCCCCCGGGTGGCGAGCCGCAGGGCGTCGTGGCCTGTCACGCGCGCTAGCGCGAGGAGCGGCGCCGCGGTCCGGAGCGCCGACGCTCATCGAGCTCGGTCACCTCCGCAGCCTCGACGCTCTCGGCGGGCTCCTCGGACGAGGGGTCGAAGCCGAACAGCTCGCGCAAGGCCTGCACATGCAGGTACGCGTCCCGGTCGGAGCGCTTCAGCCGCACGGTCGGCTCGTGCAAGAGGCGCTTGACCACCGTGCGCGCTACGGTCTCGACGCGCTCGCGGTCGTCCTCCGACAGCGCCTCCCAGCGCCCGGCGTTCTCGGCCAGCACGTGGTCGACCACCGCATCGCCGCGCGCCCGCAGGGCGGCGATCGTGGGCACGACCTCGAGGCTCGCGAGCCAGTCGGCGAAGCGGTCGACCTCGCGGTCGACCACCGTCCGGGCGCGCGCCGCCTCCGACTCGCGGACCGACAGGTTGCGCGCGACCTCGCGCTGGAGGTCGTCCATGTCGTACAGGGTGATCCCAGGGAGCTCGCGCACGCCCGCGTCGATGTCGCGCGGGACCGCGATGTCGATCAGAAGCAGTGGCCGCCCGCCCCGTTCGGCGACCACGAGCTCGAGCTCCTCGCGCCCCACGATCACATGCGGCGAGCCGGTCGAGCCGACCACAATGTCGGCCTTGGCGAGCTCGTGCGGGAGGTCGTCGAAACGCACGGCCTCGCCGCCGAAGCGCTGCGCGAGGCCGATCGCGCGGTCATAGCGGCGGTTCGCCACGAAGACGGTGGCCACGCCGGCCTCGCCGAGCGCGCGTGCGGTGAGCTCGCCGTTCTCCCCCGCCCCGATCACGAGCACGCGGCGACGCGAGAGGTCGCCGATCGCCTCGCGCGCGAGTTCTACCGCGACCGAGGCGACCGACACCCGCGAACGCCCCACGGCGGTCTCGGTGCGCACGCGCTTGCCGGCGGCGAGCGCGTCGCGGAACAGGCGGTTGGTGAGTGGCCCGGTCACACCCTCGACGAGCGCGAGCTCGTATGCGCGCTTGACCTGCCCCTGGATCTCCGCCTCGCCGACGATCATCGAGTCGAGGCCCGCGGCGACGGAGAACAGGTGACTCACCGCCTCGAGCCCGCGCAGCGCGTACAAATGGCCGAAGAGCTCGGTCGGGCGGATGTCAGCCTGGCGCGCGAGCGCGGCGAGCGCCTCGGACTCGGCGGCGACCGGGTCGGCGGCGTGCAAGTAGAGCTCGGTGCGGTTGCAGGTGGAGATGGCGACGGCCTCGCGAATCGCCTCGCCAGCCACGAGCTCCGCGAGCACCCCGCTCGCGCGGCCCTCCGGGAGAGCGAGCCGCTCGCGTAGCGCGAGCGGTGCGGTCTTGTGTGAGACTCCGAGGGCGAGCAGCGCGGCGCTCGTGTCGGCGGGCGCGTCGGACGCGCTCACGGCTCGCGCTCGCCGTCCGCCCGCTCGAGTTCGGCGAGCTCGCGCTCGAGGCGGCCGACCTTGCGCGCGATGATCGCCACGTAGACGAATACGAGCGCCAAAAAGACGAGGTAGGCGGCGGCCACGTACGGCGCGGCGGTGTCGAACGGGAGCGCAGGCATCAGCGGGGAGCGGCGGTCGGGGTAGCCGTGGGGACGGTCGCGCCCGCCGCGGTGGGCGGCCGCTCGACCGTCGCACGGGCGCCGACGAGCTCGGTGCGCTCGGCCTCCCGGTCGCGGATGCGCCGTGCCCGGCGCAGCCGCTCCGAGGCGGTCTTCGACCCGAGCTCGAGCGTCCACAGCGTGGCGAACACGAGGGCCATCGCGACCAGCGCCACGAGGAAGGTGACGAACATCCGCGGCGGCATGTTGCCACCGGTCTGTGAGAACACGCGCGGGTGCGTGTAGGCCTCCGCCATGCGCACCGCAACGAAGTTGAGCACGGTGAACGCCGCTCCGGCGATGGCGAACACCGACGCGCTGCGGCCCTGGCGGTCGGGGTCGTCGATCGAGAAGCGCAGCGGCTGGTAGACCGCGTAGAGAAGGAAGGTGATGAGGAAGGAGACGAGCACCGGCTCGCTCCACACCCACCAGTGGCCCCACGACGCCTTAGCCCAGATCGAGCCGGTCACGAGCACCCCGACCGCGAGGATGATCGACAGGTGAACGGCGACGTAGGAGCGCATGTCCCAGCGGCGGTCGCGCGTGCGCAGGTGCATCGCGGCCATGATCCCGGCGGCGAGAAAGCCAAGGAGCGCGACGATGGCCATCGGCACGTGCAGGTAGAAGATCTTTTGGATGAACCCCTGGTCGGCATCGAGCGGGGCCCAGAAGAAGATCAGGCCGAAGGTCAGCGCCACGGCGGCCGCGGTGAGGAGCGCGAGCGGCTTGAGGGCTCGGGCGTACACGCTCAGTCCTCGAGCAGGAAGTCGAACACAGCCACCGACAGGAGCATGAACACCGAAGCGTAGAGTGCCATGAGCCCCAGCCAGCGCCCCAAGTCGGCGGGGCTGCCGGCGGGCGTGAGCAGCGGCTCGGTGCCCTGCGCGCCGGCGATCGCAAGCGGCACGACGAGCGGGAGCAGGAGCAGCGGCCCGAGCACCTCGCGTGCGCGGGTCTCCGCGGCAAGAGCGCCGACGAGGGCCCCGACGGCCGCGAGGCCGAGGTCGGCCATGGCGAGCAGGGCGGCGAGCCCGGGGAGCGCGCCGGCCAGGTCGCTCCCGAGCAGAAACAGGCCGAAGGCCGCGACGGCCACGACCTCGAGGACTACCAGGTAGGCGAAGAGGGCGCCCGCCTTGGCCACGAAGATGGCCGTGCGGTCGATGGGGGCGAGCAGCATCGCCTCGAGCCCGCCCTGCTCGCGCTCGGCGTCGAACAGGCGATTTACCCCCAGCACCGTGGCCAGCAGGACGGTCACCCAGAGGACGCCGGCCGCCACGTCGCCCTCGAGCCGGTCGCGGTCGAGGCCGAAGTGGAAGAGCACGAACGCGGTAACCGAGAAGAGGGCCATGGCAGGGACCGTCTCGCGGGCGCGCAGCTCGATGCGCAGGTCCTTGCGGAGGATGGCAAGGGCGGCTCTGACGGTGCCCACGCCGGGGCGAAGGGCGGCGGCCCCAGGCGGCACGGTAGCCGACTCCGAGGGCGCACTCGCCGACTCGCTCGCCGCGGTCATGCGAACAGCTCCCGGACGAGCCCCGGTCCCGCGCCGCCGACCGGCTCGCTGACCACCGCGCGCCCCCGGCGCAGCCCGAGCACCCGGTCGGACTCCGCGAGCGCCGACTCGACGTCGTGGGTGACGAGCACGCGCGTCCGACCCGCCCCCCGCCCG
>Ga0126309_10000804_pt1 | contig 10629 bp, 9 predicted proteins | sample Plot56_FD_92541 | JGI IMG/M metagenome (GOLD analysis project Ga0126309, IMG submission 92541) | Serpentine soil microbial communities from UC McLaughlin Reserve, CA, USA - Plot56 | ecosystem: Environmental > Terrestrial > Soil > Grasslands | place: USA: UC McLaughlin Reserve, Lake County...
ACGCCCGCAGCGCCGCAGTCGTCGATCATGCGGACCACCACGCGGGCCGGGACGACGAACACCACCAGGTCGACGCCGCGCGGCAGCTCGCCCACGGACGACAGGCAGGGCCGGGCCCACACCTCGTCGTACTTCGGGTTGATCGGAAATAGCTCGCCCGTGTAGCCGACGTGCTGCAGCGATCGGTGGATCTCCGGCGCCCAGCTGTCGGGTTGTTCGCTCGCGCCGACCACCGCGATCGAGCGCGGCGCCAGCAGCGGCTGCAGATCCCGCGGGCGGATCATCGCTGGGAGCGGAACCGGCCGTCCCGCCACGCGATCGCTTCCTTCAGCCCCTTGTCGAGGGTGATCTTTCGGAACTCGGTCCGCTCCGGCAGGTCGGCGGTCTCGATCAGCGTGTCGAGCGCCACGTTGGCCTCGATCGCCTGCCGGAAGCCGGCCTGCTCCCACACGGCATTGATGGCCCTCTTCTGCATGCTCACGGCGAACGGATCGTTCTTCGCGATCTCCTCGGCGAGCCCGAGCGTGGCGTCGTCGAGCTGATCCAGAGGCACGACGCGGTTCACCAGGCCGATCCGCAACGCCTCCTGCGCGTCCACGCGGTCCTCGCCGGTGAACAGCAGCTCCTTGGCCTTGCGCGCGCCCAGCAACCACGGCATCACCATGGTCACGACGCCGGAGCCGAACCGGATCTCAGGCTCGCCGAAGACCGCGTCGTCGCTGCAGACGGTGAGGTCGCAGACCATCATCAGGTCGCACCCGCCGGCGAGGCAGTACTTGTGCACCTGCGCCACGATCGGCTTCGGGTGATCGAAGAGCTTCAGCATCTCGTCGGCCGAGTGTTTGAGCTCCGAGTACCAGCCCACGGAGTCCTTCGCGCCGGCCTCGGCGTCCTCGCTGAGGTCGTAGCCGGAGCAGAACGCGCGGCCGGCGCCGCGCAGGATCACCACGCGCACGGCGCCGTCGGCGGCCGCCTGGTCGAGCGCGCGCGACATCGCCTCGATCAGCTCGCCCGACAGCGCGTTCAGCGCCCTCGGCCGGTTCATCGTGAGTCGTCGGACGGGGCCGAGATCCTCGGTCAGCAGGACCGGCTCGGCGGCGGATGGCTCTGCCACGGGTATCCCTCTTCTCGCGGTGCTCCGGCGGAGCGGGCTGGGGCGAGCATGATAGCCAGCCCGCGACGCCCGTCACCTGGGCAGCAGGCCCTCCCGCACGAGCCGGCCGCGGAACGACGCAGCGTCCGTGAACCGCTCGGTGGCGAACCCCAGCCGTGCGGCGGCCTCGACGTTGGCAGGCGCGTCGTCGACGAACAGCGAGCCGGCGGGATCGACGCCGTGCCGCTCCACCAACACGCCGAACAACCGAGGGTCGGGCTTCGTCACGCCCTCGGCACCGGACACGACGATGCCACGGAACCGCGAGAGGAAACCGAACCGCTCGCGTGCGGCCGGGAACGTCTCGTGCGGCCAATTCGTGATGGCGAAGAGACGAACGCCGCCGTCGTCCAGCTCCTCCAGCACCCGCGCCGCCCCCGGCACCTCACCCGCGAACATGTCCTGCCACCGGTCGGCGTAGGCGCGGATCAGCGATTCCAGCTCGGGGTGTCGGTCGACCAGCTCCTGGATGCCCTCGGCGATCGGGCGGCCGGCGTCGAACCGCCCGTGCCATCCGAGCGTGCACACGGTGGCGAGGAACCGCTCCATCTCGTCCTCGTCGTCGAAGAGCTGACGGTAGAGGTGGCGGGGGTCCCAGTCGATCAGCACTCCGCCGAGGTCGAACACCACGGTGTCGAGCGTCCGGGTCACGGCACCGAGTCGCGCACCTGCTCGGCGGCGCGCGCCCCCGATCGCAGCGCGCCCTCCATGGTGGCGTAGTGCTGGGGACCAGCCGTGTGCTCGCCGGCGAACGCGATCCGGCCGATCGACCGCGAGAGAAGCGGCATGCGGTCCCAGCTCCGCGCGTCCCACGCGCTGTACGCGCCACCCGCGAGCGGGTCCGTCGCCCAGGCGTGCATCCGGACGTCGTCCGTCAGCTCGAGGTCCTGGTTCAGCGCGCGGAGCCGCGCGATCCAGGGCTCCGGATCGCCGTCGGCGGTCCGCAGCTCCTGCTGCGCGAGCGGCGAGCCGGCGAACGAGGTCACGCACGGCCGCGGCCGACCGTCCTGGCCGTTCGCGACCCAGCACCACATCGGCAGCTCCGTGCTCTGGACCGACCGCAGGGAGGGCTCGCTCGACGTCGCGACCGCGAGCTTCGAGGCCGGACCGAGCCGAAGCTGGGTGAGCGCCTCGGAGAGATCGGTCGGCAGGGCCGGCTCGAACCGAAGGGACGCGGCGATCGGGGCCGGGACCGCGACGACGGCCGCGGCCGCGCGCAGCTCGCCGCTGGTCGTTCGAACGGTGACGCCGTCGGCGTCCCCGGCCATCGCCAGGACCCGCTCGCCGAGGCGCACGTCGGGCAGCGCAGCCGCCATCGCGAGCGCCAGCGACTGGTTCCCGGGCCCCAGCCGGTGGTAGACGCCGCCGCCGGGCGCGAATGCCCGCTCGCCGTCGGTGACCTGCAGGGTCACGTCGTCCAGGTCCGCGGCGCACGTCCCTTGCAGGCGCATCCGCAGCGTCGTGCGCTGCGCCTGGGTCCCCGGCACATCGCGGAGGAATCCGCCGAGCGTCGACGCCGCCGCCGCGTCCCGTCCGATCGCGGCCCGGAGCTCGTTCGCCGTCACCAGGTGCGCCTCCTGCTCCGGGATCGACGCGGCGTTCGGGCCCCGCGCCTCGCGCAGCTTGTAATCCGCGCCCGTCTCGACCGCGGAGATCCCGAAACGCTCCGCGAGCCCCAGCACGGTCCGGTCCCCCGCCATGATCCACTCGGCGCCCATCTCCGCCACGGCGCCGTTGTCCAGTCGCACGGACCACACCCGGCCGCCGACCCGATCACGGGCCTCCAGGACCGTGACGGGGACACCGGCATCGCGCAGGTGGAGGCCCCCGGCCAACCCCCCGAAGCCCGCCCCAACCCCTACAACGCCCGCCCCAACCACTACGACGCCCGCCCCAACCCCATCCGCCCCCATACTCACCACAACGACCCCCGCCCAACCACAAGGGCCCCGCGCGACGTATCCATGGTGGGGCAGCCTATCGATGGATCGGGCGGCCTCTGCGGGACTAGGTACTTCGGGTTATCCGCGGGGCGCACTTGCGGACCACGGGAGCCCTATGGTACTCACGCCCCGCAGCGTTGAATCACCGGTCAGTCCGGGCGCGATCAATAGGGAGGACATCATGCAGCGACACCCGCGCGAAGGGTGGAAGGCCGCACGTCAGATCATGGAGGCCCGGACCGGTCGGCGGGTCTCGCGCCGCGACTTCCTGCGGACCTCCGCGGGCGCCGGCATCGCCCTCCCGTCGCTCGCCGCGATCATGGCCGCGTGCACCAACCCACGCGAGACGGGCGCCGAGGGCTCGGGCGCCGCCGCCATCGGCAACGCGACGCCCGACAACCCCAGGACCCTTCCGGTCGTGGGCGAGCCGATCGCCGACGGCCTGGAGTCCGAGAAGGGCGCCACGCTGCAGATCTATAACTGGGATGCATACATGTGGCGCAAGGTGATCGAGGAGTTCTGCGCGGAGGAGGACTGCGACTACGAGTGGACCACCTTCAACAACATGGAGGAGGCGGTCACCAAGATCCAGTCCGGCCAGTTCAACTTCGATGTGTTCTTCCCGACGTACGACGTGCTGGGCAAGCTGGTCGTGGGGGAGTTCCTGCGGCCGCTCAACAAGAGCTACATCCCCAACCTCTCCAACGTCTGGGAGGAGATGCAGAGCCCGTTCTACGACGTGGGCTCGCAATACTCCGTCCCCTACGTCGTGTACTCCACCGGCATCTCGTACCGCCGCGACATCATCAGCGACGAGGAGATCCACAACGCCGACAACCCACGCGCGATGCTGTGGGACCCGCAGTACAACGGCAAGGTGGGGGTCTACGACTCGTCCCGCGACACGATCGCGTTCGCGCTCCAGTACCTGGGGATCGACGACATCAACACGGAGGACGAGGCCGAGCTCCAGAAGGCCAGCGACGCCCTGCAGGAGCTCAGCGACCTGGTGAACGCCCGCGTCAGCATCAACGGGTCGTACGCCCGCCTGCCGAAGGGGGACTTCACGCTCCACGAGTCCTGGTCCGGCGACATCAACGCGGGCTGGGGCTACGTGCCCGAGTACACCCAGGAGAACTTCGAGACCCTGGGCTACTGGTACGACGGGACCGGCCCGGTCGACAACGATCTGATCACGGTGGGCGCCAAGGGCGAGAACCCGGTCCTCGCGCACAAGTTCCTCAACTTCTTCCTGGATTACCAGCACGCCATGGACAACTACTCGTGGAACGGCTACCAGCCGCCGCAGACCCAGGCCGACATCGACTCACTGACGAAGACCGAAGGTCGGTACTCGGCGGAGGCGAAATGGGCACCGCCGGTCACGTACGTGCCGGAGTGGATGCCGGACGCCGTGGTGCAGCGTGAGTGGTTCGGCTCGGACGCGGTCCGACTCCTCGAGCTCACGCCCGAGGGCGACGAGAAGTGGAACGCCGTGTGGGAGGAGTTCAACGCCGGGTGAGCGACGCGGCGGCTCCGATCTCCGAACCCTCGCGTCGCGAGCGCCGGAGGACCGAACGGGACCTGCAGCGCTCCCAGGGAGCGTGGTACCCGCGGTGGTTCTGGCCGACGTTCGCGATCCCCGGGATCGGATGGCTGCTGCTCTTCTTCGTGCTGCCCTTCTACACGATCATCGCGGTGGCCTTCGGGACGATCGACCTCTTCCGCAAGCCGGTCCCCATCTGGCAGCCGTGGTACTGGACCGTCAAGTACTTCGGGGACGTAGGGACAACGCTGTTCGGCGACAACGCGTATCTGCAACCCACCGTCCTGCGCACGTTCGTGTACGTCGGGCTCGCCTCGGCGATCTGCCTGGTGGCCGGCTACGCCGTGGCGTACTACACAGCGCGCTACGCGGGGAAGTACCGGACCCTGATCTTGATCGCGCTGATCTCGCCGTTCTGGATCAGCTACCTGATGCGAATGGTGGCGTGGCAGAACCTCCTGGCCGGCGACGGCTACGTGAACGTGATCCTGCAGAAGCTGCAGGTGATCTCGGATCCCTATCCGTGGCTGGAGGGGAAGAGCGCCACCGTGATCCTGGGGCTCGTGTACGGCTACATCCCCTACATGATCCTGCCGCTCTTCGGCTTCCTGGACCGGATCCAGACGAGCCTGCTGGAGGCGGGGCGTGACCTCGGTGCCAGCCCCGGCCGCACGTTCTGGCGGGTGACGCTCCCGCTGTCCAAGCCCGCGATCTACGCGGGCCTGGTGATCGTGTCGCTGCCGATGTTCGGCGATTACTACACGAACAATCTGCTGTCGACCTCACCGCGAACCTCGATGATCGGCAACATCATCGACTCCACGGTTCGAGAGAGCCCCAGAGGCTCGGTGCTCGTGCTGATGCTCATGGTGCTCCTGATCGTCCCGATGCTCTATTACCTGCGGAGCACCATCAACGCCCAGGAGTCACGGTGAGCGCGACCACCGCCGGCACCAGCGCCGGCACCACGACGGGCATCACGGTCGCCCGCCGGCGGGGTCCGAGCGGATGGCTCCGCGATCCCTGGCGGAAGCCGCGGTTCCTCCAGGCCCTCACGCTGGGCTATCTGGCGTGGTCGATCCTGCCCGTCCTGATCGCGATCCTGCTGTCGTTCAACGCGGGCCGCTCCAACAGCTCGCTGCAGACCCTCGGGCTCCGTTGGTGGATCGACGACCCCGACCAGCAGGCGCTGTTCCAGGATCCCGTCCTGCGCCGGGCGATCCTGCAGACCTACCTGCTCTCGTTCATCACGATGCTCCTGGCCGTTCCCCTGGGGGTCTCGTTCGCGATCGGCCTCGACCGGTGGCGCGGCCGCCTCGCCAGCACCGCCAACTTCGGGATGATCCTGACGTTCGTACTGCCCGAGATCATCATCGGCATCGCGATGCTCTCCGTGGTGACGTACCTGTTCACGTTCATCCGTCTCGGGACGTTGGCGCAGGTGATGGGGCTCGTGACGTTCCAGATCTCCTATCCGGTGATCATCGTGCGGGCCCGGCTCCTGTCGATCGGCAAGGAGTACGAGGAGGCCGGGATGGACCTGGGCGCCTCGCCGCGGCAGTCGGTGCGGCGCGTGCTGCTGCCACTGTTGTACCCGGCGATCCTCGCCAGCTTCGCGATCGTCTTCGCCGACACGGTCGACGACTTCGTCACGGTGACGTACCTGTCCGGTCCGGCCGACAGCCAGCCGCTGTCGACGTTCATCTACGTCACGGCGCGAGCGTCGGCGACCCCGGCGGTGAACGCGGCCGCCACGCTGATGCTGGTCAGCACGACCCTCGTCATCACGCTGGGCTACCTCGCCTTCAAGCGGCTCACCCGCGGGCAGGAGGGCGGCGACGTGACGTCCTTCTCGCAGCTGTAGCCGTCCAAGAGCGCGAACGCCGCCGGCCGCCTGCCGGCGGGGGGAGGCTACGCCTCGTCGAGCTCGGCGCCGGCCAGCACCGGTGTCCCGGCGTCCGGAAGGACGCGCAGGGCGTCGCGCGGCATCTGCACCGACACCGGGGCGCCCGAGGCGTACAGATCCTTGGCGCCATCGTTGGGCACCCACGCCTGGATGCGCGCCCCGCTGGCGAGATTCACCAGGATCTGCATGATCGAGCCGACGTAGACCGTGCGCTCCACCATGCCCGGCATCGTGTTCTCGCCGGTCTGTCCGCCGTCCTCCAGCACCACGCGCTCCGGTCGGATCGTGACCTTGACGTGACCGGTGCCGGACTGCTCGCCCTTGCCGGCAACGAGCTCGAAGTCGCCGAGCTTCACCCGGTACCCACCCGAAGCAGCGCCCACGGCCTCCGCGTCCATCAGGTTCGACACGCCCAGGAAGTCCGCGACGTAGGCCGTGGCGGGCTCCTCGTAGATCTCCTTCGGGCCGCCCACCTGCTCCACGCGGCCCTGCGACATGACCGCGATGCGGTCGGACATGGTGAGGGCCTCCTCCTGGTCGTGCGTCACGTAGATGAACGTGATGCCGACCTCCTCCTGGAGGGCCTTCAGCTCGATCTGCAGACGCTTGCGGAGCTTGGCGTCCAGCGCGCCGAGCGGCTCGTCCAGCAGGAGCACCGCCGGATTCAGCACGAGCGCGCGCGCCAGAGCGACGCGCTGCTGCTGCCCGCCCGAGAGCTGGCCCGGACGCCGCTTCTCGAAACCGGTGAGCTGCACCAGCTCGAGGGCCTCGCCCACGCGCTGCCTGATCTCCTGCTTCGAGACGTCCTTGTACCGGAGCCCGAACGCAACGTTGTCGGAGACCGACAGGTGCGGGAAGAGCGCGTAGCTCTGGAACACCGTGTTCACGTTGCGCTTGTGCGGCGGCGTCTGCGCCATGTCCTCGCCATCGAGGAGGATCTGACCGCCGTCCGGCCGCTCGAACCCGGCGATCATCCGGAGCGTGGTCGTCTTGCCGCATCCGGACGGTCCCAGCAGTGAGAAGAACTCACCCGCCGGCATCTGCAGATTGAGGCCCGCTACGGCGGTGAAGTCGCCGAAGCGCTTCACGAGGTCGACGAGCTGAACCTGGCCCCCAGTCACGCGCGGGACTATACGCAGGCCTCCGGTCAGGGTCAATCCTGATCCATCGTTCAGGACTGTGGAATCATGTCCGGCGATGACGGACGACCCAGCGAGTGTGCGGCCGGAGTCCGGCCCGTCGGACCGTCGACCGTTCCGCCGCGAGATCATGCCGTTGCTCGCAGGTTATTGGGCGTTCGGCCAGTACTGGGGCGTCTGGGTGATCCTCGTCTACGAGGTTCAGCAGGACAACGGGATCACGAACGCCGGGATGGGCGCCCGTTACACGTTGCTGTCGGCCTCCGCTGTCCTGGTGATGCTCCTGCTGGCGCCGCGGCTGCAGGGGCTGCCGCTCGCCACGAGCGTGCCGCTCTCGCTCGCCTCGCTCGCGGTGGGCGCGGCGGCGACCGCGTTGCTGCCGGGCGGTGCGCTGCTGGTCGCGTTCGCGCTCGTCGGCCTCGGCAACGGGCTGATCGACGTGTACCTCAACGTGGCCGCGCAGCGCGTGGAGTCCGGGACGCGGCGGCCCGTGCTGCAGTGGTTGCACGCGAGCTACGCGCTCGGCGGCTTCACGGGGGCGGCGCTGGCGGGCGGGCTCAGCGTCCTCGGCGCCGACTACCGCGTCGCCATCATGCTGTCGGGCGTGGCGCTCGCCGGCGCGGCGTGGTGGACGCGCCGGACCGTCTCCCCCGAGGCCCGCGCCGAGGATGCCGCCGCCACGTTCTCGATCTCGGCGCTCTTCCGCTCGCCCGTCTTGTGGATCCCGGCGTCGATCGTGCGGTTCGCATTCCTGGTGGAGGGCTCCATGGACACGTGGTCGGGCAACTACCTCCGGATCGAGATCGGCACCAGCGCGGGAGTCGCGGCCCTGCTCTTCATGGCGTTCTCCACGGCGGTGTTCCTGGGACGCATGTTCGCGGGGCACGTGCTGTTCGGCCTCGGGCGACGGCGGACGGTGTTGGTGGCCGGCGTCGGCTCGGCGGTGGGTGGTCTGATCGCGACGCTCACCAGCAGCTCGCTCGTCGTCGGGCTGGCGTTCCTGCTGCTGGGCTTCACGCTGTCGGCGGCCGCGCCGGCGGCGTTCGGCCTGGTGGAGGCGAGCGACGAGGATCCCACGACCGCGATCGCGGCCGTGACCACGGTCGGGTACACGGGGTTCATCTGGAGCCCGCCGCTGTTGGGCTGGGTGGCAGACACGTTCAGTCTGCGCGGCACGATGACCGTGATCGTCATCGCCACCCTCGGCATCATCGGAGCGGTACTGGCGACCCCGCGCGACCGCGCCGGCTGATCCGGCGGTCCCCGGCTACTCCGACAGGTTCACGTAGATGTGCTTGGCCTCGAGGTAGTCCTCGATCCCCTGCGACCCCAGCTCCCGGCCGATGCCGGACTGCTTGTAGCCGCCCCACGGCGCCTCGGTCGGCGCAGGCTGCGTGTCGTTGATCCACACGATGCCGGCCCGCAGCGCCCGGGCGGTGTTGAGACCCTTCTTGATGTCGCGCGTCCACACCGCGGCGGCCAGCCCGTACTCGTTGTCGTTGGACAGCTCCAGGACCTCCTCCGGGCTCGAGAACGGGATCACCGACATCACCGGCCCGAAGATCTCCTCGCGAGCGATCCGCGCGTTGTTGTCGACGTCGGCGAAGATCGTGGGCGGCACGTAGTAGCCGTTCGCGAGCTTCGGATCGTCCGGGCGCGCGCCCTGCACGGCCATCTTCGCCTCCGATGCGCCGATCTCGATGTACTGCTGCACGCGGTCCTGCTGATCCTTGCTGATGAGCGGTCCCATCGTGGTGCCGTCGGCACCGGGCGCACCGAGCTTCACCTCGTTCGCGCGATCCACCAACGCGCTCAGCGCGTCGTCGTAGATCGGCCGCTCGATGAACACGCGCGAACCGGCTGAGCAGATCTCGCCCTGGTTCCAGAAGATGCCGTTCGCGCTGCCCTCGATCGCGGCGTCGAACTCGGCGTCGGCGAACACGATGTTGGGCGACTTGCCGCCGAGCTCCAGCGTCACGCGCTTCAGGGTGTCCGCACCATTGCGCATGATCAGCTTGCCGATCTCCTTGGACCCGGTGAAGCCGATCTTGTCGACCTTCGGGTTCGATACCAACGGCGCGCCAGCGGTCTCGCCGAAGCCGGTGATCACGTGCAGGACGCCGGCCGGCAATCCCGCCTCCTCCATGATCTTGGGGATCTCCAGCGCCGTCAGCGGGGTCTGCTCCGCGGGCTTGAGGATCACCGTGCATCCGGCCGCGATCGCCGGCGCAACCTTCTGCACCGCCATCATCATGGGGTAGTTCCACGGGGTGATCGCCGCGGCCACCCCCATGGGCTCCTTCACGACCAGCGACATGGCGTCGGGACCGACGGGCGGGATCTCGCCGTAGACCTTCGTGGCCCAGCCGCCGTAGTACTCGAACATGAACGCGACCTCGGCGATGTCCTCGCGCGCCTCGCCGAGCGGCTTGCCGGCGTCGAGCGACTCCATGGCGGCGAGCTTGTCCAGGTCGCGGCGGACGATGTCGGCCGCGTTCAGGAGGATGCGCCCACGCTCCCGCTCGGTGGTTCCCGGCCACCACGTCCCATCATCGAACGTCCGCCGCGCGGCGTCGATCGCGCGATCCACATCCGCGGGCTGGGAGTCCGGCGCGGTGGCGATCACCTCGCCCGTGGACGGGTCGAACACGTCGAACCGCTTGCCGTCCTGGGCGTCGACCCACGTGCCGTCCACGTAGTTCTGCAGCGCATCTGCCATCGGTATCCCCTCCAGGGAAGGCTCGTCCGGAACGTCCGGCAAGGGTAGTACGCCGGCGGCCGGGCGCGGTAGGCCCGTTCCGGGCGGAGCCGCGTTCGGGCGCGAGGCACTAGGATGTGATGCATGGGTTGGTTCGTTCTCATCCTGGTCCTGATCGCGATCGCCTTCGGCATCCTGGGCGCCGTCGTCAAGGCCGTCGCCTTCATCATCCTCACGATCATCT
>Ga0126309_10000805_pt1 | contig 10613 bp, 13 predicted proteins | sample Plot56_FD_92541 | JGI IMG/M metagenome (GOLD analysis project Ga0126309, IMG submission 92541) | Serpentine soil microbial communities from UC McLaughlin Reserve, CA, USA - Plot56 | ecosystem: Environmental > Terrestrial > Soil > Grasslands | place: USA: UC McLaughlin Reserve, Lake County...
CGGCGCTGCTTGAGTTCCTCTGCGCCCGGTGCGAGGACGTGAGCCTGGCGCTCCCTGGGCGCGACGTGCCGGCCTACCTGGAGCGGATGAACTTTTTCAGGATCTTCGGCGACCGCATCAGGACGAACGCAGACGTCGAGGCCCTGGAGGAGCGCCGGCGGCACAACCCCGGCACACTGCAGGAGCTCGTCAACTTCCACACCGAGGAGGAGATACCTGGCATCATACGCAGGATATCGGAGATCCTTGAGAACCAGGGCTACCGCCTGCGCGAGCGTGTCGCCATCTGCTCCACGCTCTCGGAGGTCTGCGCGAACGCCGCCGAACACGGGGTCTCCTCCTTCGGCGCCTACGCGGCCGTCCAGGCCTACCACCACATCGTCAGCGGCTCCCGACGCCGCGGCGAGGAGGTCCTCATAGCAATCGCCGACGGCGGCGTGGGCGTGCGCGAGACCCTCTCGCGCAACCCGAAGTACGCGGAAGAGACCGCCACGGACAACGAGGCCCTGCGCCACGCCCTGGAGATGGGCGTCTCGGGAACCGGCGAGATCGGGCGCGGCGGCGGCCTCGCCCTCGTCGCCGGCATCGCCGCCCGCTCCGGCGGGTCCCTCTCCCTGCGCTCCGGCACAGGCCGCGTTACCGTCTACGAGAGCCGCAAGAACTCCCGCAACGTGCCCCGGTTTCCCGGCACCTTCGTCCGCGTCTCCCTCCCGCGCACGCCCGCCGAAAAGGATCCGAAAACCGATGCCTGAAATGGCCAATACGCCGTTGACTTACACGCCTCCGGCCGGTACAATCCACTCATATGATTTCACTGACGACAGTGAGGACGGAATTGGCGCCTGAGGAGCGGGCGCGGCGTCTCTTCGAGGTCGCCGACGGCGACCACGGGGGCAAGCTGATGGTCACGCGCCGTACGGGTCGCGCGGTCAGGGCTGCGCTCGAGGAGGCCCTGATGGACCTACCCAGGGGTGGGACGCTGTACGTTGACACCAGGGGGGTCGAGCTAATGGACTACTCGTTCGCCGACGAGGCGCTCGGGATCCTGGCCTCCAGGGTGGCGAGCGGGGAGTACGGGGAGCGTCATCTCGTGCTCGTCGAGGAAGACCGGGACCTTCTGGAGAACGTGGAGGCGTCGCTCATGCAGCGGTCGCTTGCCATGATCCGGGTAGACGAGGTGGGCGCCGAGCCCGCCATCGTCGGCAAGGTGCCTGACCACCTCGTGGACACCCTGCAGGCCATCTACGACGCCGGTTCGATCACGAACACGGCGCTCGCGGCCAAGCTCGGGCTCAACAACACCGCCTGCAACAACAGGGCGACGAGGCTCGCGAAGCTCGGCTTGATCCACCGCAGGACCGAGACCGCCGCCCCCGGCGGCCGCCAGTACGCCTACGAAAGGATCGCCTGATGCTTCTTTTTGCTTTCAGTCTCACTAGGTTCAGTGAAGGTAGCGACGGTGAACGGCACCGGAGGAGGTACAGCCGTGCGTGAGGAGTACATGATCGAGCGTCAGGGCAAGCGTTTCGTCCTGTACGCGGGCCTCTTGGAGGAGGCGCACAGCCGGGGTTTGCGGAGCATCGAGACGGAGCTTTTGCAGGTCCCCGCCGCCGAGAACGGCGACGTGGCGATAGTTCGGGCCGTGGTCCGGATGGAGGAAGGGAAGTTCGCCGGCATCGGCGACGCCAGCCCGCAGAACGTGGGTCGCATGATAGCGCCGCACCTGATCCGGATGGCCGAGACGCGGGCCAAGGCGCGCGCCTTGCGGGACGCGATCAACGTCGGCGTCACCGCCTTCGAGGAGCTGGGGGGCGAAGCCAGCGGCGACGAGGGGGCTGAGGACAGGTCGCAGGACTACGAGGCGCAGGCGGCTCCCGGGCAGCAGGCTTCCGGAAACGGGCGGCAGGCGACCGTGGAGGAGAAGCGGGGCGAGTTGCCGGCCACGCGCAAGCAGCTCAACTACCTGGAGGCACTCGTCGCCGACGTGGTCGAGGACGGCATCGAGAAGTTCGAGGAGATGGTCGGCAAGCCCATCGGCGAGCTCACGCGCGAGGAGGCGAGCGAGTGGATCGGGCGCCTCTCCGGGAGGGCCGCTTAGTGCCCGGTTCCGCTTGGATCGCGGCTCTGGGCGAGGAGGTCGTCTACGAGGCCGACCTCCCCGCCTGCTGCGCCCGCACCGCGCGGTCCGTCGACGGCTCGTTCGAGTGCCCGGGGTGTGGGGCGATGTGGCGCGAGCCGCTGCCCGTCGAGCCCGAGCACGACGCCCTGATGCGGGGTCGCGACGAGCACAGAGGCGCGGCGTAGGAGGATCATGACGACGGGGACGGGGAGGTCCGGCGTTGCACGGTATGGGGGACGAGCGGGTGTGGAAGCTGCACCGGGAAGAGGTTGGTCGGGAGATCCGGACGCGGCGCCATCCGGGCGGGTCGGGCAAAACGCGGGGCAAAGCCGGGCGTCTGGTGACCTTCTGGCGCGCGCTCGGGCTGGACGCGGCGCGTCTCGTCGGGGTCTTCGGCAGGTCGCCGTTGCGGGCCCGCAAGCGGAAGGGAGTGACGTGAGGAAGAGGAGCACCCTCAGGCCGGATACTACCTTCGCGCCGGCGGGCGAGGCTGAGGCGGAGATCTACGTGCAGGCGTTGCCTACGTGCTGCCTGCGCTCCTTCAAGGAGTCGGCGCTGGCCGAGCCCGGCGAGCGCCGGCGGCTCGGTTTCGGGTGCGCGTGCGGGCGGAGCTGGCGGATCACCTCCAGCCTCGACGACCGCGTCCTGGACCGCTTCGTGATGCACGCGGGGCCGCGGGCCGGCGGCTCCTACCCGGCGGCCTAGGAAGTTGGCGGCTATCGGCTCTCGGCTTTCGGCCGGAGAAGGACTTATGCGAGACGACCGAGCGAGCAATACGTGGGGCCGAGGGCTAGTAGCCCGGCGCTGACAGCTAGAGAGGGGAAGAAGAATGACGCAGATGGCGCAGGACGTTCTCACACAGTACCTCGGCAGGATCCGTGACGGCAAGCTCCTGGACGCGCAGGAGGAGAAGGATCTTAGCCGTCGTGCGCGCGAGGGCGATACGGTGGCGAGGCGGCGGCTTATCGAGTGCAACCTGCGGCTCGTGATCTCGATCGCCAAGAAGTACAGGGGCCGCGGCGTGCTCTTCGAGGACCTGATCCAGGAGGGCAACGCCGGCCTGATACGGGCCGTCGAGAAGTTCGACCCCGAGATGGGCAACCGCTTCTCGACGTACGCTACGTGGTGGATCCGCCAGGCCGTCACCCGCGCCGTGGCCGACAGCGCCCGCACGGTCCGGCTTCCCGCCCACGTCGTCGACGCGCTCTACCGCCTGCGCCGCGCGGAGAACTCCTTGAGCCTCGAGCTCGGCCGCGACGCCACGGAGGAGGAGCTCGCCGACAGGCTCGACGTGAAGCCCCAGGAGGCCCGACGCCTGCGCGAGGTCGGCCAGCCGATCTCCTCCATCCACGCGAGGATGGGCTCGGAGGACGGCTCGGAGATGGGCGAGCTGCTCCCCGACGAGAGGAGTGGCGAGGACTACACCCGCGTCGAGGTCGGCCAGTGGGAGATGGCGCTCGTAGAGGCGGTGAAGTCCCTGCCGGAGCGCGAGGCCAAGGTCATCCAGATGCGCCACGGCCTCGACGGCAGCCAGACCCGCACCCTGCGCGAGGTCTCCGAGGCCCTCGGCATAAGCCAGGAGCGGGCCCGCCAGGTCGAGATGAAGGCCCTGCGCACCATCCGAACCGGCCGCCACGCCGGAACTCTGCGCCGCGCCCTCTCCGAAGCCGTGTAGCGCTTCGGCTGGTCAGCTGTCAGCCCGCTCCTGGCCTTTGGCCTCTGCTCTCAGCTATCGGCCAAACCGTCCGTATCTGCGACGTCTCCACGCTACCCGGTGCGGCAAGAAGTTGAAAGCTGGCCAGACGAAAGCCAGGGCATGCTCCGCAGTCCCGAAGCGTGCCGAGAGGCGCGAAGCGCCGGGCCGACAAGCGGAGGCGAAGCCGGAGCGGGCCGACAAGCTAACGCGTCGCCGATGGGCTACCCTGTCGCCAGGTCGGAACAGAAGGGAGCCTATTGGAGACCACCGAACGCAGCGCCGCGCGCGCAGAAGAACTTTTCAGAGGCATGGGCGGGGTAGTCCAGGACGGCTTCCCCGCCATCCACTCCCCGGTCTTTCGTACCGACGCTGGGACCGCCTACCTCAAGACCCCAGGCGTCGTCATCCTTACCAGGCCGCGGACCAACGTCGACGGCCTCGGCGGTTTTCTGGAGGGCTTCGACCCTGACCTCCGCTTCCCGGGGTACCTGGACGACCCGACGGATCTCCCGGATTCCTCCCAGCTCTGCAAGACGGCGGGCCAGCTCTGCTACGCGTCGTTCGGGCCAAGGCGCACCACCAACGAGAACGCCGCCTCGTACTTCGGGCGTCTGACCTCGGCCGGGCACGGTTCCGTGCTCGAGCACGCGAGCTTCAGCTTCCTGCTCTACGGCATAAGCCGCAGCGTCACCCACGAGCTCGTTCGTCACAGGGCCGGGGCCGCCTTCTCCCAGATCTCGCAAAGGTACGTCTCCGGGGCCGTGTTGCGGTTCGTGGAACGGCCCGAGTACCAGGAAGACGCGGAGTTGCACCGGCTCTTCGAGGAGCGGGCCGACCGGGCCGCCGCCGGGTACGAGGAGATGGCCGAGCGGCTTCTGGGGCGGCAGGGCGAGGGCCACGCCATGCTCTCGGCGGACCAGAAGACCGACGCGCGCAAGAAGGTGCAGCAGACGGCGCGCAGCCTCCTGCCCAACGAGACCGAGGCGCCGATGGTCTTCACGGGGAACGTCAGGGCCCTGCGGCACATCATCGAGATGCGGGCCGACGCGCACGCGGAGAGCGAGATCCGGGGCCTCGCCATCCGCCTCTTCCTCTGCCTGCGCACCGCCGACCCCATCCTCTTCGGCGACTACGAGATCGGCGACCTGCCAGACGGCACGGTCACGGTCTCCACGCAGAACAGGAAGGCGTAGCCGTCGCCGGCGGCTGCTAACATCTGGCCCCGGTAGGAAGGCGCTAGAGGTAGGAGGACGCCGTGGCGAAGAGCTACGAGGAACTGGTCTCGGAGGCGAAGGCCGAGACGGAGCAGACGGACGTCGGGGCGGTCCACGAGGCGCTCCGTTCAGGCGAGAGCGTCACCGTTGTAGACGTGCGGGAGCCGGACGAGTTCGAGGCGGGCCACGTCCCCGGCGCGAAGCCGCTGCCGCGGGGGCTCCTTGAGTACAAGGCGGCCGATGAGCTGCCGGACAAGGACGCCCGTATCGTCGTCCACTGCGCCCTCGGGGGCCGCGGCTCCCTGGCGGCGAAGAGCCTCAAGGAGATGGGCTACACGAACGTGGCGAACATGGAGGGGGGCCTCGGCGCCTGGAGAGAGGAGGGCTACGAGGTCGAGTAGCCCGAGCCAGGGCCCGCCCCCGGCCCGCGGGCTCCTGGCCGTGGGGCTCGGGGCCTTCGGCTTCTTCGGCCTCTTCTGGGGCGTCTTCGCCGTCCTGTTGACGGACCTGAGCCGTGCCCTGGATCTATCCCCGGGGCCGCTCGGGGCGGCGCTCTTCGTCGGGGCGGCGGCCTCGATCCTGGCGATGGCGGGCCTGGGCTGGACCGCTGACAGGCTGGGGCGGAAGGTCTTTTTGGTCCTTAGCGGCGGCGTGCTTGGGCTCGGGATCTCGGGCCTCGCCCTCTCGGGGGGCTACGTCGCCCTGCTCGTCACGCTGGTCGTTCTCTACTCTGCCTCCGGCCTCTACGACGTCGGCATAAACTCGGCGGCCGTGGACCTGGAGCAGGCGACCGGGCGGCGGTTCATGTCGCTCGTCCACGCATCTTTCTCGGCCGGCGCCACCGTCGGGGCCGTGGGCGCCGGCGTGCTGGTGCAGGCCGGCACGGACTACCGGGCCGTCTACCTCGTCCTGCTCGTGCCGCTCGGGCTGCTGCTCCTGGCCTTCGCGAGCACCCGTTTCCCTGCGGTGGGGCGGGAGGGCCACGAGGGGGCCGGCGTGTGGGCCCATTACGCGCTCTACCGACACCTGCCGCTGCTCCTGGTCGGGGGGATAGCAACGCTAGGTCTCGGCTCGGAGGGGGAGATGGAGCACTGGTCCGGCATCTACCTGCGCGACACGCTCGGCCTCCCCGCCCTTCTCGGCGGCTCCGGGGTCGCCGTCTTCTACGCGGCGATGGCCGCGGGCAGGCTCGGGACCGCGGGCGCGGTGCGGGTCTTCGGCGACCGCATCACGCTTCTGTGCGCTGGCCTTCTAACGGCGGCCGGCATGGCCATCGCCCTCGTCACGCGCGAGCCCGCGCTGGTCGTCGGGGGGTTCCTGGTAGTTGGCCTGGCGCTCTCCTCCGTCGCACCCATAGCCTTCTCCGTCGCAGGGGACTTGGCCCCTGGCGGCACGGGGGCCGCCGTCTCCGTGGTAACCACGTTGGGCTACGGCGGGTTCCTGCTAGGTCCCGTCTTGGTCGGCGGCCTCGCGGAGGCCTTCGGCCTGCGGGCCGCGCTCTGGGCCATCGCGCTTGCCGGGGTCGCCATAGCCCTCCTCGGCGCGAGGGTGTCCCCTGACGGGGGGACGAAGGAGGGGGCCGGCTAGGCCACTTCCGGGTTACTCCCCGCGCACGGCGCGGGAGAGCCGCTCTTCTGCGGCGAGGATGTCGGCGTCCTCGATCCTCTGGAAAAGCGGCTTCGCCCCGGTCACGTTGTAACCCTCGGGCAACTCCTCCAGGTCCGACACGCGGGCTATCGGCCCGTCGAAGAAACCCCCGAGCCTCTCGATGGCATCGGGGACGTAGGGGGCCGCGTGGTAGGCGATGGAGCCGAGCAGGACGGAGCAGACGTAGAGGGTCGCCCGGGCGCGCTCGGGGTCGTCCTTGCGGGTCTTCCAGGGGGCCGACGCGTCGAAGAAGCGGTTGGCCCGACGCCCCATGGCGAGAAGCTCGCCGAGGGCCTCGCGCGGCTTCGGGGCGAGCATCCGCTCCTCGTAGCGCCTCTCGAGCTCCTTGAAGTCCTCGAAGACGGCCCTGGCGTCGTCGGGGAGCTCCGCGGGCCTGACCATCTCGCCGTCCGCGTACTTCTCGGCGAAGGAGAGGACGCGGTTGATGTAGTTGCCGAGGTTGCCGATCAGGTCCGAGTTCACCCGGCCCCCGAAGTCCCGCCAGGAGAAGGCCACGTCGCCGGTCTCAGGCAGGTTCGAGGCTAGGTAGAAGCGCAAGGGGTCGGCCGGGAAGCGGTCGAGGGCCTCGTGCAGCCAGACCGCCAGGTTGCGGCTCGTGGACATCTGTACCGCCCGCCGCTCGCCGTCGACTACCACCTCCAGGTTCATGAACTCGTTGGCCGGGACGTCGTAGGGGAGCACGTACGGCTCCTCGCCGTCCTCGCCCGTGCCCATCAGCAGGGCAGGCCAGACCAGGGCGTGGAAGACGGTGTTGTCCTTCCCTATAAAGTGGATGAGCCTCGTGCCCGGCTCCTGCCAGTACTCTCGCCAGCGGTCCGGCTCGCCCACGCCCTCGGCCCACTCCATCGTGGAGGAGATGTAGCCGATGCAGGCGTCGAACCAGACGTAGAAGCGCTTGTCCTCGAAGCCAGGTTCGGGCACGGGCACGCCCCACTGGATGTCGCGGGTTATGGGCCGCTTCTCAAGCCCGCCGTCGATTATCCCGAGGATAAAGTTCTTGACGGAGGTGCGCCAGTGCTCCTGGCTCGCGACGTACTCGCGCAAGCGGTCGGAGAACTTCGGCAGGTCGAGGTAGAGGTGCGTGGTCTCGCGGACCTCGGCGGGGCCGCCGGTCACCTTGGAGTGGGGCTCTATAAGCTCGTAGGCCTCGTACCAGGAGCCGCAGTTGTCGCACTGGTCGCCCCTTGCCTCCTTGTAGCCGCACACGGGGCAGGTCCCCTCGACGTAGCGGTCAGGCAGGAAGCGGCCCTCCGTAGGGCTGTACATCTGCTTGGACTCGGCCTCCGAGATGTAGCCGCCCTCCTTGAGCTTGCGGTAGAAGAGCTGGGTGTTCTTCGCGTGCAGGGGTGTGGAGGTACGGGAGAAGTTGTCGAAGCTTACGCCGAAGCGGGCGAACGTCTCCTTCATGTGCGCCCACCAGTAGTCGACCACGTCCTGGGGGTCCTTCCCCTCCCGCTCGGCTGTAAGGGTGATCGGGACGCCGTGCTCGTCGGTGCCGCAGACGTAGACCACGTCCTCCCCGCGCGCCCTCAGGTAGCGGACGAAGGCGTCCGCCGGGAGGTAGGCGCCCACGATCTGGCCGACGTGCAAGGGCCCGTTGGCGTAGGGCAGCGCGGACGTGACGAGGTACCGCCTCTTTGTCTGGCTCGTGCTTTCGCTCATGATGGAAGAATACCAGCTTGGTAAAGGTTTCAGGCCCCGGGTACCGGCCGTCAGGAAGGCGGCCATCACCGAATCCCGATGCCCGAGACCTCCCGGTGCTACCATGCCCCGGATGAGCCCGGATCTCCCCTTGCGCGTCGCTTTTCGCCTTCTCGTGCCCGGGGCTTGCGCGCCCGCGAGGGCGCACGCGGGCGACGCCGGTTATGACCTCCGTTCGGTCGAGGCGGCCGAACTCGGTCCCGGCGGCCGGGCGCTCGTCGGTACCGGCGTCTCGCTGGCGATACCGGCAGGGTACGCCGGGCTCGTGTTGCCGAGGAGCGGGCTCGCCGTTAAGCACGGCGTCTCCCTCGTAAACGCGCCCGGGCTCATAGATTCCGGGTACCGCGGAGAGATACGGGTCCCCCTCATCAACCACGACCTCGGGGAGACCTTCAGGGTCGAGCCGGGCATGAGGGTCGCGCAGCTCGTCCTCGTCCGGGCCGCGGACGCCGCCTTCGTGGAGGTCGAGAGGCTCGAAGGCGGAACGGACGGCAGGGGGGAGGGGGGCTTCGGCTCCTCCGGGGACTAGAGCCCGCCGGTCCAAGGCGGCGTGCCGGTAAGCCCATGACGGCCCGTGGGATCATACGTTAGGAAAGGACTCTCCCTCGACTCTCCCTCATTTGGCCGATGCGCGCGCGGGGGGTGTGTCCTACAATGCGGTGCGTCGTTGGTAAGAGCTTGTGGCCCATCCCGGGGAGGAAACAATGAGAAGGAGACTGGCGCTGGCTTGCGTCGTTATGCTGATCGGTGTGTTACTCGTCGGCGGGGGGGCCTTCGCGGCGGGGTTCAGGGGCACCTCCGGACCGGACGACATCTCGGGCACCGACGGGAAGGACACCATCAGGGGCCTGGGCGGCAACGACCGCCTCTCCGGCCGCGGCGGGCCGGACGAGATATACGGCGGCAGCGGCAGGGACAAGATTTTCGGCAACAGCGGCGACGACCGCATCATGGCCGATGATGGTACGCAGGACATCATCGACTGCGGGAAGGGCAAGGACTTCGTCTTCGCCGACCGCTCGGACGTGATCAACTACGGCTGCGAGACGGTGAAGAGGCCGCTGTAGCAATAACCCGGGGCGTCCCACTCCCCCTCCCGGCTTGAACGGGACCACGCACGCGGTCTTCGGCGTGGCGGCCCTGGCTGGCGCCGCCCTGGTGACGGGGGCGGACCCGCCCGCCTACGTCTACCCCGCGGCCGTCGCGGCCGCCTGGCTGCCCGACGTGGACAACCCGCGCAGCACTTTAGGGAACGGCCTTAGCCGGTCGAAGAACCCGGTCCTGAACGCCCTGAGCCGGCCGCTTAGCTGGGCGTTGCGGACCGCCTCCTTCGTGCTCGTGCGGACGGTGGGGCACCGGACGCTGACGCACTCGATCTTGGGCGCCCTGATCTTCGCCCTGCCCATCTACCTCTTCCTGGGCGGCTACCCGAACCTGACGCTCGCCCTCGTTGCCGGCTACGCCTCCCACGTCTTCGCCGACGCGCTGAACACCAGGGGCGTGCCGCTCTTGTGGCCCGTGGGGCGAACGTTCCGGCTGCTGCCCGGGGGCGTAAAGTCCGGGGGGGCGGTCGAGGTCGCTGTCGCGCTTGGGGCCCTGATGGTGGCGCTCTACGCCATCCTGCAGCTCAACCCGTCGCTACGGGCCATCCTCGGCCTCCTCTAGCCACGCAAGCGTCTCTGTGCTCGCCGGGTGCGTGGGGCGGCCCCGCTCCTCGTTGTGGGCGATGGACCGCCGCAGGGACTCGGCCGCGGCCCCGCGCAGGTCCTCCCCGGCCAGCCGGCGCAGGTCCTCGACGCTCGGGTAGTCGCGGGCCGGCTCTATCTTGTCCGCCACGTAGAGGACGAGCGAGAGCGGGCCCATCCCCGGGCGGCCCGTGGTGTGCTCCCTTACCGCGTCGAGGACCTCGCGGTCCCCGACGCCAAGCTCCCGCCGCGCAAGCTCCGCGGCCGCCGGGCCGTGCAGCAGCTTCGGGCTCTCCCGCTCCGGCTCCCCGACGGGCAGGTTCAGGTCGCCGGCCAGCCCCAGGAACTGCTCCGGGGACAACTCGCGGGCCGTGTCGTGCAGGAGGGCTGCGAGGCGGGCGCGGCCGGGATCGAGGCCGTGGGCGCTCGCGAGGTACTCGGCCGTGTCCGCGACCCGCAGGGTGTGGCCGTAGCGTTTGGCGGAGAGGCGTTCGCGGGCAAAGACGTCGGCGGGCTCGGCTGCGTAGAAC
>Ga0126309_10000806_pt1 | contig 10611 bp, 7 predicted proteins | sample Plot56_FD_92541 | JGI IMG/M metagenome (GOLD analysis project Ga0126309, IMG submission 92541) | Serpentine soil microbial communities from UC McLaughlin Reserve, CA, USA - Plot56 | ecosystem: Environmental > Terrestrial > Soil > Grasslands | place: USA: UC McLaughlin Reserve, Lake County...
ACCGAGTACCACGCGCTGATCCTGTCGGTGAAGGTGGTGGACTCCGTCGCGGACGGGATCGAGCACGTCAATCGCTACGGCACAGGGCATTCGGAGGCGATCGTCACCGGGTCGGCCGAGTCCGCGCGCGCGTTCACGAGCCGTGTTGATGCGGCCGCGGTGTACGTGAACGCGTCCACGCGGTTCACCGACGGCGCCGTGTTCGGGATGGGCGCAGAGATCGGCAACTCCACTCAGAAGCTGCACGCGCGCGGGCCGATCGGGCTGCGCGAGCTCACCACCTACAAGTTCGTGGTCGAAGGCTCCGGGCAGGTCCGCGAGTAGCCGGTTTGCGCGTAGGGATCCTCGGAGGAGCTTTCAACCCGCCGCACATCGGCCACCTGGTGTGCGCGCAGGAGGCGCTGGTCCAGCTGGAGCTCGACCGGGTGGTGTTCATGCCGGTCGGCGTGGCGCCGCATCGCGAGATCGAGCTCGACCCGGGCGCCGAGGCGCGGCTCGACATGGCCGAGCTGGCCGTGGCGGGCGACGAGCGCTTCGAGGTGTCGCGGAGGGAGGTCGACAAGGACACGCCCGCGTACACCTCCGAGACCCTCGCCGCGCTGCGCGAGGAGTCGCCGGACGACGAGCTGTTCCTGGTCCTGGGCGGCGACCAGGCGGCGGCGCTGGGCACCTGGCACGAGCCGGAGAGGGTGCTGGAGCTGGCAACGGTGGTGGTGTTCGAGCGTGCCAGCTGGGGCCGGAACGCGGTCGGGATCAAGATCGGCCGGCTGCCGGGAGCGCGGAGCGTGCGCTATCTCGACATGCCCCTGATCCAGGTGTCCTCGTCGGCGATCCGCCGGCGCGTAGGTGAGGGCCTGCCGATCCGGTACCTGGTGCCGGAGGGGGTGGCGGAGTACATCTCCTCAAACGACCTGTACGGCGCGGGACGCGCCGAAGAGGCCGTCACCTCGTGACCGCGGCGGAGCAGACCCAGGACTCGGCGGCGCTCGCGGAGCGCATCGCCGAGATCGCGTCCGACAAGAAGGCGATCGACATCCGCGTGATCGACCTGCGCGGCATCGTCTCCTACACGGACTTCTTCGTGATCTGCTCCGGCAACACCGAGCGCCAGGCGAAGGCGATCCACGACGGGATCCTCGAGGAGCTGAAGAAGGGCGGCGACGACCGCCTCCTGCCTCGCCGCACCGAGGGCGACCGCGAGGCCCGGTGGATCCTCATGGACTACTGGGACGTGGTGGCGCACATCTTCACGCCCGAAGCCCGCGAGTACTACCGCCTGGAACACCTCTGGGGCGAAGCCCCGGCCCGCAGGGTCGGCTGACGACTCCGTCCCGGCTAGAATGCCTTCGCTCCAAGGGGCTGTAGCTCAGCTGGAAGAGCGACGCGCTGGCAGCGCGTAGGTCAGGGGTTCGAGTCCCCTCAGCTCCACTATCGGCCGCCTGCTCGGGAGGACTCTGCTTTTGCTCGCCGTCTGCGTCCTCTCCATCTCGGGGTGCGGCTCGTCGCATGACGCGTCCGCGAACGGGCGCGAGCTGAAGGTCAATCGCTTCGACTCGGACGCCGCGTGGCGGCTGGTGAAGCAGCAGGTGGCCGTCGGGCAGCGACCGGCGGGGTCGCCGCGGCTGCGGCGGCTCGCCGGGCGGCTGCGGCGCATGCTGCCGGAGGGGCGGTTCGAGCCTGTTGCGGGCGAGCCCGGGCTTCGCAACGTGGTCGGCACGCTGGCCGGCACGAAGCCGGCGGTGGTGATCGGCGCCCACTACGACACGCTCGTCAAGCCCAGGGGCTTCGTCGGCGCCAACAACGGCGCGGCGGGCACTGCGGTCGTGATCGGCGTGGCCCGCGCGCTCGCCAGAGCGGACGTGTCAGCCGACTCGCGTGAGGTCCGCTTCGTCCTCTTCGACGGCGAGGAGCCCGCCGCCGGGCTGCCCGAGGAGAGCCGCGACTTCTACCACTCGGGCCTGCGCGGCTCGCGCGCGTACGTCGAGGCCCACCCCGGCGACTCCGCCTACATGGTGCTGCTGGACTACGTGGGCAACAGGGGTCTCCGGCTGCCGCGCGAGGGCAGCTCGAGCATCTCGCTGTGGAACCGCCTGCGCTCAGCCGCGCGCCGGGTCGGTGCGCAGCGCTTCTTTCCGGACTACTCGATCGAGGAGATCGTCGACGACCACTCGCCGTTTCTCCGGGCGGGCGTCCCGGCCATCGACCTGATCGACTGGCGCTACAAGGGCCACTCGCTCAGCGACGGCCTGGAGAAGCTCTCACCGGCGAGCCTCGACGCCGTCGGGGAGACGGTCGCCGAGCTCACCACGAGATTGCGCGCCGCGCGCTAGAGACCTAGCCCTTCTTCTTCCCCACGGTCACGGCGACCGCGGCGCCCTTGGCGAGCGTGCTGCCGGCCTTGGTCTTCTGCGACATCACCTTGCCGACCTGGCTGCGCTTGCTCGTCGCCTTCTTCGTGACCTTGCCGAGCTTGCAGTTCGCCGCGCTCAGGAGGCGCTTGGCGAACGAGGTCGTCAGCCCCTTCAGCTTCGGCACCACGCACTTCGTGACGACGACCGTGTTCGTGATGATCTGCGGCTCCGGCGCGGGCCCCGGCGCGGGCTGCGGGCACAGCTCGTTCGGGGCCGGCCCGTTGTCGGCGTTGCCCCCGATCTGGTTGTCGCAGAAGCTGTCGATGACACCGGTCCCGCCGTTCGTCGCGAGCGTGCTGAGCCCGACGTCGTTGCCCCAGATCGTGTCGCCGGTGAGCCAGACGTGTGCTCCACCGTCTGCCGCCACGCCGGCACCCGCGGTGAGCGGTCCGGTTTGGTGACTCCCGAGGAGCCGGGTGTTCCGCACCAGGGCATTCACACGGGTGGTCGAATCGGCGGGCTTCAGGATGACCCCGTCGCCGTTCCCCTGGCCGAAGACGCCGTCGAGCGACAGCTCGAGCGGGACCCCTGACGCAAAGGCGGTGCCGAGCGTCAGGGTGGCACGCGTGAAGTCGGTGATGTGGACGTTCTCCACGGTCAGCGTCTTGGGGGCGACCCTGCCGACGGCGTCACCGTTGACGACGATCCCGTTGAGCCCCTGTGTGGTCCCGTTGCCCTCGATGTCGAGGTTGCGAAGCGTGACCCTCCGGCGCGGATCCGCCGCGGCATTGTCGGTCAGCGTGATGTTCACCGCATTGATGCCCCCGGAGGCGAGCATCCCCCCGAGGTGACCGTTGCCGTCCACGGTCAACGACTTCGTGATGGTGAGCGCGCCGCAAGGACAGTCGTCCAGGACGTCGATGATGCCGTCGACCGCGGTCTTCGAGATCGCCCCGGCGAACGTCTTGCAGGGCGCCGTGCGGCTGCACGGATTCACGTCGTCGCCTACGCCCGACACGAACGTGCGGGTCGCCTGTCCAAAGGCGGGGCTGGCGGTCACGCCGAATACGACCAGCATGGTGAGCAGAGTGAGCTTCTTCATGTGATCCCTTCTAGAAGGCGCGCTCCGCGGGCCGGCGGGCACGAGTCCAAGTCAATCGAGTATCCGGGTGCCCGGGGGGCACGTCAAGCTCAAGTGGGGGACATTTCGACCCGACAACTGGTCTATGCGGGCACGGATCGCCATCACGTCAATGCTGGCCCTGATGCTGCTCGGCGCCGCCGGGGCGCTTCCGGCTGCCGCGCGCCACCCCTCGGTAACCGAGTACCAGACGGGGCTCAGCGTGAACGGCGGGCCGTGGGATCTGGTGGATGGCGGCGACGAGAGGATCTGGTTCACCGAGGACGCTCTGAACGCCTTCGGGCCGCTCAGCCCGGGTGACGGCCTCATCAGCGAGGTCACCGGCAGGCTCCTCCACGGGAATCCGCGCGGCATCACGCGCGGCCCCGACGGCAGGCTGTGGATCGCGGAGGCGGCCGTCACCGGCGCCATCGCGCGCGTGGACGGCGACGGCACGGTCACCGAGTTCGACACCGGCGTGACCGGTCGGCCCGTGGACGTCGCGGCCGGACCGGACGGAAACGTGTGGTTCGTGGCCCAGTCGCCGTCCGGGATCGGCCGTGTCGCCCCCGACGGCACGATCACCATGTTCTCGGCCGGCCTCACCGCGAACAGCGATCCGAGCGCCATCGCCGCCGGCGACGACGGGAACCTCTGGTTCACCGAGTCCGCCGATCCCGGCCGCCTCGGGCGGATCACCCCGGACGGCGCCATCACCGAGAACAGCATCGGTCTTCCTTCGAACATGGCCCCGACGGACATCGCCGCCGGCCCGGACGGGAACGTGTGGTTCACGCTCGCCGGCGATCCTGGGGGCATCGGCCGCATCACGCCGGAGGGAGTGTTCAAGGTCTTCAAGGCCGGCCCCGGCGCCACGGGCGCCGACCTCACGCCGAACTCGCGCCCGACCGGTATCGCGAGCGGCACCGACGGCGCCCTCTGGTTCACCGAGTCGGCCGGCCCGGGCCGCATCGGCCGGATCACCACCGGCGGCGAGGTGACCGAGTACACCGAGGGCCTGACCCCGGACCGCGCGCCGTGGATGATCGCCCCGGGCCCCGACGGGAACATGTGGTTCACCGAGAACGCCAATCCCGGGGCGCTTGCCCGCATCAGCCTTCCGCCACTCCTGCACGAGAGCGGCGTCGCGCGCATCAGGACCGACTCGGCGGTCATCTCGGTGAGGGTGAGCCCCAACGCCCAGCCCACCGGCATCAGCGTCGTCTACGGCACCGGCAACAGCCTCAAGGAGACGAGCGACTCGGTCTCGGCAGGCGCGGGATGGGACCCCACACAGTTGGCGGTCAAGCTCGAGGGTCTCCGGCCCGGGAAGAAGCTCCGCTACCGCGTGGTGGCCACGAACGACTCGGGGAGCGACTACGGCGCCACAGGCGAGTTCACCACGGAGGCGCTCGAGCCCGAGCACGGCGAGGTGGTCGTGGCGGATCCCACCGGCCGCGTGCGCGTCAAGCGCCCGGGCGGTCGCTGGCACCGGCTGGCCGCCGCCGGCGCCGAGCTGCCCGTCGGCACGTCCATCGACACCCGCCGTGGCCGGATCGCGCTGACCACCGCCGCGCGCAACGGGAAGAAGCAGACCGGCACCTTCGGCGGCGGCCTGATGAAGGTCCGCCAGCCGAGGCGCGCCCGCGGCCGGGTGGACATTCACCTGCGCGGCGGCGATTTCTCGCGCTGCGCGCGGCCCGCGGTACGCGCACGCCGCTCGGGCATCACGGCGGACGCCTCGTACATCCGCCGCGACCCGGTACGCCGCCTCTGGGGTCGCGACAGGGGCGGTCGCTTCCGCACCTACGGCCGCCACAGCCAGGCGACGGTGCGCGGCACCCGCTGGCTCACGGTGGATACCTGCTCGGGCACGCTCACGCTCGTCAAGAGGGGTTCGGTGGTCGTTCGCGACTTCGCGCGTCACCGCCGCGTCCTGGTGCGCGCCGGGCACCCCTACCTCGCCCGGGCAGCGCACCGGACCCGCTGAGCATGGACACTCCGGCCGCCCCCGCCCAGATGACCGGCCGCCGCCGTCTGGCCGCGCTTGGCGCGGTGGCACTCGCGGCCTGCGCCATCGGGGTCGCGGCTCGCGAGTCGGGCGCGCTCGCTCCGCTCGAGCGCGAGACGCTCAAGACGCGCTTTGACGTGCGCGGTACCGAGGCGGTCCACGGACTCGTCGTGGTCGGCATCGACGCGAAGACCTTCACCGAGCTCGACCACAACTGGCCGTTCCCGCGGACCAAGCACGGCGCGGTCGTCCGCAAGCTCCACGCCGCGGGTGCGCGCACGATCGTCTACGACGTCCAGTTCACCGAGCCGACCACTGAGAAGGCCGACCGCGCGCTCTACGACGCGATCGGCGACGCCGGCGGCGCCATCCTTGCCACGAGCGAGAGCGACGGCCACGGGCGCACGCGGGTGCTCGGCGGCGACGAGAACCTCCAGGCGATCCACTCGCGCGCAGCCGCCTCCGATCTCCGCAACGACACGAGCGGCGCCATCGCGAGCTTCCCGCGCGAGGTCGGCGGCCTCGAGAGCATCGCGGTCGCGGCCACCGAGCGGATCACGCACCACACGCCCGACCCGGGGGGCTTCCGCGACGGTCGTGCCTGGATCGACTACCGCGGCCCTCCCGGCACGATCCCCACCGTCTCCTTCTCGGACGTGCTGGAGGGCAGGATCCCGGAGTCGGAGCTGGAGGGGAAGACCGTCGTGGTCGGCGGCACCGCGCCGACGCTCCGGGACGTGCACTCCACGCCCGTCGGCGGCGAGCAGCTGATGGCCGGCGCCGAGGTCCAGGCGAACGCCATCTGGACGGCGCTCCATGGCCTGCCGCTCCGGTCCGCGCCGCCGTGGGTCGACCTGCTCGTCCTCCTGCTCCTCGCGATCTTCCCCCCGCTCGTCCGGTGGCGCCTGCCGCTGGGCGTCGTGGGCGCCCTCACCGTGGTTGCCGGCGCGACCTTCCTGGTCACTGCCCAGGTGGCATTCGAGGCCGGCACGATCGTCGACGTGGCGGCGCCGCTCCTGGCCCTCATCTTCGGCGCCTTCGGCGCCATCGCATGGAGCGAGTTCGCCGAGCGCAGGGTCCGCTACCGCGTGAGCCGCGACAACGAGCTGCTCGAGCGGCGCGTGCGCGAGCGCACCGCGGACCTCGCCGACGCCGAGCGCGAGATCGCGCACCGGCTGGGCGTGGCCGTGGAATGGCGCGACGCCGAGACCGGCGTGCACATCGAGCGGATGGGGCGCCTCTGCGAGCGGCTCGCCCGCGAGGTCGGGCTCAGCATCGTGGAGGCGGAGCTGCTCCGTCACGCGAGCGCGCTCCACGACGTGGGCAAGGTGGGCATCCCCGACGAGATCCTCCTGAAGCCCGCGAAGCTCGACCCCGCCGAGTGGGCGAAGATGAAGACGCACACGACGATCGGGGCGAGCATCCTGTCCGGCTCCAAGTCCGCGCTCGTGCAGATGGCCGAGCAGATCGCGCTGAGCCATCACGAGCGCTGGGACGGCACCGGCTACCCCGAGGGGCTCGAGGGCGACGAGATCCCGCTGGCCGCGCGCATCTGCGCCGTCTGCGACGTCTTCGACGCGCTGCTCTCACCGCGCCCCTACAAGGAGCCGTGGCCGCTGCATGACGTCATCCGCGAGCTCACAGGCATCCGCGGCACGCATCTCGACCCTGCCCTCGTCGACGCGTTCCTGCCGCTCGCCACCGACCTGTACGACGAGTGCTTCGCGCATGACGAGCCGCCCGCGCGGGCGGACTTCGCCGCCTAGTCGCCCACGGTGAACTGCACCTCGTTCGACTCCGACGAGGCGTGCACGTCGTCGCCGTCGAAGAACGCCTGCGCCGTCCAGATCTCGTTGCCGTTGTAGTACTTGAAACTCACCTCGTCGGTCCACAAGCCTCTGAGGCCGGTCGTCACCGTGTGGGTGATCGTCCCGTTCGGATCATTCGGATCGGTCGGTGTGTAGACGACACGGATCTGCGCACCCTCGAAGGCGGGCGCGATTTGGCCTCTGAAGCTGTTCGGATTGTTCGACTGGCCAACCGAGCCCGGCTGGTCGAAGGTGAGCTGCGTCGCCTGCCGCTTCTCGACCGCCTCCTGCTCGGGGAATGCCCCGTCCTGCTGGAGCGACAGGGTCAGGTTGTCGTTGTCGTCGAAGGGCTTGTCCGGGATCACGTTCGCGATGCCGTCGGCGCCCACGATCCCTCGCCCGATCGCCTCGTCGCCGTTGAACACCGTGATCTGGCTGCCGATGGAGAGCGGCTCGTTCGGGAACTGGAACTGCACGAAGAACGGCGGGTCACCGGGTTGCGGGATTTTGAACTCGCGGATGTTCTTGACGATGCCGCGGAAGCGGCTCGGGTCGAAGCGCACGGGCGGGGCCGCCCACATCTGCATCGTCGGGTCGCCGAGCAGGTGGTAGAGGTAGTGCTCGACATAGGTGTCGCCGGCCCCATGCCACTCGAAGCCCTCCTGAGTGGCCATGTACTGCTTGCCCTTGACGAGGATGTCGCCGAGCCGGCGCGTGCCGGGGTCGTCGCCGAAGTCCGGGACCGCCAGCGGGAACATCGCGTCGAAGAAGCCGAGCGCCATGTGGTTGTTCGGGAAGCTGGGCGAGACGCGCGTGTCGCCGAAGCCCGCGATTGCGCCGCCGTCGGGGCGCAGGACCTGGAGCTCCACGAAGCTGGGGTGGCCGGGCGTGTCGAACGCCGCACTGGCGCAGTTGATGCCGAACACGACCGGCTGCTGCGAGCCGTTCGTGAAGAGCGGGACGTGGCCGGAGTGGAGGGTCGGCTCGGCGAAGCCGTCCGGCCAGCCGTGGTCGCGATGCAGGATCACGAAACGGCCGTCGTTGTACGTGTTGAGGAAGTCGGTCGTGTTCGCGTCCCACGCGAACGCCGGCCGCCGCAGGTGGTCGGGGATCGGCGTCCCGTTCCAGTAGTAGAGCGGGATCACGTCCTCGTCGTCGGTCGTGTAGAGCCGATCGACCGTGTAGCCGTCCCCCGCGATCGCGTTCCGGATCCGCTCGGCCGTGATCGTGAAGCCGCGCACGTCGGTGTTCGCCGGGTAGTCGATCTCCCAGTGCCCCGTGACCGGCGGGTGGTCCCCGTCGCAGTTGGGAGTGCCGCTCTCGCCCTCGTTCAGGACGCAGTGGAGCGGCGGCTGGAAGTACGACGTGACGGCCGCGTGGCTGAAGAAATCGTCACCCGGTGGGGCGGGGCTCGTCGTGATGTAGTTCTGCAGTTTCGTGACGAGCGCGTTGGCGGCGTCGAGAGTCGGCGCCGGCAGCCGGCCGAGCTGCACGTCCGCGAACAGGTCGCTGCCGATCCCGTTGGTCGAGTAGTCGAGGTCCGAGGCGATGTTGCACTCGTCCGGGTTGCCGCCCGGCGAGCACGGCACGAGGAAGGTCGGCACGTGCGCGGTGTTGCCGAACAGGATCACGTAGGACGGGCGAATGAGGCACGTCCCGTTCAGCCGGCCGCGGATGTAGGCCTGGATCTGCGAGGGGGTCGTCCCGATCTGGCCCGGGCCGCTGCCGACCTCGACCACGCGGCTCACGAAGCCCTGCGAGCTGCGCTGGCTAGCGAGCGTGTTCGCCGCGGGCCTGAGCTCGCTGGAGGTGACGATCAGCAGCTCCTCGCCGCAGAAGGTGTTGCCGCGGTCGCGCAGCCTGTCGAAGATCGCCGCGCGGTTGACGAGCGCGCTGTAGTCGTTCTGGAAGGCGTAGTTCCAGGGGCTGAGGATGTCCGACGGTCCGAAGTTGCCCTTGTTGTCGCCGCCGAAGTTCACGGTCACGTCCATCGACGTGAACACCCTGAGCTTGTCCGTCTTCGGCGAGTACTGCCCGCCGGAGGTGCTGAACGCGCCCAGGAGCACGTCGCGCATCGCGCCGAGCGAGCCACCGTCGGCGGGCGACGAGGGGAACTTCCGGTTCGAGTCGTACGCCTTCTCGTTGCGCTTGAAGGGCGGCTCGAGGAAGGTGGTCTCGTCGGGCGCGCCCGCGGGGAGCTTGAGATCGACGGGCTGCTTCTGAAGCGGATACAGCTGTACGCCCCGGATCGTGTAGCCCTTCACATTGCTCACGTCCACGTCGACGCTCGCGCCCTCGGGGATCCCGAAGAAGCTGCTGTCCATCGGAAGGCCGGGCTTGCCCACGTCGCCGGAGACGTCCATGCCCTCCATCGACATCTCGAGGAAGTCCTTGCCGCCCGCCTGGTGCGGGACGAACTGGGGCGGCGGCAGCTGGACGCGCACCTTCAGCTGGTGCTCGTCGCTCGCGAGCACGGTCGGCTTGACCTCCGCGACGCGGCTGCGCCGGCCGCCGCCGCACTTCTTCGCCTTCGGGTTCTGCAGCAGCGCGGCGTTCGCGTTGAGGAGTCGCGCCTGCAGCCGGCCGCGCGGCGACATGCCGGTGGGCCGGTTCCCGCGGTTCCTGTTCTTGCGGACCCGCACGCCCTTGAGCTGGCGCTTGTACTTCCTGAGCGTCCGGATCGACGCGCACGGGTTGCGCCGCGCCTGCTTGCGCGCCCGCCTGGCCGTTCTGACGAGTGCCGCCTTGCGCGGCTTCTTCACCGCGCGCTTGGGCAGCTTCTGCGTGTCCTTGATCAGCAGGCCGAACGCGACCCGCACCTGCTTCTGAGGCGCGGGTGCCTTTCGTGCCGCCGCCGGCGAGGCTCCGAGCGGGACGAGCACGAGCAGCGACGCCGCCACTGTCAGGACGACGGGCCGCGTGCTCATACGGCGATCCAGGACGGTCCTCGACCTAGCCCTGGAACTGGACCATGAAACCGTGATTCGCCAGTGTCGGTGCGGCCGAATCGTTTATCTGCTCCATCGCGATCCGCGCTTGGCCGTGGGCCTCGTTGCAGTAGCCGAGGTCCTCGCCCTTGAAGATCGCGACGGACGGCACGAAGTTGATCGAGCCGCCCGTGGTGGTCGGGGCCCCCGGCATCGCGTCGGTGTTGTCGGTCGTCACCACCGCGCTCCGCGGCTCGAACCCGAGATCGCCGAAGCAGTAGACGCCCGTACCCGCGACTTCCGCCGCCGAAGCCCCCGCCGTGTGCTGCACATTCGACTGGACGACGCCCTTGTTCTGATCGGCTCCGCCGATCAGCGTCCCCGAGCTGTCGAC
>Ga0126309_10000807_pt1 | contig 10608 bp, 13 predicted proteins | sample Plot56_FD_92541 | JGI IMG/M metagenome (GOLD analysis project Ga0126309, IMG submission 92541) | Serpentine soil microbial communities from UC McLaughlin Reserve, CA, USA - Plot56 | ecosystem: Environmental > Terrestrial > Soil > Grasslands | place: USA: UC McLaughlin Reserve, Lake County...
CCGTGGCCGCCGTACAGCTTCACTCCGGTGGAGGAGCCGAGGTGAGCTCGCCGCGCTCGCCATCCAACGCCCGGGGGCCGGCCACCGGCGGCCGCAGCCGCGCGGCGAGGCGCCAGAGCAAGCTGCTCGCCGGTCACGACGACCTCGAGATCTTCGGCAAGGAGCTCGACCGCGTCGGCGAGGCGCTCAGCCGACGCATCAACGCGGATCCCGAGAAGCTCGAGAAGGGCCTCGCCCAGCTCGTGCTCACCCTGATCGAGCTGCTGCGCCAGCTCATGGAGCGCCAGGCGCTGCGCCGCATCGAGGGCGGCACGCTGACCGCCGAGGAGGTCGAGCGCCTCGGTCGTACGTTCATGGCGCTCGAGCAGCGAATGGAGGAGCTCAAGGAGGAGTTCGGGCTCGAGGACGAGGACCTCAACCTCCACCTGGGGCCGCTGGGAGACCTGATGTGACGACCCGACCGCAGGCCGGATAGGAGGGAGGCCAGGACATGACCGAGACGCACGACCGCTTTATGGAGACCCTGTTCAACACGGTCCGCGAGGTCCAGTACCCAAGCATCGAAATTCTCGACCGGATCGAGACCAACATCGCCACGCCGGAGCAGCTGCAGGAGTACCTGGACCTCCTGTTCGAGCGCGTCGAGAGCACCCAGTACCCGAGCCGGGACCTCCTCGACCGGATCGAGCGCCTGTCGCAGCTCGCCTAGCGGACGGCGCCCGAACCGTCGCCCGCCTGCGCGCACCGCGATGGGCCGAGCGAGGCGGCCCTCAGCAGTTGGGCGCCGGGTTCGGCCCGCAGACGTCGTAGGCCGAGCGGCCGTCCTCGGCGGCGCCCGGGTCCGGCCCCGGCGCCCGCATCGCCGCGCGCGGCTGGGCTGGCGCCACCCGAGCCTCCCGCGCCGCCGCCGCCCGCCGACCCCGGCGGAGCCCGAGCCGACCGCCCGTGCCGGCCTTGCCTGCACCTCCGCCGGAACTCGCCCCGGTCGCGCCACCTTTCTCGTTGCCCGCCGACGCGCCGCTCGAGTCGTCGCCCGTCTTGCTCTCGAGCTCCTTGAGAAGCTTCTCGATCTGCTTCTCGAGGTCGCCGACCCGGCGGCCGAGGTCGTCGACCTTCTCGGGCGGGACGGTCTGCGAGGCGGGCTTCTGCTCGGCCGAGTTCCTGCCGCCGCACGCCGGCAGGGACGAGTGCGGCGACGATGAGGATGCAGACGAGGGGCGGTGATCGGCTTGCGCATGAAAGGATTTCCTGTGCGTGGGCGGCGGCCGGAGGGAAGGCACGGCGCGGAGGCCGCCGGACGGCGCCGCAGCTAGCGGCCTCCGGCATTCTGTGGGCGGATGCGCATACCTCTCGACAGCGAGATCGTCGCGCCGGAGTTCCCGCACGAGCTCGAGTGGCTAAACGTCGCCTTCCTCAGGATCGACAAGCTGATCGGTTGCAACATCCTCCTCGTCGAGTTCTGGGACTTCGCGCGCGTCAACTCGCTGCGAACCCTTCCCTACATGAAGGCCTGGCACGAGCGCTATTCGTCCCTGGGCCTCCGGGTGGTGGCCGCGCACACGCCCGGTTACTCGTTCGGGCGCGACCGCGAGGCGGTGGCACGCGGGGTCGAGCGGCTCGGGATCGAGTTTCCCGTGGTGCTCGACCCCGCCGGCGGCCTCTGGCGCCGCTACGGGAACAAGGGCTGGCCGGGACGCTTCGTCTTCGACCGGCGGGCGCATCTCCGCCACGTCCACTTCGGCGAGGGCGAGTACCTCGACACCGAGCTCGCAATCCAGGAGTTGCTGCGCGAGATCAACGCGGACGTCGCGCTACCAGACGCGCTCGAGCCGCTGCGGCCGGAGGACGCCCCGGGCGTCCTGCTCGAGCCGCAGACCGCCGATGTCGTCCTTCCCCGCGACCGTGAACGGCTCGAGCTCGTCCGCGACTGGACCGACGGGGACGACTACATCGAGGCCAAGGACGCGGGCGCGGCCGCCGAGGCGGCGTTCACCGCGGGGGCGGCCTACGCCGCGCTCTCGGGCGCCGACCTCGAGCCGGGGGTATACGAGACGGACGGGACCGTGGTGGCGGAGACGCCGGGTGTGCGCCTACACGGCTTTCAGTTCCTCCCGCGCATGCCGTCAGCCGCCTGAAGGCGCGGGCTCAGGCCGTGCGGCGACCTCCCGGCGGATCTCCTTGGGGAGCATAAAGCGTACGTCCTCCTGGACGACCTCGAGCTCAGAGACGTCCTCGGTCCCGCGCGCGCGGAAGAAGCCGACGAGCCGCTCGACGAGCTCCTCCGGTGCGCTCGCCCCGGACGTGATCCCTACGGTGCGCACGCCCTGTAGCCACTCCTCGCGCACCTGATCCTCGTTGTCGATCAGGTGCGAGTCGGCGCCGTAGTCGCGCGCCACCTCGACGAGTCGCTGGGAGTTCGAGGAGTTGCGCGAGCCGATCACGAGCACGAGGTCGCACTCGCCCGCGAGCTGGCGGACGGCGGCCTGGCGGTTCGTGGTCGCGTAGCAGATGTCGTCGGTGCGGGGACCGACGATGCCCGGGAAGCGCTCGCGCAGCCGGGCGACGATGCGCGCGGTCTCGTCGACCGACAGCGTGGTCTGGGTGAGGTACGCCACGCGCTCCGGGTCTTCGACCTCGAGCCGGTCGACGTCCTCCTCCGACTCGACGAGGAAGATGTGGCCGGGCGCCTCCCCCATCGTCCCCTCGACCTCCTCGTGACCCGAGTGACCGACGAGCACGATCGTGTGGCCCTGCGCGGCAAACTTTTTCGCCTCGACGTGGACCTTGGTCACAAGCGGGCAGGTCGCGTCGATGGTCGCGAGGCCGCGCTCGCGCGCGTTGGCGTGCACGCTCGGGGCGACGCCATGCGCCGAGAAGACCACGGTCTCGCCCCCGGGAACCTCGGTCTCCCGGTCGACGAAGACCGCGCCGCGCTCGCGGAGCTGCTCGACCACGTGCTTGTTGTGGACGATCTCCTTGCGCACGTAGATCGGCGCGCCGTAGAGGTCGAGGGCTCGCTCGACGGCCTGGACCGCGCGGTCGACGCCCGCGCAGTAGCCGCGCGGCGCAGCGAGCAGGAGGCGCTCGGGCGCCGGGGCTGCGCCCGGCGCGGCTGCCGTGGGCGCGCTGTCGGTGGTGGGGCCGGCCATTCGCTTCAGAGCCTAGCCAGCAGCTCGCGCACCGCCTCGGAGGAGGCGTCGAGGCTGCGCTTCGAGACCGCCGACAGGTCGTCGCAGCGCTCGTGCAAGCAGTCGAAGGTCCAGTCGATGAGGTCGATCGAGGGGACGCCCGCCCGCAGGAACGGGAGGTGGTCATCGGAGATCGGCTCCTCGGTGCGAGCGGGGAAGGCACACCCGACTCCGACGTGCGCCGCCGCCGCGCGCAGCTCCTCCCACAGCGCCGGCGTCGAGTTCTGGTCGCGCGGAATCGACAGGTTCTTGTCGGCGACGAAGTCGAGCAGGACCATCGCCGCGGCGCCGGGGTAGCGGCGGGCCGCCGCCTTAGACCCACGCAGGCCGGCGCGCTCGAAGACCGCGTCCGAGGTGCCGCGCGGGCTCTCCTCGCCGTCGAAGAGGACGAACACGACCGTGGGATCGAGCTCGCGCGGGCGGAGCGAGCGCGCGAGCTCGACCACCGCCGCGGTCCCGCCCGCCCCGTCGTTCGCACCGACGAAGCCCGGCTCGTCCTTGGTGTCGTAGTGGGCGCCGACCACCACGAGCTTGACGGGGTCGCGCCCGCGCACCGCACCGACCACGTTGCGCAGCGGCCGCTCGCTCGACGTGCGCGCGGGCACGGGCTCAAAGCGGCCGTTCGGCAGCTGGCGGCGCAGATCCTCGGCGAGCCGGCGCGACGCCGGCGATTCCGCCGGGCGCGGGCCGAGCTCGACCTGGCGCCGCACGAGCGCCCACGCGCGCTCCTCGTTCACGCGGTCGGCGCGCGGGGGGGGCGGGCGGCCGCCCGGGCACGGCGACTCGTCCGGCACGGGCGGGCGCGGGCGTCCAGTCACCTTGACGGTCCTCTGCTCCGGGGTCGTCATGACGACGACCGCGGTTACGAGGGCGACCGCTCCGAGGCCGATGAGGACGATCGCCAGGGCGCGCATGACGGGGCATTTTGACGACGGACGACCGCCGCTCCGGGCGGAGCGTGCCCGCGGTCGTCCGGCTCGCCCGGCATCGCCGCACGGAACGCCGCCCGGGCCCGCCCGGGCCGCCTCCTCGCCCGGCGTCCATCAGGTAACGTGGCGAGCGGGATGACGACGCTTCACAAGGACCGTCTGACCGCCCTTGACGCGTCCTTCCTCGCCCAGGAGCGCGAGGCCTCGCACATGCACGTCGGCGGCCTCGCGATCTTCGAGGGCCGCCCGCCGCGCCACGAGGACCTGGTCGACCACGTCGCCTTCCGCCTGCACCTCGTCCCGCGCTACCGCCAGAAGCTGGCCGAGTCGCCGCTCGAGACCGGAAGGCCGTTCTGGATCGACGACCCGTGCCTCAACCTCCACTACCACGTCCGCCACACCGCCCTCCCGCAACCCGGCTCGGAGGAGCAGCTGCGGATCCTCGCCGGGCGGCTCTTCTCGCAGCGGCTCGACCGCTCGAAGCCGCTGTGGGAGCTGTGGCTCGTGCAGGGGCTCGAGCCCGAGGCCGGGGGCGAGGTCGAGCGCTTCGCGATCATCTCGAAGAGCCACCACGCGATGGTCGACGGGGTCTCGGGTGTCGACATCGCCACCGTCCTCTTCGATTTCGAGCCCGAGCCGGTCCGAGTCCCGCAGCCCGAGGCCAAGTGGAGCCCGCACCCCGAGCCGACGGCCGCGGAGCTCGTGGCCCAGAACGCGGTCGACGCCGCTCGGCGGCCGTTCTCGCTCTTCGGCGACGCGGCAAAGGCGCTGACGCGTCCCCGGCGGACACTTGCGGGTGCGCGCGAGGCGGTCGAGGGCGTGGCCGAGGTGGTGTGGGCGGGCTTGAACCCCGCGCCCTCCACCCCGCTCAACGTGAGGATTGGGCCGCACCGACGCCTCGTGTGGGTGCGGGCGCGGCTGTCCGACTTCAAGCGCGTCAAGAACGCGCTCGGCGGAACGGTGAACGACGTGGTGCTCGCCGTGGTCACCGGAGCGCTGCGGCGCTGGCTTCACAGCCGCGGCGTGCGCACCGAGGGGCTCGAGCTGCGGGCGCTCGTGCCCGTATCTATCCGCACCGAGGACGAGCGCGGCCAGCTCGGGAACCGGATCGCGGTGATGCGGGGGCCGCTGCCCGTGTACGCCGACGACCCCGTCGAGCGGCTGGCGATCGTGCGCGAGGCGATGAAGGACCTCAAGGGCTCGAAGCAGGCGCACGGGGCGGAGGTCCTGACCGCGCTCGAGAGCTTCGCCCCGCCGACGCTCCTCGCTCAGGCCTCGCGTCTCAACTTCTCGACGCGCCTCTTCAACCTGATTGTGACCAACGTGCCCGGGCCGCAGCTCCCGCTCTATCTGCTTGGCCACGAGCTGCGGGAGATCGTCCCGATCGCCTTCCTGCCCGAGAACCACGCGCTGGCGATCGCGATCATCAGCTACAACGGGCGCCTCACGTTCGGGCTGCTCGGCGACTACGACGCCCTCCCCGACCTCGGCGACATCGGGCTCCTTCTCGAGGCATCGCTCGGTGAGCTGCTCGCCGCCTCCCAACCGCACGAGCGCGCCGGCCGCCTCGGGGTCTACCCACAAGACGGCGGCAACGGCGCGCGCGGCGGGTGGCACCCGCGCTCGGGGGCCTCGTCGCGGGGCGGCGCGCAGAAGACGACGCCGCGCGGCTAGGGCGCCGCGAGCCCGGGCACTGGCCGCCGCGCGCGGCGGCTCGCGCGCCGCCGGAGGGACGTCCTCGGTCGCCCACCGAGCGATTGCCGACGATAAGCACCTTGCGCTCGAGGTCGAACCACACGGTCTCGCTGTGGCCGAGGAGGCTCTTGAGCACGTCTTTATCGTCGGCGGTCGGGCGAATGACGTACCCCCCGGCGCCGTGGTCGAGCACGAGCTGGACGGAGAAGAAGGCGCGGGGAGCGTTCTCGGTCCAGGTCTGCTGTAGTCGGTGACCTCGCGGACGCGGATCTCGGTCGGGGCGATCTCGGGCTCTGGCGCCGGCCTCCATGGGGACCTCGTGGGTCGGGCCGTACCGCGCTGGAGCGCTCAGCCTTCCCGGTGTCCGGCGAACAACGCCGGCGCAAGTGGGCGCACCGGCGCTAGGGCCCGATCGCCGGGCGGACGCGGCGCCGCGCCTGCGTGCCGACGCTCAGGCGGGGTTCGCTCAGAAGCCGAGCGCGAACTTCGCCTCCTCGCTCATCATCTCCGGCGTCCACGGCGGCGTGAAGACCATCTTCGGATAAACGTTCTCGACGCCCTCGAGCTCGCCGACGTACTCCTGCATCTGCTCGGTGACCTGCGGTCCGATCGGGCAGCCGGGAGTGGTGAGCGTGAAGGTGATGTAGACGTCCGAGTCTTCGACGGTGATCTCGTACACGAGTCCGAGCTCCATGAAGTCGAGCCCGAGCTCGGGGTCGATCACGTTGGTTAGCGCCTCCTCGACGTCGTCTACGGTGGGCATGGGGTGCATCGTAGTCGCTGGCTTAGCGCGGCCCGGATGTAGCGCGACACCGCCGCCGCGGCGCGGGCGGATAGCCTCGGGTCATGCGCTGGCTGCTCGTCGTCGTCGCCTTCATCGGCGTCCCGCTCGCGGAGCTGTGGGCGATCCTCACGGTGGGCCGGGCGATCGGCGTCGGCCCCACCATCCTCGTCCTGCTCGCCGACTCCGTGGTCGGGGCGGTGCTCCTGCGGGCCCAGGGACGAGGCGCCTTGCGACGCTTCACGGCCGCGCTCGAGGCGGGGCGCCTGCCGAGCCGCGAGATCGCCGACGGCCTCCTGATCATGCTGGGCGGAGCGTTCCTGCTCACGCCGGGCTTTCTCACCGACCTGATCGGGCTCGCCCTGCTCGTGCCACCGACGCGAGCGCTTATGCGGCGGGTGCTCGAGCGCGGCGTGGCCAGGCGGATGACGGCGGGCGGCGGCGATGGTCAGCGAGGTGGTTTCGGGTGGCGGGTGCGCGCCGGCGACCCGTCGACCGGCGCGCGGGAACCGTTCGACGTCGAGGGCACGGCGAGCGAGCGTCCACCTGACCCGTCGCCGGGCGGCCCGCGCCTCGAGCGGTGACCGAGCCCGCGCTGTCGGTCGCCTTCTTCGACGTCGCGCGCCGCCTGTACGGGAGCGCACGATCGGGGATCGCGGTGCTCTTCGAGGACGACCGCCACCGCGTGGTTGACGAGCCGCCGGCGCTCGTGCGCGACGGCGAGGGGTGGGTCGCGCAGCTCGGCCCAGACGCCGAGGTGCGCTTCGAGCCGGCCTCGGAGCCCGCTGAGCTCGACGGCGCCCGCACGCTTCTGTGTCGGGTCCGTGGCCGCATCGGGGGGCGCGATCTCGCCTGCGTCGGGGTCGCGACCGAGACGAACGTCCCGCCCGCGTGGAGCGAGCTCGACGCGACACGTTACCTGGTCGCCGCCTTCGATGCCGAGAACGGCTTCGTCGCGCAAGCCCGTCGCCCGCGCGGTGCGCCCGGCCACGGAGAGGAGGCGGTCGCCGCGGCGCTGTTCGAGGCGGGGGAGCTGCGTTCCGTGGAGGAGCTGCGCTTGTCGACGATCTACGACGGGGAGTGCCGCCAGCGGACGGCCGGCATCGAGCTGTGGCTGCCCGGCGAGGAGTTCCCGCGGCGCGCGGTCGGCGAGGCGCGCGCCGGGGTGTCGCTCTCGCTCGAGGGGCTGCGCGTCCAGCTCGCCATGCTCACATGGCGCCTCGACGACCGCGAGGGTGCGGGCACCTACGAGCTCACGGTACGCGAAGAGGAGGCTGCGGCGTGAGCGCGGATGACCGACCACCGCGCGCGGTGATCTGCGACTTCGGCGGCGTGCTAACCGTGCCGCTGATCAAGGCATTCACCGCCGTGCAGGAGGAGTCCGGCGCGAGTGTCGAGGCGCTCGCCGGTGCGATGGCGCGGGTGGCGGGGGCCACCGGGCGGCACCCGCTCTTCGACCTCGAGAAGGGCCTCGTTTCGGAGGCCGCCTTCCTGGCGAGCCTCGAGGCGGAGCTCGACGGGTCGGTCAGCCTCGCCAGCTTTCGCGAGACCTACTTCTCCGCCCTGCATCCGAACGAGCCCATGATCGACTACATGGCCGACCTCCGCGGGCGCGGGCTGCGGACGGCGCTCCTTACGAACAATGTGCGCGAGTGGGAGAGCCACTGGCGCGCCAAGCTGCCCGCACTTGACGCGACCTTCGAGGTGGTGGTCGACTCGGCGTTCGTCGGCATGCGCAAGCCCGAGCCCGAGATCTACGAGCTCACCGTCGAGCGCCTGGGCGATGGACTGACGGCCGCGGAGTGCGTGTTCGTGGATGACACCGACGTCAACTGCGCGACCGCCCGGGAGCTCGGCATGCACGCCGTGCACTTCCGGGATACCGACCAGGCGATCGCGAAGATCGAGGTGGCGCTCTCCGGAGGTCCCTCCGCCGACTGACCGCGGCTCAGTCGGCGATGCCGGCGCACGTCAGTCACCACGTGCGTGGGGCGAACGCGGACGAGCAGCTCGCTCGGGACGACGTTCCGCCGCCCGTACTCCTCCGCCCCGGCGCCGCGCCCATGTAGCGACCGCCGATCCGCGTCGCCCAGCGCAGGAGCGTCTCCGGGTCACGCTCGAGCGTCGCCTCGCCGTCGACGGTCACGAACGCGAACGGCCGCGTCTCGTCGTGGACCCACAGGCACACGCGCGCGTCCCGCCGGATCGCGCGGCCCTTGACCGTCTCCTCCGGTCGTGAGCATCACGTCGTCTCCGTCGAGATGGAACCAAACGGGCCCACGTGCGGACGCCCGTCGCGGCGCACGGTGGCGAGCTTGGCGGTCCTCGGCCCGGCGAACAGGAACGCCGGGCGCTCATCGGCCGCCATCTCGCGCCTAGTGCCTGGAACGCAGGCTTCCTCCGCGACTCTCGCTGACGCGGTCGCGCCGCGCGGCCCCGACCAGCGTCCGCCCGCCGGAGGGCGCGAAAAGCAAGCTGGGCAAGGACGCCGAAAGCGAAGTGTGCGAGCAGCACGCGAGCTTCCGAGGACGCCGCTCAGTGCAGCGCCCGACCTAGTTCTCGGAGCCGAGGCGGTCCCAGCAGTAGAGCTCCACCGCCTCCGCCGCGAGCGCCATCGTCCGCTCGGCCGAGAGCCACGGCAGCACCGTCTCGAGCGCCTGCTCCTCTGCCACCCCGGCGTCGAACGCCTCGTCGCCTCGGAAGCCCGCCGCGATCTTGAGCGCCTCGCGTCGGTGCTCGCCGAGGCTGGCGAACGCGCCGAGCAGGAACTCCTTGCTGGCCACCGGGCGTCCGACGTCGAGCGACGCGTGCCACGCCGCGAGCATCGACAGGTCGTCGTCGTCGAGGTCCTCAACGGCCTGCGCGTAGTGAGTCTCGAGCTCGTCGTCGGGGATCTCGTCGACCCAAGCGTGGACAACGCCCCCGAGGAGCTGGCGGCGCGCCTCGCGCCCGACGGACTCGGCGACGACGCGAATCGCTTGCTCGGGCTCGATGAAGCAGAGAGGCATTCGGCTCCTGGTCTCCGGTTCGCTCGACGTTCTGGCGCGGAGAGTAGGTCTGCGAGCGGACGGAAAGGCGGGCGGCGCGGGGCCTCAGGCGGCGAGCACACGCGGCGCTCCGGTTTGCTCCGGCGGCCACGAGCAGAGGGCGGCGCGACCGGGACAGCCCGCGCACACCTCAACGCCCGGGACGGCGGTCGGCTCGTGGCGCCCGACGACGAGGTCGGCCACGAGCGCGGCGAGCCGGCGCTCGAGCTCCGGCGCCTCCGACGCCGCGTAGCGAGCGATCGCGGGCTCGCGCGGCCGCTCGAGGAACACGTGCGCGACCTCCACCGACCTCGCGCCGGCCCGGAGCGCGGCGAGCGCGTACACGAGCCGCTGGGTCGAGTAGTAGCGCTGGCACAACCGCTCGAGGTCCGCGGCCGGGTCGACGCGGTCGCTCTTGTAGTCGACGACGAGCGCTCCCTCGCCCTCCTCGCAGAGGCGGTCGATCACCCCCTCGACGAGGATCGACGCCCTCCCGCCGGCCTCCGTCGCAACCGCGAGGGGGAAGGCGAAAGGCAGCTCAGGTCGCGCGCTGAGCGCCTCGGCCATACGCCGAAGCAGCGAGGTGTCGAGGAACCCGGCGACAAGCCGGCGAAGGTCCGCGACGTCGCCGTTGGTGGCCGGTGACCCTTGAGACTCGATCCGCGTCGCGATCGCGGCGTGCGTCGGAAGCGCGGGGCGGCGCAGGTCCAGCCGCTCGAGCAGCTCGTGGACGACGGCGCCGCGGACCCGGGCTGACAGCGAGGCGCCCTCGCCCCGGGACGAGCCAGCGGCCGCCGGCTCTTCCTCGCTCGAGAGGCCGAGCACGCGCTCGAGGTGGAAGCGATACGGACAGCGCCCGTACGCCTCGAGCGCCGAGTAGCTGACGCGAGACGGCGCTGCGCGCCCCGCGCGCGCCCGGACGGGGAGGGGCACGGCAGCCCCCGAGTCGCGATCGACGAGGCCGCCGGACGCCGGCCACGGGACGCCCG
>Ga0126309_10000808_pt1 | contig 10598 bp, 10 predicted proteins | sample Plot56_FD_92541 | JGI IMG/M metagenome (GOLD analysis project Ga0126309, IMG submission 92541) | Serpentine soil microbial communities from UC McLaughlin Reserve, CA, USA - Plot56 | ecosystem: Environmental > Terrestrial > Soil > Grasslands | place: USA: UC McLaughlin Reserve, Lake County...
GCCTTCGCGCTAGGCGTGGCCGGGTGCGGGAGCGATGAGGACGAGAACGACCCGATCGCCACCTACTGCGACAAGATCGCCGCCCTCCAGGCCGAGCCCGACCCGACCGCCGGCCTGCACGAGGGGGACCTCGCGGGCGCGAAGCAGGCGCTCTCGAAGTTCGAGGTGAAGATCGGCGAAGTCGCCAAGGTCGCGCCGCCGCAGATCCGCGGCGACGTCCGCCGCCTCCGGCGCGTCTACCGCAGCTTCACCGCCGACGTCCAGGGCATCAGGCAGCCGAACGACGCGCTCGGCCTGGTCGGCCGGCTCCAGTCGGCCGGTCAGGAGATCCAGGAGATCACCCGCCGCCTCACCGCGTTCACCGCCGCGAACTGCGGCGAGGGCTCGGGCGGCTAGGCGAAGCGGCCGGCGGGATCCGCCCGCTGCCCTTCGCCGAGGGCCTCGAGCGCCTCGGACAGCCTCGTTCCGTCGGGCAGCGCCAGGTCGGGGTCGAGCTCGAGCAGCGGCCGCAGGACGAAGCGGCGGCTCGTCACCTCCGGATGCGGGAGGGTCAGCCGCTCGCTGCTCAACTCCAGGTCGCCGAGCAGCAGGAGGTCGATGTCGAGCGGGCGCGGGCCGTGGCGCGGCGCCGCGAACATCCGGCCCTGCTCGGCCTCGATCGCCTTGCAGAGGTCGAGCAGCGGCTCGGGCTCCAGGTCCGTGCGGATCCGGACCGCCGCGTTCAGGAAGTCGGGCTGGTCGAGGATCTCCCCGACCGGCTCGGTCTCGTAGGCGGAGGAGACCGCCTCGACCTCGACCCCGTGCTCGCGCAGCAGGTCGAGGGCCGCGCGCAGGTGCTCCTCGCGGTCACCGACGTTCGAACCGAGGCCGAGGTAGCCGGTGCTCACGGCCTCAGCCCTCCTCGGGGTCCTCGTCGGCCTCCTGGGCGACGGCGCGCTCGCGGATAACCTCGACCGCCACCTCCTGGATCGAGACCGGCAGAGGGGGCTCCGGCTTGACCGCCCGCACCCGCACCGATTCGCACCCGTAGCGCTCGGTCAGGCGCTCGGCAACCACCTGGCCGAGCCGCTCGAGGGTCTTGTAGCTCCGCTCGGTCGCCGCCAGCGCGACCAGGTCGCAGACCTCGCCGTAGTCGACCGTGTCCTCGAGGCGGTCGGTCAGGACGGCGTCGCAGTCGGGGACGTCGAAGGTGATGTCGAACTCGAGCCGCTGCCCGACCTCGCGCTCGGCCTCGCTCACCCCGTGGTGGGTGTAGATCGAGAGGCCGCGCAGCTCGACCTCGACCCGCGAATCGTGACCCTCGCCGTGAGCGTCCATGCGCGCAGCCTAGGGCGTCGCGATCGCCGCGGCGACCCGCAGCGCCTCGGACATCTCGGCGACGTCGTGGACGCGGAGGACGTCGGCGCCGTTGCGCCAGGCAAGGACGCCGGAGGCGATCGAGCCGCCCAGCCGCTCGGCCACGTCGGAGCCGTCGATCTTGGCGATGAAGCTCTTGCGGGAGGTGCCGACGACGAGCGGCCGGCCCAGCTCGCGCAGCTCGCCGAGCCGGCGCAGCAGCTCGAGGTTGTGGTCGAGGCTCTTGCCGAAGCCGATCCCGGGGTCGAGCCAGACGTGCTCCTCGGGGACCCCCTCGGCGACCGCGAAGTGCAGGCGCTCTTCGAGGAAGTCCCTGACGTCGCCGACCACGTCGTCGTAGCGCGGGTCGTCCTGCATCGTCCGCGGCGTGCCCTGCATGTGCATGAGAATCAAGGTGGCGCCGCGGTCGGCGCAGAGGGCGGCGATCTCCGGCGCCGCGCGGAGGGCGCTGATGTCGTTGACGATCTCGGCGCCCGCGGCGAGAGCCGCCGCGGCGACCTCGGACTTGGAGGTGTCGACCGAGATCCGGGCGCCGGCGCCGCGCAGCCCCTCGATCACCGGCGCGACGCGCTCCCGCTCCTCCTTGGCGCCGACGGGGTCGGCGCCGGGGCGGGTGGACTCGCCGCCGACGTCGAGGATTTCGGCTCCCGCCGCGGCCAGGTCACGGCCGTGGGCGATCGCGCGGCCTGGGTCGAGGAAGAGGCCGCCGTCGGAGAAGGAGTCCGGGGTGACGTTCACCACGCCCATCAACTCGGGTCGGCGCATCAGAGCCGCGCCAGGGCCTCGCCGGCCGCGCGCTGACCGGAGCCGACCGCGCCGTCCATATAGCCGTTCCAGACCAACGCGGTCTCCGCCCCGGCCCAATGGATGCGGCCGACGGGCCGCCGCAGGGCCGGCCCGTTCTCGGCCCAGGCGCCCGGAGGCATGAAGCCGCCGTAGCAGCCGCGCGACCAGGGGTCCTCGGCCCAGGCCTTGTCCACGTAGCGGTCGGGCCGGGCCGCGCGGGAGCCGAAGAAGCGCTCCAGGCAGGCCACCACCATGCCGCGGCGCTCTTCCTGCGGGAGGTCGCAGGCCTCGCGGGCGGCGCGACCCTCGAGGAAGGCGAGGAGCACCCCGGCCGGGTGGCCGGGAACGGAGTTGTCGTAGGTGACGGAGACGGGGCCGTCGGCGCTGGTGACCTGGCCGGAGAGGCCGTCGCGACGCCAGAACGGCTCGTCGTAGATCGCCATGCACTTGACGACGCTTCCGGCCGCCATCCGCTGGGTGAGGCCGTCGCGAATGGCCGGTACGGGCGGGCCGTAGTGGACCCGGCCGGCCAGGGTCGGCGGCATCGCGAGGATGGCCTCAGCGGCGCGCACCTCCGCCCCGTCGGCGGTGACAGCCACGCCGCCGTCGTCCTGGGCGATCCGCCGGACCGGGCTGCCGAGGACGACCGAGTCGCCCAGCTCCTCGGCCATCCGCAGGCTGATCACCTGGGAGCCGCCGGCGACACGGGAGTCCTGGGCGCCACCCTCGGTGTCGAGCAGGGCCTCGAACGACCCGGCCGAGCGGATGTAGAAGAGGACGTGGAGGAGCGAGAGGTCCTCGGGCTCGGCCGCCCAGACCGCCCAGATCGCCAGCCGCATGAGGTCGCGCCCGGTGGCGGTGCGGACGTTGCGTCGGATCCAGGTGGCGAAGGTCTGTGAGTCCCACTTCGCCGCGTCCGGCCCCTGCCAAGGGGCCTCGGGATCGACCCGGCGGGCCATCCGATTGATCCGCGCCAGAGTCAACCCGGTCTCGGCCAGGGCGACCGGGTTCAGCTTCGGGATCGTGCCCCTATACCGGCGCAGGGAGCCGCGCCGCTCGAACAGATTCGCGCCCTCGGTGTGGGTGGCGAATGTCTCCAGCCCCAGGTCCTCGATCAGCGCCCGGACCCGCTTCTGGCTCGGCCCCACCCACTGCCCGCCGATCTCGATCATCGTCTCGCCGTCGAGCGGCTCGTTCAGCGTCCGCCCGCCGACCCGGTCTCGCGCCTCGAGCACCGCGACCGTCCGACCCGCAGCCCGCACGGCCCGGGCGGCGGTCAGCCCGGCCAAGCCGGCGCCGACGACGGCCACGTCGACCGAGATCTCCTGCGGGGCCGCTTTCACGGCCCGACCCTAACCGCCGCTAGAGGTCGCGGCGGTCGGCGCGCATCTCGGCGGTGCCGCCGGCGAGGCCGGGACGCGGACGCGGCATCGGCCGCGGCCCTTCGCGCTGCGCCTTCTCGGGCTCGGGCGCCGGCTCGGCCGGGGCCGGCGCCGCCTCGTCCTCGGGAAAGACCTCGCTCTCGGGCGCGCCGTCGAGCAGGGCGACGAACTGCTCGGCGTCGATCGTCTCGCGCGCCAACAGGATGTTCGAGATCCGGTCGAGCTGCTCCCGGTTGCCGGTCAGGATGTCCTTCGCGGTCTGATGCGCGTCCTCGACGATCCGCCTGATCTCGTCGTCGATCTCGCGGGCGATCTCATCGGAGTAGTCGGGCTCGGAGGAGAACTCGCGGCCGAGGAAAGGCTGACCGCGGTCGTGGCCGAACACCCGCGGGCCGAGCCGCTCGGACATGCCGAACCGCATGACCATCTGCTTCGCGGTCTCTGTCACCTTCTCGAGGTCGTTCGACGCGCCGGTCGTGATCTCGCCGAAGACGATCTCCTCGGCGGCACGGCCGCCCAGCGTCATCGCCATCGTGTCGGTCAGCTCCGCCCGCGAGGTCAGGAACTTGTCCTCGGACGGCAGGTTGATCGTGTAGCCGAGGGCCTGGCCGCGGGAGATGATCGAGATCTTGTGGACGGGGTCGCAGTGGGGCAGGCGCTGGCCGACGATCGCGTGCCCCATCTCGTGGAAGGCGGTGACGAGGCGCTCCTTCTCGGACATGACCCGGGTCTTCTTCTCGGGCCCGGCGATCACCCGCATGATCCCCTCCTCGAGCTCCGCCATCGTGATCTCGCGGCGGTTCGAGCGGGCGGTCAGCAGCGCCGCCTCGTTGATCAGGTTGGCGAGGTCGGCGCCGGTGAAGCCGGGGGTCTGGCCGGCCAGCGTGTCGAGGTTCAGGTCCTTGGCGAGGGGCTTGCCGCGGGTGTGGACCTCGAGGATCTGCTTGCGCCCCTTGCGGTCGGGGCGGTCGACGACGACCTGGCGGTCGAAGCGGCCCGGCCGCAGCAGCGCCGGGTCGAGGATGTCCGGCCGGTTCGTCGCGGCGATCAGGATGATGTTGTCCTTCATCTCGAAGCCGTCCATCTCGACGAGGAGCTGGTTCAGCGTCTGCTCGCGCTCGTCGTGGCCGCCGCCCATGCCGGCGCCGCGGTGGCGGCCGACGGCGTCGATCTCGTCCATGAAGATGATGCAGGGGCTGTTCTGCTTTGCCTGCTCGAACAGGTCGCGGACGCGCGAGGCGCCGACGCCGACGAACATCTCGACGAAGTCCGAGCCCGAGATCGAGAAGAAGGGCACCCCCGCCTCGCCGGCGACGGCGCGGGCGAGCAGCGTCTTGCCGGTGCCCGGCGGTCCGTAGAGGAGCACGCCCTTCGGGATCCGCGCGCCGAGCGCCTGGAACTTCTTCGGGTTCTCGAGGAACTCCTTGATCTCGTGCAGCTCCTGGACCGCCTCGTCGACCCCGGCGACGTCGCGGAAGGTGATCTTCGGCGCGTCCACCGACATTCGCTTGGCACGCGACTTGCCGAAGTTCATGACCCGGGAGCCGCCGCCTTGCATCTGGTTCATGAGGAAGATCCAGAAGCCGAAGAAGAGGATGAAGGGCAGGATGTAGGTGAGGAGGTTGAGCAGGCTCGAGCCGCCCGTGCCCTTGATCGACGTCTTGACGTCGTTGCGCTCGAGCTGGTTGATCAGGCTCTGCTCGGAGTTCGGCGCGTAGCCGGTCGAGTAATCCTCGTCGTTCGTCTGCTTGACGTCGAGGGTGTTGTCCTTCGTGTTGACGGTGACTTCGGCGACGTCCCCGTCGTTGAGGCGCTGGATGAACTCGCTGTAGACCGGCTGCTCCTCCCCGCCGTTCGGGCTGATCAGGCGTTGCGCGATGAACGCCAGGACGACGACGAGGAGAATCGGAAATGCCGCGCTCTTGAAGAAACGTCTCAAAGTGCCCTCTTCTTACGCTGAAAGGCAGGGTCCAGCGCTCGGCTCAGCCGAACGCTCAGCGTACCAGGGTGGATCTGGCGCTCGGCTGCGTTTTCGCCGGGCAACGACCTGCCCGGGTGGCCCCTTTCCCCTGCTCGCGCGGCTAGGGCCCCGGCTCCAGCGCGGCGACGAAGTCCAGGTTGCGGTAGCGCTGCACATGGTCGAGCCCGTAGCCGATCGCGAACCGGTTCGGGATCTCGAATCCCACGTAGCGGGTCGGCAGGTCGACCCGGCGCCGGTCCGGCTTGGTCAGCAGGGCGCAGACCTCGAGCGAGCGCGGGTCGCGGGCGCGCAGGTTGCGCAGTAGGTACTGGAGGGTCAGCCCGGAGTCGATGATGTCCTCGACGATCAGGACGTCGCGGCCCTCGATCGAGGCGTCGAGGTCCTTGAGGATCCGGACGACGCCCGAGGAGTCGGTCTGCGACCCGTAGGAGGAGACCGCCATGAAGTCGACCTCGCAGGGGACGGTCAGATGCCGCATCAGGTCGGCGATGAACAGCACGGCGCCCTTGAGGACACCGACCATGACGAGGTCGCGGCCCTCGTAGTCGCGGCTGATCTGCTCACCGAGCTCGCCCACCCGCCGGCGCAGGTCCTCACGCGAAACGAGGATCTCGCCGATCGCCGGGTCGTCGACCGGAGTCTCGCTCAGCGGATCGCCCACGGCGTCAATCTACGCGGCCGGCGGTCAGAACCACCGCCGGCCCGCTGCTCGCCAGGCGGAAGTCCTCGGCGACCGCGACGCCGGGGATCCAGGCGACCGTCCCCGCCGAGATGACGACCGGGAGCTCGCGCCGCAGCGACCGCGGCACCCGCGCGTCGGCGAAGAGGTCGGCGAGGGTCTTGGTGCCGCCCAGTCCGAGTGGCCGGATCCGGTCGCCGTCGCGCCAGGCGCGGACCTCGAGCGCGGGGGCGAGCGCGCCGGCGTCGAGCGTCGCGACCTCGGGTCCCTCCGGCGCTGCCCGCTCGCGGAGCTCGGCCCGCAGCGCCCAGTGGCCGAACCGGCACGCGCCGGGCACGCGCAGCACGGCGGGCGGCGGGGCCGCGTCGGCGCCGATCCTGACCCGGACGTGCCCGGCCTCGCAGACGGCGCTGACCCCGCCGCCGAGGTCGACCTCACCTCCCTCGGCCGTGCTGGCGAGCCGGACGATCTCGGCGGCGCGACCCGGGTTCAGCGGCACCGGCCGGCCGGCGGCCCGCTCGGCCAGGGCCCTGAGCGCCAGGAGCGCGACGGCCGGGTGAGCGGCGGCCAGGGTCGTGCCATCGATCGCCGCAACCGGTCCACCGGTGAGCTCGACCGCGAGCCGCTCCAGCGCCTCGGACTCCTCGCGGAGCTGGCGCCAGGTGGCGGCGATGTTCCGCTCCGCCTGCGGGCTGAGCTCGCGCAGCACCGGCAGGACCTCCTCGCGGATCCGGGCCCGGGCGAACCGCGGGTCGCGGTTGGACGGGTCGTCCCGGTGGGGCAGACCGGCCGCTTCGGCAAGGGCCCGGGTCTCGTCGCGGCCGAGAGACAGCAGCGGCCGGACCACCCTCCCCGAGCGCGGTGCCAGCCCGAGCAGCCCGCGGCTGCCGGGCGACGTCGCGAGCCGGTAGATCAGCGTCTCCGCCTGATCGGTCCTGGTGTGGCCGGTGGCGATCCAGCCGCCGCCCCGCTCGGCTCGCAGCCGCTCCGCGGCGGCGTATCGGGCGTCGCGGGCGGCGGCCTGCACGTTTCCCGGGGCGAGGCCGGGGCGCTCGACGACCAGCTCGATCCCGAGGCTCTCGCAGAGCCGCCCCACGGTCGCCTCGTCCTCGCCTGAGTCCGGCCGCAGCCTGTAGTTCAGGTGCAGCCCGGTGACGCCCCCGGGACCGGCGACGGCGACGAGGCCGGCGGCGAGGCAGGCCGAGTCGGGACCGCCGGAGAGCAGGGCGACGCCCCGGCTGTCGGCCGGGACCAGGCCGCTCGCGCGAACGGCGGCGGCCAGGCGCTCGTTCGGTCCCTGGTCCACGCCGAAACGTTCCCACGCCGCGCCTATGCGCGGCGGCTGCGCAGCACGAAGAGCGGGATTGCCCGGGGGAAGCCCTTCAGCTCGACCTCGCCGATCGGCTCGGCCTCGATGAACTCGGACTCGCCGAACTGGCGGATGACGCTGTCCGTCGCGAGCACCTCGCCGCCGAGGGCGCGGGTCACGACCCGGTGGGCGAGGTTGACGTCGGTCCCGAAGTAGTCGCCGTCGCGGTAGACCGCGTAGCCGCAGTGCAGACCCACCCGGGGCTGGGGGCGCTCCTGGAAGAGGCCGAGGAAGCCGACCGCCCACTCGGTGAGGCTGGCCGGGTCCGGCGAGACGACCATCACCTCGTCGCCGATCGTCTTGACGATCGTCGCCTCCCGGGGCAGCGTCGACTCGACCGTCTCGACGAAGCGCTCGATCAGGTCGAGCGCCTCCTCGTCGCCCTCCTCCTCGGTGTAGCGGGTGAAGCCGGTGAGGTCGATGAAGCACACGGTGACGTTGATCCGGCCGAGCTCGCCGGACTCGATGCCGAACTCGCTCTCCATGTGTCCGACGACGTCCTGCTCGATGAAGAACCGCAGGTAGCGCCGGTGCAGGTACTCGAAGATCGGCGTCGCGATCGGCAGCATGTCGCCGGCCAGCTCGCCCATCTCCTCGGCCATCTCGAGCTCCGGCACGCCGTCGCGGATCAGCGGCTCGTGGACGTAGAGATGGAAGAGCCGCACCTCGGCGTCGGCAACGCGCCGCAGGGACTGGGCGTAGACCCGGACGAGCTGGAGGAAGGCGACCAGCGGGAAGCCGGAGGCGAGCACGCGGGAGAAGTGGTGGAGTGCATCGAGGTCGTCGCGGGTGAGCTGGCGCTCGCGGTGGGCGGGGGTGCCCAGCAGCACCATCAGCCGCTCGATCAGCTCCGGCTCGAGACCGGTCTCGGCGGCCGCGTCTTCGTACCCGACCGTCGCGTCGTCGCGGCCGAACACCTCCTCCGTGTAGCCGAAGGCGAGCTTGCCCTCCTTGCCGGCCTCCTTCAGCCGGTCGAGCGGGTAGCCGCGCTCGCGCATCCGCGCGACGACCCGGGCCTGGGCGGCGGCCGTCGCCGTCCAGCGGCCCCGCCGGACCGGGATGATCTTCTCCTCCGCCCAACGCTTGAGGGTCGTGGCCGGGACCCCGGAGCGCCGCGAGGCCTCGTTCAGGGATATGGGCTGGTCCGGGGGCATCCTGCCGCGGGCGCCAGGCTATCCCCTACCCGTCCAGATGAAGTGACGGCCGGCTAGGCCAGCGTCAGGTGCGCGAAGCGCTCCTTGACGACCTGCCGGTAGGCGCTGCAGAGCGAGCCCCCGAGCGGCAGGAAGGCGAGCGCCGCGCGCGGGTCGGTGGCGCTGAAGCCGACCTGCCGGCGGGCGATCGCGATGACCAGGTTGAGGCGCCCCTGGAGGTAACGGTTGATCGCCGCCGAGTCCATCTCCAGGGTCAGCGCCGGCTCCCAGTCGGCGTTTCCGTCGAACGCCCAGCTGATGTAGTGGTCGGGATCCTCGGAGGGGCCGACGTCGAGGACGACGTCGAGGTCCGTGCAGCGGATCCGGTGCGGCACCTCGGCGGAGCGCAGGCGCGACCCGAGGTCCGGGTCGGCATCGACCTCGCGCAGCAAGGAGCCGAGGACGTCTCGGAGCTCGGCGGCCGACCGGAACCGCGACTTCTCGCCACCGGTGGCTGGCTTCGCCGGCGCTCTCGCGGCAGCCGCGGCCGTGCCGGCCGCGGCCCTCTCCGTCACCCCAGAAGCGCCCATCGCCGCGCCAATCTATCCGCCGTCCGCCGCACCCGCAAGGGCAACCGCGGCCGCGGGCCGGCAGCTTGATCGCCACCGGCCCGCTCCCATCGCCCTAGGCGGGCATCTCCGCCCCGGTGTGGGCCTGGAGCACCTCCTCGCCCTCCTCTCCGGTCCGGATGCGAATCGCCTCCTCGACCGGCAGGACGAAGATCTTGCCGTCGCCGACGTCGCCCGTGCGCGCGTGGCGCAGGATCGTCTCGACGACGAGACTCTTGTCCTTGTCCGCGACGACGACCTCGATCTTGATCTTCGGCCGGACGTTCACGGTGAGGGTGGAGCCTCGGTACTGCTCGACGATGCCCTTCTGGCGGCCCGAGCCCTTCGCCTCGATGATCGACAGGGACGGGAAGCCCTTGTCGAGCAGCTCGCTGCGGATCGGCTCGAACGCCTCGTGGCGGACGAACGCTTCGATCTTCTTCATCAGCGCGTTCCTCCTATGACTGCGTCGGGGTTGCGGTGAGCTGGCTGACCGCCGGGGCTGGTGTCCCCGCCGGCAGCGGGCGGGCGGCCGTTCCCGGCAGACCGGTCGAGTACTCCGGCTGCGGGATGAACTGCTCGGGGTATCCGTACATCCCGTGCTCGGAGATGTCCAGGCCCGCCTCTTCCTGCTCCGGGCTGACCCGCAGGCCGATCGTCGCCTTGATCAGCGCGAAGACGCCGTAGGACACGACGAACACGCAGGCGAACGCCACCGCCACGCCCAGCCCCTGGGCGCCGAGCTGGCTGAACGAGCCGCTGTACCAGAGGCCCGCGTCCCCGACCGCGTTGAGCTCCGCCAGCCGCGGCGACGTGAAGATGCCGCACGACAGCGTGCCCCAGATGCCGGCCAGCCCGTGGGCGCTGAGCGCGCCGACGGGGTCGTCCAGCACCTTCTCGATCGCCAGCACGCCGTAGACGACGATCACGCCGGCCACCGCGCCGATGATCGGAGCGGCCCAGTACTCGACGTAGCCCGACGGAGCGGTGATCGCTACGAGTCCCGCGATCGCGCCGTTGCCGGCCATGCCGATGTCGATCGTGTCGGTCTTCAGGTACATGACGCAGACCGCGGCGATCACGCCGGCCGCGGCGGCGAGGTTCGTCACCACGGCGACCTCGGCGAACCGGCCGCCGATGGCGCCCAGGGTGGAACCGGGGTTGAAGCCGAACCAGCCGAGCCAGAGGATCATCACGCCGAGGCCGACCAGGGGCATCGAGTGCCCCGGGATCGCCCGCGGCCTGCCCGCGGACGTGTACTTGCCGATCCGCGGGCCGAGCAGCAGCAGCGCCGCCAGCGCCCC
>Ga0126309_10000809_pt1 | contig 10597 bp, 11 predicted proteins | sample Plot56_FD_92541 | JGI IMG/M metagenome (GOLD analysis project Ga0126309, IMG submission 92541) | Serpentine soil microbial communities from UC McLaughlin Reserve, CA, USA - Plot56 | ecosystem: Environmental > Terrestrial > Soil > Grasslands | place: USA: UC McLaughlin Reserve, Lake County...
GTCACTACGAGGAGCGCTAGAGAGACCGAGCGCGCTCTGCAGGCCCTGCGCAGAGCCTGCCTGCCTCGGACGCAGGTCGCCCTGGTGAGGTTGCGTGACTGTATTGAGACCTCGTTCCTTCGTGTCGTGGGCGGGAACGCCTCCTGCCATCGCCGCGGCTGTGTCGACGCTGGCGTTCGGCCACCGTATCGGATGCCGGCGTCGGTGGCGGAATCTGGGGGTTAGGCGCTACCTCCCAGGTTTGCGGACCCGTGGAGCCAGATTGGGCGCCGCCGCCAAGTGATCGCACGTGCACATGAACAGGAGGCGATCTACGAAACCGAAGGTCACAGGTTCGAATCCTGTCGGGCGCGCTGGCATTTCGGCCCGCATTCCGCTTGGTTATGCGGAATCTCCACTTGGTCGTCCAAACAGCCGCTCTTGGCCTCCCGCCGAATTCCCACGCCTGTCGCCTAGGGCGACGATCGCAATACCGTCACACGGGATCGCAGCTCCAGAGCCGAGAATGCCACGCGTCGGTGGGTTAGGATCGGGGAGCACGGGTCCCCGCAGGGACCGCCAGCTCGTAGGGAGGCGCCAATGGCGACGAGAACTGTGGACTTCCGACTGCGGATCGGCGGCCTGTTGGCAGCGGCCGCGACCCTGTTCGTCTGCCTTGTGGCGTTGAGCGAGACCGAAGAGGCGGACGCGGCCTTCCCGGGCGCCAACGGCCCTATCGTCTTCGACAGCAACCGCGACGTCGGCGCCGGTGAGCTGTACACCGTGTCGCCTGGCAGGCCGGCGACGAGGCTGACCCACTCGACGACGAGCTCGAATCCCGTCTACTCACCGGACGGCAGCAAGATCGCCTTCGTCTCGGCGGACCCGGGCGGCAGCTACCAGGTCTTCGTGATCAACGCCGACGGCACTGGGCGACGGCCGGTCTCCTCCAGCTCCCTGCAAAGCAGGACCCGGCCTGGTCTGCCGACGGCAGCAAGATCGCCTACGCCGCCAACAGCTTCGACGTCGACGGGCAGACGGATCTCGAGATCTGGACGGTCAACCTCAACGGCAGCGGAGCCACGCAGCTCACCCACAACAACGTCCCCGACACCTATCCGGCCTGGTCTCCGCTGGGGGACAAGATCGCCTTCGTCAGCGTGGCGGACGTCTATGTAATGAACGCGGACGGTGGCGGCCGGACGAACCTCACCCCGAACTCGCCGCCCGAATGCACCTCGAACTGCTACCAGGGCCCCGACGACGATCCGGCTTGGTCACCGGACGGCAGCAAGATCGCCTTCCGGCTTGGTCACCGGACGGCAGCAAGATCGCCTATGTCCACGGGGAGTTGCCCAGCGGAGGCGGGCTGCCGGACATCTGGACGATGGGCCCGAACGGCGGGCTTCGCGCTTGAGATGCTCTTTAAGCACTACGAGCCGCTCTGGTTCTACATCGCTGTCGCGTTCGAGCGTAGTGGTGGAGTTCTCAAGCGCCACGATGCCGGTCCCTGAGGGCGGAGCCTCGATGAACCAGCCGCGACCGCCAGAAGCGCACACCGAAGTCGAGATGCGCTTCTGAGGCGCCATGACGCACCGCTTCCTTGGGACTCCTACTTGGCGGGTTTCCCTGGGACTCCTAGAGAGTGGCTCCTTTCTGCTCTAGGCCGGCTGATCGGCCGCTACAGATCACGCTTCCGGGTCTCCCTGCCGAAAGCCTCGAGGGTGTCCGGTTGCCCCGGTCTGCCGCCGCCAAGGGGTGGAGCGATCGAGGCGGACCGGTTGACGCCGGGATGGCGCTGGGGCGTCGGACCAGAAGTCCGGCGTCCTCCAAGCGGCTGGCTCGGGTTCGGGGCCTAGGTAACCTCGCTGCGCAACCTACTGGCCGAAGCCGGCCCTCTGGCTTGTCTGCCGGCGCGGCCCTGGAGAGGTGAACAAATTTCCGCGATAGCTCCGTTTCGGGTCAAGCTTGCGGTTCTCGTCTCGGGAACAGTTTCCTTGGCGATCGCGATCGTCATGGGCGCGGCGGGAGACCGGGCGCTGGCGAGCCATGTCAACTGCGGCGACAAGGTCACCGCGGACACGAGGCTGGACAGCGACCTCCACAACTGCCGAAACAACGGCATCGTCATCGGCGCGGACGACGTCACGCTCAACCTGGACGGCCACACCATCGACGGCGACGGAAAGCTGCTCGCCAGCTGTCCCCGGGACAAGATCTGCGACGCCGGGGTAGTCAGCGCCGGTCACGATGGCGTCACCGTGCGGGGCGGCTCCGTGCGAGAGTTCGCCGTGGGGGTACTCGTCGGTGGGGCACGCCGCAACCGCGTGCTGGCCGTCTCCTCGTCGGGAAATCGGTTCCCCGGCATCGTGATCTTCAACTCCGCCCGAAGCGTCGTGCGGGACAGCAAGATCGCCCGTAACGGCCTTCACACCGACGAGGCCGGGATTGTCGTGTTCCACTCCCACCAGAGTCGAATCGTTGACAACTCCATCCGGGAGAACGGCGATATCGGCATGATCATCGACGGATCCGGCCGCAGCAGCATCCAAGAGAATCTGATCATCGGCAATCCGGAGGCCGGGGTGATCATCGACGCCGGGCGCAATGAGGTGAGTCGCAATCGCGTGGCTCGAAACGGCGACGGCATCATCGTCGGGGGGAACCGAAACACGATCGTCCGAAACCGGGTCTCCGGCTCGCGGGCGGGCCAAGGCGGCGGCGGATTCGGCATCTCGTTCGAAACCGGAAGCGACAATCTCATTGCACGGAACTTGATCGTCCGATCCAGCACGGCCGGCATCCGGGTGGGGCTCTCGCCGGCCGATGCGGAGGGCGGCCCACCAGCGGCGAACACGGTCATTCGCGGCAACCGTCTCGGAGCTGGGAATCGAGACGGCGTGTTCGTGATGTCGACCGCCGTCGGCATCGCCCTGCGGCACAACCGCGCGCACGACTCAGGCGATGATGGCTTCGATGTCGAGAGCCCTGCCACGAGGCTGACCGACAACAGCGCGATAGACAACGGCGGTCGTGGCATCGAAGCCGTCCGCGGCGTCGCCGACGGCGGCGGGAACATCGCCCAGGGCAATGGGGACGTGCCCGAGTGCACGAACATTGCGTGCGGGTGACCGACGCTTGCGGCTCTGTCGCATTTCCGATCGCAATCGTGTCCCGAAATATGTCCCCGACTCCAGCGAACTCCACCCAACTCCACCGGCCGAAATGACCCGAAACGTGCCGAGATCGGCCGAAACTGGCCTCCCTGATCGGATTCTCAGTCCGGGGTCCCCGAGCGGACTTGGCGGTTCCACTTCCCTGGCCCAATAGTGGCCTAAACGTCGCCGGAGTCGCCGTGCGTGACGATCCCGGCAGGTCCAGATTGTGGACCACATTCGTGACATTTGCAGGCGATTCACGACATGCGTCGTCGAGCATCGTTGCCCCTCGGCGGCGATCGAATCCGGGCCTCTCGAGCCGACGATCACGTCGCGTCCTGAGGTCCCGAAGGTGACTGCGGCTGCCGGCGCCGCGACCACGGTCGCCGGTCGTCCCTTCCAGACCGCGTCGCTGCCTTCGCCCTCGTGCTTCAGCTCCCACGCCGGAGCCCCGGCAGCCCATCGGATCGGGGGGATCAACAGAGCGCGACATTCACGGCTATCTCGTGTTCACGGTAGGGGGTCCAAACGATCGGGAGGTGCATCGCATGAGAAGGGCTTTCTTGGAAGGAAGCGGCCGTACGAGCTGGCTGATCGGAGCCGTGTTGGTCGCTGCGCTGGTGCCGGCGATGGCCGCATCCGCACCGAACGATGAGGCGAATCTGAAGCTGACGAAGTCAGACAGCCCAGATCCTGGCGCGGTCGGCAGCCCGCTCACCTACACGATCAAGGTTGAGAATTTGGGCCCGGCGACGGCGACAGGCGTCACGATCACCGACACCCTGCCCAACTCGGTCGAATTCGTCTCCGCAAGTCAGGGCTGCACGCTCCAGGGCAGGAGGGTGACCTGCAACGTCGGTCAGCTGGCCGCCACAGGGGGAGGCGCATCGGAAACCGTCGAGATCGTCGCCAGGCCCACGAAGCCGGGCACGCTGAGCAACACGGCCAGAACCGACAGCAATGAAAGGGACCCGACCCCGGCCAACAACAGCGATACGGAAGAGACAACCGTGGGGCCAAAGGCTCCTGCGGCCTGCCGCGGAGTAACAGCGACGATCAAGGGAACTACCGGAGATGATCAGTTGACCGGTACCGATGGCGCCGATGTGATCGTTGCGTTCGGTGGAGACGACATGATCGTCGCGCGCGCCGGCCGCGACCTCGTTTGCGCCGGCCGCGGCAACGACGTGGTAAGCGGCGGCTCGGCGCGTGACCGCGTCTTTGGTGGGGGCGGCGGTGATCGCCTGCTCGGCCGAGGAGGCCCCGATCTCCTCAAGGGGAACCGGGGCAACGACGCCCTCAGGGGCAACCGCGGAAGCGACCGGTTGCGCGGGGGTCCGGGAAGCGATCTCTGCCGCGGGGGCCCGGGTATCGATAGTCGCCGAAGCTGCGAGCGCTGAAGGCGGCTCATCTCCGCAGGAGACGTGGTGGCTTGCGATGGTCGCGCTACGAGGCGTGGGAATTCGGCGATCGGCCTGGGACACCCCGATCCGGCGGGCTGCTGGGATTCCGCGCAGCCAAGCGGAATGCGGCCCGAAACGCCAGCCCGCCCGACAGGATTCGACGTGTGACCTTCGGTGTGGTAGCCGGCGGCTTAGGTCGCCACTCGCTCGACTAATCGTGGGTAGCTCCGAGAGGCAAATCGGGCCATCGATCGGATCGAGGGCGACCTGGGCCGCGACCGGCCGAGCGGGGCTGTATCCGGGCAGGCTTCCACGGTCGTGCTTCGGACGGCAGCTACACCGCGGAGGCGATAAGCAACGCGAAGCCGGCGGTATCGAGGAGGACGCGAATCGTGTGTAGGCGGTCCCACCGGCTTCGGATCTCCCGCCACGCAGCCGGGTCTGACCCGTTCGGGAAACGCAGGGTCTTCACGTTGAGCGGCACGTTGCCGGCGAACGTCAGCCCGAGCATCGCCAGGAAACAGAAGGCGCCGGCAAGGGCCAACTGGGCTTCTTCGCCGTCGAGGGTCGCGGACGAAGCGAAGGCGCCAACGATGGTGGCAATCATCAAGACGGGCATGAACAGCCCGTATCGCCGGGTGATTTCCTGTTCGGCCGACACCTCGACGGGATGCGGGAGCCGGCTCAGCGCCGGATGAACGACCGCCCAGATGCCGAGCTCGTTGCCCGTGAGGATCCCGGCGGTCAACAATCCAAACAACTGGAGGTTCTCTTCGATCGTCGCTCCTTCCGCAGGCCAGGTCGTTCCTCGACAGCAAGAGCCACGAGGGTTACATTCAACGAGCTGATGAGCAAGTGGCGACTTCCTTACAGCGATGCGCTCGACGCGCTTGACCCCGCCGCGATAGTCGGGTCGCTGGCGGCGGACGCGGTGATCTATGTCGCGGTGCATGATGCGCCGATGGAGGGACCTGGCGCGGCCCAGTTTCTCTTCGGTGTCCTCAGCGAGGAGTTGGATCATCTCGAGGTCACCGAGGAGATCATCGAAGGGAGCTCGGCCACCGTTCTGTTCGAGGCCGCCATCCGCGGTCAGGGGGCTCAGGGTGTGAACATCGTGCGGCTCACCGACGCCGGTGAAGTCAGAGAGCTGGTCGTTTTCTTCAGGCCACTGGCGACGCTCGGGTTGATTGCGGAAGTGGTCGGAGGGCGCATGGCCGAGCAGTTCGGTCCGCCACCTACCTGAGGACAGGGGGCCCGAAGGATCTCGCCCTGGCCCGGGCTGAACCGCAGAAAGCGCCGTGGAGAGCTGCTCTCTTAGCAGCGGATGTCGTTCTGCGAGAGAGGCGATCTCGCCGGCAATTCGATGCCTGCTTCGGGCGCGCCTATTAACGCTTCATTGTGCGAAGTCGGGCCTCGGTTCGCCGCTTGATCGGCTCGGGTAACCGCAACTGAGCCAGTGCCGGCCCCGCTCCGGACCGCGCCTCTTTCGCCCCATCCCTGGTGATGCACGAATTCAGCCGCACCATTTACCGGCACCTACGGCCGCTCGTCACGACACCACCAGGCATTTCCTCCACCCAGGCGCGGGTCCAGCTGCTCGAAGCCTGTGAACGTGGCGTCGGCCTGTTCTTCAACGAACCCGAGGTCCGTCACCGCTGCCCCGGCGTCGTGTTCGGCGCGGCACGTCACCTCTTCACCGTCGGTGACCAGGTTGCTGTTCGTCGAGCCGTCTATGCGATGTTCGACCTCCTCGGCCCTGTCGCGGACGAGGTAGCTCGGCAGCAAGTTCAAACCTGTGCCGCGTTCACCCGCGGCGGCAGGCCGTGCCAGCGGATCCCGCGACCAGGTCGTCGCTATTGCCCCTCCCATCGCCACCTGGAGATGACTGTGCAGAGGCCGGAGTTGCACTAAGGGCGACGAGCGCTCCTGGGCACACGCTCCGTGATCCGCGGGGTAGCTCCGAGAGACATATCGGGTCGCCCACCGAGAGACATATCGGGTCGCCCATCGGATTCAACGGGCTACATGCAGATGAGCCTGACGGGAAGGCGTGGAAGGTCTCCGGCCGTCGCATGACTTCGGACCCTTCGGAGGATCTGTGTGGGTGCCAGCAGCCGCTGTGCAGCCAGCCTGAGCCGTATCCGGAGGCGACCACTCCCAATCGGCGTAATCGCGCCTTAACCCGCTCAAATGTCGCTCTGGGTGGACCCGTGTTCGAGGATCGAGGCACCCCATTTAAGATGAGCAGGTATTCAGATATCGCCGACGCCGCCGGACGCCGAATTCGCCGGTCGTTCCGGACCGGGATGCTGTCTTCCTCGTCGTCCCCGTCCTACGCGTCGTCTAGCTCGATTAGCCATCCCTGGATGATGTCGCTTCGAAAATGGTTGCCCCCACTCCGTCCCCGGTAGGGTCGTTCTGAGAGAGAAAGGAGAGAGACTCCATGCACGCAGTAGTAGTCAGCGTCACCATCAACGACCGGGAAGCGGCTACCGAACACCTGCGCAGCAACATTGTGCCGGGAGTGGCCGCGTATCGGGTCAGGATTGACGGCAAGGGCCGGCGCATGGGCATGTTCGAGTCCGAGGATGCGGCTCGGTCTGTTGCGGACCGAACCCCCGAAATGCTCACCGATGCCGTCACGCTTGAGAGCGTGGAGGCTGGTGAGGTCGTCGAAAGCGCCTGACGGATTCCAGTGAGTGGCGCGTTGAAGGCCCCGGCGGTGCAGCTTGAGCTAGGTACCCCGGACGGATCGAAGCTAGAAACGCGGCATCGCGCAGCCACCGGTATCCCGGTGGGCCCAATCGGAGCGATGATCCTCGCGCTGGCGGTGGTGGGCGCCATCCTCCTGGGCTCTGGTCGCGCGTCGGCGAGCCACATTAAGTGCGGCGACAAGATCACCACGGACACGAGGCTCGACAGCGACCTCGTCAATTGCCGAAACAACGGCATCGTGATCGGCGCTGACAACGTCACCCTCAACCTGAACGGCCATACGATCGACGGCGACGGCAAGCGGTTCGCCGCCTGCCCCCGGAGGAAGGTCTGCGATGTCGGGGTGGTCAGCATCGGCCACGACGGCATCACCGTGAGGGGCGGCTCGGTTCGCCAATTCGGCTTCGGGGTGCTCGTCGGGAGCGCACGGCGCGGCCGCGTGCTCGGCGTTTCCTCGACGAGGAACCGCTTGTTCGGCTTCGCGGTCTTCGACTCCGCCGGGATCCTTGTCCGCGACTGTTCGGGCAGCGACAACCTCGTTCCCGACGGGGACGGGATGGGCTTGTTCGGCTCACACGACGTCCGGATCCTGGGCAACTCGTTCCGGCACAACCCCCTCGGCATCCACATCGACGAATCCACCGACAACTTGATCCAGGGGAACCTGTTCTCACGGGGACAGGAAAATGCGATCTTCATCACGGGGAGCAACCGCAATCGGGTGCGAGGCAACCGCTGCGTGCGAAACGGTGGCTGCGTCCTCGTCGCCCCCGGCAACCGCAACGTGATCGCCCGAAACCGCGTCCTCCGAGACGGGGTCGGCATCGCCGTCGAGGACGGGCGCCGCAACCTGGTCGCCCGCAATCTCGTCGTCGGCGCTCGCCTGGGCATCCGCCTCGGGATCCACCCCGAGCCCGTCGGCGGCGACAGCAACATCGTCCGCCGAAATCTGGTCAGAGGGAGCGGCGACGATGCATTCCGGGTCGATAAGAAGGACGACCACAGTCTCCTGAGCCGCAACCTCGCCATCGGCGCGGGAGACGACGGCTTCGATGTGCGGAGCCGCACCGCGAAACTGACCGGCAACCGCGCGGTGGGGAACGCCGACCTAGGCATCGAGGCGGTGCGCGGGGTCACCGACCGCGGAGGCAACCGTGCCAGCGGGAACGGGGATCCGCGCCAGTGCGTGAACGTGACCTGCCACTAGCCGCGTCTCCAGACGATGCCCTCGAAGCCGCCGGGCTGTCGGAGTGGGGCGATCACCTACGGCGCCACAACCTCGTTTGTGGGATGCGGACATGTCCCGCGCCGCCCCTTCCGACGGTGCCAGAGTCGCCAAGGGGGGGTCGATGGCCAGGGTTCGCGCCCACCCTTTAGGCCCCGAGGAAAAGAAACTGTGTACGGAGCTTCTCGGGCCCCTACCGAGAGAAGTCTTAGGTCGAAGCGGGGGCTCCAAGCCCGGCATTCCTGATGCCCTGACTGAGGCGAACCTCGGAGAGTTCGGCCAACGTGAGCAGCTCGCTCACGGCAACCGAAAGGCTGGCGAACGTCGGGACCTCTCGGGGTATGCCGCAAAGCTGGAGGATTCGCTCCGGCTGTCCGCCGGGCTCGATCACGAGATGGACGCGTCCCGGCTGGACGCTGTTCGTCGCCCTCCAGGCCCTCACAATCACGGCTACCGCGGTCGAATCTAGAAAGTCGGTTGCGGTCAGGTCGATGACCACTCCCCGGTGCTGGCAGCAGGCGTCGATGAGAGGCATGAAGAGCTCCGGCGAAGTAGCTAGATCTACCTCGCCGGCCACCCTGAAGATCACGAGATCGCACTCCAGGGTTTGCTGAGAAAACCGGAAAGGTTGCTGCACGAGCCGTCCTCCTTGGGAGAGGTGGACCGCAACCCCGATTCGGCCTGCCCAGACCGAAACACCGGTGATGCTCCCTTGCTTGCTCCCCGGGGCTGTTTGAAAATCCAGCACCGAAGTGGCGTCGCAACCCTAATCTAGGTCGATCTTGCTCGCAAGGAAATATGGCGCAATTTTCGGCGAAAACTTCGGGGCTCGACGGCTGAGGCAGCACATTGCCCCTCGCCTTAAGGCGAACTCCAACTCCCGCGAGATACTGCGCTGGAGGTGTCGGGCCGAGATCAGGAACTCATCGCCACGCTGCGCCGCGCTTTCGAGGCGTTCAATCGCACCGACTTCGACGTCGCGATGGAGATGGCCCATCCCGAGATTGAGTACCTCCCACCGGGAGGCCAAGCCGCGCTGAGAGGCGCCGCTGCGCTTCGGGCTTGGATGGAACCGGACGCCTTCGAGGAGCAGAGGATCGAGCCACGCGAGTTCCGCATCAACGGCAACAAGGTCCTAGTCAACCAATACACCTGGGGCCGCGGCGCCGGGAGCGGCATCGAGATGGAACTCGACATGTGGTCCGTCTGGACGCTCAACGGCGACGGCTTGGTGACGCGCCTGGAGGCCTTCCTCCCCCATGAGGAAAACGAAGCTCTCGAAGCCGCCGGGCTCTCGGAATAGGCGATGTCGCAGCAAAACGTCGAGGTCGTGTGGAGCTTCTTCGCCATGGTTGGCCGCGGCGACCCGGAAGCCTGCAGCCTGCTTCCCCAGGGCTTCGTTATCGACCTGTCGCGTCGGCACATCGACCCCGTGGTGCTTCGTGGCCCCGATCAGATGCGTGCCTTCTATCGTGACCTCGAATCCACCTGGGAGGGTGGGGCGAGCTTGGAAGTCGAGGAGCTGATCGACGCAGGCAACAAGGTGCTCGTGCTCATCCGCTTCGGCGGCCGCGGTCAGATGAGCGGCGTCGAGGTTGAGGTTCTTGTCTGGAACCTGTGGACGTTCCGCGGTGGCGATCCCATCGAGTCGACGTATTTTGGGGACGACCGCCCCGCGGCCCTCGAAGCCGCCGGGCTGGCGGAGTAGGGGATGTCGCAGGAGAACGTCGACCGGATCCGCGACGGCTATGCGCGTTGGCGAGTTCGGGGCAACCAAGCTGAGGGTCGTCCGGCTCGATGGCGCCGAGCACTACGTCCCGACGAAGGGCGGCGGGATCTACCGAAACCCGTGTTCGTCACGAACAAGAGGATCGTCTTCACCTGGGACCGCGGGTCGAGATGTGCGACTTCCTGCACCCGTCGATCCGGGCGAGAAGGTCGGGGCGAAGAACCCGCCGCCTTTCGGTTGCCCGTTCGAAATAGGGCTTGCCGTTGCACTTCGACCGAATCGGACTTTGGGAAGACCCTCTTGGTCGGAGGCGAGACAACCCTTCGAAGCGGTGTGATCGGGCCTGTTGCCGTCGGGCATCTGAGCGCCTGATCCGTAAACGACTGAA
>Ga0126309_10000810_pt1 | contig 10596 bp, 7 predicted proteins | sample Plot56_FD_92541 | JGI IMG/M metagenome (GOLD analysis project Ga0126309, IMG submission 92541) | Serpentine soil microbial communities from UC McLaughlin Reserve, CA, USA - Plot56 | ecosystem: Environmental > Terrestrial > Soil > Grasslands | place: USA: UC McLaughlin Reserve, Lake County...
CACACCATGACTCCATATCTGGGACAGGGCGGCTGCTCGGCCATCCGGGACGGCCGCAACGTCGGCTGGAAGCTCTCCCTCGTCCTGGCCGGCGCGGCGGACGAGTCGCTGCTCGACGAGTACCAGGCCGAGCGGGAACCGCACGTGTCGACGCTGGTCTTCACCAGCCACGCGCTCGCCGAGATGGTCAACATCGTCGACGAGAAGGCCGCGGAGCAGCGCAACTACGCGATGCGCAACCACCTGACGCCCCCGCCGCCCCCGTTCCCGAAGCTCGAGCACGGCGTCCTCCACCGCGAGACCGACGGCAGCGTCGCCCCGGTGACCGGCTCTCTCTCACCCCAGGGCCGGGTTCGCAAGGACGGCGCCGAGGGCCGCGGGGACGACCTGCTGGGCCACGGCTTCCAGCTGATCGCGCGCAATGCCCCGCAGCTCACCACGGCGCAGCGTGACCTGCTCTCCGCGATCGGTTGCACTGTCGCCGTCCTCGACGACCCGTCCAACGTCGACGCGGTGGAGGACCTCGAGGGCGTCTACCACGAGTTCCTCGACACGCACGCGGTCGATGCTTACATCACCCGCCCTGACTGGTACGTCTTCGGCGCTGTCTCGGCCGAGGCGCTGCCGACACTGGTGGACGAGCTCGGGCAGTTGCTGCGCGTCCGCGTCCGTCCCTCCGTCAGCGCCTGACGGGGGTCCACGTGGTGACGGTCGAGAGCCACTCCGACATCCCCTACGCCGAGGTCGACGGGACGACGCTGACACTGGACCTGCACCGCCCCGCCGTTAGCGGCCCGGTCCCGGTCGTGGCCTTCCTCCACGGAGGCGCCTGGCAGGTCGGCGACAAGTCCGACCACGCCCCGGAACGCCTCCTCGCGCTGGCCGCGCACGGCATCGCGGTGGCCTCGGCGAACTACCGATTCGCGGCGCAGGCCACCTACCCGGCACAGGTGCACGACGCCAAGGCGGTCGTGCGATGGATCCGCGGTCACGGTTCCGAATGGGACCTCGCCACCGGTCGGGTAGGCGTGTGGGGCGCCTCCGCGGGCGCGTATCTGGCCAGCATGGTCGGACTGACTCCAGGCGACGACGAGCTGGAAGGCAGAGTCGGTGAGAACGTCGACCAGCCCAGCGACGTGCAGGCCGTCGTGTCCTGGTTCGGTCAGAGCGACCTGGTGACGAACGCGCGGCGGACATGGCTGGAGAAGGAGTTGCTCGCCCCGCCGGTGGAGCAGGGCCTCTTCGGCGTGGACGACGTAGCGGCCCACGCAGAAACCGCGCGCATGGCCAGCCCGCTGTTCCGGGTGACCCCCGCAGCACCTCCCTTCCTTATCGCGCACGGCGATCGGGACCGCATCACGCCGAGCAGCGAGAGCCAAGCCCTGCACGACGCACTGGTCCGCGCCGGGGCGCCGTCCACGTTCCTGCTGCTGGGTGGCGCGGGGCACGAAGGGCCCGAGTTCGACCGGCCGGACCACATCGCGCAGACGGCCGCGTTCCTGCTCAGCCACCTCACCGAAGGGGCGGCCGCATGAGGTTCGTGGGAGCCCGCATCCCCGGGCACGAGGCGGTCCAGGTGGCCCTCCTCGAGGACGACCGGGTTCACCCGCTCGTCGACGTACAGCAGTTCTGGTCCGATCCGTCGTCATGGGCTGCCAAGTCCACGGGGCTCACTGGCGACGGAGTAGCCCGCGAGAAAGTCGAGCTCCTGCCGCCGGTGCCGCCATCGGCCCGGGTGATCTGCCTCGGCCTGAACTACCGCGCGCACGCCGCCGAGGGTTCCTTCCAGGTCCCCGAGCACCCGACGCTGTTCGGACGGTGGACGGCGTCACTGAGCGTCGACGGCGTTCCGGCACCAGTTCCCCCGGGCGAGGCCGGTCTCGACTGGGAGGGCGAGATCGCCGCCTACGTCGGACGACCGCTGTGCGACGTCGACGCGGACACCGCCCGGGCGGCAGTCTTCGGGTACTCCACCTTCAACGACCTGACCGCGCGGCGTGCGCAGAAGCTCACCGCCCAATGGACGCTGGGCAAGAACGGCGACCGCAGCGGACCGCTGGGCCCGCTGGTCCCGGCCGCGGAGGTAGGGGACCTCCGTGACGGACTCCGAGTTCAGACGCGCGTCAACGGCAGCACCGTCCAGGACGGCAACTCCCGGGACATGGTCTTCGAGCTCGGCGCGGTCCTCTCCCTGATCAGCCGCACCTTCACCCTGCAGCCCGGCGACGTCATCGCCACCGGCACCCCGGAAGGCGTGGGCTACGTCCGCACGCCGCCATGGCTGCTGAACGCCGGCGACGTGGTCGAGGTCGAGGTCGAGCGCCTCGGTGTCCTCCGCACCCCCATCGTCGACTCGACCACGCGCCACCACTGATACACACCACAACCCATCTGGCTGGAGATCCACCGTGACCACCCCTGGCACGCCCACCCCCATCCCGCACTGGATCGACGGGGCCCGTCGGCACGGCACGAGCGGACGCACCGCGCCCGTCAGCGACCCGGCCACGGGCCAGGTCACCGGAGAGGTCGCCCTCGCCTCCCACGAGGAGGTCGACGCAACGGTCGCCGCGGCGACCGCCGCCTTCCCGGCCTGGCGCGACACCTCTTTGACCCGGCGCAGCGCGATCGTCTTCCGATTCCGTGAACTGCTCAACGCCCGCAAGGGCGAACTCGCCGCGATCATCACGTCCGAGCACGGCAAGGTGCTCGACGACGCTCTCGGTGAGGTCTCCCGCGGCCAGGAGGTCGTCGAGTTCGCCTGCGGGATCCCTCACCTGCTCAAGGGTGGCTTCACCGAGAACGCCTCGACGCGGGTGGACGTGTACTCGATCCGCCAGCCCGTCGGCCCGGTCGCGGTGATCAGCCCGTTCAACTTCCCCGCCATGGTCCCCATGTGGTTCTTTCCCGTCGCGATCGCCTGTGGGAACACCGTCATCCTCAAGCCCAGCGAGAAGGACCCCTCGGCGGCGCTGTGGATGGCGGAGCTGTGGAAGGAGGCCGGCCTGCCCGACGGCGTCTTCAACGTGCTGCAGGGGGACAAGGTCGCCGTCGACGGGCTTCTCGAACACCCCGACCTCAAGGCCGTGTCCTTCGTCGGCTCCACCCCGATCGCCCGGTACGTGTACGAGAACGGGACCCGGAACGGCAAGCGGGTGCAGGCCCTCGGCGGCGCGAAGAACCACATGGTGGTCCTGCCCGACGCCGACCTCGATCTGGCGGCAGACGCCGCGGTGAACTCCGGCTTCGGTTCAGCAGGCGAGCGGTGCATGGCAATCAGCGCGCTGGTCGCGGTCGGCGGCGTCGGCGACGACCTGGTCGCCCGCATCGCCGAGCGCACCCACACCCTGCGCACCGGCGACGGCCGCCGCGGCTGCGACATGGGCCCGCTGGTCACTCGGGAGCACCGCGATCGGGTCGCCTCCTACGTTGAGGCCGGCGAGGAGGCGGGCGCCAAGGTCGTCGTCGACGGCCGCGAGGTGCAGCCGGATGGCGGCGAGAACGGGTTCTGGCTCGGACCGACCCTGCTCGACCAGGTGGAAACAAAGATGAGCGTCTACACCGACGAGATCTTCGGCCCCGTCCTGTCCGTGCTCCGCGTCGACACCTACGACCAGGCGCTCGACCTCATCAACCGCAACGAGTACGGCAACGGCACAGCGATCTTCACGAACGACGGCGGCGCCGCTCGGCGCTTCCAGAACGAGGTGGAGGTCGGCATGATCGGCATCAACGTGCCGATCCCCGTGCCGATGGCGTACTACTCGTTCGGCGGGTGGAAGAACAGCCTGTTCGGCGACTCGCACGCCCACGGCACGGAGGGCGTGCAGTTCTTCACCCGCGGCAAGGTGGTCACCTCGCGCTGGTTGGACCCGTCGCACGGCGGCCTCCAGCTGGGCTTCCCGCAGAACAGCTGACGCGGCCGTGAGCAACCAGACGACCTGGGGTGGGCACGGGCAGAACCAGGGCTCGGACGACTTGGCCCTGCACCCGCACGCCCACGACCATGCCCTGCCCGCTGTCCACCGGCCGCGCGACGGCGGGTCGTTCGACGCCACGGTGCTGACCTTCGCCGCCATGGGGTTCTTCGACGCCCTCGACGACGCGCAGCGCGCCCGCGTCCTGTTGCCCCAGGACCACCCGAGCCGCACGCACTGGAACTTCCTTCCCGAGTCGGGTCGGCACGGCATCCCGCTGCGCGAGCTCCGGCACGACCAGGAAGTCCTGGTTCACCGGTTGATCGCCGAGTCGATGTCGGCGCCGGCCTACGCCCGGGTCGTGCAGGTGATGGCGAACGAGCACGTGCTCCGTGAGATCAACCTGCCGGTCTTCGGGCACGTAGCCGCGACGTTCCGGGACGCCCGCGGCTATTTCCTGAGCTTCTTCGGCCAGCCGCAGCCGGACACGACGTGGGGCTGGCGGCTGGTGGGACACCACCTGTCGCTCAACGTGACCGTCGTCGACGGCGACCTGATCTCCGCCACGCCGTTCCTGATGGGCGCCGAACCGGCGCGGTTCGGACCCTTCCGGATCCTCGGCGAGGAGGAGGACGCCGGCTTCGCGCTGTTGGACAGCCTGGACGCCGAGCGCCTGCGGCGGACGGTCATCCACGCCCGGCCGCCGGCCGACTTCGTCACGCGCACCGTCGAGCAGATCGGGGATGTCGAGTACCCCGCCTACCACGGCGTCGGTCGCCGCGACGCCATGATCACCGACGTCGACCGCAGAGCGCTCGCGTACTTCCGGGAGCACCCCCGCGGGGTGCGGGTGGGGGATCTGGACCGGCCCCAGCGCGTTCTGTTCGACAGCCTCCTCGACTGCTTCGTGAACCGAGCCCGACCCGGTCTCGTGGGAGCGGAGATGGACCGCATCGCACGGGCCGGTGGCGTGGAGGACCTCCACTTCGCCTGGGCGGGCGGGACGTCGATCGAGGAGCCCCACTACTTCCGCATCCAAGGGCCCGTGACCCTCGTCGAGTTCGACAACGCCGAGGATGACGCCAACCACGTGCACAGCGTGTGGCGCGACCCTGCCAACGACTTCGGTCGCGACCTCCTCATCGACCACTACCTCGCGGAACACGGGTCCGCCGTTCCGCCGGCGTCGGCCGGCGCCGGCTCGTGACGACACGTCGACGCCAGGAGTCCGCCATGTTCCGCAAGGTGCTCGTCGCCAACCGCGGCGAGATCGCGGTCCGAGCGTTCCGCGCCGCCTACGAGTTGGGGGCCGGCACGGTCGCGGTGTTCCCGTGGGAGGACCGCAACTCCGTGCACCGGCTGAAGGCCGACGAGAGCTATCAGATCGGCGAGGTCGGACACCCCGTCCGCGCCTATCTCTCGGTGGAGGAGATCGTCGGCGCCGCGAGCCGCGCCGGTGCCGACGCCGTGTACCCCGGCTACGGGTTCCTGTCGGAGAACCCTGACCTGGCCGAAGCCTGCGCCCGCGCGGGGATCGCCTTCGTCGGCCCGTCCGCCGAGGTGTTGGAGCTGACCGGGAACAAGGCGCGGGCGATCGCGGCCGCCCGGGAAGCAGGTCTGCCGGTGCTGGCGTCGTCTGAGCCCAGCGACGACCCGGACGTGGTGCTCGCGGCGGCCCAGGCGATCCTGTTCCCGCTCTTCGTCAAGGCCGTCGCGGGGGGCGGGGGCCGGGGGATGCGCCGCGTGGAGGATCCCGCGGATCTGTCCGGCGCCGTCTTGGCGGCGATGCGGGAGGCGGAGTCAGCCTTCGGGGACCCGACCGTCTTCCTCGAGCAGGCGGTGATCGATCCGCGGCACATCGAGGTCCAGATTCTCGCGGACGCCGCCGGCACCGTGATTCACCTGTACGAGCGGGACTGCTCGGTCCAGCGACGGCATCAGAAGGTCGTCGAACTCGCTCCCGCGCCGAACCTGGACCCTGCCCTGCGCGAGCGCATCTGCGCCGACGCGGTCGCCTTCGCCCGAGCGATCGGCTACGTCAACGCGGGCACCGTGGAGTTCCTGCTCGACGCGCACGGCCGCCACGTCTTCATCGAGATGAACCCGCGGATCCAGGTCGAGCACACAGTCACTGAGGAAGTGACCGACGTCGACCTCGTGCAGTCGCAGCTGAGGATCGCGGCGGGGGAGACCCTCGCCGACCTGGGCCTGTCGCAAGAGACCATCCAACTTCGCGGCGCCGCGCTGCAGTGCCGGATCACCACCGAAGACCCGGCAAACGGCTTCCGCCCCGACACCGGTCGGATCACGACATACCGCTCTCCCGGCGGCGCCGGCATCCGGCTCGACGGCGGCTCAGCGCTCGGCGCCGAGGTGGGGGCGCACTTCGACTCGATGCTGGTCAAGCTCACCTGTCGCGGTCGCACCTTCGACATCGCCGTTGCACGCGCCCGGCGGGCGGTCGCGGAGTTCCGCATCCGGGGCGTCTCCACCAACATCCCGTTCCTCCAGGCACTGCTCGACGACCCCGATTTCAGTGCCGGACGGGTCACGACGTCGTTCATCGACGAGCGTCCCGAGCTGCTGACCGCACGGTCCTCTGCCGACCGCGGCACCAAGCTGCTGACGTACCTCGCCGACGTCACGGTGAACCAGCCGCACGGCCAGCGGCCTCACACGGTGGATCCGGCCGAGAAGCTGCCGCTGGTCGACGAGCAGCAGCCCCCACCGGCCGGCTCGCGCCAGCGCCTGCTCGCGCTCGGCCCGCCGCGGTTCGCCGCCGACCTGCGCGCGCAGACGGCGCTCGCTGTCACCGACACCACCTTCCGGGACGCGCACCAGTCGCTCTTGGCGACCAGGGTGCGGACGAAGGACCTGCTCGCCGTGGCGGGACATGTCGCTCGCACCACCCCGCAGCTCCTCTCGCTGGAGGCCTGGGGCGGCGCCACCTACGACGTCGCCCTCCGGTTCCTCCACGAGGACCCATGGGACCGGCTGGCCCTCCTGCGGGAGGCGGTGCCCAACATCTGCCTGCAGATGTTGCTGCGCGGGCGCAACACGGTGGGCTACACGCCCTACCCCGCGCAGGTGACGGCGGCGTTCGTCCAAGAGGCCACCCGGACCGGTATCGACATCTTCCGAATTTTCGACGCCCTCAACGACGTCGACCAGATGCGCCCGGCGATCGACGCCGTCCGAGCGACCGGCACCGCCGTGGCGGAGGTGGCGCTCTGCTACACCGGGGACCTCTCCGACCCCGGGGAGGGTCTCTACACCCTCGACTACTACCTACGCCTCGCCGAACAGATCGTCGCCGCCGGCGCACATGTGCTGGCGATCAAAGACATGGCCGGCCTGCTCCGGCCGCCTGCGGCCGCCCGCCTCGTGACGGCGCTGCGGGAACGCTTCGACCTGCCGGTGCATCTGCACACCCACGACACCGCCGGCGGCCAGCTCGCCACCCTGCTCGCGGCCTGGTCCGCCGGCGTCGACGCCGTCGACGGCGCGGTCGCCTCGATGGCCGGCACGACGTCGCAGCCGCCGCTGTCGGCGATCGTCGCCGCCACGGACCACACCGACCGGGCAACCGGACTGGATCTGCGGGCGGTGAACGATCTGGAGCCGTACTGGGAAGCAGTTCGCCGCCTGTACGCGCCGTTCGAGTCGGGGCTGCCGTCGCCGACCGGACGGGTCTACACGCACGAGATCCCCGGAGGGCAGCTCTCCAACCTGCGCCAGCAGGCGTTCGCGCTCGGACTCGGCCAGCGGTTCGAGGACGTCGAGAACGCTTACGCGGCAGCCGACCGGCTGCTCGGCCGCCTGGTCAAGGTCACGCCCTCGTCGAAGGTCGTCGGTGACCTCGCGCTTCAGCTCGTGGGTGCCGGGTCGCGGTCGAGGACTTCGCCGACGACCCCGCCAAGTTCGACCTGCCCGACTCGGTGATCGGTTTCCTCCGCGGCGAGCTCGGCGACCCGCCCGGTGGATGGCCCGAGCCGTTCCGTAGCCGCGCACTCGAGGGACGCCGGCCGGCGGAGCCGCCCGCGGAACTAGCCGACGATGACCTCCGGGGGCTCGCCGACACGCCGCGATCGACGCTCAACCGGCTGCTGTTCCCAGCCCCGACCCGCGAATTCACCGCACATCGGGAACAGTTCGGCGACACCTCGGTCCTGCCGACCAAGGACTTCCTCTACGGACTGCGCCAGGGCGTCGAGCACGCCGTCGATCTCGAACCCGGCGTACGGCTGCTCATCGGCATCGAAGCGATTTCCGACCCCGACGAGCGCGGCATGCGCACCGTGATGTGCACCCTCAACGGCCAGCTCCGACCGGTCTCGGTCCGCGACCGCGCCATCGACGCCCACGTCAAGGCCGCGGAGAAGGCGGACCGCACGGAGCCGGGCCACGTGGCTGCTCCCTTCGCCGGCGTCGTCACGTTGAAGGTGGCCGAGGGCGACATCGTCGAAGCGGGACAGCCGCTGGCCACGATCGAGGCCATGAAGATGGAGGCCGGCATTTCTGCCCCCGTCGCCGGCTCCGTCTCGCGGCTGGCCATCGGATCAGTCCAGCAGGTCGAGGGCGGCGACCTGCTTCTGGTGCTGTTGCCCTCCGGCGACGCCTCGTGACCCGAGCGCCGGTTCAGGTCACAGGGAGGCGGGTGGATGCTCGCTCCCTGCGCGATCTGGTCCTCGACCCGGGCTCGTGGACGTCGTGGGACGCGCCGATCGTCCGCCCGGAGGTGTCGGCCGACTACGGCCGGGAGCTGGAAGCGGCGGCGGAGAAGTCCCGTCAGGACGAGTCGATCATCACCGGCGAGGGGCGGCTGCGCGGGCGGCGGGTCGCCGTAGTCGCAGGGGAGTTCGGCTTCCTGGCGGGCTCCATCGGGGTGGCCGCCGCCGAGCGGCTCATCGCCGCGGTCGAGCGGGCCACCGACGAGGGGCTACCCCTCCTGGCGGCACCCGTGTCGGGCGGCACCCGGATGCAGGAGGGCACGATCGCCTTCCTGCAGATGATCGGCATCACCGCGGCCATCGCGCGGCACAAGGAGGCCGGGCTCCCGTACCTGGTCTACCTGCGCAACCCGACGTTCGGGGGCGTGCTGGCCTCGTGGGGATCGCTCGGCCACGTGACCATCGCCGAGCCCGGCGCCTCGATCGGCTTCCTCGGCCCGCGCGTCTACGAGGCTCTCTACGGCGAGAAGTTCCCCGAGGGGGGGCAGACGGCCGAGAACCTGGCCGAGCACGGGCTGATCGACGCCGTCGTCCCGCACGAGGAGGTCGGCGACGTCGCCGACCGGGCGCTGCGGGTGCTGGCCGCCCGGCAGACCTGGCACCTCGACGTGCGCGGAGCCGAACGGCCCAGTCCGGACGACGGCACCGACACCGACGACCCCGAGGACGGGCGCAGCGCCTGGGATGTGGTCACCGCCTCGCGACGCGAGGCCCGCCCGGGCGTGCGCCGGCTGCTGCGGACCGCGGCCACCGACGTCGTGGGGCTGTCGGGCACCGGCGCCGGCGAAAAGGACCCGGGGCTGCTGCTCGCGCTGGCCCGCTTCGGCGGCGCACCCTGCGTCGTCCTGGGCCAGGACCGGCGCGGGCAGAGCATGTCGGCCCCGCTGGGTCCCGCGGCGCTGCGCGAGGCGCGGCGCGGCATGCACCTGGCGGAGGAGCTGCGGCTGCCCCTCGTCACGCTCATCGACACCCCGGGGGCCGCCCTGTCCCAGGAGGCCGAAGAGGGCGGGATGGCCGGCGAGATCGCCCGCTGCCTGCACGACCTGGTGATGCTGAAGGCACCGACGCTCGCTGTACTGCTGGGCCAGGGCACCGGCGGCGGGGCGCTCGCGCTGGTGCCGGCCGACCGGATGCTCGCAGCGGCCAACGGGTGGCTGGGGCCGCTGCCGCCCGAGGGGGCGAGCGCGATCGTCTTCCGGGACACCTCGCACGCCGGGGAGATGGCCGCCGCTCAGGGGGTACGGGCGACCGACCTGTGGCGGGCCGGGATCGTCGACCGGGTGGTGCCCGAGCGGCCGGACGCGGCCGACGAGCCGGTGGAGTTCTGCGAACGGCTGGGCCGGGTGCTCGGCGAAGAGCTGGCCGGCCTGCTGGGTCGGGACGACACCGAGCGCTTTCGCAGCCGGCTGCACCGGTACCGCCATCTCGGCCGCTGAGCCCGGCGCTTCCCTGAAGTCAGCCGTCGACCCGGTGAGGGGGCAGCGACCGCAAGGTCGGATGTGGCGGTCCGTTCGCCAACTCGCAGGGCTCCCGCCGCTACTGATCATCACCGCCGAGGCGGATGTGCTCCTCGACGAGGGCGACGCCTACGCCGCGAAGCTGCGGACCGCCCAGCTACCCATGACCCCGGTGAGGTACGGCGGGATCATCCACGACTTCGGATGCTGTCGGCCCGCCACGGCACCGATGCCGCGAAGGCGCGGCCGTCGCCCAAGCCAGGGGCGACTGCGCAGGGCGCTGGCGCCGACGCCAACCTGGTGACTTCCCGTGTCTGACGATTGCCGCTGACGATGTCGCGGGACATCTGCGAACGGTGTCCCGCGACATCGCGGTTGAGCGGGTGACGGGAATCGAACCCGCACAGTCAGCTTGGAAGGCTAGGGTTCCGCGCGTCTATTTCCGCCGGTCAGCGGCTCGATCGGCTCGACTCGTGCCTTCCGATTGCCTCA
>Ga0126309_10000811_pt1 | contig 10593 bp, 10 predicted proteins | sample Plot56_FD_92541 | JGI IMG/M metagenome (GOLD analysis project Ga0126309, IMG submission 92541) | Serpentine soil microbial communities from UC McLaughlin Reserve, CA, USA - Plot56 | ecosystem: Environmental > Terrestrial > Soil > Grasslands | place: USA: UC McLaughlin Reserve, Lake County...
GCGGAACCCCTGGTAGAGCAGGGGGAGGGCCGCCGCGGCGGCGAGCGCGCGTGCGATTCCCATCCGCCCCGGCCGCGCGACCGCCAGTAGCGCGAGCTCGAAGCCGGCGGCGAAGATCGCGAGGTCGGGCCGCACCAGCGGCCCGAGGCCGATCACCGCCGACAGGCCGGCGACCCCGCCGCGGCCGGGCTGCTCGAGGCGCCGGCACAGCGCCCAGAACGTCCCGCCCATCCACGCCGGCACCAGCCCCGTCTCGAGCCCGGACGACGCGTAGTCCCAGAACGGCGGGAGCGCCGCGACGACGAGGGCTCCCAGGGGCGCCACGCGGCCGCGGCCGAGCGCCCGCGCGAGCCGCAGGCCTCCCATCGAGGCGGCGGCGAGCCCGCCGGCCGAGGCGGCGATGCCGAGCACGACGGCCACGTGCTCGAGCGAGACGAGGCTGCGCAGCGGGCCGCCCACGATCGAGAGCAGCGCGAGCCACAGCGGGCCCGTGTAGGCCTCGACGCGCTCGCCCGGATTGAAGACGGGGCCGTGGCCCGACAGCACGTTCTCGACGATCCGCAGGTAGATGAAGCCGTCCTCGTTGACCCAGCGAAGCTGCCAGCCCGCGAAGGCGAGCAGCGCCGCCGGCACGAGGCACAGCGCCGCGACCCGGTCGAGGCGGCGGGTCACAGGTCGAGGCGGCGGAACAGCGGTCGCGGCAGGTGCCGCAGCACGGACATCACCCAGCGCACCGGGCCCGGGACCCAGACCGTGTGCGACCCGCGGGCGAGGCCGGTGACGATCGCGCCGGCGACGCGCTCGGGCGTGGTCGCCAGGGGCGCGGGCTCGAGCCCCGCGGTCATCTTCGTCCGCACGAAGCCGGGCCGGACCACCAGCACGCGCGCGCCGCTGCCCTCCAGCGCGTCGCCGAGGCCCTGGGCGAACGCGTCGAGGCCGGCCTTCGAGCTGCCGTAGAGGTAGTTCGATCGCCGCGCGCGCTCGCCCGCGACCGAGGAGAGCACGACGAGCGTGCCGTGGCCCTGCGCGCGCAGTCGCTCGCCGGCCGGAGCGAGGGCGGCGGCGAGCCCGAGGAAGTTCGTGCCGATCACCTCGGCGGGGCTGCCGTCGAGCACCCCGGCCGCGGCCAGCACGACGTCGAGGTCGCCGTGGCGGTCGAACAGCCGCCCGATCGCCGCCTCCTGCCCGTCGACCCCGGTGGCGTCCCACGCCTCCAGCGCGACCTCGGCGCCCGCGCCGCGCAGCGCGGCCGCCTCGGCCTCGAGGCGCTCGGGCGCGCGGGCGGCGAGCACGACCCGGCGCGTGCCGCGGGCGACGAGCGCCCGCGCCGTGGCGAGCCCGATCTCCGAGCCGCCGCCGAGGATCAGCACGGACTCGACGCGTCCGAGGGCGTCCTTCACAGCCCGAGCCTCCGCGAGAGGTCGGAGCGCAGCCGGCGCTCCGGGTCGACCGCGTCGCGCACGGCGCGCCAGCGCGGCAGCTCGGGGTACATCGCCGCCAGCCGCTCGGGGCGCACCCGCGAGTCCTTGGCGAGGTAGATGCGCCCGCCCGCCTCGGCGACCTCGCGGTCGAAGTCGTCGAGCACCGCCACGAGCGTCGGGTCGCCCGCGGGCAGGTCGACGGCCAGCGTCCACCCCGGCGCCGGGAAGGAGAGCATGCCGTGGCCGGGGCCGAAGCGCTTGAGCACGGCGAGGAAGGCGGGGCGGCGCTCGCCCGACAGCCGCTCGAGGATCGACCGCAGCACGCTGTCGGCCCCGAACGGCACCACGCACTGGTACTGCAGGAGCCCCCGCGGGCCGTAGAGCCGGTTCCAGTCGCGCACGCCGTCGAGCGGGTGGAAGAACGCGTCGAGCGGCTCGAGGCGCCCGCGCTCCGCGCGCGGCGCCCGCCGGTAGTAGAGCTCGTTGAACGCGCGCACCGAGGCGGCGTTGAGCAGGCCGCCCGGGAGCCCGGGCGGGACGCTGAGCGCCCGGCCGGGCGCGTAGGCCGCGCGGCCGCCGCCCGCGGCCTGCTCGGCGGTCGCGTGGTTGCCGCGGATCAGCACGGCGCGGCCGAGCCGCCGGCGCTCGAGGCAGTCGATCCAGGCGACGGAGTGCCGGTACCGCGCATCCTCGCGCTCCATCCGGTCCATGACGTCGTCGAGGTCGCGGGCGCGCTCCGTGTCGACCACCATGCGGTCGCTCTCGACGCGCGCGAGCCGGACCGTCAGCTCGGTCACGACGCCGGTCAGGCCCATGCCGCCGGCGGTGGCGGCGAACAGCTCCGGGTCGTCCGCGCGCGTGACCGTGCGCTGCGCGCCGTCGGGCGTGACGAGCTCGAACGCCTCGACGTGGGCGGAGAAGGCGCCGTCTGCGTGGTGGTTCTTGCCGTGGACGTCGGCGGCCAGCGCGCCGCCCAGCGTCACGTGGCTCGTGCCCGGCATGACGGGGGAGAACCAGCCGTGGGGGAGGGCGAGGCGCGCGAGGCCGCCGAGGCTGAGGCCGGCGCCCACGCGGATCACGCCGCGCTCGGCGTCGAAGGCGCGCAGGGCATCGAGGCCGGTCGTGTCGATGACCATGCCGCCCGCGTTCTGTGCCGCGTCGCCGTAGGCGCGGCCGAGCCCTCGCGCGATCAGCCCGCGCCCGTTGCTCGCCGCGAGCGCGGGCGCGACGTCGGCGGGCTCGCGGGGCGCCAGCAGCGTCGCGCGGGTGGGGGCGGTGCGCCCCCAGCCCGTCAGCAGCGCCGGCGCGTGCTCAGGTGCCGAGGTAGACACCGCAGCCGAACACGATCATCCAGGCGAGCGCGCCGACCCGCAGCCCCGGGTCGCCGAGCACGAGGTCCTCGGGGGTGCGGTCCCCGTCGTCCTCGGTGAGCATCGCGTAGCGCATGATGAAGAGCACGAACGGCATGATCGACAGCTCCATCAGCGGCGAGCCGTCCATCGAGCTCGCCCGGTCGAACGCCCACAGGCAGTACGCGGTCAGCGTCACGGACGCCGCCGTCGTGCGCAGGTTGCGCAGGTAGCCGTAGCTGTAGGCGGCCAGCGCGGGCCGGGTCGACGCGCGCGCGTCGCCGAGCTGCGCGTACTCGCTCGCCCGCTTGCCGGCGACGATGAACAGCGAGCCGAACGACGCGACGATCAGGAACCACGGCGACAGCGGAATGCCGGCGGCGAGGCCTCCGGCGACCGCGCGGATGACGAAGAACGTCGCCACGGTCGCGATGTCCATGATCGGGACGCGCTTGAGGTAGACCGTGTAGGTGAACGTCAGCGCCGCGTAGCCCGCGACCGCCCCGAGGAGCGCGAGGTCGACCTGCGCGGCGACCGTGAGCCCGGCGGCGAACAGCACCACCCCCGCGACGAGCGCGGTCCCGGGGCTGACCTCCCGGGCCGCGATCGGCCGCATGCGCTTGTGGGGATGGCGGCGGTCGCGCCCGGCGTCGCGCAGGTCGTTGAGGAAGTAACCCCCGCTCGCGGTGAGGCAGAAGGCGACGAACGCGAGCGCCGTCGCCGCCAGCGTGTCGGCCTCCGTGAGCGCCCCGGCCGCCGCGGGCGCCGCGAGCACGAGCAGGTTCTTGATCCACTGGCGCGGACGCGCGGCGACGATCAGCGCGCGTGGCAGCGAACGCCGGCGCCGGGGCGCGGGCGCCGGCGCGAGCACCACCGGGGACTCGGTGGCCTGGGCGGGAAGGGGGTGGAGGGCGGCGTGCGGTTCCAACGTGCGCGGCGCTCTACCCGCTCGCAGCGACCCCAATCCGTCGTCCGGTCGGTACCTTGAAGCCGAACGTCAACGATCTGGGAGACCGATGGCGCGGAAAATCGAGGTGGGTCCGGTCCTCGTCGGCCTCGGCGCGCTGGTCCTGCTCGTGAGCCTGTTCCTCGACTGGTTCCAGCCGGCGGTGACCGCCTGGGAGGCCTTCGAGGTGCTCGATCTCGTCCTCGCCGCACTTGGCGTCGCGGCGCTCCTCGCCGCGGTCGGAGCGATGCGCCCGGACGCCGCGGTGCTCGACCGGCGGTGGCTGCCCGCGATCGTCGCCGCGATCACCGTCATCGTCGTGTCACAGATCCTCGACCCGCCGCCGGCGGTCGACGACGACCCCGACACCGGCGCCTGGCTCGCGCTCGGCGCCTCCGTCGTGATGTGCGTCGGCGCGCTGCTGACGCTCGGCCGCGTCTCGTTCGCGCTCACCGTGGAGGGCCGCGACACCCGCCGCCGCGTCCCGGCCGTCGACGCGCGGACCGACCCCACCACGACCGAGGGCCCCGTCATCCCCCGGCCGGTCGCGGAGAGGGAGCGCTAGTGCCCGGCTCGGGCGACATCTCCTTCGAGCTCGAGCGCTTCGAATGGGCGACGCCCGACCGGCTCGAGGTCGAAGGCCGCTGGCACGGCGTCCGCCGCCGCCTGCCCCGCGCCACGCTCGTCGTCGAGGTCGACGGCGAGCGGCGCCGGCTGCCCGCGCTCCCGGACCAGGGGTCCGGCGCCTCGGGCCAGTGGATCGCGGCCTTCCCGTGGCAGGGCGAGATGCCGCGGCTGCCCGGCGCCGAGCTCGAGGTGGGGCGCGGCATCGTCGTCGACCTGCCCCGCCCGCGTCGCTCGAAGGCCCGCGCGGCCGCCGCTCAGCCAGCCCCCCCGACCCCACGCGACGACCGTCCCGCCATCCCGGGCCGCGAGGAGGCCGAGCGGCTGCTCGCCGTCCTCACCGCTTCGCGCACGGAGGCCGACGAGGCCGCCGCCCGCGCCGCCGCCGCCGAAGCCCGCGCCGAGGCGGCCGAGGCCGAGCTCGCCGACCACCGCGCCCGTGCGGAGGCGGCCGAGGCGGAGCTCGCCGACCACCGCGCCCGTGCCGAGGGCGCCGAATCGGAACTTGCCGAGGCCGCCGCGCTTCGCGCGCGCGCCGGAGAGGCGGAGGCCGAGCTGGCCACCCTTCGCGCAGAGGTCGCCGAGCTGCGCACGGGCGCGGACGAGGCGGACGCCGCGCTCTCGCTGGCGGCGACGGACGCGGCCGAGCTGCGGGCTCGCGCCGAGGCGGCGGAGAACGAGCTCGTGAACCTTCGCGCCCGCACCGAGTCGGGCGCGGGGGACGACCCCGACGTGTCCGCTCTGCGCGATCGCGCCGAGGCGGCCGAGGCCGAGGTCGAGCGGCTGGGCGGCCGGGCCGACGCGGCGGAGGGCGAGCTGGAGGCGCTTCGCGGCCGCGCCGACGCGGCGGAGGCCGAGGCCGAGCGGCTCGCCGCGCTGGCCGAGACGGCCGAGATGGAGCTCGCGGAACTCCGCAGCCAGAGCGAGGAGCCGGATGTCGCCGCGCTGCGCGGGCGGGTCGAGGAGGCCGAGAGCGAGCTGACGACGCTGCGCGCCCGGGCCGAGCAGGCGCAGCCGGTCGTGACGCCCGACCTCGAGCGGCTGCGGGCGGAGCTCGAGAACCTGGACCGCGAGCGGCTCGAGCTGAAGGCGCAGCTCGACACGACGGCCGAGCGGCTGGAGGCGGCCGAGGCGGAGACGCGCTCGCTGCGCGGCCGTCAGGGCGCCGCGGCCGCGGGGGGCAACGCCGAGCGCACGCAGACCATGCCCGGCCCGCGCACCGCTGCCGCCCGCGGAAGCCACGTCGAGACGGACGAGGCGCCCGCCCGCGGCCGCTTCGGCCGCGCGGGCGACGGTGAGCGCCCCCCCGCGCGCGCCGCCGGCCGCGCGGGTGACGGTGAGCGCCCCGCCGCGCGCGCCGCCGGCCGCAGGGCCGACGCCGGCCGCGACCCGTCGAGCGCGCCGCCGCTCGGCGAGCGGATCTCGGACTGGGTGACGTCGATCACCGGCTCCCGCTCCGAGCCCCAGAACGGCACGGGCGAATCCGAGCCCGCCGACCGGCCGCCCACGGCCGCGCGAACGCGGGCCCCGCGCACGGCGGACGCGCGGTCCGCTCAGGCCGTGGAGGCCGCGCGCCGGCGCACGGCCGAGCGCCGCCACCCCGTCGAGAGCACGGGGCCCTCGTGGATTCTCCGCGCCGCGGCGATCGGGCTCGTTGCGCTGCTGATGATCGCGCTGCTCGCGATCATCGTGAGCCTCCTCTAGACCTTCGGCGCCTTGAAGGTGATCGTGATGCGCTCGAAGCCGAGCCCGCGCAGCATCCCCTCGAGCATGCGCTGCGTGTTCTCCTGCGCCCGCCGCGGCAGCTCCGGGTCCGACCGCGCCGCCTCGGTCAGCTTGCGCTCGGCCAGCTGGTAGAGCGGCTGCTCGTCGGACGGGTTGTCGGAGAACACGTCCTCGACGCGGTCGAAGAGCCCGCGGTCGCGGTCGTAGACGCGCGAGCGCGACGGGTCGACCCGGGCCTCGGTCAGCGTCGCGGCCGGCAGCGTGATCGAGACCGCCTTCCGGTCGTCGGACACCTTCACGGCGCCCGACTGCTTCGAGAGACCTGAGAAGTCGACCGCGGCGTCGACCGTGCCGGCCGCCACGAACAGCGTCCGCTCACCCTTGATGAAGGTCGGCAGGAGCTTCGCGTCCTGCTCGACGTCGACGACGACCTGGAGGTTCGCGCTCGCGGCGCGGAACTCGCTCAGGTTCTCGAGCGACTTCAGCAGGACGGGGCCGCTGCGGTCCTTCGTCTCCGACCCGAACGGGTTGAGGCTGGGCAGCACGGACGGCAGCAGCGCCACCAGCGCGATCAGCGCGGCCGCCACGACCGCGACCGTGGCGAGCCCCCGCACGCCGCGGCTGCGCGGGCGGGGAGAGCGTTCCTCGGAGAGCATGCCCACGACGCGGCCCACCGTAGCGCGGGCGGCGCCGCGCCCGGTTTGGCCTGCCGACCGCCCCGCGCCGGGTAGGGCGCGGCCCGTGGAGCGACTTCCCTACTTCATCATGGCCGGCGCGCTGCTCGTCTCGCTCGGGGCGGGGATCGTGGGCGGCGGCCAGTACTGGATCGTCCCGGCCGCGATCTGGCCGATCATCCTCGTCTACTTCGTCTTCGACCGCCGCCTCAAGCAGCGCGAGGGCCCCGGCGAGCGCGCCGCGGCCGAGGGCTAGCCCCCGCCGAGCGCCAGGGCGAGCGGGAGCAGCGCGACCGCCGTCACGATGCTCAGCGCGATCCCCGTGGCCGCGTGGCGGTCCGAGTAGCCGTAGACGCGGGCGAAGGACAGGCACGAGATCGGCAGCGGCCCGAGCACGAGCACCCAGACCCCCGCGGGGATCGTCAGCCCGGCCAGCGCGGCGAGCCCCAGCACCGCCGGCACGAACGTCAGGTGCAGCGCGAGCGTCCGCACCGCACCGCGCAGCTCGGCCCGCCCCGTCCAGCGCCCGCGCGGCCAGGCCACCCCGAGCAGGACCGCGCCGGTGATGGAGAGGAACAGCCCGAGGCCGGCGACGAGGTCGGGCACGACGCCGGGAGCGGGGACCACGCGCGCCAGCGCGAGGCCCGCCACCGCGCCCGCCATCGGCGCGTAGTCCGTCAGCGCGGTGCGCGGCGTCTGCGGGATCGGCGCGCGCCCGCGCATCAGCCGGACGCCGAGCGCGATCCGCGGCATCGTGAGCATGTCGTAGGCGGCGAGCACGACGGCCGCGTCGGCGCCGAGGGTGGCGGCGACGATCGGCAGCGACCAGAACGTCGGGTTCCCGAACATGCCGAAGGCCATGACCGGCCCCTCGCGGTCGCGCCGGAACAGCGTGCTGCCCAGCCCGAGCGCCGTCACCTGCGCGACGAGCAGGAGCCCGAGCGCCGCGATCGCGCCGACGTCGGCATGGAACCCCCAGCCCGCGAGCACGGCGAGGGTGCCCATCCCGAGCGCGAAGTGCGTGCGGAAGACACGGGCGAAGTGGCGCTGGAGGAGCGCGCGGAAGGCAAGGCCCAGCGCGAACCCACCCAGCAAGGGGAGCGCGATGGGCACCCCTTCAGAACTAGCAGGCCCGGCGGGCGCTACGGCCGCGCGCGCTGGTACACGAAGAGGTGGTACCGGCAGCCCTCGCCCCGCGCCACGTGGGCGAGGCGGTACGCGCGGAAGCGCGGGTCCTTCGTCACGGCGGAGTCGACGGCGTACTTGGGCGAGAACCGCTCGGGATCGCGGCTGAGCAGGAGGAGCGCCTCGGGGCGCGCCGCGAGCGCCAGGCTCGCTCGCCGCCAGGCCGGCAGCGGCCCGGTGCGCTGGATCATCGCCTCGTTGAGCCCGAGCTGGTCGAACGCCCGGCGCCCGCCGGCCTGCGCCGGGACGAGCCCGGCGTCCGAGATCGTGAACGCCGAGCCGGGCGGCGTGTTCGCGCGCAGCCACGCCGCCGCGTCGAGGCGCGCGGCCTGCGGGCAGGCGGCATAGCGATCGGCGAAGCGGTGGACGTCGGACCCGGTCTCGAACGCCGAGTGGGCCCAGGCGAGGCCGAGCAGCGCGGTGGCGAGGAGCGCCGGCCGGGCGGGCAGCGGCCGGAGCACCGCGGCAACCGCCAGCCCGGCGAGCAGCGCCAGGAGCGGCCACACGGGCAGGAAGAAGCGGCTGAACGAGTTGACGCTGTCGAGCACGCCGATCGAGCCCGCCGCGTAGACGAGGAACGGCACGGCGAGCAGCCGCTGGCGGCCGCGCGCGACGAGCAGGCCGCACGCCGCCACGACGAGCAGGAACTTGCCGTTCCCCTGGCGCAGGAAGCGCTCGAGCACGTCGAGCGGCGCGCCGGTGCCGGCCTTGTAGAGCACGGAGTTCGGCAGCCAGTGGCCGTAGACCCCGAGCCGCAGCGCCTCGAGCGCGGCCTGCGAGAGCACCGGCAGCCCCGCGACGGCGGCGAGGCGCCGCGCGGCGCCCCGGCGGTCCGGCCCGCGCACCAGCCCGGGGCCCTCCGCCGCGATCGCGACGGCCAGCGCGACGACGAGGCCCTCGGGCCGCAGCCACGGCAGCGCCGCGACCGCCGCCCCGGCGCGCCCCGCGCGGCGGAGGCACGCGAGCAGCACGCCCGCCGTCAGCGCCAGTGCGACCGGCAGCGTCTCGAGCCCGCCGACCGCCCACAGCGCCACGGGCGCGTAGAACGCGGTCACAGCGAGCGCGACCCGCGCGCCGACGACCCCGATCGCCTCGCGCCCGAGCCGATGGATCACGAGCAGGAGCGCGAGGCCGCATGCGACCCCGATCGCCCGCGCCAGGTCCACGCTCGCGACGCCGGCGAGGGTCCCGACGGCCTCGAGGGCCAAAAGCAACGGGTTGCTGAAGCCCTCCACCCTGGGTCCCTCCGGCTTCCAGACGAAGCCGTCGCCGCGCGCGAGGTTCTCGGCGTAGCGGGCGGTGATCCACGAGTCGTCGGTGACGAAGCGGCGGGCGAGCAGGCACAGCCCGAGGAACCCGAGCGCGCACAGCGCGAGCCACGCCCAGCCGAGCGCGTCGCGGCGCGGGGCCGGCGCGGCGGCCGCGGTGCGATCGCGATGGAGGCGCCCGGAGACGGTCGTGCTCACCGCCCGGCGCTTCCCGCTTCTCGCGGCCGCGCAAACGCGGCGGTCAGATCCGGCGGAACACCGTCGGCTCGCGCGGGAGCGCCGACGGATCGAAGCGCGCGAGCATCTCCGCCGCGCTCGTTGCCGCCTCGAAGCCGAGCGTCGACGCCATCCAGCGCACCACGGCCCGCGGCTCGACCTCGCGCAGCGTCACCGACCCATGGCGCTTGGCCAGCCGCGCGCCGTCCGGGCCGAGCACGAGCGGCACGTGCGCCCATGACGGCTCCGGCAGGCCGAGTAGGCGCGCGAGCAGAAGCTGGCGCGGGGTCGAGTCGAGCAGGTCGGCCCCGCGCACGACCTCGCCGACGCCCTGCGCCGCGTCGTCGACCATGACCGCGAGGTTGTAGGCGGCGGCGCCGTCGTTGCGGCGCACGACGAAGTCGTCGACGACGGACTCGTGGCGGCCGAGCAGCCGGTCCTCGAAGCCGATGCGGGCGGCATCGGCGCGCACGCGCAGCGCCGGCGGGCGGCCGCCGGCGCGCTTGCGCCGGCGCTCCCCGTCGGTCAGCCGCAGGCAGGTGCCGGGGTAGGCGCCCTCGGGCAGCGGCCCGTGCGGCGCCGACGCCGCGGCGCGGATCTCGGCGCGCGTGCAGAAGCACTCGTACACGCGCCCGTCGGCGCGCAGCCGCTCGATCGCGGCGTCGTAGGCCTCCTGGCGCGCGGACTGGAACAGCACCTCGCCGTCCCAGTCCAGCCCGATGGCGCGCAGGTCCTCGAGCTGCTCCGTCGCCGACTCCGAGCGCACGCGCCCGGGGTCGAGGTCCTCCATCCGCACGAGGAACCGCGCTCCCTGCGAGCGGGCGAACAGCCACGCCAGCAGCGCCGTGCGCAGGTTGCCGACGTGGAGCGTCCCGGTCGGGCTGGGGGCGAAGCGGCCGTCCCTCACGCGTACGCGAAGGGCAGCCCGTCCGCGATCTCGGACAGCCGCGGAGCGGTGCGGTCGCGCTCGGAGTAGAGGAGCTCGACGTCGCGCGGCCACTCGACGCCGACGTCGGGGTCGTCGAAGCGGATGCCGGCCTCCGTGGCCCCGTCGTAGTAGGCCGTGCACTTGTAGACGAAGTCGGCCTCCTCGGAGAGCACGCAGAAGCCGTGGCCGAAGCCCACGGGGATCCACAGCTGGTGGCCGTGGAGGTCGTCGAGCTCGAAGGACTCCCACTCGCCGAA
>Ga0126309_10000812_pt1 | contig 10591 bp, 12 predicted proteins | sample Plot56_FD_92541 | JGI IMG/M metagenome (GOLD analysis project Ga0126309, IMG submission 92541) | Serpentine soil microbial communities from UC McLaughlin Reserve, CA, USA - Plot56 | ecosystem: Environmental > Terrestrial > Soil > Grasslands | place: USA: UC McLaughlin Reserve, Lake County...
GGACAACCTCGAGCACGTGCCTGAGGCCGCGCCCGACGTCGCCGCCAGCTGGCCGCCAGGTACTCGGAGGAGGCCCTTGACCTCACGCGCAAGACCGGGGACAGTCTGGCCGCCAACATAGCGCTGCACCTCACGGCCCAGGCGGCCCTTGCCTCAGACGAGCCGGAGCGCGCGGCCGGCTTCTTCCGGGAGGCGCTAGGCACCACCTTAGAGGCGTCGGACAGGCCGAACGCGCCCACTGCCTGCAAGGGCTCGCGGCGGTGGCCGGGACGCAAGAGGACCCGCTCCGCGCCGTCCGGCTGCTCGGGGCCACTGAGGCGTTGCTTGAGAGCGCGGGCGTCTCCCGCTACGCCCAGGTGGACCGCGAGCTGGACGCCCGCGTGGCGGACGCCGCCCGCGAGCGCCTCGGCGAACGGGCGTGGAACGCGGCGCGGGACGAGGGACGCGCGATGTCCTTCGACGAGGCGGTTGCCTACGCCCTCGAAGGCGAGGACCAGTCCCCCGCGTAGCTCAGGGACCGCCCTTGAGCACCTCCAGGGCGGCGCCGTAGGAGTTCGGCGGGCGGTTGTCGTCCATGGGCACGGCCGTCACGTCGGCCCCGCGCCTTACCGCTACCGCGAAGGCTGGGTCGTTGGTGTCCATCACCGCCACAGTCGGCACGCCGGCCGCCACGGCTGCCCCCGCGAAGCCGTGGTCCGCGACGACGAGGTCCACGTCCCCGAGCTCCCTTAGGACATCCCGCATGGGCTCCGGACTGTGGGTGTGCCAGAGGCTCGCCCGGTTCCCGAGCGAGCCCACCGGCCCGACCCAGTCAAGCCGAGCCTCCCGCGGGCCGTAGCGCACCCGCGTCTCTGCGGTGAGGACCCGGCCGCCGAGCTCCTCGGCCCACCGCGCGACCCCGAGGTAGTAAAGAAGCAGCGCCCCGGGGTGTCCGGTGGCGAGGACGATCCGGCCCCCTGCCCCGGCGACCGCTCGGATGCGCCCGCCGGCCTTCAGTAGCTCCTCGGCCGTGCGGGCCGGGTCGATGCGCCCCCGCCCAGGCGTCTCCTCCTCGTCCGGGGCGTTGCCGAGCTGACCGGAGACGGCCTCGTAGGCCTCCTTGAAGGTCGCGCCCCGCAGCAGCACCTCCATACCGTATGTGTTGTTTGGGTCGGCCTCGACCATTAGCCTTATCTTGCGCATGTTGTTCTCTGCGCCATGGGAGGTGTTCCCTCCGGCCACGGTCGCGGCGAGAAGCCTCTCCGCGTGCTCGCCGATCCGAAGCGTCATAGCGCCCGAGTTTAGCAGAGGCGGCCGCGAGCCCCGTCGCAAGCCCCGCTCATCCGGCCGCCGCCTCCGCTCTCCCCCGGCCTTCCGGGCCGAGTTGCCGCCGCAGGAACTCCTCCCAGCGGGTCTTGCCGTACCGGTTCTCCGGGCAGGTCAGCGCGCCCTCCCGAACGGCGCGCGCCATCCTTCCGGGGAGCGGGAACTCGACGACCTTTTTCCGGCTCCCGATGACGCCGAGGTAGCGGCGCGCGGAATCTGCGAGCGTGCCCACCTCGGGCCCGCCCACGTCTGGAACCCGGCCCGCCGGCCCGGAGAGCGCGAGATCCACCAGGCGGCCGGCGACCTCCCCCGGGTCTATGGGCTGTCCTGGCAGCCCCGCGGGGACAGGCATCACGGGCAGCCGGTCGAGGAAGCGCATCGCCGTGAGCACGAGGTCGTAGAACTGTGTGGCCCGCAGGATGGTGTGCGGGACCGCCGAGCCCTCGATCTCCCGCTCGGCCTCCAGCTTTATCCTGTAGTAGGGGTAGGAAGAAGCCCGGTCCACGCCAACGATGGAGATGAAGACGAGGTGCGAGACGCCGGCTTCGGCGGCGGCCCCCAGCAGCCGTCGCGTGCCCCCGACGTCCACCTCGCGGGTCTTACGGTACGGGCTCGAGGCGCAGTGGACGATCGTCCCGACCCCCCGAACAGCCTCCTCGAGACCCTCTCCGGTGAGCAGGTCCCCCCTGACGGTGCCGGGCCTCCCGCCCCGGCTGAGAACCCGCGTCCCGACGCCGGCGGCGTCGAGGCGTTCCACGACCAGGCTTCCCAATACCCCTGTTCCCCCGGTGACGAGAACGTTTTGCGTACTCACCCCGGCACCCCGCCGTTGCCGGTCGGCCTAAGCTCGATGTGCATGGTCTCGTTCCCCCGCAGGCGATGGACGAGCGGTATCAGGTAGCCGTGCAGGACCGGGTACTTCCGGGCTAGCATCCGGCCCGCGTGGGCGGACTCCTCCCCTTCGAGCACCCTCGCGCGGGCCTGGATCGCAGGCCCGGTCGGCCTGCCGCTGAAGGTGGAAGGGCGGATCTCGACCTTCGGGTTGCGGCGTATGCGCTTGAGCTTCCAGGTGGTGTCCCAGGTCCGCGCGAACGCCCGGTCCCCTTCGACGGCGACGTGGACCGGCGTGCCGACCGGCGTCCCGTCCCGGCGGTAGGTCGTGAGGAGGATGGTCCCCTGACGAACCAGGGGTTCGAGGGTCGCCGCCGCCTTCATCGCCCGGCCTCCGGGGGCAGGGAGCCCAGGCCCTCCAGCTTCTCCGGGTTGACCACGAGCCGGATCTCCGCGATGCGTCCCCCCGAGAACCCGAAGGTCGTAGCGCTCTGGGGGGTGCCGTCGCCGAAGTAGCCGACCAGGCCGGGGCTGCCGTTGACCCGGGTCGGCCTGACCGCGAGACCCGGCGGGGCTTTGCGGAGGGCCCCGAAGAGGAAGCGGGCGACGTTTGCGGCGCCGTGGATCGGGTTGCGCGCCGCGCGGGCCTTTCCCCCGCCGTCGGACCACAGTGTAACGTCCTCCGCTAGCAGCGCCAGCAGGCCGTCCATGTCTCCCGCGGCGCAGGCCTCGACGAACCCCCTCGTCAGCCGCTCCTCCTGCCCGGGCGAGCGCTCGAAGCGGGGCCGCCGGGCCGCCACCGAGGCCCTGGCGCGGCGGGAGATCTGGCGGCAGTTGGCCTCGCCCTTGCCGACGATCTCTGCTATCTCCGCGTACTCGTAGCCGAAGACCTCGCGCAGCAGAAAGACGGCCCGCTCCACGGGCGTGAGGCTCTCCAGCAGGACGAGGAAGGCCATCGAGAGGGAGTCCTCGACGGCGACGGCCTCCGCCACATCAGGCGCCCGCTCGTCGGGCAGCGGCTCCGGCAGCCACGGCCCGACGTACTGCTCCCGCCGAGCCCGCGCGGACCGCAGCCGGTCTATGCAGAGCCTCGTAACGACAGCAGACAGGTAGGCCTTCTCCGACCGCACCTCTTCCCCCGAGGCCCGCTGCCACCGCAGGTACGCCTCCTGCACCGCGTCCTCCGCCTCCATGACGCTGCCGAGCATCCTGTACGCTATGGAGAAGAGCAGGGGTCCGTGCCGGTTGAAAGCCCCCAAGCACTCGGCCCTGACTCCACGTTCGCCCTGATCCGCGCTCACCGCTCCGCCTCTCCTCGCCTTCTACGGACAAGACGAACGGGCGCGTCTCCCCGTGACAGAGGGCCCGAAAACGGTGCCCCTACCAGACCTGCCAGCGCGCCGGGGTCGCCCGGATCGCCACGGAGTAGGCCCGCGCGAAGCCGTCGGGGTCGAAGCCGATCCGGCCTATCGCCTCCCTGTACTTCTCCAGGTACGACCCGACCTCCGTCGCCGGCGGGGCGTCGGCGAGCACCTCGGCCTCGCACTCGGCCCGCACGACGTCGCCGCCGGCGTCATTGGAGTTGAGGTTCAGGTTTATCTTCGGGTTCGCCTCGATATTCCGCAGCTTCCGGGCGCCGGGCCTGGAGTAGACGAGGAACCCCTCCCCGTCCCAGAGAAACCACACGGGCACGGACTGCGGCTGGCCGTCGGGGCGCACGGTGGCCAGCCAGGCGATCTCCTCGCTCTGGAGGCGCGCCTCGGCCCTGGCGCCGGCCTCGCTGGTGGTGTCGAGCATGGCAAAGACTCCTCTCCTCGGTACCCCACCAGCTTAACGCCCCGCCGCGCGGTTGGCACCTCCCGGGGCGGAGCGCCGCCCGCCTGCCCGCTCTTTCGCGCAGGCCGCTCCGGGTCTTGCTCAAGCTGAGGTTCAGGTAGGGTGTTCGGCGAGGGCTCGCACCTCCTCCGGCATCCGGACCGGCTTTCCGCCGGGGAGGCGCACGCAGGCGTGGCGGGTGTGTCCCGTCGCGACGCGCTTCCCGTCCCTGAGGACCTCGTAGCCGAAGCGTAAAGCCACCCGGCCCGCCTCGGCGAGGTCGGTGCGGACGAGAAGCTCGTCGTCGAAGAAGGCGGCAGAGTGGTAGTGGACGAGGGCCTCGACGACCACGAAGCCGAAGCCGCGCCGTTCGAGCTCCTTGTAGGAGAGGCCGGCGTCGCGCAGCCACTCGACGCGGCCTATCTCGAAATAGGAGAGGTAGTTTGCGTTGTTGACGTGGCCCTGGGCGTCTATCTCCGAGTAGCGGACCCGAAGAACCGTCTCGCGGACTATCGTCTACCGGCCCTGGAAGCCCGGCTTGCGCTTCTCGACGAAGGCGCCCATGCCCTCGCCCGCGTCCTCGCTGGCGAAGAGGAGGGCGAACTGGTCGGCCTCGTACTCCAGGCCGCTTACGAGGTCGACGTCCTGGGAGCGGTTCGCGGCGGCCTTCGCGTAGCGGACGGCGAGGGGGCCGTTCGCGGAGATCTCGGCGGCGAGCTCCCTGGCAGCCGAGAGCGCCTCCCCCTGGCCGACCACCCTGTTGACGAGGCCCATCCCCTTCGCCTCCTCTGCGTCGATGCGCCTGCCGGTGAAGATCAGCTCCTTGGCGAGCGCCGGGCCTATGAGGCGCGGGAGCCGCTGGGTGCCGCCCATGCCTGGCAGGATGCCGAGGCCGACCTCCGGGAAGCCGAAGAGGGCGTTCTGGGCGGCGATCCTAATGTCGCACGCTATCGCGACCTCGCAGCCGCCCCCGAGGGCGAAGCCGTTGACGGCGGCAATCGTCGGCACGGGGCTGCGGTCTAGCAGGGCCATGGCGGCGTGCCCGATCTCAGAGAACCGCTTCGCCTCCAGCGGGCCCATCTTGCTCATCGCCGAGATGTCCGCCCCCGCGATAAACGACCGGTCACCCGCCCCCGTCACGATGATCGCGCGCGGCTCGTCCGCCTCGAGCTCCAACAGGGCCTGCCCGATCTCCTCGACCACCGTCGGGTCCAGGGCGTTCAGCTTCTCCTGGCGATCGATGGTCAGGACCGCAACCCCGCCCTCTTCGCGCTCCACACGTACAAAATCCAAGGTTTGCCTCCCTCTGGTCGGCAGCTGGTCAGCTAGTCGGCACGCTTCGGCCTGCTCCGCGGGCCCCGCTTTCAGCCCGTCAGCTTATAGGTTTTCGGACCCGCTTACCGCGCCCTGAGAAAACGCCGTGAAGGACGCATCTTCTCGCTGGAATGCCGACGGGCCGCAGCGGGCGGCGTGCCGAGAGGCGCGAAGCGCCGGGCTGGCTAGCTGGCGGGCACCGCCCGCCTCACGTACTCGACGGCCTTTTTCGTCGGGGTGCCCGGCGTGAAGATCTCGCCGACGCCCATCCCTTTTAGCTTCGGGATGTCGCCTTTGGGGATGGTGCCGCCGACGAAGACGTGGATGTCTTCGGCCTCGTTCTCTTTGAGGAGGTCGACTATCTTCGGGACGAGCGTCATGTGGGCGCCGGAGAGGATGGAGACGCCTATGGCGTCGGCGTCCTCCTGGATGGCGGTCTCGACCACCTGCTCCGGGGTCTGGTGGAGGCCCGTGTAGATGACCTCCATCCCGGCGTCGCGCAGGGCGCGGGCGATGATCTTGGCACCGCGGTCGTGGCCGTCGAGCCCGACCTTCGCCACCACCACCCTGATCGTGCGTTCCATAAACCCCATTCTAACGGGTCGGGTATGCCGTGCCAGTGGCGGGCGCCGGGGCGAGGGACAGGAAAGGCCGCGCTCGGGTAGCGGGAAGGCCCTGCCGAGCAGGCCAAAACGTCCCGGTCCGCCGCCGAAGACGACGGACAGCGTCCATCACGAGACCGGCCCGTTCGGCCCGGCGCCCGCCACTGGCGCGTCCGGGGATTGGCCTACCTGCGCAGTTCGCGGAGGTTGTCCCATAGTACGTAGAGGCTGACGACGAGGACGGCCGCGACGACGAGCTGCCAGAAGAACTCGTAGAGCAGGATGAGGGAGGCGACCGCGGCCAGGCCTATGTTCGCGCTGGCGACGAGGTTGACGAGGCGGCCCCTGAAGCCGGCCTCGGCGAAGGCGAAGAAGGCTATGCTGACTACGAGCATGGAGATCAGGTGCTCCTGCTCGAAGATGGCTATGGCGACGAAGATGACGAGCATTAGGCTGACGCTCACGGCGGCCCAGGCCTCGGCCACCCGGCTGAACCGCAGCTCGGTCTCCGAGGCAGGCGCGTGGGCCCTGGCGATGTGGGTCCTCGCCGGGTCCCGCTCGCCGGCCGCTATCCGCCCGGCGTACTCCGAGAGCGAGCCGGCGACGGCCTCGTCGGCGGCGAGCCGGGCCCGCAGGCCGTCGAGCTCCTTGGAGAGCTCCGCGATGCGCCGCCTCGTCTCCCTGCCCCGGCCGTCCAGGTGCGAGCGGCCGCGCACCGCGGCGGCCTCTACCCCAAGCTTCCTTAGCCTGTGGGCCTTCTCCTCGATCTCAGAGCGGAGTTCCTGCTGGCGCACCTCTAAGTCCCCGAGCCGTTCGAGCGCTGCCTCGTGGGTCTCCGCCGGGGTGGGCACCTTGTCCAGGCCGGCCCACCCGACCGGGTCGTACCAGGCCCGGGCGACGGTCTTGTCGCGGTTGTACATGGGACCAGCGGGCGCATCCTCGCCCTCGAACGGGTCCCTGGCGTAGAGCCCCCACAGGCCGCGGTAGCCCGAGACCCATGGGGGCGCCGGTTCGGAGATGACCCTCGGTGGCTCCCAGGCGCGGTCCCCGCCCTCGCCTATGACGATGCCGTCGCCGCGGGCATAGTCCACGAAGGGCACGTGGAAGTAGCCCCCGCCCCGCTCTTCTCCGGCGTACTGGCCGAGCCTCTCACGCCAGAAGCCGCGCGCGCCGCGCACGATCCGGGCCATGGGACGCGGCAGCGGCAGGTTGAGCTCCGTCAGGTACTCGCCCGCCGCGTAGTAGCTGGCGTGGGAGCCGGCGGCTACGTAGACGACGGGGTGCTCCCCCACCTTCTCTACCTCCGGGTCGTCCCACCGGCGCCTGAGGTTGTCCCCCGTGTAGTTGTGCGAGGCGTAGGCGACCCACTCGGGCCGCAGCTCCCCCTCTTCGGTCTCGGCGAGGTAGACGTGTACCTTCTCCCAGTCCGCCTCGTGGTCGTTGGCGCCGAAAAAGCCGCTCCTCCAGTCGTTGAAGGGGTAGAAGAGCCAGTACTGCAGGACCGTCCAGCACTCCTGGCGGACGACGCGGCCGTGGTAGCGGTAGTCCTCGCGCTCCTCCATCACGCGCCCGTACGTGATCGCCGCCGCCCCAGCCGCCTCGCCCGGCACCCTTCCCCTTGCAAGGAGCGTGATCGAGTACAGCGCGTCCACGAACCGCGAGATGTACCCCACCCGCGCCAGCCGCCCCCTCCCGGCCCGGAAGGCCTCCCTTGTCTCCTTGAGCCCCCGAACCGCCCGCTCGCGCAACGCGCCCACGCCCCCCGAGCCCCCTTCCGGCTCGTCCCGCGGGTCCGTGAACTTCAGGAAATGGACGGCGCCGGAGGAGTCGAGGGGCTGCTGCGCCAGGGTCTCCAGGGTCAGCCCCCCGCCGGGGACGACGCGGACGGCCTCCTCGCCGGACCGCTGGACCCACAGGCCGCAGGCCCTGACGTAGGGCTCGACGTCCATCGGGAAGAACCTGTCGCCCTTCGTACAGCGAAGCACGGGCTCGAAGCGCCGCAGCAGGGCCTCGTCCGGGTGGGGGGCGCCCTGCGGGGCGCTCAAGCCAACCTCCGGGGGCCCTGCGGGCCTCCTCTCCGGTTGCCGGGGTAGAAGACGGCGCGCACGTCGTGGACGTTGAGGTAGAGGATCATTAGGACCGCGTAGGCCATTATTGGAAACACGTAAGCCGGCTCGTACTCGGCGTAGAGCCAGAGGCCCGTCCCAAGGGCGAGCCCCTGCGAGATCGCCGCCAGCAGCCACCCCCGCCGCCGCAGCAACAGGAAGCCGAGGGCGGAGAGCAGCGTGAGCGCGACCGCCGGGGCGAAGAGGACGAGCAACAGCGTCTCGACCACCTCGGGCGGCGGGGCCTCCCGCGAGGAGGCGATCCGCCTCCAGTCCACCCGCGAGAACTCGTAGGCCCCGTAGGCCGCAATGCTGGCCGCCTCCAGCATGAGCAGCAGCCCTATGGCCCTTACCGTCCGGTAGGACTCCCTGCCCGGCTCGGGTCGGGCCCCTCCGGCTTCCCGGCCGGCTAACCGGACGCCGGCCACGCTTCCCCCGCGAAGATCTTGCCTGGGTTCATGACCCCGTTCGGGTCGACCAGGCGTTTGATGCCGCGCATCAACGGGAGCGAGTCGCCGTGCTCCTCCTCGAGGTAGCCCGTCTTTCCCGAACCGACGCCGTGCTCCCCGGTGCAGGTCCCGCCGCGTTCCAGCGCGTAGCGCACTATCCGCCCGCTTACCCTCTCCGCCCTCTCCGTCTCCTCGCTGTTCTCCACGTCCACGGGGAAGACGGCATGGTAGTTTCCGTCGCCGACGTGGCCAAGGATCGCGCCGTCGAACCCGTGCTCGGCGATGGTCTGGCGCGCGTGGCCCAAAGCGCCAGGGAGGTAGGAGATCGGGACGCACACGTCTGTGGTCATGGGCCTCTTGTCCGGGTTGAGGCGGGTTATGGCGAGCCCGGCCTCGTGCCTTGCCTCCCACAGCCTCTCGCGCGCCGCCTCGTCCGCCTCGAACTCGAAGCCCCCGCAGCCCTCGGCGTCAGAGATGGCGCGGGCCGTAGCCACGTCGCCCTCGACGCCGGCCTCGGAGCCGCTGAACTCCAGGAACAGGGTAGGGGTGACGGCGTAGTCCGCGCCCTTGTAGGCGTTCACGGCCTCCACGGTGCGGGCGTCCACCAACTCTACGCGGCCTATCCGCATCCCCGACCGGATCATGGCGACCGCAGCCCTCCCGGCCTCCTCTATGCCGGGGAAGACGGCCCGCGCCGCGAGGACCTTCTCCGGCACCGGGTACAGCCTGAGCGTCAGCTCCGTGAAGACGCCCAGGGTTCCCTCCGAGCCAACGAAGAGGCCCGTCAGGTGGTAGCCGGCCGAGGACTTCATCGCCATCCCGCCCGTGCGCATTACCGTCCCGTCCGCCAGCACGACCTCGAGATCGAGGACCTGGTCCCGCATCACCCCGTATCGCACCGCGTTGGTCCCGCTGGCGTTCGTCCCGGCCATCCCGCCGAGGGAGGCGTCCCAACCCGGGTCCACGGGGAAGAGGAGCCCGTGCTCCTTCAACCTCGCGTTCAGGTTCTCGTGCGTTACGCCCGGCTGCACCCGCGCGACGAAGTCGTCGGGCCTTACCTCGACTATCGCGTCCATCCGGCCGAGATCGAGGCTGATGCCGCCCCGAATCGGGATGGTGTGCGCCTCCAGGCTGCTCCCCTTCCCGAAAGGCACGACTGGGATGCCGCGCCCGTTGGCGAAGCGCAGGACGTCCGCCACCTCGTCCCGGCTCTCGGGGCAGACCACGGCGTCCGGCGGGCTGGGGGCGTGGTAGGTGAAGATGCCCCCCCCGTGCCGCTCGACCTCGTCTGGATCTGTCACGATCCGGTCGTCGGGGAGGACGCCAGCAAGGCCGGAGAGCAGGTCCACGACGCCCGCGCCCTACTCGGCCTGGACGGGGTTGGTGAGGACGCCCAAACCCTCGACCTCGATCGTAACCTCATCCCCCTGCTTCATCCAGAGCTGCGGGTCGCGGGCCATGCCGACGCCGGGGGGCGTGCCGGTGATGATGACGTCGCCGGTCTCCAGGGTCATGCCTGTCGAGAGGAAGGCGACCAGCTCGGAGACCGGGAAGATCATCTTGGAGGTCGTCCCGTCCTGCACCACCTCGCCGTTGAGGGTGCACCGGATCGAGAGGCTCTGGGGATCGGGTACCTCGTCGCGGGTTACGAGGTAGGGCCCGAGCGGGCAGAACGTGTCTATGGCCTTGCCGCGCGTCCACTGGCCGCCCTCGCCGAGCTGGATGTCGCGGGCCGAGACGTCGTTGGCGTTGGTGTAGCCGTAGACGTGGTCCATCGCCTCAGACTCCGGGACGTTGCGGGCGGTCTTGCCGATCACGACGGCGAGCTCGGCCTCGTAGTCCACCTGGCTCGTGATAGGGGGTATAACGATTGGCGCGCCGGGCCCGATCACGCTGTTGGCGAACTTCGCGAAGACTATGGGCTTCTCCGGTATGGGCGCCCCGGTCTCCTCGGCGTGGTCCTCGTAGTTGAGCCCTATGCAGATGACCTTCCCGGGCCTCGGCACCGGCGCGTACAGCCGCGCATCCTGAAGCCGCACCACGCCCTCCCCCGGCTCGGGGCTCCCCCCGTACCCTATAAAGTCGACCATGCTCTCGTGGCCGAGGGGCCTTATCTCGTCGCCCTCGACGGTTCCCACCTCAGGCGACCCATCCCCCACCGAGTACGTTA
>Ga0126309_10000813_pt1 | contig 10589 bp, 4 predicted proteins | sample Plot56_FD_92541 | JGI IMG/M metagenome (GOLD analysis project Ga0126309, IMG submission 92541) | Serpentine soil microbial communities from UC McLaughlin Reserve, CA, USA - Plot56 | ecosystem: Environmental > Terrestrial > Soil > Grasslands | place: USA: UC McLaughlin Reserve, Lake County...
GCCGGTGATCCTCACGCACATGGGACGGGCCACCACGGCCGAACAGGAAGCCGAGCATGGAAAGTGGTGGATGTATCCGGGATTCCGGAAGAGTCGTGAACTCTACAACATCGACCGGGCTGTGCTCGATGACGCGGCGAGGCGGCAGGCGGCCGACACAGGCCATGTCCTGGTCGTAGAAGGAGCCTTCGATGTAGCGAAACTCTCCGCCGCCGGGATCTCGAACGCCGTGGCCACCTTCGGCGCCCACATCAGCCCCGAGCAGCTCCCCCGCTTTGATCTCCTGGCCGATCAGCTCGGCATCACACGCTTCCTCATTTTCTACGACCGGGACCAAGCCGGCCAGGACCCGGAAAAGCAGGGCTTCGTGCAGGCGGCGGAGCTGCTGCTCGACCGGGGCTATGAGGTGCAAACCTTCGACTGGACCCGGAGCTTCCCGAGTCCCCGGCGCGGCGAGGTGAAGATCCCGGCCGCGATCGGTGATCCTGGGGATTTTGCCGTCGAGCAGCTCGCCTGGCTGCGCGCCCGGGGCGAGATCTAGTTCGAGAGGCTCTGGGGCTCGGCTGCCTCGGCCACCGGCCGGCGGGCCAGATGTGCGGCGATTTCCCCGGCAATGTGGTTCGCGGCCTGCTGGAGCGGATCGTCCGCGAGATGAGAGTAGCGGGCCGTCGTTGATGGATTGGTATGCCCGAGAATCCGGCCGATGATCGGCAGTCCGAATCCGGCGCCGGCGCCGACCGAGGCGTGCGTGTGGCGGAGGTCATGGAGGCGAACGGCCGGAAGGCCGGCCTTCTTCCGGAGCCGTTGCCAGGGCCGCTGGAGTCCGATGAAGTGCTGACCGGCCTTCTCCCCAAAACAGACGTAGGGATTCCCCTCCTCGCGGGGAGCCGTCTCGAGCAGTTCCAGAGTCGCCGCGCCGAGGGGAATGACCTTCTGGCCGGTCTTGCTGTCGCGAAGCCGCAGGCAGGAGCGCTCGAAGTCCACCTCTTCCCAGCGGAGTGCCAGAATCTCGTTCTTGCGGGCACCGGTCAGGAGGAGGAGCCGGAGCGCCAAGAGGGCCGACAGGTGCTCCGAAGCGTCCCGCTCGGCCTCGGCAAGGACCTCTCCGAGCCGGGCCAGCTCGGTCGAGGAGAGAAAGCGCTCGCACTTGTTCTCCCGGAAGCGCTCAACCGTGCGACAGGGGTTTGAGTTGGGCGCTCGCATCCCCCAGCGCTCGGCCAGGCTCATCAGTTTCGAGAGGAGGGCCAGGACGCGGTTGGCCTGGATCGGCTTCTGGTGGAGGCTGTGATGGAGCTTCGCGGCATCGGCGATAGTGAGGCTCTCGACGGTGCGCCGGCCGAGGGCGGGCAGGACGTAGAGGCGGAGGAGCCGCTCGTCCGCCTTGATGCTCGCCGCCTTCTTCTTCGGCCGGGCGTGTTCGCGCAGGTAGCGGTCGGCGAGCTCGGCCATCATGGGGGCGGTCCGCTCCTGCTGGCGGGTTTCCACCGGATCGGCGCCGTCCAGCACCGAGGCGAGCACTTTCTGCGCCTTCTGCCGGGCCGTCTGCACTGTGAGTTTGCCGTAGCTTCCGAGCACCATGAGGCGCTGTTGCCGCCCGGCCCGGTAGAAGACCACGAACGCCTTTTTTCCGGACGGGTAGACGCGGAGCCCAAATGCGGGCAGAGAGTCGTCCCAAAGGACGCAGCGGCTCTGGCCGTTCCCCTGGTAAGTGGCGCCGTCGGCTACAGTCTTGGTAAGCTTCATCTCGTCTCCCCTCCTTCGAGGGCCTCCCGGAGTCAGCAGAAAGTCAGCGGGAAGCCTCGATCCATGAGGGTTATTATAGAGCTAAAATGTTATTAAGTCTAGTGTTTTCCGTAGTTTGTGTTCCTGTAAGGGGGTCTGTAGTCCCCCCTCTTCGAGACTGAAAATCACGGTGTCACTGGTTCAATTCCGGTCCTGGGCACCATCTAACTCCCTCACAATAGACAATTAGATGGATCACTTGGCGGGCTGCCCGTCCAGATCTTTCCTTCCCGGGACTAACGGAGGAAGAGGTCTGGAAATAGCCTTCTACTCCAGAGTCGAACACGCATTGACGGCCCGGAAGGAGTGCAGTACCGTGGGATTCTTCAACGACTGTCATTCAACGGAGTCTGGCGATGGCACAGCGTGGGACGACCTGGAAGACGATTGCTTCGACGGTGCGGGCGCTCGCGCTCGCGACCCTTCTCGTGGGCGTGGGCGCCTGCAGCGGCGACGACGACTCGCCGACGTCGCCGCCGCCGACGCTGACTTTGGCGTCGTTCATAGACCCGATGGGCGGCTTCTCGACCCATGACGTGCGCGACTCCGAGGGCGAAGTCGTGCGCTTCACCGTGGACGGCTCGCTGGTGTGGCCCCCGACCATGGCCACCTTCGGCGGCTTCCCGGTGGCCGGCAACCTCATCGGCCCCACCCAGGACTTCGAGATCCGCTTCGGCACCGAGGGCGGGCAGCGGCGGGCCTACTTCACCGAGCGCGGCCCCGGCACGATCTGCGACATCGACCTCATCAACGGGATGATCAACATCTCACCGACGTCGCAGACCGTTCCGAACCCCTGAGCCTCGAGCGGGCGGCCGGCCAGTAGAGGAAGCGGTGACCAGCAGCGAGCTGGCGACCTTCATCTGGGAGCGGGTCCAGATGAAGTCTGCGGCCTCCTAGCCCCAGGCCGTTGAACCGGAGAGCCGTCGGGTCGAACCCGACCGTGTTCCTGTTGAACCGGGGTGCTTCTTTCAAGCCCACAGCGAGCGTGCGGGGCTCAGACCGGTACGAACGGCCGTTCGTAAGCCTCCGCCGTCGTTCTGACACTTCCCCCATGCCCTTCCGATAGGGCCGGAACGGCGGGTGACGGGGTTTGCCCGCCAATGGCGCCTCTCTCCTCTGAGGTCAGACCACACACTGAGTGGGCCTGTCTAATAGGAGAGTTTTATGGTGCGACTACGATCGAGTTTTGCGTCTGTCTGGGTGTTTGCGCTGCTTTCCATCGCCGCGCTGGCGGCACCACGGCCGACTTCGGCCCAGGGGTCGGACTGGCTCCTTCTTGACCCTCCGAGCAGCGGGGGGGTCTCCTCGCAGGGTGTTTCGGGCGAGGCCGAGCACGTGTACGTCCTTCACGGCGAGGCCGGCGTCGCCGCGTCGCCGCTCCCGCAGGCCTTCAAGGACGAGCTCGTGCCGCCCCAGGAGCCGGGCAGCGTCACCGTTTCCGCCGAAGAGGATGAAGACGTCTACATCGTGGGCAAGGAGATCGTCGAGGGGATCCAAGCGTCGGAGGCAGCCGGCGAGCTGACTCCGGAGATCGAAGCGATTGCCGAGCCGCTCGACGAGGAGACTTCCGGCTCGGTGACCACCAACTCCATCTTCGATTGCGCCACCCATGAAAAAGTCGTCAACAGGACCATCAACCTGTCCGACAAGGACTGGACCAAGAACTTCGACCTCGGCGGCGGCTTCACCGGGAGCTTCAACATCGTGGGCGACCTGGAGGGCCAGGTGAACCTCGAGGTCAAGTTCGCGATCAAGCGCAAGAAGGTGATCTTCAAGTGCGTTCCGTGGAGCGCGAGCTTCAAGACGGCCCGCGTCAGCGGCAACGCCACGTCCGACGCCGGCATCACGCTGACCGGAACGGTCAATTACCAGGGCAACTTCGGACCTTGGGAGATCGCCAAGCCGGAGCTGTTCTCGGTGACCTTTCCGATCGGTCCGGTCCCGGTGACCATCGGCTTCAACCTGCCGGTCACCGCCGGCCTCGGCCTGACCAGCGCTGTGACCGGAACCGTCAACTACAACGGTACGCACGTCGCGACAGGCACCTTCGACTATACCTGCACGTTGAAAAGCTGCACCGGGACGAGCAACTTCAGCAACGTCGGGGAAAATGGCGCCACCCAGACGATCACCGGCGGAGTGGACGGCCGGATCAAGCCGTCGCCTTGGATCGACATCGCTTTCCGCGCCTACCTCTACACCGAGTGGATCGCCAACGCGCAGGTGGGCGTGCGCCCCTACCTCCTGGGAGATCTCTGGGGCTACACCGGCAACTTCTGCGGCGACGCGGCTGCCGACGGCTACTTCGAAACGGTCCGCGCGCTCACCTTCGATCTGGACACCCGCATCGACTGGACGGCCCGGGCGAGTGCCTTTGGCGCCAGCCCGTGGCAGAAGACGCTGAAGACCGGATCGGTCTCGCACTTCGGTTTCTATGACCTGATCAACTCCAGCGCGATGCAGCCCCACTTCCACGGTCCGGCGTCCCTCTACACGGGAGACCCGGGCGGCTACAAGGTGAGGATGCGCCCGTGCTGGCCCTACACCGAGAACGTCACCTACCAGATCAACTGGGGCGACGGCGCCGCGGCGCAGGAGCTGCAGGGCGCCCCCGCCACGGAGCTCACCCCCAACCACACCTGGACCACAGCCGGCAGCAAGGCGGCCTCCGTCACCGCGGTGAAGGACGCGCACGGCCGGACGATCAATCAGAGCACCCCGCGCACCATCGAGGTCAAGGCGATCACGCCGCTGGGCGTCACCGTGACCCCGGCCCCGACGTCGGTGACCTACGGCAACCCCATCACACTGACCGCCACCGCGACCGGTGGCCATGTGCCGACCATCCAGTACACCCTGGGCCGCCGGCGCTCCGGGACGGTCGAGTGGCAGCCTGTTCCCCTGCAATGGCAGGCGGGCAACGTCCTGACCTGGATCCCGAGCTCCACGGAGGTCGGGAGCTGGGAGCTCGCCGTCGGTGTCAAGGACCGCACGACGGCGCCCGACGCCAATGGCCTCGGCTACGCCGCCGCCGCGGTGGCGGGCACGGTCCAGGTCGTGGCCCCCCTCGCCCTCTCGTGCCCCGCGGCGGTCCAGAAGACGGTGACCCAGGGCGCCCTCCTCTCCTGGACCGTCTCCTCGACCGGTGGAACCCCGGGGACCGTCCAGTACTCCCTGTCCCGCAATCTCGTCGGGACGACCACCTACGCCCCCCTGGCATGGCAGGCGAGCAACGTCCTGAGCTGGACCCCGACCGCCTCGGAGCTCGGGACCTGGCAGGTCTCCGTCCTGGTCAAGGAGGTCAACACGCCGGCCAACCCCGGATACGCCACCTCCTGCAACCTGGGCCAGGTCAAGGTCGTGTCGCCCATCACCATCACCATCTCGCCGAGCCCGGCGTCGTCGGTCTACGGGAACCCCATCACCTGGACGGCGACCGTCAGCGGCGGTGACCCGGCGACCCTCCGCTACGCGTTCTTCCGCCGCCGCGTCGGAGCCACCGCCTGGATCCCGGACGTCACCGCCCCAGCCTGGCAGACCGGCAACGCCTTCACCTGGACCCCGGGCTCGGCCGACGTCGGCACCTGGGAGATCGTCGTCTGGGTCAAGGACGCCAACACGCCGGCCAACCCCGGCTACTCCGCCTACGTCAATGCAGGGCCTGTCCAGGTCGTGGCGCCACCCCTCACCTTGACTGCCACCGTGAGCCCGGCGCAGGTCGTCTACGGGAATCCCGTCACCTGGACGGCCACTGCCGGCGGCGGCACTCCTTCGACCACCAAGTTCGCGTTCTTCCGCCGCCGCTCCGGGACCACCGCCTGGATCCCGGACGTCAACGCCCCGAACTGGCAAACCGGCAACACGTTCATTTGGACCCCGACCTCGGCCGACGTCGGCACCTGGGATACCTACGTCTGGGTCAAGGACGGCAACACGCCGGCCACCGCCAACACCTACGGCTACGCCGCGGGCGTTAACACGGGCCCCGTCAAGGTCGTGACACCCCCGCTGACCCTCACTGTGACCGCGAGCCCGTCGGCCTCCTACTACGGCATCACCCTCACCTGGACGGCCACCGCCGGCGGCGGCACTCCGTCGACCACCCGGTACGCGTTCTTCCGCCGCCGCTCCGGGACCACCGCCTGGACCCCGGACGTCACCGCCCCGGCCTGGCAGACCAGCAACGTCTTCAGCTGGACCCCGGGCTCGGCCGACGTCGGCACCTGGGAGATCGTCGTGTGGGTCAAGGACGGCGACACGCCGGCCACCATGAACACCTACGGCTACGCCGCCTCCTACAATCCGGGGCCGGTCCAGATCGTGGCGCCTCCCACCCTCACCGCCACCATGAGCCCGGCGGTGGTGAACTACGGCACTCCCATCACCTGGACGGCCAGCGCCAGCAGCAGCAATCCGTCGTCCCTCCGGTACGCGTTCTTCCGTCGCCGCTCCGGAGCCACAGCCTGGATCCCAGCGGTCACCTCGCCGGGCTGGCAGACCAGCAACACGTTCACCTGGACCCCGACCTCGGCGGACACCGGCACCTGGGACACCTACGTCTGGGTCAAGGACGCCTACACCCCGGCCACCATGAACACCTACGGCTATGCCGCGGGCTACAACACCGGGTCAGTCCGGGTCGTGGCGCCTCTCAGCGGCCTCAGTTGCTCGGGCAACCCGTCGGCCGGGTCCTCCGGCACCACCTTCACCTGGACGGCTTCCGCCAGCGGCGGAGACGCGGTGACCCGGCAGTACGCGCTGTTCCGCCGCCGCGCGGGAACCACGTCCTGGACCCCTGCCACGAGCTCGCCGGCGTGGCAGAGCGGCAACGCCATGAGCTGGACGACCACCTCGACGGATGCCGGCACCTGGGAGATCTCCATCTGGGCCAAGGACGGCGTTTCCAGCGGGAACGTGACCTGCAACCCGGGCAACATCCAGGTCTTCGCGCCTCTCACCGTCACGGGCACCAGCAGCCCGTCGACGTCTCCCTACGGCGCCACCATCACCTGGACGGCCACCGCCAGTGGCGGCGACGCGTCGACCATCCGCTACGCGTTCTTCCGCCGCCTCGCCGGGACGACCCCCTGGACCCCGGACGTCACCGCGCCGAACTGGCAGTCCAGCCGCACCATGAGCTGGACCCCGACCTCGGCGGACGTCGGCACCTGGGAGATCTTCATCTGGGTCAAGGACGCCTACACGCCCCCCACCATGAACACCTACGGCCAGGCCGCCTGGTACAACGCGGGACCGGTCCAGGTCACGACGCCGGCCCCCGTGACCGTCACGGGAACCGGCAGCCCGGCCACGTCGCCCGCCGGCACCACCATCAGCTGGACGGCCACCGCCAGCGGCGGCATCCCCTCCACCTACCAGTACGCGTTCTTCCGCCGCAAGGCCGGGACCTCCAACTGGATCCCGGACGTCACCGCGCCGAGCTGGCAGTCCAGCCGCACCATGAGCTGGACCCCGAGCGCGGCGGACGTCGGCACCTGGGAGATCATCATCTGGGTCAAGGACGTCAACACGACGTCCACCCAGAACACCTACGGCTTCGCCGCCTACTACAACGCGCAACCGGTTCAGGTGTATTGACCGGCCCTGCGTCTTCTGTGTGCTGATTTGTGCTGAAGGTTGCCCGGGCGTTCGCGCCCGGGCTTTTTTTATGCTCCAACTCGCCGAGCTCGAGTCATCGTCCGGCTGAAGCCTCCGGAGAAGTCCTCGGCGCAACAGGCGGCCTACTGATTGGGATAGGCGAGCCGGTGCTGAGCAGGTTCCAGCCCAAAGAGCAGAGCTCGCTCATCGAGACGGAAGCTGTTCTCGGACCCAGTTCTTGATGCTCTTCTCCAGCAGGTCGAGCGGCAGTTGGCCGTGCCCCAGGATGCGGTCGTGGAAGGCGCGCAGGTCGAATCTCGGCCCCAGCTCCTTCTGCGCATACGCCCGCAGCTCGCGGATCTTCAGCTCGCCGATCTTGTAGACCGGCACCGTTCCCGGCTGGACGATGATGCGGTCCACCTCGTTCTCGATCTCGTGCGCGCTCCGGGCGGTGTTGGCGAGGTAGTAGTCGATCGCCTGCTGGCGCGTCCAGCCCCGGGCGTGCAGGCCGGTGTCGACCACCAGGCGCAGGGCGCGCCAGATCTCGTTGCTGAGCCGGCCGAAATTCGAGTAGGGGTCATCATAGAGGCCGAGCTCGCTCCCCAGCCCCTCGGCGTAGAGCGCCCAGCCTTCGGCGAAGGCGGGGTAGACGTCCCACTTGCGCCATTCGGGCAAGTCCTCGAGCTCCTGGGCGATCGCGTACTGGAGGTGGTGGCCCGGCACGGACTCGTGCAGGGTGAGGGCCGCCATGGCCCACTTGGGGCGGGCCTTCAGATCATAAGTGTTCACCAGGAACCAGCCCGGCTGGCCGGCGGCGAACGATCCGTTGCCGTAGTAGCCCGCGGGAGCCGACTTTGCGCCGTCGCCCTCCAGAGGCTTGACACCATAGGGGAGCCGCGGCAGCCGGCCGAAGAGCTTGATCAGCCCGGGATCGATCCGTTTCGCGATGTCGCGGTAGCCCGCGACCAGGTCCTCGGGCCGATCGTAGAAGAAGCGCGGGTCGGTGCGCAGGAATTCGGAGAATTCCGCGAAGCTCCCGCGGAAGCCGGTGGAGGCGATCAGCGCGTCCATCTCCCCGCGGATGCGGCGCACCTCCGAGAGGCCGAGCTGATGGATCTGCTCGGGCGTCAGGTCGGTGGTCGTGGAGGCCCGCAGCTGGAAGGCGTACAAGGCCTCGCCGTCCGGCAGGTCTCTCATGGCGATCGAATCCCGGGCCCGGGGAACGTAGGTCTCGGCGAGGAAGTCGCGGAGCTTGCGCAGGGCCGGCTCCACCTGCCCGGCGAAGACCCGGTCGGCCTCGGCCCGGAGCCGCTCCCGGTCCGCGGCAGGGATGGTCTCGGGAAGCCTGCGGAACGGCGCCAGGACGGGACTCTCGGGCCCGAGCAGGCTTCCGACCCGCTCGGGCACATCGCGCAGGGTCACTCGGGGTGGCGTGATCCCGGCCTCCAGCCCTTTGGCGAGCAGCGCGAGGGTCTGGTCCACCACCTTGGGAAAGCCCCGCAGGCGCGCGAGCATGGCCTCATGGTCCTCGACCGTGCGGGCCGGCATGTAGTCCAGAAGCTGCACCAGATCCAGGTCGATGCCGTTCATGTGGTCGATCAGCAGGTACGACCCCAGATCCTGGAAACGCTGCCCTTCGATCTGCTTCTCCAGACGCCGGCGGAGCAGGTCGTAGTCGACCTGCTCCGCCGCAGTCAGGCGCGAGCGGTCGATGGCAGAGAGGGCCGCCAGCTCCTCCCGGGCGATCTTGTACCCACGGGCGAGGCTTTCGGACGAGAGGTCGGACCAGCGGTCGTTCGGGAAGCCGAAATAGGTGGCGAGCTCCGGGCTCTCGCGCAGGCGGGTGGCCCAGTGCTCCTCGAAGAGCCGCTTCAGGCGGACGCTCTCGCTCTCCGGAGAGGGGGCGAGGAGGAGGACGAGCAGGGCGAGGATTCGGGGTGTCACTCGATGAGTATAGAGCGCAGCCCCAGAAGAAGGTCGCCCCACTTTAGTCGTGTCTTTAGCAGAGGCTGGGCGTCATTTGCGATCACTAGAGGTGTGCCTCCGCGGCCGGGAGAGGCGGCCCCGCGACGGCTTGGTCCTCGTGCAGGTCCACCGCGAACCCGAGCGCCTCCATCCGCAGCCGCACCTGGCGCCAGAGGTGGAAGCGCAACGGCCGGAGCAGCGTGTAGTCCGACGTCTGAGCGATGAGCTGCCCGGAATCCTCGTCGGGGAAGGTGCGGGTCAGCGCCTCGAGGCGTTCCGCCACCCATTGCGCGCTCACCTCGCCGCGCTCGAGCTTCTGCTCGACGATCTGGATCTGCCGCGCGCGGTCCACGATCTCGGGATGATGGTTGACGCCGAAGATGCGCGGCATCGTCCCGTCCGGGTCGCGGGCGAATTCGATCATGGTGATCGCCTCCCCTCGCGGGCCGCCGACGCCGAGGGTCTCCCAGCCGATCGGCGTCATCCCTGGAGGGAACGCTCCGGGGCGGGGGAGGAGGTCGAAGAGCCGGTTGTCGAGGATGCGCAGCCGCCCTCCGCGGAGCTTCCGGCCAAACCGCTGGAACCAGGGATGCTCGGCGGCCTCGGGCGCCAGCACGTTCTCGAGCACGCCGGCGCTCTTGCCCCCTTTTTCGGACCCGCGCAGAAGCGGCCGGGCGAGCCCTGACCAGCGGCACAGCACACCGAACGTGTGGCAGACGGCGAGGAGCGCCGCGCTCTCATCGGCGAGGATGCGGTCGAAGAGGCGGAAGAGCGGCCCTTGCCAGGAGGGATCTTCGCGGATGCCCTGGCTGTGCTCGGAGCGTCCGTCGTTCTCAGAAGGATCGAGAGAGCCCGGCCCGCCCGTCCCGACATAGAGCGAGAAGCGGCCGCCGGGGGGCTCGGGGATCATGCCGGAACGGCGCACGTCGAAGGAGACCGCGCGCACGCGGAGGCCGGCCTCCTCGGCGAGGGGCAGGAGCTCGCAGGCGATGTCGAGCAGGGAGTGGGCCAGGCAATCGTGGCCGAGGTTCGGCCAGCCATGGTTCATGTCCAGCACGGCGACGTCGACCACCCGCGGATCGGCGGGGGGGAGGTCTTCCGGCCGCTCGACGCGGACGTACTCGAAAGCGCCGCAAGGGGCGTTCTCGGGGCGCCCCAGGCCGCAGAAATGCGGGCTGCCGGGGAGCTTGTGCTTGCAGAGAAAAGACATAGTCAAGTCGGAATGCAGCTCCGATGCCCGA